>ERZ773194.778-NODE-778-length-39720-cov-29.320182_pt1 | contig 39720 bp, 32 predicted proteins | sample MGYA00511240_ERZ773194 | MGnify/ENA primary metagenome ERZ773194 (study PRJEB29015, sample SAMEA2737774) | human gut metagenome | biome: human gut; feature: human-associated habitat; material: faeces | place: China | collected 2012 ... | reverse complement strand
TTTCAATATTTTAAACGACCGTTCTAGTCTTTCACTTAAATTATCGAACATATATGTTGCTTTTTTATTTATTATCAAAAATTTCCAGCGTGCAAAATTACAAAAAAATCAGTATGCTCAAATCTTTTTGTTCTGCCATTTTGCTTTTTTCAGATAAATGAGACTGGAACCTAACATCAATACGTAATAAATTACTTCCGTAGTGAAACATACGTCCACTGGAGCCTGGATGACCATGCCCACTACAATGATATAAAGTGCATAAAAAACTTGTACAAAAATTTCCAATACCAGCGCCGCCTGTGTATTGCCTGTTCCAGATATGCCATTGAAGTACACATTGGCCAGTGAAGCAATCAACATGGCCCCACATACCACGTACAATGCCGACACAGATTCTACCAGCAAGGCTTCTTCATTTGTATAAACCGACAAGATACTTCCGGGAAACGCCACGCACAAGCCTACGCACACTACCATAATCAAGAACGACATCCGGGATATTTTATGCAATAAGGTGACTACCCCAGATGAACCACCGGCACCTATCAGATTGCTCACCAGCGTATTGGCTGTAGTGGAAAGTGCCTGCACGGGAATCAGCAGTACTACATATACACTTCGTACGATATTAGCCACCGCCAGCTGCCGCTGTCCGAGTCGTTCAAGGGCCATAAAGAAGACAAACCAGATGGCCATGGCCAGAAAATACTGTACCATCGTAAAACAAGATATGCGAAGGATACGCAGCACCATACTTAAATCGAACTGTCCAAAACGATTCAGTCCATATTTTTTCAGGTCTACTTTATAATAGGTATAAAGCAAAAAGAAGAGCAACGAAGAAGCTTCGGCTATGACAGAAGCCAAGGCGGCACCACGTACCCCCATTTCCGGTAAGCCTAATTCTCCGAATACCAAGGCGTAATCAAGTACCACATTCACCAAAGCCATTACGACTGCATTCATGGTCAGCACTTTAGTACGCGTAATGCCGATATAAAGTCCACGAAACATCACGTTTACAAAAGCAAAAAGGAATCCCCAAATACGCCAGGTAAAAAATTCATACGTAGCCCCGTAAATAGAATCCGAAGTAATCAGTAACCGAATCAACGGAGCGGCAGAAAAATACATCAGTATCAGCAGACAAACCGCCATCCCGAAACTGAAAGCCGTTCCCTGCCACATGATAGGGCCCACTGCCCGATAGTTTCCTTCTCCATTGCGACGGGCTATCAGAATCTGCGAACCGACACTAAAACCAAAAGCAATGGTATAAACACAAATGTAGAGCAATCCGCCCATGGCAGCTGCCCCCAAAGCGACTTCACCCACACGCCCTAAAAAAGCTGTATCGGTCACATTTATCACATTTTGCGCCAATAAGCCCAGAAAAATAGGATAAGTAACACGCCAGATTTCCTTATTGGTGTACATATTTCAAAATAATAAAAATGATTGGGAATTGCATACTTTTGCAAAGATACACTTTTAAAACCAGAACTACACAAAAAGCACTTAAATACCTTCCCTACCGCTTAGTTTCAAATAAAACAATTTCAAATAGAATAATTTTTACTCATTTCGTTGGTTTGTGTGCAATTTAACACTATTTTTGCAGCCGATTTTTAACAAACAACCTAGAAACGAATGAAAAAACTTCTATTCATCAGTGCAGCGACACTGTGTATCTCTTTCCCGACTTTCGCGGGAGATTATCTGACCAACACCAATCAAAATGCCGCATTCCTCCGAATGATAGCCCGAGGAGCTTCTATTGATATAGATGGCGTGTACAGTAACCCCGCAGGACTTTCTTTCCTTTCGCACGAGGGATTCTACCTGTCACTGACCGGACAAAGTGCTTATCAGGCCCGTGAAATTGACGCTACTTTCCCGCTCTTTCAGCAAGCTGACGGAACAGACGGTAGCCGACTGTACAAAGGAACAGCTTCTGCTCCCTTCATCCCGAGCTTTCAAGGATTATATAAAAAGGATAATTGGGTAATCTCTGCCAGCTTTGCCATTACCGGCGGTGGAGGAAAGGCATCGTTCGATGACGGTCTGTCTATGTTCGACGCCATGGTGATAGGCGGATTGGGGCAAAAGGGTATTCCGGGCAATGCCTATTCATTGAAAAGCTACATGGACGGCAAACAGTATATCTATTCCGTACAGTTGGGCTTGACTTATAAAATAACGGATTGGCTTTCCGCTTTTGCGGGCGGACGTATGAACTACTTCACAGGTGGGTACGAAGGAGCGCTGAAAGCAAGTTCCGCCGTTGAATTGCTTTCACCCGCAGGAGGAACGATACCCACCGGCACCGAACTCATCGGTATTGATTTGGATTGCAGCCAGACAGGTTGGGGATTTACTCCGGTTATCGGCTTGGATGCCAAATTCGGTAAGTTGAACATTGGTGCGAAATATGAGTTTAAGGCCAATTTGAACATAGAGAATAATACCAAAGTGAACTCGCTCCGTATGTTGGGCGCTCCCGAAACCGAGCTGGGTGACTACAAGCATGGAGTGAACACTCCGAACGACATCCCTGCCATGCTTTCGGTGGCTGCTGCCTATGAGTTCCTTCCTGTGCTGCGTGCATCGGTGGAATATCACTTCTATGATGATAAAAACGCAGGTATGGCCAACGGCAAACAGAAGTATCTGACAAAGGGAACGAACGAGTACCTGGCAGGTATAGAATGGGACGTGATAAGCAGACTGACGCTGAGTGGCGGCGTACAGTCCACCGATTACGGTTTGTCCGATGATTATCAGTCTGACACCAGTTTCTCTTGCGACTCATACTCTTTGGGATTCGGAGCAAAGTTGCAGCTCTCGGAAAGAGCCGATTTGAATGTGGGCTATATGTGGACCAATTATGAAGATTATACAAAGACAACTCAAAACTATAATGGCATAGGCGTGCCCGGTACAAACGTGTACAGCCGCACCAACAAGGTTTTCGGCCTTAGTATAGACTATCGCTTCTGATATTTCATAATCCAACCTTTATATATGGAAGAAAGGGGATGCTCCGAGGTTCGGAACATCCCCCTTCTTCGTTTTTATACAGATTAGAAAGAATATTGCACCAGCAGGTTCATGCGGTTGGCATGATTGGCGGAACTGTCGAAATTGGTACGCCAGCCGCGCAGGTATTCCGCGCCCACCTGCATGTCGGGAGTGACATTCCAAAACAGGTTCGCTACGAAATATTGCCCGTAACGGTAGGTATCCGCTTCGTTGGCAGGATAGCCGTTTTCGGAATAAAGGCGCGACATGCTGTATGTACTCGAAAGGAACACCTTCGGACTGATGTTGTATTGCAGGCCTGCATACCAGCCCAGCATGGGCAGCGCCTGCATCTTTCCTTCGTTGTCGGGATCGGGAACAATGTCCACATTCAGGTTGCTGATGTCGTTGAGGTATTGTCCGATGCCTTTTCCGTAAGTGGCCTGCCCGAACACCTGCCATTGCCTGCCCAGATTGAAAGTGGCGGATGCCTGTACGCCGAACCCGGTGACGGCATGCGCCTTGTCGCTCTGCGCATCGGTGTAGGTCATGCTGCGGATAAGCCCGCCCACGCGCAAATGGCTTTTGCTGTTCCAGCCGTACTGTGCATAGGCGGTGAAGTCCGGCATGCGCTGTTGTGCGATGGTGAGTCCGTCATTGGTTGTTCCGTCTACGGAGGGCATTTCGATGGAAGCGTTGAAGCGGAAATTCTTCAGTCCCTTGTAGGTATATGCCAGTTGGGTGGCGCGATAAAAAGTCGCTCCGTCGGGACCTTGGAAGTCGATTGTGGAAGGCAGTGCGCCTAAGTCCATGAAGCCGCCGTAGGTGTAGCCCACCGTTATGTCCCGGAAAGAGACGTAGGCATTGCGCAGTTGGAATCCTTTGCTGGAGCCGTCCCGGAAGTTGCCGGCGGTGTACACCACGAAATCTCCGAGAATTTTGGTATGCCCCACCAGTTTCAGGAAAATGGTGGAAGTGCCGGCATCCATTTGGAACTGGTTCCTGATTTTGCTTCCGTTGGGGATATAAGCCGGGATGAAGTCGATGTTGTCTACGATACCTCCGAAGTCATACTCTGCTGTGGCACGTACGTAGCCGCCGATACCCAGGGCAAACTTGCCTTTTCTGTCCGTCAGCAGGAAACGGGGCGCTTGCGGTTCGTGGATGTAGGTGAGTTGCGACTCGTTCATGATGCGGATAATTTCGTCGCCTGCCTTGTCTATGGTCACCAGTACGACGCCTTTGGGGGATTCTTCCTCGATAATCACTTTTTTTTGTGCGCGGGCTGCGGATGCCGGCAGCATTGCACAGCACAGCAGAAACACTGCTTTTAAGATTGTTTTCATTTAAGTTAGGTTTTGGTGAATGTGCTTTGAACAACTTAAATTTAAAATGGTTTTGAGGTCACCGAAAGAAAGCGTATCTTTGCGCCCGGTTTAACAATGAGATGCCGCGAATAGCGGTCGTGTATTCTAGAACACCACGTAAAAAACAGGAGTATGAAGCAAAAAGTATCTGTACCTTTTATGCTGCTGGGCATTCTGTTCAATGTCTGTCTGATAGCGGCCAATCTTCTTGAGACAAAAGTCATTCAGGTTTTCGGCATCACCGTTACTGCCGGACTGTTAGTGTTTCCCGTTTCCTATATCATCAACGATTGCATTGCCGAAGTGTGGGGATTTCGCAAGGCGCGCCTGATCATCTGGAGCGGCTTTGCCATGAACTTCTTTGTGGTGATGCTGGGACTGATTGCCGTTGCCCTGCCGGCTGCTCCCTTTTGGGAAGGGGCGCCCCATTTCAATTTTGTCTTTGGCATGGCGCCGCGCATTGTCGCGGCCAGTTTGTCGGCATTTCTGGTGGGCTCGTTTTTAAATGCCTACGTCATGAGCCGCATGAAAGTGGCAAGCGGCGGACGGCACTTTTCAGCACGCGCCATTTGGTCGACGGTGGCGGGTGAGACTGCCGATTCGCTGATCTTCTTTCCGGTGGCGTTTGGAGGCATCATCGCATGGCAGGAGCTGCTGGTGATGATGTGCATCCAGATTGTGCTGAAATCCCTGTATGAGGTGCTGATTCTTCCGGTGACAATCCGGGTGGTGAACGCAATCAAGAGAATAGACGGAAGCGATGTCTATGATGAGGGAATATCCTATAAAGTGTGGAAAATCAGTGAGATTTAATGGTCTCTCAATCGTCAAACAATAAATTAATATCAAGGGTGAACAAAGAAGCAGCATTGGTCGTGTTCAGCGGTGGGCAGGATTCGACAACTTGCCTGTTCTGGGCAAAGCGTGAGTTTAAGAAAGTATATGCGTTGAGTTTCCTGTATGGGCAGAAGCACCGGAAGGAAGTGGACTTGGCGCGGGAGATAGCGCGTAAAGCGGGAGTGGAGTTTGAAGTGATGGATGTTTCGCTCATCGGCAAGCTGGGACGCAACTCCTTGACGGACACCGGTATGGCTATGGATGAGGAAAAACCGGCAGATAGTTTCCCGAACACTTTTGTGCCGGGACGCAACCTGTTCTTTCTTAGCATTGCCGCCGTCTATGCCCGCGAAAAGGGCATCAATCACATCGTGACGGGTGTGTCGCAAACGGATTTCAGCGGGTATCCCGATTGCCGGGACACTTTCATCAAATCGTTGAACGTAACGCTCAACCTTGCCATGGACGGGCAGTTTGTCTTTCACACGCCCCTGATGTGGATTGACAAGGCCGAGACTTGGGCATTGGCGGATGAGCTGGGAGTGCTCGACCTGATCCGCCACGAAACGCTCACCTGCTATAACGGCATCCCCGGTGACGGGTGCGGACATTGCCCGGCATGTAAGCTGAGGCGTGAGGGGCTGGAGAAGTATCTGGCGGGAAAAGGATAATTACTAACATTTTAATCAAGAATAATATGGCCGAGTTAAAAGACCAGCTTTCCTTGCTGGGAAGAAAAACCGAATATAAACAGGACTATGCTCCGGAAGTGCTGGAAGCGTTTGACAACAAGCATCCCGGTAATGATTATTGGGTACGTTTCAACTGTCCGGAATTCACCAGCCTTTGTCCCATAACGGGGCAGCCGGATTTTGCGGAAATCCGCATCAGCTATATTCCCGATGTGAAAATGGTGGAGAGCAAGAGCCTGAAACTCTATCTGTTCAGTTTTCGCAATCATGGTGCTTTCCATGAGGACTGCGTGAATATCATAATGAAAGACCTTATCCGCCTGATGAACCCCAAGTACATCGAGGTTACGGGAATTTTCACCCCGCGCGGCGGGATCTCTATTTATCCTTATGCCAACTATGGCCGTCCCGGCACGAAATACGAACAAATGGCGGAACATCGTTTGATGAGTCGGGAGTAGAACTGTCCTTTTTTATGTGATATACCTATCAATAGTGATTGTGGGTATGATATATTTCTGAATATGGCAGCCTCGTAATTACCTAAAACAGGTGATTGCGGGGCTTTCTTTTTCTGATGACCTTTGCATCCGGTATTAGTAACAACTTAACAGTCATTCAAAATTGAAAACAGCCATATTAAATCTATCCTTGTTCTTCCTGTCGGCGTGCGCCTTTTCCACCTATGCGCAGAAGCCGGGAAAAACAATGATTTCCGGTAAGGTCATATCTACGGAAAAAGAAGTGGTGGACTTTGCGACGGTCTACCTGAAAGGAACTGGTCATGGGGGAATAACCAATCAGGAAGGTATCTATCATGTGAGTGCGCCCGCGGGAAACTATACGCTGGTGGTGTCGGCTGTCGGCTATAAAACCGTAGAGAAACCGGTGACGCTGCTCAGAGGGCAACGGGTGAGGCAGAACATAACAATCAGTCCCGAAACCCAGCAGTTGGACGAAGTGACGGTAGTGTCGACGGGGGTAAGCCGCCTCAAGCGTTCGGCGTTCAATGCTGTGGCAGTGGATACGAAGGAATTGCAGAATACAACCAAGAACCTGAGTGACGCACTGGCCAAAGCGCCGGGCATGAAGCTGCGCGAGTCGGGCGGGGTAGGGTCGGACATGCAGCTTATGCTGGACGGTTTCAGCGGAAAACATGTAAAGGTGTTTATCGACGGCGTTCCGCAGGAAGGTGTGGGAAGCTCTTTCGGACTGAATAATATTCCGGTGAATTTTGCAGACCGTATCGAAGTCTATAAAGGCGTAGTGCCTGTGGGGTTCGGGACGGATGCCATCGGCGGGGTCATCAATATCGTCACGAACAAGAAACGCCGCCGCTGGTTTTTGGATGCATCCTATTCCTACGGCTCGTTCAATACGCATAAATCCAACGTGAACTTCGGACAGACCTTCAAGAACGGCTTCACCTATGAGATCAATGCTTTTCAGAACTATTCGGACAATGATTATCACATTGAAGCTCCGGTAGAAGACTTTGAGACGGGCAGGATAGACCGCGATAAAAAGGTGCGCGTCAAACGTTTCAATGATACGTACCATAATGAAGCGGTCGTTGGCAAAGTGGGGGTGGTCGACAAGAAATGGGCGGACCGTTTGATGCTGGGTTTCACCTACTCCAATATGTATCAGGACATACAGACCGGAGTGCGTCAGGACATCGTTTACGGCCAGAAACACAGGAAAGGACATTCGTTGATGCCTTCGTTGGAATATTACAAGCGTAATTTGTTGGCAAAAGGGCTGGATGTGGCGCTGACTGTCAACTACAACAAGAACCTGACAACGAATGTGGACACCGCTTCCTATAAATACAACTGGTATGGAGACAGGAAGTTGCTGAACTCTCCCGGAGAACAGTCCTACCAACATTCGCGTGCCGACAATAACAACTGGAATGGTACGTTCACCGCCAATTATCGCCTTGGCAAGATGCACATGCTGACTTTCAACCATGTGCTGAACACTTTCAGCCGTTCCAATACTTCTCTGCTTGCCAAAGAGGAACAGTCGGATGCCATAGCGAAGGAGACCCGCAAGAACATCTCCGGTGTCTCTTACCGTCTGATGCCGTCCGAAACCTGGAACTTATCTGTGTTCGGCAAGTATTACAACCAGTTTGTTGCCGGACCGGTAGCCACCGATGCCAACCAAAACGACTATGTGCGCACTACCCGTAGCGTAAGCTCCATAGGGTATGGGGCTGCCGGAACTTATTTCATCCTGCCGGGACTGCAGGCAAAACTCTCTTATGAAAAAGCCTACCGCCTGCCCACCATAGAAGAGATGTTCGGCAATGAGGATCTGGAAATGGGAGACATCGGCATCAGACCGGAGAACAGCGATAACGTAAACCTGAACCTAAGCTATAACAGAACTTTCGGCAGACATTCCGTATATGTGGAAGGAGGGCTGGTTTATCGCAATACCAAGGATTATATCCAGCGCAACATAACCGACCTGAGTGGCGGCAAGTCGGCAGCCACTTATATAAACTACGGAAAGGTGCTGACGAAGGGATATAACATATCCGCCCGTTACGGCTTCGGCAAATGGGTGAGTGTCGGCGGTAATTTCACGCAGATGGACGTGCGCGATAATATGAAGACTTCCATATCCGGCAGTGCGGAGAACATTGCCTACAAAGAACGTATGCCCAACCTGCCGTATATCTTTGCCGATTCCGACGTGACATTCTACTGGCGGGACCTCGGACGAAAAGGAAATGCACTGACTGTGTCCTACGATAATCAGTACTTGCACAGCTTCACGTACTATTCGTCCAAAATCGGTTCGAATAAAGGCGACTATGTGGTTCCAAGCCAGTTCTCGCATAATCTGTCCCTATCTTACAGCCTTCGCGACGGACGTTATAATCTGTCATTCGAGTGCAGGAACTTTACGGACGAGCAACTGTATGATAATTTCAGCTTGCAGAAGGCCGGACGGGCATTTTATGGAAAGGTACGCGTATACTTCGGCAATTGAAACAATGAATAAACCGGTAACGATTAGTGTAATATAATTAAAGTAACAACAACATGAAAAAGAATCTTTTATTAGCCGGACTTTTCGCCTCTGCAATGGCGGGATCGGTATTGACATCTTGTACGGATACGGAAGTGCCGGGCGGCGGAAACGCCAATGGGTCCAAAGGCGATTTTGTTGTCGCCTCCTCTGTCACTGCTTCAAACAATACGGTGAACGTGTTGCTGACTTCCAAGACTTTGTACGAGGGTGTCATCTCTACCGTCAACAACGGACTTGTCAACGACGGCGCTTCCCAGTGGGTGTTCTATAAAGACCGCTATCTCTATGGGCTGACTTATAATCAGGGAAATGCCGGCACCACCCGTTCTTATGTCATGAACTCCAACAACGAAGTGCAGGCGCGTTCGGGAGAGTTTGCCGTCAAGCGATTTACTACCTATGGCATCTATGACAAATATATCATCACTGCTTCCACCGGCGACGGTCCTATGGAATATGCCGACGGCAACCTGTATCTGCCTAAGATGTTCTTGCTTTCCTATCTGGATGTAGCGGCCGAAACATTCGAGACCAACGACACGAAAGTAAAGGCCTATATGTCTGAGAACTTCTTGGGCAATGGTGAGTTTGTGACATTGGCGGGCATCTTGGAGCATGACAAGAAGATATACAGCGCAGCCGTTCCTATGGGATTGAGCCAGTATGGCGCTGCCGTAGACGGCGGCAAGTATATATTGCCGGGCAATGAGACTTTGGTGAAGACCGAAGACGGCGGTTCCAACAGCAGCGCCTATAAGAAAGGTGAGTTGCAATGGACGCAGTATCCCAACGAGTGTTGGGTGGCAATCTTCGATGATGCTACTATGACGACCAAGAAACTCATCAAGACTGATAAAATCAGTTATGCCTGTGGGCGTTTCAAGTCCCAGTATTACCAGACTATCTGGGAGGCAGGCAACGGCGATGTTTATGTGTTCTCCCCAAGCTATGCCAAAACAATGAAAGATGCCCGTCAGCAAACAACGTTGCCGGCAGGTGTAGTGCGTATTCCCAACGGTCAGGAGGACTTTGACAGCTACTACTGCGATTTGGAGAAGCAAAGTGGCGGAAAATCTTTCCTGCGTTGCTGGCATATTGCGGACGACTACTTCCTGTTGCTGATGTACGACCGCCCTCTGACGGAGACAGGCTTTGAAGCCAAAGAACTGGCTGTCTTTAAAGCGGAAAGCAAGAAACTCACATATGTGACCGGGCTTCCGTCCGCAGACCTGATTTCCGGCTTCGGAAATACTCTGTATGCGGAGAACGGCTATGCTTATATGGCTGTGACGACTACGGACGGATATCCTGCCGTCTATAAGATAGATCCGTCGAGCGCAACTGCTACGAAAGGTGTGGCGGTAGAGGCTACGCAGATTACGGGTATCGGTAAGTTGAGTCCCCTGAACTGAATACCATGAAAAAGGCATTTCGTAGAATACACTTATGGCTGTCCGTCCCATTCGGATTGATTATTACGGTTATTTGTCTTTCGGGTGCTGCACTGGTGTTTGAAGATGAAGTAATGGAGTTGTGCAGGCACGACCTCTATTATGTGGAAAAAGCAGGCGGCGCTCCGCTTCCGGTGGAACACCTGATTGGGAAAGTTGCCGAAACATTGCCGGACAGCGTTACCGTTACGGGCGTCTCCATTTCTTCTGATGCGGAACGTGCGTATCAGGTCAGCCTGTCAAAACCGCGTCGGGCTTCCATCTATGTGGATCAGTATACAGGTGAGGTGAAAGGACGGAATGAACGTGCACCGTTCTTTCTCACCATGTTCAGGCTGCATCGCTGGCTGATGGACAGCATGAAGCCGGGCGATGGTGTGTTTTGGGGCAAGATGATTGTAGGGGTAAGCACTTTGATGTTCGTGTTCGTACTTATATCGGGTGCCGTCATTTGGTGGCCCCGCACAAAAAAAGTTCTGAAAAACAGCCTGAAGATTACTGTCAATAAAGGCTGGCGGCGCTTTTGGTATGGTTTGCACGTGGCGGGTGGCATGTATGCGCTTGTGTTTCTTTTAATAATGGCTTTGACGGGACTCACCTGGTCTTTCTCATGGTACCGTACAGGTTTTTACAAAGTGTTCGGAGCGGAGATGAAGCAGGAAGGTCATGGGAAAGAAAGAAAAGGGAGAACCTCTTATGCTTGCTGGCAGCAAGTGTATGAGGAACTGAAAGCGCGTAATGCCGATTACAGGCTGATTACGATTTCCGACGGTTCTGCCGGCGTGTCATTCGCGCGGTTGGGCAACCGGCGGGCTATTGACCGTTACTCCTTTAACCCGCAGAACGGCGAAATCACCGGAACCGTATTGTATAAGGATACCGATGCTTCGGGCAAGATACGCGGCTGGATATATTCTATGCATGTGGGAAGCTGGGGAGGTATCGTTACCCGTATCATGGCGTTCATTGCTGCATTGTTGGGTGGAACGCTTCCGTTGACAGGCTATTATTTGTGGATGAGGCGCATCGGACGTGCATGAAACATTTGTATGCCTTTTTAAGCAGGAGTGATTATTCTTCTGATTTCAGCCTCGGTCCCGCAAAACGGTCCATGAGTTTGTAGCTTGATTGTGCACATGGCAGCGGCAAAACAGCCTGCTTCCTGATAGGAGACACCTTTGTTACGCATATACAGATAGCCTACCATATAGGTGTCTCCGCACCCCGTAGCATCTACTATTTGCAGGGCGGAGTAGGCGGGGATTTCATGGAACTGTCCTTTGGCATATATCAGCGAACCTTTATCTCCCAATGTGAGCAATACTTCTTTCACGCCCCAGTCGGCAATGAGCAAGGCGGCTTCGCGGGGATCTTTGCATCCGGTAAGCACTTCCATTTCGGTTTCGTTGGCTTTCAGTATGTGGATATGCTTCAAGGCCTCTTTCTTTTCCGTCCAGTCCACCGGCAGCACCTTCTCATTATCCACTTTGCGCAGAAACCCCTGAACGTCTACCGATAGCACCCCTTTGCTTGAAAGGTACTTGATGACATCCAATGAAAAATCATCGGCCAACAGGCTGCCCAAGTGGATGATCCGGGCACTGACATCTTGCAACCCTTCCATTGTGAACGGATCGGCCTTTGCTGTGACACGCTGGGTCCGTTCGTTCTGGTTTTCTCCGTATATATTTTCAAAGCAGACGGAATGGACGCTGGGCAGAGTTTTCACCTCGATGCCCTCTTTTCGTATATCCTCCACGACATTCATTTCTGTGTCGGCAAGGGCCGTGACCAATAAAAAACCGCTCGGATCGAGATGCTTAATGGCATGCGCAAAGTAGAAAGAGGTGCCGCCCGGCATGTATATCGTATTTTTTGTGGTAACTATCTTGTCTTGTGTGATATAACCGATGCAGCATAAATCGTGTACACTCATTGTTCCCTGTTGTTTTTATTCGTTTATTTATTTGCAATTTTGCCGCAAAGGTAGTGATTTATTGAGAAAAATCGTAAAATGGCTTATTTCAGTTCTGTGTGTACTTGTATTTTGCAGGTGTTATTCCTGTTATTTTCTTGAATAGGAGGGTGAAATACCGGACGTTTGCATAACCTAATTTCTTGGCTGTCATATGGACCGTATTGTCCTTGTCCAATAACATTCTTTTGGCGATGTTCAGCCGCATCAGCTGAAAGTATTCGTGAATGCTTTTTCCGGTCTCGAATTTTAATAAATCGCTGAAATAGCGGGGAGACAGGTGGAAGGCATCCGCACAGTATTCTTCTGTCGGCAATACACCGTCTGCCAGTTTACCGGACAGGATGTATTTGCTCAACAGTAGGTCTGTCTTGTGCAGGATTGTTTTATTGGCTTCGCAGCGGGTGATGAATTGGCGTTCGTTGAAACGTGCACAGTAATCCAGCAATAACTCGATATGGCGCGAAATCAAAATCTTGCTATGGCAGTCTATGGCGTGTTGGAGCTCCTCTTCGATATTGCGGATGCACTCTATAATTTTCATCTTTTCGCGTAATGACAGGTGCAGTGACTCGTTCAGCTTATAGAAGAAGAATGAATAATCTTTGATGTGGCTTTCCAGTGTTGTACATGCTATCAGGTCCGGATGAAAGGCCAATAACCAACCTTTCCGGGCAAGCGTATTGCCTGTGTCCAGCTTCATGGTTTCTCCGGGGATACGGAATATCAGCGATGCATTGGAATAATCGTAGTATTTGCGTCCGTACGTAAGATACTCTGCTTCTCCTTCTATCAGGGTGATTGTATAGAAATCACATCTGACAGTACGTTGCTCCAGGGGTGCCTTGGATAAGTCGATGACACTCACCAGCGGATGCAACGTCTTATGGCCCATACAGCAATTGCATTGATGTACGGTATCTATGTTTAGTATCTTTTTTTTCATAAGGACAATCTGAACCGCAACCTTTATATTTGTAGCTTTCTGTATTCTCCGGGTGTGTATCCTACATTCTTTTTGAATATACGATTGAAGTGCTGTGAATATTGGAACCCTAACTCATAAGCAATCTGGCTGACGGTTTTCTCTGTTCCTGCAATCATCTCCTTGGCTAAGTCGATCATCCTGTTCTGGATATATTCCTGTGCGCTTTTTCCGGTTTCTTTTTTTATCAGGTCACCGAAATAGTTGGGGGACAGGAACACTTTGTCCGCAAAGTATTTTACGGAAGGCAGTCCGTCTGTTTGCAGTTTGTCACTTTGGAAATAGTCATCGAGCAGTGTTTCGAATTTTACCAATACACTTTTGTTGCTTTCCGAACGGGTGATGAACTGCCTTTCATAGAACCGCATACAGTAATCCAGCAATAACTCGATGTTTCGTGATATCAGACGCTTGCTATGCTTGTCGATGGGGCGTTGCAGCTCCATCTTTATTTTTTCCAAACAATCTATGAATATTCCCTTTTCTTCTTCAGACAGATGCAGGGCTTCGGCTGAGGTATACGAAAAAAACGAATAATGTTTGATATCCTGTCCCAAAGAAGTTCCTTTGATCAAATCGGGATGGAACAACAGGCCATGGGCATTTGGCTTTATTCCTTGCTGCATCTCTACCTCAACGACCTGTCCCGGAGCGAAACTGGTAACCGTTCCTTCCTGATAATCATAAGTCTGCCTGCCGTAACGGATGTCTCCGCATTTGACGTTTTTCAGAAAAAGGGCATATACTCCGTAGTTCATCGTGAAATGTGTGGGAAACCGGGGAGCTTCCGACAGGTTTACTATACTGACCAGCGGATGTAATGTTTCGAGTCCAAAGAGCCGGTTGTATTGATCTACTGTGTCCAGCTTAATAACTTCTTTCATACGATATCATTTTTTAGTCCTGCACAAATGTAAAGAATTAAATCGTACGTAGTACATCGTACAGTACAGAATCAGTAAATAGGTTACAAATGTCTGTAATTCATTTACATGTTTCGCGAGATGGATTTATTCGCTATTGTATCATATAGATTATGCCTATTCCAGCCATTTTTTCACACGTTTGATTGTGGGGATCTCATATAGATAGAGCCAATCGCTGCCATTGGATAATGCAGACAAATGATGATGATGGTTCATGTCCGATATATACCCCTCCGGATTCTGCATGAAACGAGTTTTTGAATAGACTGCTTCCAACTTTGAACGCATTATGTGGAAATCGTCACAAACTTCCTTTATTTCTCGGCAAGCGGTTTCACGCTCCAAGTTTGAAGATGCCATATCATATTTTTCAAGAGCTAAAAGTAGTTGAGCCGGATAATTAAAAAGAAAGTTGTTCTGTTCGTATATCTCCAAGGTATATCTATTACGTAAAGCATGTTGTTTGGCGCTTTCTATTTCCTGAGAAATCTTGGCGAATCTTTGCTGTTCTATCTTCGCACTGTCAAGTTTGCTACGGTACTTCTCACTCCATGTGCCATGCTTGCTTTTATCGGGCATATCAATTAGCGTATAATCTATGACCTGCCATGCTGGATTACGTCTTCCTGACTCGATTAATGCTTTATCAAAGAAGAAGGCAGACTGCTCCAACTCATCAAGAAACGAAAGTTCGTTTCGGATAAGGCCAAATTCGCGTTGTGCATGCGCTTGCTTGAATTCAACAACCGAACGCCCATTGGGATGCCATCCGTATTCTCCTTGGGCAATAAACCCACGAATAATTGTCTCCCAATGCGGAGAGCCGTCATCCCAGGCTGTAGCGAGTATCCCCACTAAGTTGTTTTCTACTACCAACCGACTGAAATTTTTAATATTGGGCACCTTTGATTCATAACGTGGCATAAATGGAGAACCGCCGTCGGACGCAGCAGTGGCTGCCATTACTTTCAAGTCTTTATGCTTGTACCAATCAAGTACTTTTCGATGAGGCAATATGGTAGGGTCATCATAATGCCAACGCATATAGATGCAATCTTTGGGAAACAGTGAAACTGCTTCATCTAATTTATCTGTCTTCCATTCTTTTTCGACCTGTTCATCGGTCAGCCCACCATGAAGTACCCACCATAAATTGGCATATTTAAGGGGCATATCATCCCAAAAAATGGGAGTACGCCCGTTCGCTTTTGCAAAATCACAAACCTTTTTGAGCCAAATCATCTGTAGCTCAAAAGGTGTTTTTCCCGTTTTCTTACAACGTTCGTCAATTCCGATTGCTGTAATTTCATCTCCTCCAATATGCAGATACTTGCCGTATGGCATAGCTTCCAACGCATCTTTATATAAATCAAATTGCAATTCATACGTACGAGGATCGCTTGGGCAGAACTCCCAGTCACTATCAGGGTTCTCTCGCAACTCCCAATGATGCTTTAAAATAAATCCGGCATGACCTAATCCTTGTACAAGAGGATTGATTTCTATGTGACGCTCTTTTGCATAACGGCATATAGCTTGCATTTCCTGTTTGCTGATTGCATTGGGAGAAGCACATTCAGGGCGACGGGTATATTGCAATTTGTCCTCAATCTCCCAGATTATAGCATTAATTTTGTATGATGATAATTTATCGATCATCCGATAATAGTATTCAATTCTGTCAAGATGATGTTTGGTATCGAAATGAACAGCGCGAAATGTAATATCAGGCCAATCTGTGATACATAATTGCGGAATGGGCAAATTGAAATCCTTACTGTCTTGCATTAGCTGTTCAAAGGTAGCGCATCCATAAAACAGTCCGGCATCGGTGCGTGCCTTGATAGTAACACCATTGCGAGTGACATCCAGCACATATCCCTCCGGAGACTCCGGTACGTTTTCATCTGTTAAAACTAACTTGATTCCTTTGCTCAAAGGTTGCGTGCTGCGTGGCAGGTTATTAAGCATCTCTCCCAAAACAGGCATAGTACTGCTGTTGGTGATAATGTAGTCTACTTGTGACCATGTAAGGGCTTCATTGCCATATACCTCTATTTGTTGGGGTTGAGGTATAATCTTGAATTTTGCATTTAGTTCTTTGGCGGTTGCTCCAAAAGTAACCAGTAAACTAAATAATAGATAGGTGATATATTTCTTCATCTTTTTTGTTTATTTAAAAAGCTCAGTACAGCTGCATGGATAGCAACTGCATGAGCCTTGGGTCCGTTTTTTTCAATTGAGCGAGACCTTTTTAAGAATATTTTGGACTTTAGTTATAATAAGTTCTGCATTGGTTGCCGTAGCAGGGGTTACTGTTTTGACTGCAGCATTTAGTTGAGCATTGGATAGGCTTCGGATTTTTTCATAATCCTGTATGCCTTCACGCAGCAATTCAAAGCAGATACTTGTGACAACCTTGCTTGTGGCTTTGTTATCGGTGCGGTAAATCATATTGAAATCACCCGCCGTATTGGTTCCATCCTGTATATTGACAGGATCAGAACTTTGCCAATAGTCGTACGCCCAACGCACATACCCATTCATACCCTTTGCAGCAGCATACCATGCCATCCATACCATTTCTGCCGGAGAAGTTTCTTTTGTCACATAATTATTAGGCACATTCTGCGAACAGCTTGTATAGAATGTTGTATAGGTATTATTAGTGGAATTTCTGTCATAGCCATAGATCGTCGAATAATCATACAATGCCCGTTCTATATCCTCATCAATATAACTACCCGCCAATCCTATTTTCCATTCGGGATCATTTGACTGGATGAGGTTGATTATTTTCCGGGCTTCCTCATTTCGTGTTTCGTCAAGGTATAAGACGGCTTTGCTAAACCAGCCTTTCTCCCTTAGATGGGTTCGGAAAGAGTTCAAAAAGATTGTCCATAGGTCATTATATTCGCTGGTTCCAATTGCTAATTTTTTGGTTTTGTTGGATGATGATGCAGCGTCATAATAACCGATGGCTGTAGACCAACCGGTTAATGAGAAACAATTAATCTGCTTGTCTATTCCGAGCGAGAACATAAACTCTACAAAGCTATCGAAGTCTGTGTAATCAAAACTCCATGAGTTGTCCGGGTTGAGCGTCCATTGCACCATCGTTTGACCGGAATTGAATGCACCGTCCTTAATGTACGTGGTAACGGCAGTTTGACCTGCATCAGCCAGCTTCTCATAGAACGACCTCATCATGGTTTTATATTCGGAAGAGAAAGGCGTGATGTTGACGCCGCTGCCTACACATAACTTCGTCAGTTGATAAGGAAATTGCCAAATATCAAGATGATACGTCCAGTCCTTAGGGTCGGGAAGCGTGTGCCCGGCAACTAATAGTTTAATGTTGAAAACTAATTGTTCCGTTCCATTTAGCTTTACCGTCAGCTCACCCTCATAAAGACCTTGCTTCGTTGCTTTAGGAATGTCAACAGTGACCCATATCTTAACGGGGTCGGCCTGTGTCACTTTGGTAACTTGCGTTTCAGACAAAGCATCGGCAATGTATATTTGCTGGCGCGAGGCCTGTTCTCCGCAAGCTAATGATTTTGTATCACCCAATACATAGGAAGGAAAACGTAACCTGATGTTTGAGGAAGCTATGGAGTGGCTTCCGAATTTCAAATCACTCATGTTGTAAGTCAGATTCGTCAGTTCTTCTTGCTCTGTCCACAATACAATTTGTTTGTGTACACGATCGTTAGCCCATACGGTATCACGCCATTCCGTTTCTATCTTTGCAAGGTTGCTCTGTCCGGCATGTTTTTCTCCTTGCGCATAGCGCTTGTATTGGCTCTCAAAAGAGCCTTTTAGTTGAGATGCAACCTGTGGTTGGGGCATAGGCTCTTCACCTTTGGCGTTGTCACTGCAACAACAAAAGACGAAGGTTATAGCTATATATATCAATGTTGTATAGTATGTTCTCATTATATGGCTTATTTGGTCAATGTATAACTATAATACGGAGGATTGGATAGTGACAACGTAATGGTATAGGTGCCCGCTTCAGAAATGGATATGTCTTTCCCGTCCGAAGCCAATTGACTGATACCTGTTGCAAGACCATAAGTAACCTCCGGATCTCCTGCTGACACAGGAATTGTGGTAAATTTGAATGAGCCTGAAACTAATTGTGCGGTCAGGCTCCAGGTCTTATTTGTTGCAGAATAGGTCATTGCAGTCTTTGAACTTATAGCTGAACCTGAAACAGCCCATTGTACCTCAACCATTTCAACCTGTTTCGTTTCACTGTCATAATTAATTTTCCATACACCTGGCGATACAATCTCTGCATTGCCGTTCACTGTTTTCCAGTCATTCCAAGGGCCGTCGCATGGAAAATAGTCCGAACCGGTTCCCGCCTTTTCCACTCCAGTCCATGTGTAAGCTGATACGGCAGGCCAAGGCCCCCCGGCGTAATCATAATATGTGGTTTTATCAGATGATATAAGACCGATGTTGTCCCAATTGGATGCGGTCAGGTCTACATAACCTTCGTACTTGGTATCATAAGTGCCGGATGCTATGCGGTCTGCCGTTTCCGTAGCCAGATAATAGCGGTTGCCGTCTGCATCGCGGTCAGATGATTTGATAAAATACATAAATGGGGGTGGGTTATAACTCATTTTTATATAATATTTTTTTGACTGTTCTTTTTTAGATAGAGTTATAGGTAGCATGTTATCAACAAACTGTATATTGTCGCCAGCTTTAACATCGGCAGTAAAGGAGTTGTCCGACAGATAAATCTCCTTGACAGTCGCTGCTTGGCTTGGTATCTTTACGGACAGAATGTAGTTCTCCGTCAAAGACCCATCTTCTTTCAATTGTGGGGTGGCGGTATAATCTTCACCGTTGACCGTAATAATCAATCCCGATATAGGGGCTGTCAATGTGGGGTTTCCCGGTAGATTATCATCTTGACAAGCGATGAATCCTGTCAGGACGATTAGTATTCCTAATAGTATATTTTTCATATTCAGATTGGTATTTTATGATTAATATTTCTCGTTCTGCCGTACGCCTTTCATGATTGCTAACTGATCACTTGGTTTAGGCAGTAAATAATTGTGGTCATCAATGGTTCTCGACGGATAAAGTTCACTGATTACATCGGCAACTATATGCCGGCGACACATATCAAACCAACGGTTACATTCAAAAGCCAATTCCCAGTTACGCTCATCTATGACAGCCTTGTCAAAAGTCTCGTTATTCAATCCGGACAAAGAGGATAACCCCGCCCGTAGACGTACTTCATTCAAAGCATCGTATGCTTTCGTAGAGGGCGCACCTTCTGCCATATTTGCCGCTTCAGCGTATATCAAGAGGACATCCGCATAACGGATAATGGGATAAAAACCATCTGCTATATTGGTAATTGCCGAACCTGCGTAGTTACCCGATTTATCTCCTCCGTCACGCAACTTTCCCACATATGGTTCTGCCACTTGCGCCTGTTGCCAGGAAATATTACCCGCATCCGCATTGAAAGTTAAGTAGAATGTTCCTTTGACGCGGCTATTGTCTCCAACCGGAAACTTGGCAAGAAAACGTTGGTCACTTGTCCAATCTGCCCAACCTTTTTCTTCATTGGGGCGTACCGAACGATTTATATATCCGCCGGTTCCATTATTCGAACTTGCATACAAGGTGAAAATGAATTCTGTGTTGGTGTTTCGGTTTTGCCATAGCCACAGATCAGAGAAATCATCTTCGAGGATGTATCCTCCTTCAGTAATCACTTCGTTCGCTTTATCACGTGCCAGCGCATAACTCTCTGTCTTATTCAGTGGGTATCCTGCCATTGTGAGATAGACTTTTGCCATCAAGGCTTTAGCAGCATAGCGAGTAGGGCGACTTTTATCTGTTTGTGTTTTGGGAAGTTTTTTTTCTGCAATTCCGAGATCGCTGATCACTTGATCGTATATTGCCGCTATTGATGCTTGTGGTTCGTTGGCGGCGTTTGATTGATTCTGCTCTGTCAGGATTGGAATCTCTCCAAACCAGCGTACCATATTGAAATAATTGAGAGCACGTAAAAAGCGTGCTTCTCCGTCAATGGGCGATAGTTGTTCGGATGAGAGTTTGGTATTTCCGGCAATAAGCGATATTAATGTATTGCATGCACTGATGCTTGAATAACTGTTGTTCCATAGGATATCTGTTATTTCCTCCGGATTATTCACTGAATTAATGTCCGCTTGCTCAAACCCACGCCAACGTACAACGGAAGATACACAAATGTCTTCGCCTCCAGCACATGCCACGTAGGGACAGTCTGTACCATACATCGTGGTGATAGGGGCATAGGCGCCACTGATAAAGCTGTTAAAGTCGGTCAGCGTGCCGAAGAATTTATCCGGAGTCGGCTGCCCTGTAGTGTCTTCTACCAAATCCACACAAGCCAGGAGTGAAAACATGGTCAATAGACAGCATGTAATTTCTTTGTATATTCTATTTTTCATAATTTCTTGTTTTTAAGATTAGAATGTAAGGTCAAGTCCGATAATCCAACTTTTGGAAGATGGATATACGCCCCTGTCTATGCCTGCTCCACTTGCATCTTTCCCCATACTTGCTTCCGGATCATAACCGGAATAATTAGTGATTGTCCAAAGATTAGTGGCACTTACGTATAACCGGAGTTGTGACAAATGCGTCTTGTGCAACAGTTTTTTCGGTAGATTATATCCTATGGTAAGATTCTTCAGGCGTAAATACGAACCGTCTTCAACCCATCGCGACGAATTAACGTACTCTACTCCTGTAAAGGAGGGTATATCTGTTTGATGGGAAGCAGTCCAATGATCTTTTATGACCAGACTGGTCGGAAAGGCTCCACCACCCGAATAAGATTCTCTGCGTACACGATTCTGATTGTATGTATCGTTTCCATATACTCCTTGAAAGAAGATGTTGATGTCAATATTGCGATATTTGAATGTGTTATTTATACCATAGGTGAATTTGGGCTGGGCATTACCGATAATATCGATGTCCTCACTATTAATCTTACCATCTTTGTTACGGTCCGTATATTTGGCATCTCCTGGTTTTGCACCATATAGTGCTGCTGTTGACACTTCCTGCGCTTTCCATACTCCTGCATATTCATAGCCTAAGAATGTACCCATAGGTTGCCCGACCATTTCTACAAACGAGCCAACTAAACCCGGCATATCGAAAGCTGTACTGATAAGGGTATTGGATTGACCATCTAACGCTAAAATTTTGTTACTGTTGAAGTTGATGGAATAGTTTACATTCCATGAGAAATTCTTAACAGAGACAGGGGTTCCACCGAATGAAAATTCCCAGCCTTTATTACGTACCGAACCTACATTAGTCAGGACAGACTCTACGCCTAGTGCCGATGGAACTTTCTGCCACATAAGCAGGTCGGTTGTCTTTTTGTTATAATATTCGGCGGAGAACGACAAACGTCCGTTCCACCAACGGGTATCCACGCCAATGTTCAACTCATTGGTGCGCTCCCATTTCAGGTTTTCATTAGCCAACTGAGCGATGGACAATGTAGGATTTCCATTGGCATCGGTACCGGGATTGAACTTCATTTGTGATGAATAGGCTGGAACGGCAGCATTGCCTACGGAACCATAACTTGCCCTAATCTTTAGCTCTGAAATGATAGTCTTGGTATTTTTCATAAAGTTCTCTTCTGCTACATTCCATCCGGCAGAGATGGCGGAGAAGTTATCATATTTATGTCCGTCGGCCAATTGACTGGCACCGTCACGACGGAAAGAGGCGGATAATAAATATTTGTTCTTGTAGGCATAATTCACACGCCCCATTACCGAAAGCATGGCTGTTGAAGAGTATTCTACCCATGGCTTCTGAATGATTGTTCCAAAGTGAACCCCTTGATAACCCATACCTACCGGAATACCTTTTGCAGAGGCTTGGGCACTGTTATATTGATCTTTAAACAACTCATATACAGCTGTCGCTTGTATGTGATGTCCATTCCATTCTTTGTCAAAAGTCAGGATGTTGGTATTCTGCAACGACCAATAGGAGCTTTGTGTTTTGCTGCCTGATATGTCTTCTTCGGATCCATTGTTATATACTTGGTTATCAAACCAGCCATTCATGCGGCTGTTTGATTTGTAGGCAAGAAGGCTGGAGAACTTCAGCCAATCTGTGAATCTGTATTCTCCGCTTATTGCCATGTTGAAGTTGGAGATAGTCGCTTCTTGTGTTATTTCGTTAGCTAGTCCCACTGGATTGTAATCTGACACAGGTCCGATTCCTCCGCCCGGTTGTACGTATTGCCCATCTGCATCCCGGACACTCTTTGTGGGCGACCATTTCAATGCAGAAGTGATGGCACCTTCCGTATCCCCTTTGTGAGATTGGCTGTAAGAGGCAAAGGCGTTCAAGGAAATGGTTAAACGCTTAGTGGCTTCTGCTTTCAAATTAGCCCGTATGGAATATTCTTGAAAATCAGAGTTTATCATAATGCCGTTTTTGTCGACGATACCTCCTGCTATGAAATAGGAGATTGCTTTCTTTGCTCCACCGATACTTACATTGTGTGAATGGGACATAGCGTTACGGAATATCTCGTCTTGCCAATTTGTTCCGTTGCCCATCATTGCAATATCTCTTTCATCGAACAATGGCTTCAGATTATTTGCCGTTTGGGCTTCGTTCATTAAGGAGGCATATTGCTTGGCTTCTAACCAAGGGAGCGTTTTACTTACTTGGTCGAACGATACAAACCCGTTATAAGAGACCTGTGCACGTTCGTTACGTCCATTCTTTGTTGTAATTAGGATTACTCCGTTAGCCCCCCGGGAACCATATATAGAAAGTGCTGCTGCGTCTTTCAAGACTTCCATTGACTCAATTTGATTGGGATTCAGACTGCTGATACTGGCATCTTGTACACCATCTATTATGATTAGTGGATCATTCCCATAAGTAAGCGAGTTGGCACCACGAATACGAATGAATGTACCTCCGGAGGGATCTCCGCTTGTGTTTTGTACCACAACACCGGCAACCTTGCCTTGTAAAGCCTGAGTAGTGCTTGCATTCGGGGCTGAATTGAGTTCGGTAGCCTTGACTGAGGCTACCGAGCCGGTAATGTCACTTTTCTTCTGGACACCGTAGCCGATAACAACGACTTCATTCAAAGTTTGCAGGTCTTCCTCTAAAGTTATTGAGAGTTTCTTTTGATTCATTATCATGATTTCTTGCTTGCGGTATCCTATATAGGAAATTTCTAAGATATCACCTTTTTGGGCTTCTTTTAATGAGAAATTCCCATAAACATCAGTACTGGTGCCGTTGTTGGTACCTTTGATAATCACCGTAGCTCCAATGATAGGTTCTCCCTGTATATCAATAATTCTTCCGGTGAGATGACTGGACGAAGGGTATTGGGATATATTATTAGTACTGTTATCTGTTAGCAGGATGCGCTTTTCCTTGATGGTATATCCAATCTTTCCGTCAGAAAATAACTTTTGTAGGACATTTAGCACATCGACATTCTCAACATGGATATTGACTATTTTGTCGGGATTGATAATCTGCCGACTGTAGTTAAAGATATAACCCGTTTGCCGGGTTATGTCAGATAGTACACGCTCCAACTTGACTTTTTGGAGTTTGAGCGTCACCTTCTGTGCTGATACTGAATAGCCGATACAAAGAAAGACTATACTCAAAAACAGAAATTTGGTTTTTGACATAATATTAGGTTTTTAAATTACATATAGATACAAGAATCCTTGCATCTATAGTATAGACACCATGCTACGGAAAAAAGACATGAAAAAACAAAAAAAATTATTTGAGTGTTACGAGTATTGTCTGATTTGTGGCTCTAAAGTGCACAGGACTAATCATTTCCAACTCTGATAAAACTTCTTCAAGGGGGGCATTTGTTCTTGTTGTGAAGGTATAGTTGTATTGATAGGCCTGCTTATCCTTTACTTCTACATTCACATTATACCAACGTTTGAGAACATCGATAACTTCGCTGAGGGGGGCATCTTGCAAAGATATGATATCATTCTTCCAGAGAGACACCTGCTTTGTATTTGCATTTTTTATGATCTCTGCTGTTTGGGTCTGCCGATTATAAATTAATTTTTCGTTGGGTTGAAGCATATAGTCATGTCTGTTGGCCTCTATGCTGACACGACCTTCATCAAGGGCTACATAGATTTTTTCTTCTCCTTTGTAGGCATTCACATTAAAGGAGGTGCCAAGGACCTTTACCTCTACATTATTGATGTCAACGGTAAACGGTCTTTGTTTATTCGGAGTAACCACAAAATAGGCTTCACCTTCTAAATATACGTTACGTTCGGAAATGCCGAACTTTACCGGATATCTCAATTTCGTGTCGGCGTTGAGATAGGCAATCGTACCGTCTTGGAAGATTACTTGCATGCGTTTCCCTTTCGGAGAATAGGCTTCTATATATTCGGGTGCCGAGAATAGGTTAACGGTATTATCCAGTTTTAATGTCACCAACAAGATCACAACAAAAGGTATCAATACGGCTGCAACGCGAAAGAGTATGTTTCTTAGGTGCTTACGGCGAATGCGTAGTTCAATCTTATGATATAGCTCCTTAATATGTTGAGAGTTGGCACTTGACAGTTCTCCCCGTTCTATGCGTTCAATGTCCTTGTCCATAAATTCAAACATGACATCTTGGCCTTCATTTGTGGCAAACCATCGCGTTACAGTTTCAATTTCGTCGTCTGTTGCGTGATTATTGAGGACACGTTCTATTGTTTGATCACTTGGTCTTATCATCTTGTTTTATATTATGGACACGTTATTGAATAAAAAGGACTATGAACAAAACACTTATTAATTTAGCACGCAATATTTTAACGCATTGGGAATAATGTGCCCGTACGGTATTGATGGATATGTGCAGGATGTCAGCTATTTCCTGATTGGAATAACCTTCACGTTTCATTTTCACAATTTGTTGTTTGGGTTTGGGCAATAGGGCGATAGCTAACTGTAGTTTATCATAAATGTTCTGCTTCTCAATATCGTCGATAAGTGAGTCTTCGCATTGTGGTTGCCGACTTACAAGTTTATAGTTATTAGCCAGTTCCCTTGCTTCGTCACGCATATAGTTAAGAATAAAGTTCTTTGTCATTGTATATAGATAGTTTTTCAGACTAATAGAAACAATGATTTCCATACGAAATTCCCAAAGTTGCATGAAAACATGCTGTACTGCATTTTCGGCTGTATCTTTATTCTTCAAGTAATAAAATGAAAGTGAGTACAACTTCTCCGCATACTTTTGGTATATATGCGTAAAAGCAGTATGATCTCCTTTCTGGATTAGTCTAAAAAGGGTATCGTCGTCAGAAGTTATATTATGTAGTGTTTTCTTCATTACATTTATTAACGTCAGTTCGATAAATTATATAAGTCTGAATATTCTACGTGATTTTGGAAAAGAATTATGAAACGTTTTGCAGTTTATAGAAACGCTATAATCTGCTTCGCTTCAAATAAATAAAAAAGGCTCTAATTCGCTTAAGAATAAGAGCCTTTTCTAAATTTTGTTTTCTTGAAAAGCGGTGCGTACGGGACTCGAACCCGTGACCCCATGCGTGACAGGCATGTATTCTAACCAACTGAACTAACGCACCATGATTTCATTTTTCCGTCGCTATCTCTCTCGATTGCGGTTGCAAAGGTAGGCGTTTTTTTTGAACCTGCAATAGCTGTGATGAACTTTTTTTTGATAGTGTGTGGCTGTGTTTGCTTTATATCCTCATATTGAGAATATTGTAAAAAACAAGGAGAATGTGATTTAACAACTATTTAGAAACATGTTCCAGTTGTGTTTATGTAGCATTTAGTACCCGATTAGAAAACTGTTTTTGGAGAAAACGAAACATTTTACGCCTACTTTTAAACTTCTTGCTCGAAAAGTTCGTTATTTTGCAATAAATCGTTATTTTTGCGAACTCAAAACAAGAATGTTGTAATTAGAAAATAACAAAAAAGATATTTTAGGATGATGAAAACAGCCAAACTGTTGCTTCACTGTCCCGACAAACCGGGTATTCTGGCAGAGGTAACAGACTTTATAACGGTGAACAAAGGAAATATTATCTATTTGGATCAATATGTAGATCATGTGGAAAATATATTCTTCATGCGTATTGAATGGGAATTGGAAAATTTTCTGGTTCCTCAGGAGAAAATAGAGGATTATTTTGAAACGTTGTATGCACAGAAGTATGGAATGAGCTTCCGCCTTTATTTCTCAGATGCCAAACCGCGTATGGCTATCTTTGTGTCGAAAATGTCGCATTGCCTCTTCGATTTGTTGGCGCGCTATACGGCAGGGGAGTGGAATGTAGAAATACCCCTTATAATAAGTAATCATCCCGACTTGCAACATGTAGCGGAGCGTTTTGGCATACCTTTCCATCTTTTTCCTATTACTAAGGAGACAAAGGAGGAACAGGAAAAGAAAGAAATGGAACTGCTTGCCAAGCATAAAGTGAACTTCATAGTGCTGGCGCGTTATATGCAAGTTATTTCCGAGAAGATGATAAATGCTTATCCCAACCGTATTATCAATATACACCACTCTTTCCTTCCGGCATTTGTAGGTGCGAAACCCTATCATGCGGCATTTGAGCGTGGCGTAAAGATTATTGGCGCTACCAGTCACTATGTTACTACGGAACTGGATGCCGGGCCAATTATCGAACAGGATGTGGTGCGCATCACGCATAAGGACACTGTGCAGGATTTGGTGAATAAGGGCAAGGATTTGGAGAAGATTGTTCTTTCACGTGCCGTCCAGAAACATATTGAACGTAAGGTATTGGCGTATAAGAATAAGACCGTAATATTTAATTAGTAGCTGATGAAGGTTGCAGTCATTAAATATAATGCAGGTAACATCCGATCGGTGGATTATGCCTTGAGGCGCTTGGGCGTTGAGGCGGAGATTACGGCGGATGAAGCTGTGCTGCGTGCTGCGGATAAAGTTATCTTTCCCGGAGTAGGAGAAGCGGAAACGACCATGAATTTTCTGAATGGGGGAAATATGGGTCAGTTGATAAAGGAATTGCGTCAACCGGTGCTGGGGATTTGTCTGGGCATGCAGTTGATGTGTCGGCATTCGGAAGAAGGAAGTGTGGACTGCTTGGGTATTTTTGATGTTGATGTGAAGCGTTTTGTTTCGCAAAAACATGAAGATAAGGTGCCTCACATGGGATGGAACACGATTACGCAAACGAACAGCGACCTTTTCAAAGGTTTTACGAAAGAGGAGTTTGTCTATTTCGTACACAGTTTCTATGTCCCGGTTAATGATTGTACCGCTGCCGTAACAAATTACATACTCCCATTCAGCGCTGCCTTGCATAAGGATAATTACTATGCCACCCAGTTTCATCCTGAAAAAAGCGGTAGTGTAGGCGAACGTATCCTGCAAAATTTTCTGGACTTATAAGCGAAAAGAGTTGGTATTTGATAACTTGTAATTGATTGAAATGATAGAACTGATCCCCGCTATTGACATCATCGACGGAAAGTGTGTACGTCTTTCCCAGGGTGACTATGATAGCAAGAAAGTGTATAATGAGAATCCCGTAGAGGTGGCTAAGGAACTTGAAGCGCATGGTATTCGCCGCCTTCATGTGGTGGATCTTGATGGTGCCGCTTCCCACCATGTGGTGAACTATCGCACATTGGAGCAGATTGCTTCTCGTACTTCCTTGATTATAGATTTCGGTGGTGGTGTAAAGAGCGATGAGGATCTGGTCATTGCATTTGAAAACGGTGCACAAATGGTGACGGGAGGGAGCATTGCTGTAAAGAACCCCGAACGTTTCTGCCACTGGTTGCAAACATACGGTTCTGAAAAAATAATCCTCGGAGCTGATGTTAAAGATCATAAGATTGCCGTTAACGGTTGGAAAGACGAGAGTGCTTGTGAACTGTTCCCTTTTCTGAAAGATTATGTGGAGAAAGGTATTCGCAAGGTCATCTGTACGGATATCAACTGTGACGGTATGTTGCAAGGTCCTTCTACGGCTTTGTACAAAGAAATATTAGAGGCGAACTCCGGATTGTACCTTATTGCCAGCGGGGGAGTGAGCTGTGTCGATGATATTCGCCAACTGGAGGCTGCGGGCGTGCCTGCCGTAATTTTCGGTAAGGCTTTGTATGAGGGACGTATAACTTTCAAGGAACTGGAAGGGTTTATGATTTGAAATCATAAATCTAAAATCATAAATAAAAGAAGAGTGTTAGCAAAAAGAATCATTCCCTGTCTTGACATCAAAGACGGACAGACTGTAAAAGGAACTAATTTTGTGAACCTGCGCCATGCAGGCGATCCGGTTGAACTGGCGCGTGCTTATAGCGGGCAGGGGGCTGATGAACTGGTGTTTCTGGATATTACTGCCAGTTTTGAAGGACGCAAGACGTTTGCCGAACTGGTAAAGCGTATCGCTGCCAATATCAGCATCCCTTTCACCGTAGGCGGTGGCATCCATGAATTGAGCGATGTGGACCGGCTTTTAAATGCGGGTGCTGACAAAATATCTATCAATTCCTCTGCTATCCGTCGTCCTGAACTGATTGATGAAATAGCCAAGCACTTCGGGTCACAGGTCTGTGTACTTGCCGTTGATGCTAAACAGACAGAGAAAGGCTGGTGGTGTTATCTCAATGGTGGACGTGTAGAAACGGGCAAAGAACTCTTTTCTTGGGCAAAAGAAGCGCAGGAACGTGGCGCAGGCGAGGTCCTTTTTACCAGTATGAACCATGACGGAGTAAAGACCGGATACGCCAATGAAGCCCTTGCAACTCTTGCCGACGGGCTTTCCATACCGATCATCGCATCGGGTGGGGCAGGAGCCAAAGAGCACTTCCGCGATGTCTTTGTAGAAGGAAAAGCGGATGCCGCTTTGGCAGCCAGTGTTTTTCATTTCGGAGAAATTAAAATTCCCGATTTAAAATCGTATCTTTGCGCCCAAGGAGTCGCAATGAGAAGATGATAAGGAGTTATAAGTTATGGGTTATAAGGTATTCGCTGCTGCACGAAGCACGGATGAAAACGACTCATAACAATAACTCACAACAAAATAACTCATAACTTATAACTTAAAAAGATGTTGGACTTTGACAAAATGAACGGACTTGTTCCGGCAATTATACAGGATGCTGACACGGCCAAGGTGCTGATGTTAGGTTTTATGAACCGGGAAGCATATGATAAGACGGTAGAAACGGGTAAAGTAACATTCTTTAGCCGTACCAAGAACCGTCTTTGGACAAAAGGCGAGGAGAGCGGCAATTTCCTGAACGTGGTTTCCATGAAAGAGGATTGCGACAAGGATACTTTGCTGATTCAGGTACATCCTGTCGGTCCGGTTTGTCATACGGGTACGGATACTTGCTGGGGAGAGAAGAACGAACAGCCCGTTATGTTCCTGAAACTTCTTCAGGACTTTATCGACAAGCGTCATGCTGAAATGCCGGAAGGCTCTTACACAACCAGCCTGTTCCGGTCGGGTGTCAATAAAATGGCGCAGAAGGTAGGTGAAGAAGCAGTTGAAACTGTTATTGAAGCATGCAACGGTACCGACGAGCGTCTGATATACGAGGGAGCCGATTTACTGTATCATCTTATCGTATTGCTGACCTCTAAAGGTTATCGCATAGAAGATTTGGCACGTGAGCTGGAAGAACGTCACAGTGCGGATTGGAAGAAACACTAAGTTGTTATGGATGAAGTGCTGATACGATATAAAGATGTGGAGATACACCAGCAAGAGCTGTGTGTGTTGAACGATGTAAACTTGGAGTTACATAAGGGAGAGTTTGTCTACCTCATCGGTAAAGTCGGTTCGGGTAAGACGAGTTTGCTCAAAACCTTTTACGGTGAGCTGGATGTGGCGGCGGGCGATGCCGAGGTGTTGGGATATGATATGTTGCATATCAAGCGCAAGCATATTCCGCAGTTGCGTCGTAAGTTGGGTATCGTATTTCAGGATTTCCAGTTGCTCACCGACCGTACGGTGTATGACAATCTTGAGTTCGTGCTCCGTGCCACCGGGTGGAAGAATAAGGGAGAGATAAAAGATCGTATCAACGAAGTATTGCAATTGGTGGGTATGAGCAATAAAGGTTATAAATACCCCAATGAATTGTCGGGAGGCGAACAACAGCGTATCGTGATAGCCCGTGCTGTACTGAACTCTCCGGAAGTAATTCTTGCCGATGAGCCAACCGGAAATCTGGATGTGGAGACGGGATTTGCCATAACCCAGCTTTTACATAGTATCAGTGAGGCGGGTTCGCTGGTTATTATGACTACGCACAATATGCAGTTGCTTTGGGAATATCCGGGGCGCGTATACCGTTGTGCCGACCATTTGATAACGGACGTAACGGAGCAGTATTCCGTTGCGTCGTCAATAGAAGAGAAATAAACAAGATTATATAACATTTTAATACAGAAACGAAAATGAAAGTTTTAAAGTTTGGAGGTACTTCAGTAGGTTCGGCTCAGCGAATTAAGGAAGTGGCCAAATTGATTACCGATGGTGAACGTAAGATTGTGGTTCTCTCTGCCATGTCGGGTACCACAAACACATTGGTTGAGATTTCGGACTATCTGTACAAGAAGAATCCGGAAGGTGCTAACGAGATTATCAACAGACTGGAAACGAAATATCGCCAGCACATTGATGAACTTTATGCCACTCCCGAATATAAGCAGAAAGGTCTGGAACTTATCAAATCTCATTTCGACTATATCCGTTCTTACACCAAAGACCTTTTTACGCTGTTCGAGGAGAAGGTAGTGCTGGCGCAGGGTGAGTTGATTTCTACCGCCATGATGAATTACTATCTGCAGGAATGTGGTGTGAAGTCGGTTTTGCTTCCGGCTTTAGAATATATGCGTACGGACAAAAATGCTGAACCTGATCCTGTTTACATCAAAGAAAAACTTCAGGTTCAGCTTGAGTTGCATCCCAATGCCGACATTTATATCACACAAGGTTTTATCTGCCGCAACGCTTATGGCGAGGTAGACAATCTGCAACGTGGCGGCAGCGATTATACCGCTTCTCTGATAGGTGCGGCTGTCAATGCTTCCGAAATCCAGATTTGGACGGACATCGACGGTATGCACAACAACGACCCGCGTATTGTGGACAAGACCTCTCCCGTGCGCCATCTTCATTTTGAAGAGGCAGCCGAGCTGGCATATTTCGGTGCAAAAATCCTGCACCCTACCTGTATCCAGCCCGCCAAGTATGCTAACATCCCCGTGCGCCTGCTCAATACAATGGATCCCACGGCTCCGGGTACACTCATCTCCAACGATACGGAGAAAGGCAAAATCAAGGCTGTAGCTGCAAAGGATAATATCACAGCTATCAAAATCAAGTCCAGCCGTATGTTGCTTGCTCATGGTTTCTTGCGCAAAGTGTTTGAAATCTTTGAAAGCTACCAGACTTCTATCGACATGATTTGTACGTCCGAAGTAGGCGTATCCGTTTCTATCGACAATACCAAGCATCTCAACGAGATTCTGGACGATTTGAAGAAATACGGTACAGTGACGGTGGACAAGGACATGTGTATCATCTGCGTGGTAGGCGACCTCGAATGGGAGAACGTTGGCTTTGAAGCCAAAGCGCTCGATGCCATGCGCGACATACCGGTACGTATGATTTCTTTTGGCGGCAGTAACTATAACATTTCTTTCCTTATCCGCGAATGTGATAAGAAACAGGCTTTGCAGTCGCTCAGCGATGCGCTGTTCAACGAGTAATAAAAGAAAACAGTAGATATGAGCGCTTTTACCTTCTTGATAAAAGCGCTCTTTTTAACTAAACGAAGATATAACCCATAATAATTATATGAAAGGAACATTTCCTATTGACAAATTCCGCGAATTGCGTACCCCGTTTTATTATTACGACACGAAGGTGCTGCGTGATACTCTTTCCTGCATCCGTACCGAAGCGTCACGATACGATAACTATTCGGTGCATTATGCGGTGAAGGCCAATGCCAATCCTAAAGTTCTGACTATTATCCGTGAGAGCGGGTTGGGAGCGGACTGTGTGAGTGGCGGTGAAATCCGTGCGGCAATCAAGGCTGGTTTCCCAGCCGACAAGATTGTGTTTGCCGGAGTGGGTAAGGCAGACTGGGAGATAAATCTTGGATTGGATTATAATATCTTCTGCTTTAATGTAGAGTCCATACCCGAACTGGAAATTATCAACGAATTGGCCGCAGCCAAAGGCAAGGTAGCCAATGTTGCTTTCCGTATCAACCCCAATGTAGGCGCGCATACGCATGCCAACATCACTACCGGATTGGCGGAAAACAAGTTCGGTATCAGTATGGAAGATATGGACCATGTGATAGACGTGGCGCAGGAGATGAAAAATGTCAAGTTCATCGGGCTGCATTTCCATATCGGTTCGCAGATATTGGATATGGGCGATTTTGTGGCTTTGTGTAATCGTGTCAACGAATTGTTGGACAAACTCGAAGCCCGTCAGATACGTATCGAACACGTTAATGTGGGTGGTGGACTCGGCATTGATTACGGACATCCCAATCGTCAGCCTGTACCCGATTTCAAAAGCTATTTCGAAACCTACGATAACTGCCTGAAACTCCGTTCTTATCAGACACTTCATTTTGAATTGGGGCGTTCGGTAGTGGGGCAGTGCGGTTCGCTTATTGCAAAGGTTTTGTATGTAAAGCAAGGTACTAATAAGCAGTTTGCCATTCTCGATGCAGGTATGACGGATTTGATTCGTCCCGCACTCTACCAGGCATTCCATAAGATAGAGAACATCACTTCCGATGCTCCACAGCAAACCTATGATGTAGTGGGGCCTATCTGCGAATCATCCGATGTCTTTGGCAAGGCTGTCGATTTGAACGGTGTGAAGCGTGGCGACCTTATAGCCCTTCGCTCTGCCGGAGCTTATGGTGAAATCATGGCTTCAGGTTATAACTGCCGTGAGTTGCCGCAAGGTTATACATCGGACGAACTGGTATAAGTGCAGTACAAGATTTGAATGATTTATCAAGCACGGGAACATCCTTTTTGTTTCTGTGCTTGTTTTTTATAGCTACCTGATTTTTTTGTTGTATTTTTACAGCATTAATATCTGATATAAATCCATTATGAAACACAAGTCGATTTTCTTTTCACTTAGCCTGATATTTAGTTCGTTTTGTCTTTCAGCGCAGGAATTGCCGAAAGAAGTGGTCTGGCAAGAGATAGAGGGAGTTAATGTACCGATTCCGCCTCAGACGCATCCCCGTTTGTATGTTCGCTCATCCGATTTACCCGCGTTGAAGGAACGCCTGAAAACTCCTCAGGCACAGCAGACACTTTCTCTTATGAAAGAGCTGAGCAAAGACCGCACTCCGGCCGAAGAAGCTGCCGTTACAAACCGCGGTTTCCGCTATTATTACGAGATGCGCGGCGTTACATCGCGGGTGCAGTTGCAAGCCCTTGACTATCTGTTGGAAGGTGACAAACGTTTGGCACGCCGTGCCATTACAGCCATGCTCGATACGTTGCAGCGTGCCTCTTTCGGCACTCGTTCCGACTTGTCGCGGGCCAGCGGAGCCATGCTGATAACGGGGGCTATGGTATATGACTGGTGCTACGACCAGATGAAGAGTTCCGAGAAGCAGGCTTATATCAAAGAATTTATCCGTCTGGCAAAGAGTATGGAATGCGGTTATCCGCCACGCAATAACCAACCCATAGCGGGGCATCCGTCGGAGTGGATGATTATGCGCGATATGCTGTCGGCAGGCATTGCCATTTATGATGAATATCCCGATATGTACAATCATGTCATTACCATGCTCTATCGTGATTATATCCCGGCACGCAACTATTTTTACGAAGGGCAGAACTATCACCAGGGCACGAATTATGTACATGTCCGCTTTGCCTGTGACCTCTTTCCTTTATGGATTCTGGATAAGATGGGAGCCGGTAGCATTTACAGCTCTTCGGCGAGGTTCGTACTCTACGACATTATCTACCGCCGGCGTCCCGACGGAGTGTTGATGCCTGCGGGCGATGATTATCCGCAGAACCGTCCCGCATTGCTTACCATGCCAACGCCTATGTTCTTGGCTTCCAGCTATTATAAAGACGAGTACCTGGCTTATGAATTCGAGCGTAATCCCCGGTTGGACAAGTCGGGCAACGAGTCCATGAACCATTGTTTGATATACGAACTGTTGTGGCGTGACTACACCCTGAAAGGCAAGGCCCCCGATCACCTTCCTTTGACACGTTATTCCGGTACTCCCTACGGCTGGATGATTGCCCGTACCGGTTGGGATGCCAACTGCGTGATTGCCGAGATGAAAATTAATGAGCAATTCGTGGGTAACCACCAGCACATGGACGGCGGCAGTTTCCAGATTTACCACAAAGGGCCTTTGGCTATCGATGCCGGTGCTTATAGCGGTAGTTCGGGCGGTTATAACAGTCCCAACAACAAAAATTACTTCAAACGCACCATTGCCCATAATTCATTGCTGGTGTACGATCCTGACGAAAAGTTCGGCTGTTGGAACTATGGCGGGGGTGGAAAGACACGGTTTGCAACCAATGATGGCGGGCAGCGTATGTGCGGCGAAGGTTGGAAAACCTGCAATTCGCTCGACAGCCTTTTGTCCGAGGAATATACGGTAGGTAAAGTGTTGGCTCATGGATTTGGTCCTGACGCGCAGGCTCCCGATTATTCTTATTTGAAGGGGGATATAACACAAGCCTATACCCGGAAAGTGAAAGAGGCGAAACGTTCTTTTGTATTCCTTAACCTGAAGTCCGAAACCGTGCCTGCCGCACTTATTGTATATGATAAAGTATCGGCTTCCAATCCCGATTTCCGCAAATACTGGTTGCTGCATAGCATCGAAGAACCCACGCTTGAAGGTAATACTTTCACCGTGCGGCGCACCAAAGACGGTGATAGCGGTATGCTGCACAACACCGTCCTTTTACCTCAGACGGATAATCTTCGTATTGATAAGATTGGTGGTCCCGGCAAAGAAAACTGGGTATTCGGCACTAACTATCCCAACGATGCCGTAGCCCCTTATCTTGACAATGCCAACGAGCGCGGAGCCTGGCGGGTAGAAGTTTCACCCGTTGCCCCTGCCGTTACCGATAACTTCCTGAATGTGATACAGGTTGCCGATAACCGATGCAATAAGTTGAACGCAGTGCAGCGTATTGAGGATGACCGGATAGTAGGTGTTCAGTTAGCCGATCGTGTCGTTACTTTTGCCAGGAGCAGCGAACCGCTGCAGAAAGATTTTACTCTTACAGTTAACGGTACGGGTACATATAAATTTGTCATTACCGACCTTAAAGCAGGTAATTGGCAAGTAAAGAAAGACGGTCGTGTCTTTATTCCGTTGACCGAGGTGCAGGCTTCCGATGGAGTATTTACTTTTGAGGGGAGTGCCGGTAGTTATAAATTTTGTAGGTAATAATCCCATAGTGAATAAATAAAGATATGAACGTATAGACTTGCTCTTTACACTAAAAATTTAATCAAGTCCTAATTCAGTATATAGCTCTATATCTTTATTTATTTGCTTATCTTTGTGCAGCAAATAATAATCATCGTGAATATGCAGAATACAATATATACATCAGCAAAGCCTTTTGTAAAGTGGGTCGGTGGAAAAACACAGCTTTTGAAAGATATCAAACATGCTCTGCCGGCTAATCTTGTACAAACGAAAGATATTATCTATGTGGAACCATTTGTGGGAGGTGGTGCTGTGTTATTTTGGATATTACAGCAGTTTCCTAATATTAAAAGGGCTGTAATCAATGATATAAATCCTCATTTGATAACAACATATAAGATTGTTAAAGAACAGCCGGGCAAATTAATTGAAAGATTAAAGGTCTTTCAAAACGAATACATCCCTTTAGGAGAAGAAGATAGGAAAGTATATTATTTAGCAAAGCGTGATATTTATAATAACTCTTCTTTACCCGAAGTTGAGATAGCCGCTTTATTCATCTTTTTAAATAGAACTTGTTTCAATGGCTTGTATAGGGTAAATTCAAAAGGTAAATTTAATGTGCCTCACGGTAAATATGCTACTCCCAGGATTTGTGATGAAGATACTATTTTGGCAGATTCACATGTTCTACAAAAAGTGGAAATATTATGTGGAGATTTTGAGGAAACGGCTATTTACGCTTCCTCTAATTCATTGTTCTATTTTGACCCCCCGTATAAACCTTTAAGCAAAACGTCTTCTTTCAATTCGTATGCTAAAGAAGAATTTGATGATAATGAACAAATCAGATTACGTGACTTCTGCTGTAAAATAGCAGAACATAAAGCTAATTTTATTTTGAGTAATTCTGATGTAAAAGGCAAGGATGAAGATGAGGGCTTTTTTGATGAAATATATAATGCCTACAATATTCGGCGTGTAATGGCAACACGGATGGTTAATGCCAATCCTGATAAAAGGGGGAAATTATCCGAACTTATGATTTCTAATATTAATATGAGTTATAGGTAAATGACTATGAAAAGAAATTTCAATGATTGGCTTGCGCAATTCCGTTCAAGTATCGCTAATTATGAATATTATACAGACTTCAATAAGGTTTTTGAAAATGTAGATGTCATTAAAATAGAATTGAATATAATGAATTCTCTTATTGGCAGTAAAAACATTGAGGCTGATTTTGATATTCTATTGGCTACATATCCTAATGTTTTAAAGTGCATCCCTATTTTGATAGCCAAACGTGAAATGGATATAGCGGCTGTAGATGAAGAAGGAAGTTTCTGCTATAATTTTAGGAAGATGAATTATAGTATAGACCAGTATAAAGTCTTTATGCGTAAAACCGGTATTTTCAACTTGCTTGAGAACCGCATTGTAGGGAGCCTTGTGGACTACGTTACCGGTGTAGAAACAGGGCTCGACTCTAACGGAAGAAAAAATAGAGGTGGACATTTAATGGAAAATCTTGTTGAGTCTTTCATTCAAAAAGCGGGATTTATAAAAGACAAAACGTATTTCAAAGAAATGTATATCCATGAGATAGAAGAAAAGTGGGGTATAGACTTGTCTACCATATCTAATCAGGGTAAAGCTGAAAAACGGTTTGATTTTGTTGTTTCTACTCCTAGTATGATATATGGAGTAGAAACCAATTTTTATGGGAGTAATGGTTCTAAACTGAATGAAACGGCAAGAAGTTATAAAACAATAACATTGGAAACCAAAGAACTTGTAGATTTTACTTTTGTTTGGTTTACCGATGGGCAAGGGTGGAAGAGTGCACGTAATAATTTGGAAGAGACTTTCGATGTGCTTGAACATATCTATAACATTAGTGATATGGAGAATGGTATTATCAATGAAGTGATGAAATAAGTAGAAATAATGAAAAATCTATATCAGCATAGTATTGATTTGAAGAAAATCTGTATTGATAATACAGATAAAGATTCTTTTTCGCAGAAACTCATGAATTTGCCTTACAGAGGATATGAAGTGGAAGAACTTCCCGATAACCGGAAAATTGTCATAACCAAGCCGGGCGGTAAAAACGTATATAGAACAACTCAAAAGGAAGATTTTATAGTATTTATATATAATCCTTGTAATGATAGCCTTTGGCAAATATCTCATTATCAAATTTTAGATGATATTAAAAATAAAGTTCGGGAGAATAAAGAAGAAGCTAAAAAGTTTTTATCTTTAATGGAAAGGGTTTATAATGGAGAAGAACCTGCAGATTTTATAAATGATATACGTGCATTACACTTTGTTTCAGGAGAGTCTCCTGAAGTTTTAATTAAAGCATATAAATGGATATGGGGACAAGAGGATATTAATTATCCTACAGGAAAAGGTCGTAGGATGTCTTGGGAGTCTTACCAGGAAATTATTAAGAAATTATGATCCCTTATTTCAAATCCACTGACCGGGCCTTTACTTTGCTTCATGGTGACTGTATTGAACTATTAAAACAATTCAGTTTCAAGTTCGATATGATATTTGCCGACCCGCCTTATTTTTTGAGTAATGGTGGGATAAGTATACAGAGTGGAAAAGTTGTGTGTGTGGACAAAGGTGAATGGGATAAAGGTGGAACGCCGGAATATGTGGATTTGTTTAATAGAGCGTGGATAAGCGAATGCCGCCATAAATTGAAAGACAACGGAACGATATGGATAAGCGGTACGTACCATAATATTTTTTCTATCGCCAACATTTTGACTGAACTTAATTTTAAGATTCTTAATGTTGTAACATGGGCAAAAACCAATCCGCCCCCTAATGTCTCATGTCGTTATTTTACTTATTCCACTGAATTTATAATTTGGGCCCGTAAATTGGCTAAAGTACCACATTGTTATAACTATGATGTGATGAAGCAAATCAATAATAGCAAGCAGATGAGAGATGTATGGCATCTGCCGGCTATTGCCCAATGGGAAAAATCCTGCGGGAAACATCCTACGCAAAAGCCATTGTCTGTATTGTCGCGTATTGTTTTGGCGTCAACTGATAGTGGAGCATGGATTCTCGACCCGTTTACAGGCAGTAGCACAACAGGGATTGCAGCAAATCTGCTTGGTAGACGTTTTTTAGGTATAGATAAAGAAGAAGAGTTTCTTATTCTTAGTCAAAGCCGTAAAAAAGAAATTGAACATTTATCAACCTTTTCTTTATTTCGTAATAAAATTAAAGATATTGCTCTTTTGGATAGTATGGGGAAGTTGTCTGTACAAGAGGACTTTGCTTGCGGTTATGATTTACCCTTTTAATGAACATCCAAGAGTTCTTTGTTACGGTTGTTTTGGGTTTGAAAATATAGGTCTGTATAAAATAGTGCTCCCCGCACTTCACAGTGCAGGGAAGACACAGCAAACAAACAAATATTTCCGATTTTAAATAAAGAGGTATTCTTATCGGACGTTTTTGTTTTAGGTATTTAGAGTACTCTTAATATTTTGGAAATGGCAGTAGGATGTGGAATATGTGTCTGAAATCTTTTTTATCCATAATAAAAATGCTGTTTATTTATTTTTGTACATTAGATGAAAAACACCTGAAGATTATTTCGAAAAGAGGTTGTTATATACTTCACTCTTGGACACAACGTATTGTGAATGCGTGATTCCTTGCATTTATGGATGCTGGTGGAGTATAGCCAACTGCGAAACCTAAATAATACGATGATGTATTTCCGCTGTATGCACTACTGCTCCAATAATAACCTCCTGCACCGGTACGGTACTGTTTTTTGTCAGCAGCATGCCAGTAACCGGAGGCAGGAAAACGAGTTACAC
>ERZ773194.772-NODE-772-length-39910-cov-4.818091_pt1 | contig 39910 bp, 40 predicted proteins | sample MGYA00511240_ERZ773194 | MGnify/ENA primary metagenome ERZ773194 (study PRJEB29015, sample SAMEA2737774) | human gut metagenome | biome: human gut; feature: human-associated habitat; material: faeces | place: China | collected 2012 ... | reverse complement strand
TGCTGCCGATCGAGAAGATCGAGCCGCGCGCCGACCAGCCGCGCAAGCGCTTTGACCCGGAAGCGCTGGAAATGCTCGCAGAATCCATCCGGACGTATGGGCTCATCCAGCCGATCACGGTCCGGCCGCTCGATGGCGGATTTTATCAGATCATCGCGGGCGAGCGCCGCTGGCGCGCCAGCCGCATGGCCGGGCTCAAGGAAGTGCCGGTGCGCATCCTGACAGCGGACGAGCAGCGCGCCATGGAGATGGCGCTGGTCGAAAACCTCCAGCGTGAGGATCTGAATCCCATTGAAGAGGCGAAGGGCTACCGCGCCCTGCAGGATGTCTACGGCATGACGCAGGACGATGTGGCGCAGAGCGTGGGCAAATCGCGCCCCGCTGTTGCGAATGCGACACGGCTGCTGGCGCTGTCCGAGCCGGTGCTGAAGCTCGTCGAGGACGGCACGCTGTCCGCCGGACACGCGCGCGCGCTCCTGCCGCTCAGCGACCCGGAAATGCAGCTTGCCGCGGCAAAAACCGTGATTGAAAAGGGTCTGTCCGTGCGCCGGGCGGAAGCGCTGGCCGCGCAATTACTGAAGGATACGCAGGAAAAACCGGCAAAAAAGGCCGCCGGTGTGGATTATCTCGGCGAATGCGCGCGGCATCTCGAGCAGGTGCTCGGCCGCAAGGTGCGCATGACGCAGGGCCGAAAGACCGGGCGCATCGAACTGGAATACTACGACGCGGACGACCGCGAGGCGCTGCTGCAGGCGCTCGAGGCCATCGGCCGCAGAAACTGATACACATAGAATGAGGAGACAGAGACACCATGATTGACATTCGACTGATCCGCGAAAACCCCGATCTCGTTCGGGAAAACATCCGCAAAAAATTTCAGGACGCCAAGCTCCCGCTCGTCGACGAAGTGATTGAGCTCGACAAGGCCAACCGCGCCGCCATCAACGAGGCGTCGAATCTGCGCGCTGAGCGCAACAGCCTGTCGAAAAAGATCGGCATGCTCATGGGGCAGGCGAAAAAAGATCCCTCCAAGCTCGAAGAGGCCGAGGCCGTCAAGGCGCAGGTCACCGCGCAGGCGGCGCGTCTGGCCGAGCTTGAAAAGCAGGAGGAGGAACTCGAGGCCAAGATCCACAAGATCATGCTCACCATCCCGCAGATCATCGACCCCAGCGTGCCGCTCGGCCCGGACGACAGCTGCAACGTGGAGGTGCAGCGCTTCGGCGAGGCCGTCGTGCCGGATTTCCCGATCCCGTACCACACGGAGATCATGGAGCGCTTCGACGGCATTGATCTCGACGCCGCGCGCCGCGTCTCCGGCAACGGATTTTACTATCTCATGGGCGATATTGCCCGCCTGCACGAGGCCGTGCTGGCCTACGCGCGCGATTTCATGATCGGCAAGGGCTTTACTTACTGCATCCCGCCGTTCATGATCCACGGCAACGTGGTCGAGGGCGTCATGAGCCAGACGGACATGGACGCCATGATGTACAAGATCGAGGGCGAGGACCTCTATTTGATCGGCACGAGCGAGCACTCCATGATCGGCCGCTACATCGATCAGATCCTCACCGAGGATCAGCTGCCGCAGACGATGACGTCCTATTCGCCCTGCTTCCGCAAGGAAAAGGGCGCGCACGGCATCGAGGAGCGCGGCGTGTACCGCATCCACCAGTTTGAAAAGCAGGAGATGATCGTCGTCTGCCGCCCGGAGGAGAGCATGGACTGGTACGAGAAGCTCTGGCGCTACTCCGTCGAGCTCTTCCGCAGCCTGGATATCCCGGTGCGCCAGCTCGAGTGCTGCTCCGGCGACCTTGCCGACCTGAAGGTCAAGTCCTGTGACATCGAGGCCTGGAGCCCGCGCCAGCAGAAGTACTTTGAGGTCTGCTCCTGCTCGAACCTCGGCGATGCGCAGGCCCGCCGCCTGCACATCCGCATCAAGGGCAAGGACGGCAAGAATTATCTCGCCCACACGCTCAACAACACCTGCGTCGCCCCGCCGCGTATGCTCATCGCGTTCCTCGAGAACAACCTGCAGCCCGACGGCAGCGTCGTCATTCCTGAGGTGCTGCGCTCGTACATGGGCGGCACGGAAGTCCTCGTACCCAAGCACTGAAACGACAAAGAAAACAGGGGAGGCAGCTTCATGAAAAAGCCCGGTTGGCTCGACGAATTCAAAGTATTCATCTCGCGCGGCAACGTCATTGACCTGGCCGTTGGCGTCGTTGTCGGCGGCGCGTTCACGGCCATCGTCACCGCGCTCGTCAACGATATCATCAATCCGCTCATCTCGCTCATCATCGGCGGGCTGGACTTCTCCGGCCTGACCGTCGGCGTGTTCCCGATCGGCGATCTGATCATGTCCATCATCAACTTCCTGTGTATTTCATTCGTCGTGTTCTGGATGGTGAAGATCATCAACCGCTTCAACCGCAAGAAAGAAAAGGAGCCAGAACCGGAAGCCCCGGCCAAGCCGACCACGGACGAGCTGCTGGCGGACATTCTCGCCGAGCTCAAGCTGCAAAACGGCCGCGCTGAGGCGGCTGAGACGCTGGACGCCGCGGAGAAGGAAGAATCTTCCGCTTCGGAGCGATAAAAATAACACTTGACAACCCAAGGCTCATATGTTATAGTATATGAGCCTTGAGGGGTCAAGTTCATATCGCGGAGTGGAGCAGTTCGGTAGCTCGTCGGGCTCATAACCCGGAGGTCGCAGGTTCAAATCCTGTCTCCGCAACCAAATTCATTACCGTTGTTGATACCATATCAACAACGGTAATTTTTTGTTTATTCCCGTTCTGGGGATGTTTTTGGAAGGAAACCGGGGATATTTCGAACATTTCCGGCCAAAAGCAAATTGTATGCCCGGGTTTGATGCGGCCATGGTCTGAAAAGACAGGGCTTGGTAAAATGACAATCGTTATAAGAATATAAACGATAAATTATTATGTTCTATATACACAGAACCGTCCATGGCTGGGAGTACCCCCAGATATGGACGGTTTTTATTGATACCCATGGGACAGAAAGGACAAAAAGGACAGAGCCGAGTCGGCAGGATTATCCTTGTTGACCCGGTTCTGTTTCTGGAATATTTCATAGCCGTGTTACGATTTCCTTCCCATCCTTGAACATGAACACCACACGCTCGTCAGCGTGGACGGTGACATGGTCAACGGTGCCGTTCCAGAGCTTTTCGTCGAAGGTCAGCGGCAGGGCGGTCAGTTCTCCCAACTCGAACATCATGCCGCCGATGGCAACAGCATTTTGGCATAAAGTTTCTGTTTCCCTGCCCAAATATTCTCCAACTCCTGCTCGTCCAAGGGCGGAGTGCATTGCTCGGCGGCTTGCAGGAACAGGTTCTTTGCCTCCGGCGTATCGCCGTACCGCTTGATGATTCTGGCACCGATTTGCGACATGGTGCTGTTGCGGCTGCCCTCGGGGATGGCGTGTCCCATGTTGGCAAAGGCCTGTTCGTTCTCCAGGTCATCCAAAAATTCATTCAGAGGAGTTGTGCCGGGGTGATAGATGACCAGCGGATCCTCCGTGCCGAACAGGAACCGGGCGACATCCATGGCATTAGCGTCGAAAAACGGAAATGCCGCCAATAGGCGCTGTTTCAGCGCTGTATAGCGGTCCGCATTCCGCTCCGGGTCAATGAGGAACACGATATGAAACCGGGGACGGGCGCTTTTCTCGCCTTTGGGCTTCATGTGGTGGCGGCTGAAGTGCAGCACATAGGGAACATCGACAAAGAACTCCGCAATGTCCTCCGGGGTGACCCAGTCCGCTGCTATCTCGGAGTGGTCGTTGTCGCAGTCCCCGGGCAGGGCGTTGGCAACCTCAAAGTTTGCGGTGTTTCGATAGTTGTTTTTGTACCGGGCACAGACCATGTCTGTGGAAAAGGCCAGCTTCGCGGAGAAGTCATCCGTGATTTTGACTTCATTGGGATACAGGCAGTTGGCTGCGTTGCCGATGCAATCTGCCGTGTATATGGTGATTGGTGTATTTTCGGCCATGGTGATCACCCCTTCCTTAGTTTTTCTTGTTTAGCCAATCATCCAGCGCAGAGCGTGCAATGAGCCACCGCTGCCCCACACGGCGATAAGGAATGGCTCCGCTCCCCAGCAGCCGAACCAGTGTCGGTACGCTGATTCCCAGGTAAGTTGCAGCCTCTTTTAAGTTGAATACGGACTTGTGAGAACTCGTTTTCATATATTTCACTCCCTTCTCTTGTATTTGGCTGTATTATCGCATATAATAGGAGCATAAATCTTTGTCCTATCGGTAAGAACAATAATGAAATACGCAACTCTAACGGTAAGATTTTCGGTGATAAAGGAGAGTGACTCTATGGATCTGAAACGAGAACTGACGGATTATGAGATCGGCGGAATCGGAGACATAAAAAAACACCCTCCGGTTCCATTCATACAGAATGGGAACGGAGAATGGGAAGCTGACGATCTATGCGGAATATGAACCGGAAAAGCCGCCCGAAGTGTTTAAGGGGTATCCCGCCGGTCAGGAACTGCTGATTGATTTGTGTAACCTCCATCTGGAATTGCGGGACAAGTCTATGGAGGAATGTGCGCAGATTTTGATTCGGTGGAGTATGGAAAATATCCATCCCTACTATTTTTATGGAGACAATGTGGCGCACCTGGAAATGAACGACGATGATTCGAATGGTTTTTGGGACTGCATGGTGAATGTGTTGGAGAGCTATCGTGTCTGCGTGGAGGATATGGTGCGGGATTTGGAGCAACTCTATACCGACACCATGACAGCCTTCGCCATCCGTAGTCTGATGGAGGACAAAGCTGCCGATGCCCAGAGGATCTACGACGGTGTCTGTGTGCCGGAACAGGAGAATCTGCTCCGGGAGTGGTATCGGACGGACAGCGCACAACGCCCTCTGGTGCTGCAGCGGTTTGTCGAGAAAATATCGAAGCTGAATATGGGACTGGAGTATGATCTCGCCACCGGGCAGATTCAGCTTCAGCCTTCCGTCAAATCCGTGGTGGACGCAGCCTATTTCGGTCTTGCCAGATTTATGGCAGTGAATGCCAACGCCCTGGATGACTACGGCGGCAAAACCAATATTGCGTTCTGCCAGGCTTGCGGTAAGGCGTTCATCAAACGAGGAAACCGGCAGAAGTACTGCGGCACCCTGGAATGCCAGAGTGTGAGGAATAAAAACAAGGCGAAGGACTATTATTACCGCCATCGATAGGGTTTTGAATCACTGAAACTCAACTCTTCTAAAACGAATTTCACACAATCTTGAGAAAAAATGACATGATGTGGTATCCAAGCTGTGAAGCGTTTCCTCCAGAGGGGATGCAACCGTAGCAGCTGCTGCATTGGCATCCAAAGAACCTCCATAGTGACGGTCTGTTTTGTTCAGTTCGGACAGGTCCTCCAGTTCAAATTGGTCAAAGGTTTCATATAGCTCCTTGCTGAGTTCCATAAACTGTGTCACGCCCCGACCATCCTGAAACTCAAGGAAGTATCTCGGGTGGTCCGTATGGATTCCGGATGTGCGGATGGTGTATGGATTGTCTTTATGCTTTCGCCGTTTGGGCGGCGCATCGAATGGGATGGAGTGATTGTTCTCCATAATGTGTTCCTCCATGAAATCTGAATTTTGGGAAAGGCCAAAATCCAGCGGAGGACCACGGCAGCGCCGCAGACAGCGGCATAAAGCAGAAAGAGGGGGAACGCTTTTACAGCTTTCTGCAAAAGCGTTCCCCCTCCAAGAAAAGGCTCCAAGTCTTCCGCTGAAGGGAAACAAAGACTTGTAGATTGGCTATTTGCTGTGGAAGTCATGGGTCTGCCCGAGTTTCACGATTGTACAAAAGCATATCACAACTGGTTCAATGAGATACTCAATTCTATGGATGTCCCGTGGTCAAATGGCTTTATTGAGGGCTGCAACAACAAGACCAAAGTCCTGAAACGAGTCTGCTTCGGGATGCGTAACTTCCGCAATTTCAAAAATAGAATTCTCTTCTGCCATACATAAAATCGTGCCGGAGCTTTCGCTCCGACACGACTTGCGATTTTTTGTTTTTTGCCTCTACCCCAACTATTGACATAGAGCCTATATATTTTTGCGCTCAGGAGAATGTGGATTCCCCCTTCCTGCGCTTGCTATGGGTATACAACAAGATCGCCGCTGCGAGCATCAGTGTCAGTCCTCCGATGGTAAACATTCCGATCCCTCTGCCTCCGGTTTCGGGAAGCACAGGATAGGAAATGTTGTTGGTCACAGTCACATTGCTCTGTGCGGTACCAATTGTCACCATGGCACTATCCGAATAAGAGACCTTGAACTGATTTCCATTCACAGTTCCGACCCGTTCGTTCAGGATCGGTTTCCCGGCATCATCCAGCTCGAAGAGATAATAGGTTTCCCCCAGTACCAAATTGGTAAACTTTGCCGTTTTGGAACCGCTGTCACCATCTGCAAAGGAAATCGAGACGGTCTGCATAGGGTCTCCCACAGGATTGGGCGTATCATAGAGGCCAAAGCGGTAGGTTCCGCTTACCGGGGACGCTTCGCCCTCCAGTCCGGCAAAGCACTTTGTGACACTGGCCTCGCCCCGTCCGTTGCCCATGCGAAATTCGTATGTATCACTTTCGTACCACACATCCACACCGTCCGGGTATTCGGGGTAACTGCCGTCAGCATTCGCTTTGGCAACAAGGAAGTAATGGGGAGCTGCGTCCAGCACATAGCCATCCGGTGCCTTCGTTTCGACAATTCGGTAGACTGTGTTGTACGCCATAAGCGGATCAGCTCCGAACGCAAGCACGCCATTGGCATCCGTTGTCCCGGTCCATGTTTTGCCCTCTGTTGGCGTAAAGGTGCCATTGTCCATGGTCCCCTCTGCCATTTCGAATTCTGCACCGGGCAGCCGGGTGGTGACCGAACCGCTGTCATACTTGATGATCTCCACAGTCGGTGTCGAGGAGCCAACGGCGGTTCCACCGGCAGCATAGGCGTAATCATCGTCAATTATGGTTCCGGACGAGGTGGAGGCATACCCCTTCCAGTGGGCATCATTGCGGATCGCTGCTTTTACCCCCGGCTTTACCTGCACTCTTGCTTTGTAGCTTATGGTGATGGGGACGCCGTCAGGAATAGTGATACGAAGGGTGCTTCCCTCTACCGAAGCGGTATAGGGGACGGAGGCTCCGGTATTGGTATTCGTTACCGTAATGGATGTGGGGTCCAGCTGTAAGGTCTCACTAAGCGTATCCACCACTGTCAGATAGTCCGTACCCGCCAGCAGATCTTCCCCAAGGCTGTTTACCTGAATCGTGAACGGGAGTGTTCTGGCCCCTGTTTCCACCGTCTTTTTCAGCGTGGAGGTGGAAACATTAACAGACTGAGAATCAATGTCCCGCTGGCGGCCGTCCTCCCCGTAAAGGATAACCTGATTGTTAAACTGCTTTTCCTCGCCGCCCAGCAGGACAGCGGGGTCTGTGACACGGCAGACGATCTGGAAAGTAACCGCACAGTTATTTACAACCCTTCCCGCCACCAGATTGTCCACATCCCATACAAGGGAGTTTCCATCGGTGTAGTAGTACGCTGTAACGGAATTGGCCGTTGTCATATGTTCGGTGTAATCCGCACCGAGATCGGTGAGTCGGGGAGCAGTTGTATTCTGAGCCTGGCTGCCACGTGACAGAACCCGAAGATAAGCAAGCTCCATACCGTCGGGTATGGTATCTTCCAACCGGTACCTGCCGGACAGTTCGCCGGCATAGTTCACGGTTATCTCCCATGAAACAAACATACCCGGTTGTCCAAGCTCCTGGGTCAGAATGGTTCCCACGCTTCCTCTCGTGGTTTCCTGAATTGATTCACCGTTAAACTTGAATACGGCACCGACTTTTTTCCATAGATTGGTTCCCTCATACAGGATATCGTACACATTGCCCCGCTCAGTCCAGTTTTGGCCATCATCGCTCGTCCTGAGAAAATTGCGATAATAGATCGAATTACCACCAAAGAAGGGGTGGGGTGGAAGGCCCGCAGGAGCAGTTTTAATAAAGATATACAGAGATTTCCCATCCAAAGGCAATGTCTTTTCCATCTTTATTGTGACATAAGAGTAATCCTGGGTTTTCTCGCCAATAACATACTCTACAGAATAAAAATCGTTTTCAACTTCAGTCAACTGGCCGCTGTTCAGAGCCGCGTTCAAATCGGTGAATCCCGTCAAATCACTTTCCGACAAGGGACTGGTATAGAGGCCAACCAGAGAATCCGCACGGATATAGGAATATTCAGAACCAGTTCGCAGATAGTCCTGCATATAAGTTCCTGCACGGACAGAATCCCCATCCACCTTGATCGCCCAATATAGGGTTCCCTTTGAATAGTTTCCCGAACTGCTTGTGGGACCCTCGTAATACCAGGAGTACTTCTTTGCCTCGATGGTATTTCCACCTTTCAGAATTACGTCCTTGGAAGCCGTTACTCCGGTCAGCGTAAAGGGGTCTCCTGTTCCGGGAATGATCTCGCCGGAGAGAGTAAAGCTGTTCTTGACAATTACCGCGGCAGTTCCCTCAACGGTTTTCGGCTGAGCGTAATAGCTGAGCCGGTAGGAATAGTTGTTCCCGGTCAACCCAAGCTGTGCCATGGTGAAGTTGAAGCTGGTATTGCCGTCTACCTTGACCCACAGGGTATCGACAACGCTGTTTCCATTTTTGATATCCAGCGCTTCCACCTTCACATAGCCCACAAACTGCATATAGGTGCCGTCGAGTTTGTCTGTCATGCTGGCGGAGGTCACGTTCCAGTCGCCCAGTTCGTTGACCAGAACCGTATACAGGTAGCTTCCGGCAGGGGCGGTGAAGTTTTCCGGCGGATTGATTTCCTCAACGGGCTCTGTTCCGGTGGCGTCAAAAACCCGGCCACTGATGGAAATATCAATGTCCTCTGTCAGCGCTTCCCCCACAAATTTTTTTGCCCAATGGGAATACTGCAGGAATTTGGATTGCTGACTGGTTGCGAGATAGTCAAAGTCATCCTTCTTCGCGTTGTCGGAAAAAGCTTTGACGCTGTTATTGATGTACAGCTCCTTACCACCCGCCGCCGTCAGCGCTTCCAGCCCGACATGGACCTGATACTGGATGGTGAGGGCTTCTCCGGGAGCAAGATCGCCAAGAACCGCCGAGAACCCTTTGCCGTCCTCGTGCATAGTGGGCGTAAGGGCGGTGCCTGTCCCGCTGGCACTGGTTCCAATAAAGTACAGGAAAGAGCCATCCACATAATTCATGTAGGGTAGATACGTCTCGTTCGTCGGTTTTTCCGGGTCATTCAGGCAGTCATCAACCCGTACATTTTTCAGCGTAAACAGATTGCCCTTATTCGCCTGAGCCACCACCGTATAGGCGATGGTGTAACTTCCGTCCTCATTGCGGACTGGGCTTGCGGCAGTCTTTTTCAGATTCAGTCCGGCCTTGGGCTCCAGATTCGCCGTAGAATTTTCTTTGGGGTACTGGGCGGCATAAGCCTGAGCTTCGTTGGAGATCAGTTTCTCTTCGCTGTTCTGAAGATAGGTGTAGTTTTCTCCCAGCTTTACCCGGTAGCGGAGTGTACGGGTCTCGTTGGCAGTCATATCTCCGATTTCCCAGACAAGGTCTCCGGAAGCATCGATGCAGACGGTGCCGTGAGCCTTTCCTACCGCAATGGTTTCCCCGGGACTTCCGGTGCTTGTCAGGGTTTGCGCCTCGCTGCCGACCCCAAGGTAACTGACGAAGTCACTGTTTGCGGTAAAGTGATCGACCACCCGAACCTGCGGGCAGCCTTCCTTGCCAGCGGTCACGGTCAGTGTGTACTCCGCATAGTTTCCGTCCTCAGACTCCACAATTTTCGGCGAAACCGATTTTTTGAGGGCCACCGTGCCGTTTTTTGCCGCGATGTCTTCCTCAAATTGGGCAATGATGGTTACATCACCAAGCACCAGTTTCCCCTTGCCTTTATCGTCCAGCGCGGCGGGATCAACCCGGCTGGATACATTGAAGGATCCGCTGATAACCGTGACATTGTTTGCGTTCTGCTCTTGCAGCCATTCATCATCGAAGTCAATTGTCAGGATGCCGTTCTCTACGGAAACCGTGCCAATTATTTCGCCATTTTCATCTGTCATATCGCCGTCCTTCGCGGGGTCGAGAAGAAGCTGCGGTAGTTCAAATTGGAGAACGCCTCCATTGGCAAGCAAATCCGAAAGAGGCACATTGGCAAAGTTCGCAGTCAGTTTTAATTTCGCGTCTCCGGGGATAACCACACCGTCAGTGACCGTTATCCATTCTTCACCGGCTGCTTCCCGATAAAAGAGGGTTGCTCCGGTTATGTAGTTGGAAACATCGACAGGTTCTGCAGAATTGCCGGAATTTTCCGCCATCGGCATAATGCTGTCATCCGCTGCCACGGCATCCGTGTCAGCGGAGAGCTCGTCGGTATGCTCTGCCAGCAGACCGTAGCCGATAATTTCCGCGGCATCCGCACGGAAGGATATTTGCGCAACAGCATCGTTATAATCTCCTTCAATAACGGTGAGCGTTCCGGTGTCGGAAACTGCCGATACAAAGCCGGCGAGTTCTGCGCAGCCGTCATAATCCTGATCCAGAAATACAATGTCTCCGCGGAGCGGTGAACAGCTGCCTGCGGCTCTATACAGACCACAATCTGACAGCGCGGAGATCCAATCCTGACAGTATTCCCCGCGGGGTACCGCAGAAGCAGGAATTTGCGCATAGTTCAGGCAGAAAGAAGCGAACATCCCGCTCCAGTCTCCATAGGGATCACCATACCACTGGCCGTACCGGGTGATCCCCTTCACTTCACCATCTTCGGTGACGATATAGTTCTGGATGCTTTCCTCATACCCAAGCTGGGTCTGCGCAACAGCAAGCACATCGTCAGCCCAGATGCCGGTTAGTTCAGCGCCGGAGACACTTTGCTCCCATACGGATGCGCTTTCAACATCCGCGTTCGGGTTGGCGTAACAGGCAAGAGAATGTTCATGCTCTTCCAACTGGCACACCAGCGTTTTTTTATAGCACTCCTCAGTATGGACATGCTCATTTTCGCTTCCCCCGCAAATCAATTCCCTTGTGGTCTCGTAACATTCGGAACTGTGTGTATGCGCTCCATCTCCTTCGTTCATCCCGCAGGTATAAACCTCTGTAGTCTCGTAACAACTGTCCGTATGTTCGTGATCTTCCGTACAGATCAGATTCTTTTCAATGGAAACACAGCTCTCATCGTGGATATGCCCTGCAGATTCACCCTGCCCACAGATCAGCGTCTGTTGCTCCTGATAGCATTCGTCTGTATGAATATGGCCTGTTTCGCCATAACCGCAAATCAATGTTTCTTCATAACAGGCATCATCGTGCTGACGCTCCTCACAGCCATAATAAGCAGTTTGCTCCAATGTGACAGCAGGCAGAATCAGCATATATGTCGTAACGAACACAACCACGCAGGCAAGCGCAGATACAATGCGCAGCCAGCTCTTGTGATGCTTGCGGTTCTCCTCATATTTTCCAACCTGCGAAAGCAGCTTATTCTGCATAATGCTACCTCTTTTCTTATTGCACCCAGCCGAATTTCTCCAAAGGCCAGACGCGAAATAGAATTTTTCCGACAATCTGTTCCTGTGCCACACATCCAACCGCACCGTTACGGGAATCCACGGAAGTTGACCGATGATCGCCCATAACGAAAACTCTGCCTTCAGGCACCTGATATGGAAGCTCGATATTACAGTCGCCGAAAGCCTTTTCATCCAGATAAGGTTCGTCCAGCAGTGTCTCATTCACATACACATTTCCGTCAGCATCCATATTGACCCATTCTCCGGAACGGGCAATCACACGCTTAATGAGAATTTTGTTATTGTAATAGAAAGAGATAATGTCGCCCGGCTCAAACTCCGACATTTTCACGGTGAAAATAATCTCTCCGTTTTAGAGGGTCGGCGTCATGGAATTTCCGTATACCTGAAGCATAGGAAGCCACAAGGTTGCAATCAGAACGGCAATTGCAGCAACGGTAATCAGTGAATAAATGGTGCTTCTCAAAACGGAGCGATACCGGCTTTTATATCTGACTCTTTTGAGTTCACCCTCCAGCTGCTCTGTGGTGGGTGGACACCCTATTTTTTTGTTCTTCATGTTTACTTGCTTCCTTTGGGGAATGCTGCCAAAAGTTCCCGAAGCCCAGCTTGGTCATCGATGAGTTTTTGAATCCTGGGCTGCGCGTCCGCCCAGATTCGATCCGCAGATTCTTCTGCCTCTTTCGTCATCCTTGCGCATTTCTCCGTTGTGGCTGCCTCCATTGTCCGGCATTTTCTTTCGGTTTCCGCGAGAAGCGCGTTGGCCTTTTGGGTGCTTTCTTCTTCCAATTGCCTGCAAATCTGTTCCTGTCTGCCGCTGAGCGCCCGGATATTCTCCAAGTATTGCTCGACCGCTGCCTGGGCAGACTCAAAAACCTGATTGATCTGCATGGATGCCTCCGCTATAGAGCCAGCTTGGTCAATCTTGAACTAGCGGTCGGAAAGCTGTCGCGCCAGTTCCTCAACCTGAGCCCGCAGCCGGTCGTTCTCCCGGCTCTGTTCCAGCAGCATTTCCAAAATGGCACTGCGGCTCAATTTTTGCAATTCTTTATCTGTCAAAGGACACTACCTCCTTTATATGGCATCTCGATGCTCCTTCTTTTTGAGATAGGGAGCAATTGATGCCAAGGTGAGCGTAAAACAATGTGTACGAGTCTCATCATTGTCGGAGAGTTCCCCACTGTATACTTTCATGGCCATGTTCATCATGTTATCCAGAATATGCTGCAGAAGAACCTGAACATTTGCATTCGCTTCAAAGCATCCCCGAATAGCTTCCGCAAGCGGCAGAAAGCGTTCTAGATGCTCCGCTTTGGAATACTGGTCATAATACGTGGAATAATAGTAGCGAACGTAAAACTGAATACCCTCCTGATGTCCCATCATATAATTCCAGAGGCGGAGCCAGATGACCTGACACCGGGTTTCTGTGTCTTTGATTGCGTCATGGACGGAAGAAAAAACGCTCAGGAACTCGGATGCAAGTATGGAGTCCTCCCTTGAAAATGAAGAAACAAAGAGATCGTCCTTATCCTTAAAGTGTTGATAGATATAAGGATTCGGGATCTGGCAATCCGAGCTGATTGTACGAATGCTCGCTTTATCCAAACCGTTACGGGCAATCACACGAACTGTACTGTCAATCAGTGTTGCTGCCGTATCCTTTACACATTCCACCAAATGGTCTCCTCCCTTGCAGTTTCCGCATAGCAAGTGCTATTTTGAATCTAAAAAATATTGCAAATCCAGGCGAAATCGTATCCTGATCTTGCATATGATAGGTTTCATGGACAACCGGAACTCTGCTGCTGCATATTGATCCGCATTTTCGCAGAGTTCACAACTTTATTCATGGTGATTTTACCATGTGAGACGCCAAAAGTCAATAGGACGGACAAAAATTCTTCATTTTCCCCCCGACTTTGATTTCTTGAGAATTCGACACGAATTGCAGCGACTGGATGAAGTTCAAGAAGGGCGCAGAATCGTATCGCCGTCAAAATTCTTGTCAGGAAGCTGGGTGTTCATGATTTCGCGTTAAAATAGCCGTGCTTAAACAACTGAAGGAGGTTTTTTATGTCAAAAAAAGGAGAAAACATCTATAAGAGAAAAGATGGAAGATGGGAAGCCAGATATATCAAGGGCTGCTCTACAGAAGGCAAAACCGTATACGGATACTGTTACGGGAAAACGTAATTCTTGTGGGATAGATACTTGGACATTGCCCACTTCAAGACACGTCCGGTCATCTTGGCCGTTGAAATCGCCAGCGTGACCGTCCTGTTCTCCACTTCTTCCTGCAAGGTTCAGCCTCCTTTCACATGAGATTGTCTCAGGTAGTTGGGGTGGATACTAAGGCGGCACCACCAGCCGCCGCAGGAAGCAAATTTTCATTGAATGAGCCTCCTTTCCGGGGCAGCAAACAGGCTCACGGAGATTTGTTAATAACCCCGTGAGCCTGTTCCGTACAGATCGTGATTCACCAACGTGGTGTAATAGTGGTCGATGGTGGACGGCGCGTTGAACAGCACCGCAAGCAAATATTTTTTGATATTACGGACATAAGTGGTATTCTTGTCGATACAGTCGAACGCATACTCGATATGCGATGAAGTGAGCTTCATCAGCCGGTCCTTGACCAGTTGTGCCGGATATTCCTCCCCTGAAACCACGATGGTGGGTCTCCCGGAGCAAAGGGTTTCAGTTACCAGCTCCACAATTTCATCCAGGCGGCTGCGCTCATACCGCTCCGTCATGATGTCGTAATCCAAATTCTCCATAACAAGTTCTCTTGTTTCCTCATATCCCATCCCATCGTATCCGAAAGCGGGAACAGGCGCGGGCATAAGCGCCGGGTGTCCGTCCGTACTTGATGGATCAGGATTTGATGGATCAGTACTTACTGAGTCTGTATTTCTTTTTTCAGGAATTGGTTTGTCAGTATTTAATTGTGCGGTCTTTATCGGATATGGCTCTTCCGTATCCGGCTCTTCCGTATCCGGTTCCTCCATATCCGGGTTTTCCGTATCTGACCGGCGTGTACCGGCGGCGGGAATATCCATTGATCGCTTTCCGTGCCTCCATGCGGCGGCTGTGCTTTTCGTTATTCCAAAGGGTGCCGCTGAAAAGGTCCACCGGCAAGCGAAGCCGCCAGCGGAACGGGCTTTTCTTCGGGAAGGATTCCAGAAGGACCTCCTCATAGCCCACAACTCCGGCCTCAATGCGTTCCGAAAGCCAAAGACAGCGTTCTGCGGTACAGGCATCCTTACGGGCATACTCGGTGCAGAGCTTACAGTCCACATCCCTGGGGCTATATTTGAATGTGTTGATAAACATGACGGCCTCCTTGGTATTTGTTTTTGGGTATAGAAACAGCCGGGCAAGGGAGTGAACCTTGTCCGGCTGTCGATTACATATTGGATTGTGAAATCAGGATGCTTCCTGCTGTTCCTGAGTATTCTGCCTGCTTTCCAGCCATCTGTCCAGCATCCGATAGATAGTCTGCTCGATCTGCTGTGGCGTATAGCTGCTGGGGAAATACTTGCGGAGCTTCTGGCCTTTCAGTGTTACGTTGTCCCATGCGGGCTTCTTCTGCTGACACATAACACCCAGCATGGTGTCCTCGTTCAGTGTACCGGCCTCACTCATTTCACGCATCCGTTTGGCCTGAGAAACGGAGGGAGAAGCCTGCTCATAATCCATGGTCATTACCAGCATGGCCTGTTCTTCCGGTTTCAGATAGGAGATTTTCTCGGCGGGAGTGATACCCATGGTGCCATCATCCACCGCTTTTTGCAGTTCCGGGATCAGCTCGGTCAGGCGGATATACCGCTGAACCGTCCGGCCGCTTTCACCGGACTCCTCGCCAACGATATCGGCGGCCTCCAACTTCCCGCCATCTTGTCGGGAAGCATCCTCCCGACGTTTGCCCTGGCGCTTGATGGCCTCCAGCTTCATCTTGTAAGCTGCGCCTTTTTCGCTGGGGAGAACATTCTCACGATGGATGTCCGTGTCCACCATTGCGATGGTCGCCTGATCGTCATCCAGATTGCGGACGATGCAGGGCATATCCGGGAGCTGGGCCAGTTCACAGCCGATCTTTCGCCGGCGTCCAGCGATAATCTCGTATCCGCCGCCCTCCCGGGGCCGGACGATCGCGGGCTGGAGAACACCGTGTTCCTTGATGCTGTTTACAGTCTCCTGGAAGCTGGCATCCTCGCGCTGTTGGATAGGGTAGCAGGCCATCAAATGAAGCTGGTCAAGTGGAATGCGGATAACTTTTTCAGCGGGAGTTCTTGTCTTTGTCGTTGCCATCTTATGTACCTCCATATACAGAAGCGGCGTCCGGCATGAGGATGTTGGCCGGACACCGCTTTTCTGTCGTTAAGCAGGTACACCCTCATTTGCTGAAAAAAGTGCTGATAAAAAGAAAAATGGGACTAAATCGACGCCCGTTTGTACCGGGTTTTGATTTAGTCCCATTATAGCAGTGTCATCGGCGTACATCCCGGCAAAGACCCAGCCCGGATGGCGTTGGATGTATTCCGTGAAATACTCCTGCTGGGATTGGAGACTGTTCTCCTGGGCATCTTTCATGGTGGATATTCTGGCATAGACTGCAACCTGCTTTGTGGGCGGTGGCTGTTCCGGGGACAATGTCCTGGCTGGGAACTCAACCCGTGTAATTCTTTTCTCCGGCAATGCTGTTCACCTCCAGTTCGCCAATTGGTGCATGGTATTTTTCCGCAGCGGCACAGAGTAAAGTGTGCATATCATCTTCTGCAATGATTCCCCTGATTGTCAGAGTGGCGTAGATACTTTTACAGAGCCGAAAGTGCAACTCCGCCTCGTATTCTGATTGGGTCATAGCGACACCTCCTACAGGAACGACAGTATATTGCTGGATTCGGGACAGTCAATGACAGGGCGGGAGAGTTAACGGAAAGTTATCATTTATGAAGTTTCCGCACAAGCCAAAAGCGTGCGGAAGATACAGAAAAGCATCTGCCATTGCTGATGGATGCTTTATGCAGGTGGGATTATCAAGCGGCGAGCCAATATTGTACTTGAAAGTTACTTGAAACTACTTGAAAGTGTTTTGTTTCATTTTGGATGGCAAGCGCTATCGAGAGTCTGTCCCTTCTGTCCTCATTGTCCCGGTGCAATCAAAACTGAACCCATACAATAATGCACCATGCCTTTTTGCGCAGAAGAACATCCGCGATACACTCGGTGGCTTTGGCTTTGTTCTCCTCGATGATATGGCTGTAAAAGCTCTCTGTCGTGTTTACGCTGGCGTGCCCCAACTGCTTGGATACCGTGACAATGTCCGTTCCGTTTGCCAGAAGGACAGAGGCCACGGTGTGCCGGAAAGCGTGCGGGTTGATATGCGGCAAGCCATGACGAAGGGAAAATTCCTTCAGCCAGCCGGTGATGCTGTCCGGGTTCATATGCTTGCCGTTGTCTTGGGTGAACACATAGCCGCTGTTTGTCCATCGATCTCCGTTTGCAATCTGTAACCGTAGCTGCTCGCGCCGGTATTGGCGCAGGAGGCTGACGGTTTCGTCCGGCAGATTTAAATAGCGCACGTCGATGGTCTTTGTGTCGCCAAGATAGACACCCTTGCTTTTGGTGGAAACCAAGGATTTGTCAATTTTCAGGAGGTTATGCTCAAGATCGACCTTGTCCCACTTCAACCCCATGATTTCCCCGCGTCGGCAGCCGGTAACGAGCAGAAGATGCGTGATGAGCTGCCACTTGATCGGCTCTGTTCGGAGCGCATCCAGAATGGCAGCGATCTGCTCCGGCTGGAAATAGTTTGGCGTGCGCTTCTGCGGCTTTGGCGGCGTGGCCTTTGCGGCGGCGTTGTACGGGACGAGCATTTCTTTCTCTGCCTGCGCCAGAATGGCCGAGATCAAGCGGTGATGCTCCAGTACGGTCTTTTCGGACAGTGGCGCTGCACTTTTCGTAACGGCAAACAGTTCTTCGGTTTGCTTTCCAAGGGCTTGCGCAATTGCGGCAGCTTTGCCCTCCTGAATTGGCTTGCCGCCCGCTGCTGCACTAACCGTTGCGGCGGAAACGCCAGCTTTTTCTGCGATTTTTACGCGGGAAAGGCCGTGCTTTTTCAAGAGCGCAGAAAGATCGACCTTTGCTGTTGCAGACCCATCGCGGGCGCGGATTCCCGGCTCTGACAGGTTCTTGTAGAAGGTGTTCAAATGCTGCGGGCGGAGATCGACCAGCTTGATGTGGCCGATGGCGGCGTTGATTCTTTGCAGCAATTCACGATACCGGTCGAGCGTTGTTGCGCGGACGCCAGTTCTTTCCTTCAGCGCCAACACATACGCGGCATATTCCGCAAATGTCTGCCGGTTGTCAAGGACATAGCCCTGCTCAATTGAAATCGACAGAGAGGTATATAATCAGGCGGCCGAACTGTTCAAGAACCTCGGGACAACGATTGAAGATATGACCGTGGGATTTCTTAGATTCTGCGTAATTCCCGAAAACCTGCCCTTGCTTAAGGCGTATTTAGGCATAGAAAATGCACCTGCCGAAGCAGGTGCACAAATGGAGTTACATCATAGGATTTTCAAGCAGGTCTTCGATATCGCAACCAAGAACACGGGATAGCTTGTAAAGTGTTTGTGCTTGTGCCTTATCAATGTTGTTGACTCTCTGCTCATACATTTGAATGTTTCGGACATTGATGCCCGATTGTTCCGCAAGTTCTGACTGAGATAAGCCTCTGCTTTCCCGAATGCGTTTCAGATTGGAATCGCCTTCGGCAGCCTTATAGAACTCTTCCATCGTATCGATGAAGTTCGTGATATCCATCTCATGATAGACCGAATACATTCCAATAATCTTAGTCAAAGGAATTCGCTCAAAGATATCTTTGAACCTGCGGCCGCAGTACCATTGATATTCTGCAAGCGCCCAACCTGCCCAATACTCGGGAGAGCATTCCTCAGAGTTGGTAGGCTTCGGAAGTTCCTTTCTGCCGTATGCTTTCAGGATAACCGCACGGGCAAGTTCAACACCGGACATACCTGCAATATAGGCAGGATTGCCGCGCTCAAACTGCTCGGCATAGCCTGTGTTGATAAAAAGCACGGTAATCCAATCCGGTTTGATCTTACAGTCATTGATAGCATAATCGAAGAATGAGGAAAGACGATCCTTTGCATTACTCAAATAGGATTCGTTGTATGCGTGGGTCATCATTGCTCATCTCCTCTCTCAAGATGTCAAGTACAAAGATATCATCACGATATGATTTTGTCTTCTTGATTTCTTTACGATAAGTATCTCTCGCTTTGGTGTCTCTATCCAGGAACTTGGGATAATAGACATTCTTATCGACCGAATATGCATCGACAAACTTCAAACGCTCAAATCCTCTTTGCGAGATAACAACGGTTTGTTCGCCGAGCTTACCGAGACGAAGTGCCTGGTTCAGACTTCTGAGAGGAAGCGTGTTGGACACAAAGGATTCAGCATACTGAAAGTAAGAATCGTCCGCGCGGTATCCGACAACAATGTCGTAGCCGGAAAGGTCAACCGAGTAATGTTCGATGATATAATCCCGAGCGTCAACCGCAACCTCGGAATCGAGTTTGAAGGTACGGAACTGAAGAAGCAAGGCAATCCAGTTGAGAACCGTATGATTGCCGCTCAGCAGGTTCAGCACTTTTAATCCGTCTTCGTCAAAGTCGTAGACATTTACAAAGCCATCCGTGTTCTTTTTACAGGCCCATTCCTTGGCCATCTCATCGACACGGGTGCAGTAAAAGCCTCTCCCGTAGTCATTGTGTGGATTACCGATATTGATATCCGGAACCTCGATGATGTGATCCGTTCCGTGAAGTAATTGAATTGTGCTCATAAAACCAAGCCTTCCTATATCATTGTGATGACACAATCATATTATATCATTGCAACGATAGTTTTGTCAACAGGGTTTGAAAATATTCCGAAATAAAGTTCGAAACGGAGGATACGAAATGCATGCTTTTAGAAATATGAAACCACCGGACACGATGGAACGAATAAGTGAGATGAAACGATGACCTACGTATTATCCGACATCCACGGTAACCTGCAACGATTTAAGTCCATTATGGCTCAAATCAATCTTCAAACGAATGATACTTTGTATGTCCTCGGAGATGTGATAGATAGGTACGCCGGAGGAATCAAAATATTAAGACAAATCATGAGAATGCCCAATGCCGAAATGCTAATTGGCAATCATGAATATATGATGCTCAATGCCATCGGTCATTGCAAAGATGCAGTTGAAGAAAAGGAAAACACGAATTGGCGAGAAAGAAGACTTTGGTACAGGAACGGTGGTATGATTACGCATGAGCAGCTCAAACATTACCGCAAAGATATCCGAGCCGAGATTTTCGATTTCATCCGCCAACTGCCAACGAACCTTGAAGTCGAGGTCAACGGAATCAAGTACAAGCTTGTCCATGCCTCTCCCGAGGAAAACTACATAAAATCCCCCTGGAACATTTATGATTACAAAAACAGCCGTGAATTTGCCATATGGGATCGATGGGATGAAACACAACCGATTCCCGAAGGATATGTACTGATCTTCGGTCACACACCTACCTGCTACTTTCACGACAAAGTGCCGTGGTGTATTTGGAAGGGTGATAATGCAATCGGTATAGACTGCGGCAGTGGCTATGAGTATGGCCGTCTTTCGTGCCTTAGATTAGATGACATGAAGGAATTTTACTCGGATTGCTGACACAGATGGTATCAGATAAAAGATAAAGGAGTCACCAATGGGAACTTATTATGCAATTTATGCCGAAGTTCGTGTCGGCAATCAGTGGTACAATCTGAATCCGTTATTTCAGTGTGCCGACGGAAGTATCGATATCTGCCCGGTCATTTCGGGACGAAATTGGCTTCGTGAAGCATATGAAGAACTGGAAGAAGTCAGTTACACTTGCGGTCGACCTGAGAATATGAGTAAAGAAGTCCGATCGGTATTTTGCCATGAAGACGATGAACCATACGACCCTTACTTACATATCGACACATACAAGGATTTTTACAGCCGTTCCATGTTCCTTGTGAACTACGGCAAATCCGTAAAAGGTCGAGTCAAGAAGGACAAGCCGACACGGTACTGCGGGTATGCTTCCAAGGTCAGCATCGCAGCATTTGAAATCGACGAGTATGATACCATAGGTTTTTGGCTCACGCCCGAGGAATACGAAAAATTGCCCGATAAGGAGAAACAAGAGTATTCCTACTACGAGTGGGACGAATACGAGGACTGGTACAGGGTTTATAACTTAATCGTGGACAGAGTGGATACCATGCTCGGCTATTTCTGTCGATGGGCAGAATATGCTATCAAGGATGCAAATCTGGACGAAACATGTCCAACTGCTGACTATGTCCGGCTGCTCGTATATCGGTGTTGAGAATAGACAGAACATCTGAGCGAAACATGAAAAGGTGGGATTGGCATGGACTATCATTGCGGTGATATATTCTCTCCCAACAGGACCGGTCACGAACTGGTAATCTGCCATCAGGCAAACTGTCGGGGAATCATGGGTGCAGGGCTTACGAAGCAGATTCGCACCATGTTCCCACAAGTATATGAGATGTATCAAAGGAATTGCACCCAAGCCGCTAACCGTCAGGACTTGCTCGGGAAAGTGTTGTTTTGTCCGATTCGATACAACGGATGTGAATGGCTCATCGCCAACCTGTTCGCACAAGACGGCTTCGGTCGGGATAAATGCTATACCGATTATGACGCTCTGCGAAAAACACTCACGGTTGTGAGAACTGTTGCAACACCATTACCTGCAAGGACGCTGACGACCGTCCGAATCCCGTATAAAATGGGCAGCGGTCTTGCGGGAGGGTCTTGGAGCATCGTGGAACAAATAATCAAAGACGAGCTTGTGGCTTATGACATACCCGTAGAAATTTGGGAGAAGGAATCAGTATGAGCGAAAATAGTCCTTTGGATGATATATCGCCATCTTCCGAATGCAATTTAAAGAAAGAGACAATGACCATAACCTATACGAAGGGAGATAAAATATGAGTTACGATAAATTGAAAACAAGTGAACTGAATACCACGGCTCAGACCGAGGAAGAGTTAGATGTTATTGAGGTGCTTGACCACAGAGCACTGTTCAGCAACGGACGGATTAAGCCCGAACAGATTCCCGAAGGTTTACATGCATACGACCTCCGCCATAGCGATGACGGAGGTCGCTTCTGCTCCATTGAGCCGAAGGTTGGAGTCAATCACGGCGGCACCGTGCTGATGAGAGAGGTGCTCGATTTCGGTAAGGACGGATATATTCCGCTTGACGAGGACACTGAGCCGAACTTTTTGGGCGAAACAATGACGGCATCGGAATTTGTCGGGGAAGAAACCCAGGACGAAGTCATGCGGATGAATGGTATGTGATATTGAGAGGAATGTGATGTTATGAATACAGAGAAGCAAATAGAAGATTTCAATATCACCAACGCACCGTTCTATGTGGTTGCACACGACGACGGGCGATTCAGTCTCTGCCTGCCGATTGATTTGTTGAGCGATGAGTACTACCCGTACTGTCAGACCGCATTTGACAATTATGCCAAGGGAATCGGCGATGAGGTGTGCGATGAGCGCGGACTCAAAACACATGGCAACGGCTATGAATGGGACGCTGCGTTTCGTGAGGCATTTGCGGATGAACCGAATATCGAAAGAATTATCTTTGACCGCGAGGCGGGCGGCTTTTTCTGCAATTGTGATGATTTGCAGATATTGACGGACTTCGGAAGCCGATTCAAAAACATCTGCGAAAACACGGAATTGTTTGCGAAAACGATTGCCGAAGGTATTAAAAATGCCGACGAGCGTGAAGCTGAGCAGGAACGAATCGCCAAAACTGTCCGCGGACAGCTTATGCGCCATCCCGAATGTTCTTCTGCCGTCCCGAGGTTCTTGGCGAAAAAGGAATCCGAGGCATTTATGGAAAAACCGGAGCCGAGAGCATCCCCGTTTTGCAAAAGGCAATTGATGCCTTGACCGATGAAGTTGATTCTGACTATGCAAAGAAAGGTTCACCTTTCCTGGTAATTCTTTGCCATGTTAGGAAGAAGGATAGCGCCAAGTTCTTAGCTGCCTTCCATGCGCTTAAGAATAAAATGATCCTCTGCGGTTATCCGGAGTACGAAGCGAAAGTTCAAAAGATGATGCGTCGTTTGGAAGAAGTGAAAGGAGGTTCAGACACCAATGAAAATGATACCTCTCGAGAAACAGAGCAAGCGGGAACAGCGGAAATTTCATGCGGATAAGCGCGGCTCCTGGAACGGAATCAAACCGACTACCCGAACCGTGGAAAGCAGAAAAGTGTATGACCGAAACCGAATCCGAAAAGCAGAGCGTCGAAATGCTTGTGAGTGAGTCCGATTCAAGTGGAATGCGCATACTTTTTATGCACAATCTCCTTTTTAGTTCGTACTCCTCCCCTTGAGCCATGGATGAGTAGATATTTTTTTCGAAAAAGGAGTTGGTGAGATATACGTCTGCGAGCTCTGAGACACAAAACACAGAACAACTATTTTGGTATTAATGTCGCTGTAATTCGTTGTTTTACTTTAAAAGCATAGTTTGGTATATTAATTGCAGAAAAGAGCTGTTCTTTGACGGAGGAGTTGTGAAGAATGAATTCTGAAAATAGTGCTTTCTTGGAAGTTAAGAACATTAGCAAGTCGTTTTCCTCTACGAAGGCTCTTGCAAATGTCAGTATTTGTTTTGATAACGGACAGATTCATGGCTTGATTGGAGAAAACGGCTCCGGGAAGTCTACGCTTTCGTCAATCATAACGGGTGCTTTGACGGCGGATGCAGGTAATATTTTCTTTAAAGGGCAGCCGTTTAAGCCTGGTTCGATTGCCGAATCCCGCGGGCATGGCGTGTGCATGCTAGCGCAGGAACTGGGGACGATTGACGGCCTGACAGTGGCTGCGAATATGTTTCTCGGAAGAGAAGATATGTTCTCCCTTAAGGGAACGGTATCTATTAAGCGGATGAACATGGAAGCTGCGAAAATACTAAAGGAAAGCGGCGCGGGCCATATCGCTCCGGTGGAGTTTGTGGATTTCTACTCTTTTGAGGAGAGAAAGCTCATCGAGGTTGCCTCTGCCATGTATTATCAGCCGGAAGTGCTGATTGTTGACGAGACGACAACCGCTCTTTCTCAGAAGGGTAGAGATGTAATATATAACATCATCCATAAAATGCGCGATGCGGGCAAGCTTGTGATTTTGATTTCACATGAACTAAAAGAGCTGAAAACCCACTGCGACGTAGTCAGCGTATTGAAGGATGGTTGTGTTGCCGGAAAACTAATTGGTGATGAGATCACAGAGAGTAATATGCGCACTTTAATGGTCGGTCGGCAGCTACAGGGCAGTTATTACAGAGACGATGATTACGGATACCGCGATGAGGTGGTTCTCTCTGTCCGCAACCTCTGTCGAGAAGGGGCGGTGAAGGATGTTTCGTTTGATCTTCATCGCGGTGAGATCCTCGGAATCGGTGGCCTTTCTGAGTGCGGGATGCACGAACTGTGTAAGATGATCTTCGGTGCACTGAAAAAAGACGGCGGCGAGGTTTTGGTGCCAAGCAGCGGAAGAAAAATTCGAAAAACCGGAGATGCTCTACGCGAGCATATTGCGTATCTTGCGAAGGACAGAGACAGAGAATCTGTCTTTCTGAATGCAAGCATCCTGGACAATATTGCTATGATGTCACTGGATCAGATTAGGAAGGGCCCTTACATTTCCTCACGGAAAGAAAAAAAGTTGGCGCAGAATAATGCACAATTACTGAGTATTAAGATGCGGGATATCAATCAGCGGGTAAAGGAACTTTCGGGCGGCAATAAACAGAAGGTTGCGGTAGCAAAATGGCTGGCGAATAATTCCGAGATATTTTTGATGGATTGTCCAACGCGCGGTATTGATATTGGCGTCAAGCAGGCAATTTATCATCTGATGGCAGACCTGAAAAAGAAGGGACAGTCCATCATTATGGTGTCCGAGGAACTGCCGGAGCTGATTGGTATGTCTGACAGGATCTTGATTTTGAAGGATGGACAAATCAGTGCCGAATTTCTCAGAGAACAGCATGTAGATGAACAGACTGTCATACAAAAGATGATTTAACGGGGTGAAACCATGACCGGAGCAAAGGGAAATAGCAAAAAGTTGGCGTTGCGCGGCGCGAACGGAAGAATTACAAACAGTCTTCTGTTCGGCGGCCTGATTGTGCTGTTTGTTCTGTTCTCTCTTACAACGAACGGCAACTTTATTAAGATGTCGAATCTAAAGGCACTCTTGCTGCAATCTTCGCTGTATATCATAGCAGCCTGCGGTGTTCTGTTTGTCATGTCGAACGGAAACCTAGAGTTATCTGTGGGCGGCATCATCGGCATGTCGGCAGCTGCAGGCTGTATTATGAGCAGACTTACAAATCCGGCGATGTCGCTTGTAGCCTGCCTGGCAACTGGCATTCTTTTGGCGTCAGTGATTGGCGGCTGCCACATTCTGCTGGATGTTCCGGCATTCATTGTGGGCATCGCACTGATGTTTGCAAGTGGTGGTATCGTGTCCTATCTGTTGAATATTTTCCCAAAGCTGGCGCACAAAGGACTTGAATCGCTGAATTCCTTCTGGTTTATCATCGGCGTTACAGCGCTGACCTATATCGGCTTTGGCTTTATCCTCAAGTATACGAAGATTGGAAAATACAACAAAGCAATTGGCTCGAACATCAATGCTGCCCATTTTTGCGGCGTGAATGTAAAGAAATATAAATATCTTGCATATTTGATGTACGGGCTTTGCTGCGGCATGTGTGCGTTTCTGATTACTGTACGTACCGGAAGCTTCTCTGTCGATACCGGCAGCGGGTATGAGACCGAAGTGCTGATTATGTTGATTATCGGCGGCATGCCCATGTCCGGCGGCACAAGCTCTAAGGTGAGAACTCCGCTGCTGGGTGCGTTGATTTACATGATTCTGAAAAACGGTATGACGCTTTGGGGCGTTGGAGCGGACGTTATCAATATTATCCGAGTCATTCTTTTCTTTATTATTGTTACTATTACCTACGACAGAAGCGGAATGCGCTTCATTCCCTAATCAATGCAATTACGCCTTTCCAGTGCGCACAGGAAAGGCTGATTGAACTAAAAAAATGAAAGAGGCAACACATCATGAAAAAAATTTTAGCAATTGTTTTGGCGCTGGTGCTGACAGTTTCGCTGTTTGCAGGCTGTGCCTCCGACAACAATCCACAGCCGGATCCAACGCAACCCAGCTCCGAAGACAAGATGAATACCTCGTCCTCGGATTTTACCATTGGCATTAACTTCTACAGCATTACCGACTCCCTTGGCTCTGCAGTTTACGACAACCTTAACTACATCGCGGACAATGTCGACGGTGTGAAGAACCAGTGGTTGGTCATCAGCTCCTACGACGAGACTGCACAGATTAGTGATTGCGAGAATCTGATTTCCTCCGGCGTTGACGCACTGATTTTCATGCCCATCAGCGATAACGTTGCGGGCAAGGTTGCGGATATGTGCGAGAAGGCAGGCGTTTACAACATTCTCACCATGAGAAATATTTCCGATAAGGATATTCTGGCACGCCTGTCCGGCTATAAGTATTTCCTCGGCTGGTGCTCTGAGGATGGTGCTTCCTCCGCCTATAAGGTCTTCCAGTGCGCAGTGGAAGATGGACGCACAACCTCCGGTACAATTTTCTTTGATGAGAACGCAGTTCTTGCACAGGTCAATAAGGGCTACCGCAAGGGTTTCGATGAAGGCAAAATCAATAACGTTGCTGAATACACGATTGCCGGTACGACTGATGACCTTCCGGGGACGGTAACGAACTTCCTGACCCTTTATCCGGAAATCGACTGCGTCTTTACGGCAATGGCGTCTCAAGGCTCCGGAGAAGGCATGCTGAATGTCCTGTACGGTGATGCCAACAAGAACGGCGCGAAGCTCTACTGCTTTGACAGCTTCGAGGGCATGGCAGAAGGCTTTGAAGCCAATGTCCTGGGCGCAGTTGCCTGTGGTCAGTATGCCGATGCGATTTACAGCTATATGATCGTCCTCAATGCGCTGCAGGGTAACCGCCTCTCCGACGGTCTGGTACAGGTCGCATGCAACTATCTCATCCTCTCTAACTCGGAAGAGCTGGAGCTTTATGAGAAGTACGTGGATGACAGATCAACCGGCTTTATGGTTTATAGCGCAGACGATCTGAAGGATATGTTGGTTAGCAATAATCCCGACTTCACACTCGAAAAGCTTCAGAAAATCGCAAGCGAGCTCAGCATGGAGCTCGTGAAGAAAAAGGTTGCCGCATTCACTGCCGGCTAACTCCGCAAAGTAAAAAGGCTCCCTCGCGTTCCGGAAGGTATTTGCCGGAACGCGAGGTGGACCATCGCAACCACGTGGACCTGATATTGATATTGATATTTTTATATTATTACAGTGGAAAGGGATCATTGCGAAATGAATAGCAGAAGTATAAAAAAATTTTTGAAAGGTTTGGCGGCAGTTGCAATGCCTGTAGTGCTGTTTGCTATCGCTTGTATTTCCTTTCCGAACATAAAACCCGAGAATCTGCCGCTGCTGCTGCGGCAGAGTGTTGCGCCCTGTATAATTGCATGGGGCGTCAGTTTTGAATTTAAGGCAGGCAACTGGGACTTTTCTCTTGGCAGTGTCTGTGTATTGTCATCGATCGTTGGAGGCAATCTCTGTGAGAAATACTTTGGCAGTAACATTTTTGCTTTGTTTTTCCTCTGCGTGGCAATTGCTGTGCTAATGGGCGTCCTCACGAGCACAATCTACAGGCTATGCAGAATTCCTACGATTTTGGTTACAATCGGCATGATTTTCATTTATGAAAGCCTGTCGACGCTTGTGTTTAACGGCAAGGGTATTATGCTCGGCCGTGAGATGACGGTTTTCAATGACAATCTGAACAGCGCAATTATCTTTATTATATTATTTATTGTTACCTATCTGCTGTATAGCAAAACAAAACTCAGCTTTAACATTCGGGCCGTCGGAAAGAATCCGGATGTTGCCTTTTTCAACGGTGTTAACGTCCGCAGTATGAAATGCGCGGCTATGATTATTGCTGCTGCATTTGCCGGCTGTTATGGCTTCTATATGCTCTGCTGCAGCGGTGTCCAGCGTTCCGTATCGGGGATGGGATCGATGGCGATGGTGTTTGATGCGATGATGTGCGTTTTTATGGCATTTGCAATCGAAAAACAGGTGAATGTCGTTTTTGGTGTCTGCATAGGAGCGTTTACACTGCAAATCATCAAATTTATCTTGCTGGCGGTGGGCTTCCCCAACCAGTACAATTCCTCCGTGATTGCTTGCATTGTGTTGCTCCTCATGGTGATCAACTCTGGCAAGCTCAAGCTACCAAAGCTGAAAAAGCACAAGGCTGCTGTCATTCAGTAAGATGCAAGCAGGAAAAAATGCAACAGTTCATCCCGTATAAGGAAGGAGCACCAATATGATTGATATTAGAAATAAGCCGTTTTATCTTGACGATGAAGCAGTGAAATGGGTTACCGATACGTTGGAGTCGATGGATAACGACCAAAAAATCGGTCAACTTTTTATCCACATGATGATTCCCTTCGGAGAGCATGTGCAGGATGCCAGCCTGGAAAAAATGACAAAGGACTGGATGTTAGGCGGTATTATGTATCGCCCCGGCGAAAAGGATACCATCCGCCGCACGAGCGAGAGGCTGCAAAGCATGAGCGCAATTCCCATGCTGATTGCGGCAAATCTTGACAGCGGCGGCGACGGGATTGTCTGCGAGGGTACGAGAGTCGGTGCACAGATGAACATGGCGGCTACCGGCGATACGAATATTGCATATCTGGCGGGCAAGGTCAGCGCAAAGGAAGGGCTGGCAGTTGGATGCAACTGGACCTTTGCGCCAATTATTGATATTGACTATAACTGGAGAAATCCGATTACTAATACTAGAACCTTCGGCAGCGACCCTGCCGTTGTCAAAGCAATGGCGAAGTCCTTCGTCAGAGGTGTCAGCGAGCAGAAGTACATGGCTGCCTGCATTAAGCATTTCCCCGGTGACGGCGTGGACGAGCGGGATCAGCACCTAATGACGACGGTAAATGATCTGCCCGCAGAACGCTGGATGGAAACCTACGGCAGTATCTATCGTGACCTCATCGATCAAGGAGTCCCGACGGTCATGGTTGGACATATCCTGCAACCGGCGTGGCAGAAGAAGCTCAACCCATCGCTAAAAGACAATCAGCTTCTGCCGGCAACGCTTTCTTCGGAACTGCTAAAGGGGCTGCTGCGCGACATTCTTGGCTTTAACGGATTGATTGTAACAGACGCTTCTCAAATGCTGGGATTCACTACGGCAGTTCCGCGCCGCCTTGCGGTGCCGGGTTGTATCGAAGCCGGCTGTGATATGTTTCTGTTCGGCAAATGCATCGAAGAGGACATACAGTATATGCGGCAGGGGCTCGCAGAAGGAATTCTGTCGCAAAAGCGTTTGGATGAAGCGGTCACGCGCGTCCTAGCGCTGAAGGCTCACCTTAGCCTTCACAAGAAAAGCTTTTCAAAGAAGCTGGTGCCGGAGAGTGTGATTGGCTGTGCAGAGCACAAAGCGGCGGCAAAGGCGTGCGCAGATCACTCTATTACTTTGGTTCGGGACCGTGACGGTCTTCTTCCGTTTACCCCCGAACGCTATCGCAGAATTCTGCTGATTTTCCTCGGCGGTGAAGTCGGCTTTATCTCCGGGAATGATGTGTCTAGCTGTGTTACGATGCAATTCAGAAAAGCGGGATTTGAAGTTGAAGTCTATGACGGGCATGACACGATGTTCGATTCCTTTGAGGACTATAAGCGGAAGTACGATGCTGTTGCTTATATTGCCAATATTACGACGGCAAGCAATCAGACCTCCGTGCGTATTGCGTGGAGAAAACCGATATGCGCGGACGGCCCCTTCTTTGCAGCGGACGTGCCGACAATCTTTATCTCACTTTCAAATCCGTACCACTATGTTGACGTGCCGTCCATCGGAACAATCATTAACGCTTATAGTGCCAGCGATGAGATTATTGATGCTTTGATGGAAAAGCTGTCCGGCAAGAGCGAGTTTGTTGGAATTTCCCCCGTAAACCCATATGGTGACAGATGGGTTGCAGAAAACTGACAGGAACGAATGTATGAAAGAATATAATTGGAGACAAGCGACTGATCCAATCGATGAGCATTTGATTTCTAAAACACTGGATGCCGATGTCGTTGTAATCGGAATGGGTTGCAGTGGCATCCCGGCACTCCGCGCCGCTGCGGAGTGTGGGGCGAAGACGATTGGCGTTGAGGTGCGTTCTGAGAGAGGCTGCGGCGTAATTTGCAGTGAAATTGGACACATCAATTCCGCTTTTTTGAAGTCACGCGGCGTAGATATGGTCGATCCGCTGGAGCTTCTCGACGATTGGCAGCGGCGGACACTCAATCGTTCAGACCCTAAGTTGGTGCTTCTCTATGCAGAGAAAAGTGGTGAGAGCTTTGACTGGCTGATTGAGCCGGCGTCCGAAGAACACCGTGCAAACATCCGCGTGAAGCATCTTCCGGTATCCGCGCATCGACCGAAATCCGTCTCCGGCTTCAAAACATGGCTTGGAACAGCAAGATTGCTGGATGAATTCGGCTACTCCGCTACCGAGCTTATGCGCGACAACATCAAAGTTGCCAGAGAGCATGGTGCGCAGATCCTTTGGAAGACCAGAGCTTTGCAGCTTGAGCGTAATGATGAGCGCATCACGGGCGTGATTGTAAGTGACCATGATGGTAATTATATGCGCCTGAACGCTGCAAAAGCTGTGATTTTGGCAGCTGGTGGTTTTTCCCGAAACCCCGCGATGGTACGGGATTTATGTGTTGAAATGACATCACTGTCTGACGGAGAGGAAATTACCGGCGCAGGTAGAGACGGCAGCGGGATTCAGATGGGCTATTGGGCCGGCGGCAGATTGGCACCGCAGCCAATGGCGTATATGGGCGGAAACTACTTCTACCCAAATGGAATCATCGGAAATGCCGCTGTGATGTGGCTGGACCAGACCGGCAGAAGATACTGCAACGAGGGGTTTGGCGACATGGTTTACAGCGGCGTTGCAGGCACCCGGCTGGCTAAGGGCGCACGGGTCACGGCTGTTTTTGACAGCAAGATCCTCGAGCATTTGGAATATCAGCAGACGATCCACTGCGCATTGGAGCCATATGCCGATGATGTGCATAGCCTGCTGAAGCAATACATGACCTCTGCGCAGCACAATGGTGATGAGGGTGTCAGAATCAGATCGTTTGGATTCGCAGGCAAAGGACACGATGGATATGTAACACTTTATGCCGGACGCACGCCGGAGGAGCTGGCAAAACGTCTTGGCTATAGGGGAGCCGCTCTTGATGCTTTCGTCAATGAGCTTTCAAAGTACAACGGCTATTGCCGCACCGGTAGAGACGAGGACTTTGGCAAAGATCCGCAACTTCTGCTGACGTTGGAGAGCCCTCCGTATTTTGGCTTCAGCAAGGACCCTTATCTAGGCAATGAATTCCTATGCACCTGCGACGGACTGTGGATTGATGAAAGCTTGCATGTACTGAATCAGGGAAAAAAGCCGATGAAAGGACTATATGCCGTCGGGAATAACGGTGGAAGAATCTTCGGAATCCAGTATTCCACCCCGATTGCGGGCGTCTGCTTTGGCGCGGCGATTACCTTTGGCCGGCTGGCGGGAATGGCAGCGGCAAAGGAGGATAAGCATAAATGTGCAGCGGAACGGGAGGGGCTCGTGAAAGCGGTAATTTTTGATTTAGACGGGGTTGTTGTATCAACCGATTATTTTCACCAGCTCGCATGGAAGGAAACTGCGGAAGAGGAGGGAATTTCGCTAAGTGATGAAATTTTACCAAAGCTCCGCGGAGTCGGACGAATTGAATGTGCTGAGCTGATTTTCGCACAGGCCGGGCGCAGCGGCAACAAGTGGGACGTATATACCTTTGCACAGAAAAAGAATGCAAAGTATATCGATTACTTGACCGGACTGACGCCAAACGATATTCTTCCCGGCGTGTTGGATTTTCTTGCAAAGTTAAAGCGTGAGAGGATTGCCACGGCAATCGCGTCATCAAGCAAAAATGCAAAAATGATTCTCGAAAAGACCGGATTAATAGAGCGATTCGATGTAATTGTCGACGGCAGTATGATTTGTAACACAAAGCCGGATCCTGAGGTTTTTCTGAAAGCGGCGCAATTGTTGCACGTATCGCCGGAGGAATGTGTCGTTGTCGAGGATGCCGAAGCGGGAATCCAAGGCGCAAAGGCGTGCGCAATGCGTACGGTAGCCGTGGGACATGCCGGCGCACGGCAATTGGGTGACCTTAATTTGGATGGTCTGCTGGGTCTGGAGACGGAGGAACTGCCGTTTTCGGGTTTTAACGAGAAGGGAGACAAAAATGGAACGACAAGATAATCTTCATATGCTTGCTCCTATGACGATTCGCGGCAAGCAATGGAAAAATCGAATTGTCCTCGCGCCGAAGGGCGGTATGCGGATTATTGACGGCGAGATGGAGCAGCAAATGCACGATATGCTGTCCTATTATGGCATGGGCCATCCTGCTGAGGTAATCATCGGCGAAACGCCTGTGAGCGAACAGGCGGGCAGGAGCGTCGGCGAAGCATATGATTTTAAGGATCCGAAGGTTTGTGCGGGAATCCGGAAGTATGCTTCTATGATTAAGGAGCAGATTGGCGCTGTCGCAATGGTAGAGCTTTTTCACGCAGGCGATCAGCGCCTTTGGATTGGAAATGGCAAGGTGATGGGGCCGATGGCGTATACGCGCCCAACCGACGGTGCACAGATTCACGCGATGACACAGCACGATATTCGAACGACGTGCGACGAATTCGCACAGGCAGCCTACACGATGAAGCAGTGCGGGTTTGACGGCGTTGTGGTTCATGCAGGTCATGGCTGGCTGCTGCACCAGTTTTTCTCTCCAATCACGAACAAACGAACCGATGCCTATGGTGGAAGCCTGGATAACAGGTGCAGGTTTGCCGTTGAGGTGCTCCATGCAATCCGTGATAGATGCGGTGAGAACTTTGTGATTGAATGTCGCATCAGCGGCTCGGAGCATCGAAGTGAGTCTTATACGATGCAGGACATTTCTACCTTTGCAAATTTACTTTCGCAGTATGCGGATATCATTCATGTTTCGGCGGGACTCTATCGTGACCCCTGCGAGACCGGAATGGTGAGTGGCGTATTTTTCCCGCACGGTTTAAACCTTGCGGTAGGGGAATACATTAAAAAGCATGGCTGTAGAGCGGCGGTAACGGTTGTTGGCGGATGGGCTGATCCCGGAATGATAGAAGAGGCAATTGCTTCCGGTGGTACGGATTTTGTAGCCATGCTGCGTGAATTTACTGCAGAGCCAAAATTTGTCGATAAGGTTTTGCAAGGCAGAGCCGCGGAGATCCGCCCGTGCATCCGATGCCTGCGCTGCTTTCCGGGCGCATATGAAGCGGCAAGGGCAGATGAGCAGAGGCTCGGAATCCCTTACTTTGAAATGGCGGAGCATTGCTCAGTGAACCCACAGTATTTTGCGTGGTTCCAGCATAGTAAACCACAGCAGCATGCAAAGAAAAATGTTCTTGTAATCGGCTGCGGAGTGGGTGGAATGCAGACGGCAATCACTGCCCGTCAGTGTGGGCATGAGGTCACAGTAATCGATCGTGCGCCGGAATGCGGCGGTATTCTCCGCCTGTTCCAAAATGACCCTCACAAGCAGGATTTGTGGAAACTGACTCGCTCCATGAAGGCCGAGGCGGATGCTCTCGACGTCCGCATGAGGCTGTCAACGCCCTTTTCCGAACAACTGCTGCAAGCAATGCACCCGCAAGTCATTGTTGCTGCAATTGGTGCCGAACCGATTAGATCGGCAATTTCGGGACTTGCTTCGGAGAATGTGATGCTTGCACAGGAGGTCTTTCTGAAAGCGCCCACGCTGCATGGTGCGGTGGTGATTCTCGGCGGCGGTATGGTCGGCTGCGAAACGGCGCTGAAGCTGGCCGAATTGGGCGCTGACAGTATTACGATCGTTGAAATGCGTGACACATTGGCGAGCGATGCCTACAGGCAGTACGGCATCGACCTGAGAAAGCGCGTTCTGGAGAACGTAACGTGCCGTATGAACGTAAAATGTACCGGAATTGAACGTAAGACGGTTTGGCTTTCTGGCGCTGACGGAGTGGAGCAGCTCCACGCAGATTACATAATCAACGCAATTGGCATGCGATCAAGTGATACAGCGCTGATTAGAAATGCGGCGATGGCAATGGGCTGTGACTATTACGAGGTGGGCGACTGCCTTAAGCCGCGTAATATCTGCATGGCAATTGAAGAAGGCTATCACATCGGTAATTCACTTTAAATGCAGCTAACTGCATGAATGACGAAGACATAAATAGTAAGGAGACGGACAAAGATGACGAAATATGAAAAGTTGCTGTCGCCCATCATGGTTGGAAAGACCGGAGTGGTGCTAAAAAGCAGAATGGTTTGCACTGCAAGTACGCCAATCTTTATACAGGGACCGGAGCGCTATCCAGCGGAATCCAGCATCCTTTATGCCGCAAATATCGCCCGAGGTGGTGCGGCGTTTGTGACAGTGATGGGTGTTTCGGCTGATGGAAAACCGGCACAGCCGTTTTATTGCAACAGCAACGTACCCAAGTTTGCCGGTACACAGGGACACGAACAGCATTTTGACTTGTTTGACAGCAGAACGCAGCATTACTTTGCGCAGCTTGCCGACGGGATTCATTTCTACGGCTCGAAGGCAATGATGGAAATCATGCCTCTCCCAAAGCCCGGGTATGACATCAGTGATGGGATTCCTCCCTGCGTTGTTCCGTTCCAAACCACTGGCATCGAAACCGGTAAGGCGATGACAGAGGAAATGTTCCACGAACAAGCCGAGCAGATGGCAGAAGTCTGTGCGGTTCTCAAAATGTGTGGATTTGACGGCGTTTATATCCATATGTCCTACCGTCTTACTTCGCTGGGAAGATCATTGTCTCTGAGGACAAACAAGCGCACGGACAAATACGGTGGCAGTTTGGAAAACCGGTGCCGCTATCCGCAGCTTGTATGCGGAAGAATTAAAGAAAAGTGTGGTAAGAATTTCCTGATTAATGTCAGTATTTCCGGTTACGACCCCAATCCCAAGGATGGCTGGTCGCTTGATGATACCACTCGCTTCCTTGAAATCATGGACGGTTACATCGACTTTGTGGAAGTGCGCTCGAATGATATCGATCCGGCACACCCAAAGGGCTTTACCAGAAACCCGCACCCCTTCGTCTACATGGCAGAGGCGGCAAAAAAGGCAAAATCCGATGTGCTGGTAATCTCCGTCGGCGGTATGCACGATCCCGATTTTAATGAGGAACTTTTGGAGAACGACAAGGCTGATCTGATCGGTATGGGCAGAGGCTGGATTGCAAATCCTGACCATCTGCAGAAGCTTGCAGATGGTAGACCGGAGGAGATTGCTCCCTGTATTCGCTGCAACAAATGCCTTCGTGCCTCAAATAGCGCCCCGTACGTTTCCGTCTGCTCTGTCAACCCCCGTTTTTGTCTGGAGCATCGTCTGCCGGTGCTTGTGAAGCCTGCCCTTTACACCAAGAAGGTAGCTGTAATCGGTGGCGGACCTGCGGGACTTGAAGCCGCAATCACTGCGCATGAACGCGGACATCAGGTAGTTCTCTTTGAAAAATCTCACGAGCTCGGCGGCAGACTGAATATTGCTGCGATACCGGATTTTAAGTGGCCGCTGAAGAACTATACAGATTTTCTTGTGGCAAAGGCGAAAAGAACAGGATTTGAAATTGTGCTTGGCTGCGAAATGACAGCACAGAAGCTGAAAGAAAGTAATTTTGATGCAGTCATCGTTGCAATTGGCGCAGACCCTGCAAAGCCAAGAATCTCAGGCGTCGATGGTGAGAATGTCTTCACGGCTGTGGATGTATACAGAAATGAGGCTAAGGTCAAGGGTAAGGTGGTTGTAATCGGTGGCGGCGAAGTCGGCGTGGAAACCGGCTTGTACTTAGAAGGCCTCGGCCATGACGTCACAGTCATTGAGATGACAGATATGCTGGCACGGGAAACCTCGTTCATTCATAATTACAGCCAGCTCGAAAACGAATGGCTTAGTCGGAGCAACTTCCACTGGTATGTGAATACACGGTGCCTGTCTATTGAAAAAACGGGAGTCTGTTGTGAAATGCCGGAGGGCGAAGTGCTTCTTGAGGCGGATTCGGTTGTGATTGCAGCGGGTATGAAGCCAAGAATCGACGAGGCGATGAGCTTTGGCGTTAATGGAATACAGACCTATCTGATTGGCGATTGCAGCAAAGCCAGATCAATGCAGGAGGCAATTCGGGAAGGCTACTCGATTGCTTCTGCGCTGTAACGCAGTCTGAACAGTTGCATGACTGGAGACAGTCATGCAACTTATTTGTTTTAGCTTTTCGTTTTGCCGGGTTTGTGGTATAATAATAGCTGGAATAGTGTATAAAGGGAGGATGATTTCATGACTGATCTGAACCTAATTTGCTTTCTGTTTCTGGCAAGGACGAAGAGTCTTTCGATGACTGCAAATGAGTTGTCGCTCAGCGAAAATACTGTTTTGCGCAATATTGAGAAGCTGGAGGAGGAATTCTCCTACCCGCTGTTTCAAAAGAATATTGGCCGTGTTAGACTGACGGTAGCTGGGGAATATTACTACGATGTATTTTGTAAGTTTGAGTCAAAACTCAGAACGATGCTGGTGAGCGCAAATAATTCTAAGAACAAAGAAGAGTTACATATTGTGTGGAGTTCTTGGATCGGATGTCCCGATTGGCTTGAGGATATGATTAACGGTTATGCCGAGTTGAACCCGGACCTGGAGATTCGTCTGATCAATGACAGCATCAACGATATCCCGGGGCTGTTTGAACGACGGGAAGTGGACGTTGTTTTTTCCTCAATATATATGTCCCGCTATTTGGCTTCACAGCACCATACGCTGCGACTGGAGGAACGACCAATCTTCCTTGCTGTGTCGGAGCATCATCTTCTCTCCGGAGAGAAACAGGTTTCGCCACAGTTTTCCGCCTTCCCAAATCTGACCGTCCCCATCGGGGAAGAATCACCGGTGGATACCACAAAACGGGTCAACGAGTTTCATGTACCACTAGGGTATCTGCCAAAGCATATCGCGTTGTACGACAATTGGAATTCTGTTTATATCGATGTAGCACTTGGAAATGGCGTCTGCGTAACACCGGAAAACGAAATGCTCAAAAATAACGAGAACATTCGGCTGATTCCAACCGGACGTACGGTGACTTTTGCTGTGAGCTGGATGAATTCGACGACCAGCCGACACACAAGGCTGTTTACCGATTATATCTTACAGAAGAGAGGCTGCAACTGTGAATGATGTGCAAATTATGGCGTTTCTCACAGCCGCGGACACACTCAGTTTTACAAAGACGGCAAATCAGATGTTTGTCACGCAACAAGCGGTCAGCAAGTATATCAATGAATTGGAAAAGTCGCTGAATCTTGTTCTGTTTGAACGCTTGAATACGTCTGTAAGGCTTACGCCGGAAGGGGAAAATCTAAGCAGACTCCTTCGGGAGCTTTTAGATGATTACTATAAAGCAAAAGAACGAATCAATAATCATTATCGGCAGATGGAATTCAAACTCAGAATCGGCATCTGTGAAACAATCAATCCTTTTGGTGAGATATGGAAGGGGATCAACGATTTTATTGCCCAAAATCCAAGTACTGTGTTTCGCGGGGGGCAAATTATGCTGGATGAGATACAAGAGAAACTGAACGATGGGGAGTATGACCTTGTGATTGTGTCCAGTGAGAATGTTCCGCTGGGAAATGAGTACCACATACGGACGCTGGCAAATGAAAGGCCTTGCCTCTACGGCCCGGAAAAAATCTGCACGGGCAAGTTAGACAATAAGTGCTGGGGACTCCCGCTGATTCAGTTGGCATCCTGGAAATGGGGCTTTCTTGCTTGGAACAGAATCGTCTCCATTCGGATGACAAAGCTGGGTCTGCATCCGGAACGGAGTCTTGGTGTTCCCAATATGGAGTCGCTGCTGTCAGAAATGCAGCTTAACCGCTATGTGGCAATTGCAGACGACAGGTTCGGCAGAGTATCAAGAATTCCGGGACTTGCGAAGTTTCCGCTCACGATACCAGGCGCGATTTGCAGCGTCTGGAAAAAAAGCAATGAGAATCCAATTTTGTCGCTGTTTTCCGACGCACTGGAAAAGTACTGTAGCGGACAGGATCAGATTTTCTAAAAATCCCGCGATATCTTTTTCGGTGCAACGAGCCAGATTTGTCCGGAAACCGCAAGGTTTCCGGACTTTTTTGCATTTTTTGGCAACGAATTGTTTGACAAATTTGCGCTGCGATTTGTTTGACCCATACCGTGACCCATGATAGAAAAGCAGCGGAAAGCACGCCGTGGATTTATGAGGCGGAATTTGCGGTAACTTTTGTTAAGTGGGCAAATTAAACTTGATTACAGGGGCAGGCACGCAATGAACTGCGTGCCCGCCCCTGCGTTTTTTGTCACCTCTTGCTCATTCATCGACCGGCGAGGACGCTTTCCATCGTTCGCGCAGCTTCTTTCTGCGCCGCCGTTGTGACGTGTGCGTAGGTATCCAGTGTGAAGCCGGCAGAAAAGTGGCCGAGCATACCACTGACAGTCTTGATGTCCACGCCGTTTTGCAGAGCAAGCGTCGCGAATGTGTGCCGAAGATCATGAAATCTGACCCTCGGGATGCCCGCGCGCTTCAGTACACGCTTTAGCATATTATTCACGCTGTCCGGCGAGATCGGGCCGCCGTTGGGGCTGGGAAACACATATTCGTCGTTGGTTTTAGCTTTCTGTGCGTTCAAAACTTCTACTGCCTGCGGGGAGATCGTCACCGTGCGGTAGGCATTTTTCGTTTTCAGCGGTGCTTCGACAATCTTTCCATCAATTCTCGACACCTGCCGTCGGACACGAATCACTCCGGCGGTCAGGTCAATGTCCTCCCATTTCAATCCCAGCAGCTCGCCGCGCCGCAGGCCGGTCGCCAACTCGATGTAGTATAGCTCGTAGACACCGGAGGCCTTGGCTTCGTCGAGAAAGACGACCAATTGCGCAGCCGGAATCGTCTGCATTTCCCTGTGCTCGAGATTGGGCAGGGCCACAGCCTTGCAGGGATTCTGTGCAAGAATCCTCTGCGCCACGGCGAAGTTCATTGCCGAAGAAATGACCTGATTGATGTTCCGGACGGTTTTTGCGGATAAGCCTTTCGGCTGATTTCTGGACTCGGCGCGTGCCACGCGGCCGCCGGTCAGCAGCTTGCGGTAGAGCTTTTGCACGTCCATGGCGCTGAGCTTTTCGAGTGGAATTTTGCCAATGTTCGGTGCGATGTGACGGTCGATATAGCCGCGGTAGGTCTGGTGGCTCGACGGCCGCACCTTGATTTTGCAGACGTTTTCAAACCACTCGTCCATCCACTGTGCGATATTGTATTTGCCCCGTTTGCTGAAATCCAGTTTCTGATTCTCTGCCAGCGCCTTTGCCAGCTTCTCTTTGACCTCGGCCTGCGTCTTTCCCAGCACGTTTTTGAAGACCTGCTTGCCGGTTTCGGGGTTGATTCCGGCAGTGTAGCGGCCCTCCCAGCGTCCGTCTCTGCGTTTGCGGATGCTGCCCTCGCCGTTGCTTCTACGTTTTGCCATGTGCGGAACCTCCTTTGTATCGGACATATTACTATACTTTTCGGAGAATAGCCACCGACCAAATCCACTAAAAAATCGCGGCAGTATTTGTTGATTTTGTTTTGTTAGTGGCTGTAGGGGCGGCACTTGTGCGTGCTGTCCGGCGGAAATTGGTACAACGCCGAAAAATTGAGAGAATTCTTCTGCAACCCCTGCTTAAATTTGCGCCCGAAATCCCATAAGCCCTTGCGCGGCCGGCTGTGGCTCATGTGGTTCACCCCAAGGCCGATGCCACGTGGGCGCTTGAG
>ERZ773194.750-NODE-750-length-40452-cov-16.290244_pt1 | contig 40452 bp, 38 predicted proteins | sample MGYA00511240_ERZ773194 | MGnify/ENA primary metagenome ERZ773194 (study PRJEB29015, sample SAMEA2737774) | human gut metagenome | biome: human gut; feature: human-associated habitat; material: faeces | place: China | collected 2012 ... | reverse complement strand
ATAAAAGACCTGTGAGCCGGAATACTGCTGCTGTTCAAACTTATTCTGATGAATACTGACAAAAATATCTCCGTCCCCCAGCGGTCCCTTCGCACGCCGGTTCTGTAAATCCGTCCGCTTCTGCTCCCGAATGGTTTTAGCGTTCGGGTCGCTCAGGTCGCTGTCGTCAGTACGGATCATAACGCACTTACCGCCGTTTTCCTGAATAACAGCTTCCAGCTTTTGCGCAATTTGCAGATTAACATCCTTTTCCAGTACGCCGCTGACGCCCGTCGCACCTCCGTCCATTCCGCCATGTCCGGCATCTACAATAATCGTCATATCATTGACGCTCAGAGTCTCAACCGACAGGGAATTGACATAAATCCCGGCACAAGCCAGGCACACAGCGCAAACCGCCGCAATCGTGAGAATTGTAGTTTTTTTTATGGATAAAATCATTATTCCACCCCCTTAACAGGGTATGACGCGGAACGCTGAAATATCCTTATTTTTTCTGATAGACCAAGACGAGCAGCTTGTCCGACAGCTTTTTGAACAGATTATTCCCGCTCCGTGCCGTCCGGTACCCCAGCCAGCAGAAAAAGGGCAGAATAAAAATGCTCACCAGCTTTACAAAAATATTCTGTCCAACCCAGCTGTAAATAAACACATAAGGCGACATCCAGAAATTAAATACCAGATTCATATAATTTTCCGGCAAAAACAGCTGGAACGTCAGCTGGAAGTGCAGCTCACTGACGACGTGGCGGAAGCCCTGAGGCAGGAGCTGGCGCAGCTGTCCCAATCCCAGACAGAAGCGGAGGAAAACTGACGCCGATGGATAGGGAAACGAAACTGCGCGGGCTGATGGGACTGTGCGTTCGCGCACGACAGGCGACCTTCGGTGAAGATGGCTGCCTGAAAAGCATTCGTGGCGGAGGATGCGCCGTGCTGCTGCTGGACAGCGGCGCGTCAAAAGCCACTCAGGATAAATACCGCGGTGTCTGCGACAATGCAGGGGTGCAGATGGCGCTGCTGCCGCGGGGACTGCTTCAGGATGCAACCGGGCGGTCGGGCGTGGCAATGGCCGTCGCGCCGGGCGGGCTGGCAGAGCAGATCAGGCAGAACCTTCCCGTTGAAGGCAAAGAAGAGCACGGGCAACAGATGAAATCGGAAAATCATGGCGGGGGTGCAAGCGTCGAATGACGAAAGTGAAGCTGAAGGATGCCATCAAGGATTTAACCACGGACGCGGCGAAGGTGCGCGATGACGCATCCCGCGTGCGTCAGAGCGCAGACGGACTGGCAAAGTCTCTCCGTGCGCTGGAGAATGGATTTATCAAGTCATTGAATGCGAAAGCGGAGCAGGAAAAGCGCGCCGAGGAGGAGAAGCGTCTCTCTGACCACTCCAAGGCGTATGTCATGCTCGACGTGGATGAGCAGGCGGCGGTGAATGCGGCGCGGCAGGAAGCGGAAAAGGCGGAAAAGGCGGAAAGGGCGGAAAAGCAGGAAGCTAAGTCTGCCCCGAAGCAGGAAGCGAAGACGGAAGCGCCCAAGGGCGAACAGAAGCCCGCTCCGAAGGCGGAAGCCAAGCCCGAAGTGAAGGCAGAAGCGCCCAAGAGCGAGCAGAAGCCCGCTCCGAAGGCGGAAGCCAAGCCCGAAGTGAAGGCGGAAGCGCCCAAGAGCGAGCAGAAGCCCGCTCCGAAGGCGGAAGCAAAGCCCGAAGTGAAGGCAGAAGCGCCCAAGAGCGAGCAGAAGTCCGCTCCGAAGGTAGAAACCAAGCCCGAAGCGAAGGCAGAAGTGCCCAAGAGCGAGCAGAAGCCCGAAACCAAGGCAGAGCCCAAGCCCGAAGCGCCCAAGAAGCCCGCGATTGGTCAGATTATCTCCCGGCCGGGTCAGGCGCTGCCGCCCAAGCCGGTCGGATTGGCACCGAATGTCATCCGTCCGCCGCGGCCGCAGCAGCCCCGTCCGCAGGGACAGCAGGGGACGCAGGGCAACCGCCCGCAGCAGGGACAGCCTCGTCCGGGCGGAAACGGTGCGTTTATCGCGCGTCCGCAGCAGGGGCAGCCTCGTCCGGGCGGAAACGGCGCGTTTGTGGCGCGTCCGCAGCAAGGGCAGCAGAATCGCCCCGGCAATGGCTCGTTCCAGCCTCGTCCGGGTGGAAACGGCGCGTTTGTGGCGCGTCCGCAGGGCGCTCGTCCGCAAGGGGGCGCTGGCTTCCAGGCGCGTCCGCAGGGCGGCGTGGGTCGTCCGGCAGGCACGGGCATGAATCGCCCGAAGCCGGCTGTGCCGGATATGGCGCCCGCAATGGGCAAGGAGCGCGTCTCCAACTACGACCCGAACAAGAAGAACTACGTCCGTCAGCATGACCCGGAGCATGTGGCGCGCAACCGCAAGCAGCTCAGCCGCGATGCGGGTTACAGCGGATATGATGACGACGTGGTGCGCGGCGGCAAGCGCAGCCGCATGAAAAAGCCGTCCGCACAGCAGATGATGGCGCCGATTAAGATCGAACACGCCTACATGAGCGGCGATACGATTGTCGTGCGCGACCTGTGCGAAAAGATCGGCAAGACCAGCGCGGAGATTATCAAGAAGCTCTTCCTGCTGGGCAACATGGCGACCATCAACAGCGAGATTGACTTCGATACCGCGTCGCTTGTCTGCGCGGATTTTGACATCACGCTGGAAAAGAAGCCGGAAGTGACCGCGGAGGATCAGCTGACCGCCGAAAACTTCGACGACAGCGAGGAGAACCTCCAGCCGCGTCCGCCGGTCGTGACCATCATGGGTCACGTCGACCACGGCAAGACGTCCCTGCTGGACTACATCCGCAATAGCCGCGTCACGGCGGGCGAAGCGGGCGGCATCACCCAGCATATCGGCGCATACACGGTCAAGATGAACGGCCGCGATATCACGTTCCTCGATACCCCCGGTCACGAAGCCTTCACGGCGATGCGTGCCCGCGGCGCACAGGCGACGGACATTGCGATTCTGGTTGTTGCGGCGGATGACTCGGTCATGCCGCAGACCATTGAAGCCATCAACCACGCGAAGGCGGCGAATGTGCCGATTATCGTGGCGATTAACAAGATGGATAAGCCGGAAGCCGATCCGGAGCGCGTCAAGACCGACCTGACGAAGTACGGCATCGTCTGCGAGGACTGGGGCGGCGACACGATTATGTGCCCCGTTTCCGCCAAGACTGGCGAGGGCGTCGATGAACTGCTCGAAATGATTCTGCTGCAGGCGGATACGATGGAACTGCGCGCGAACCCGAACCGTCTGGGTCGCGGCGTTATCATCGAGGCGAAGCTGGACAAGGCGCGCGGCCCGCTGGCGACTGTGCTGATGCAGAACGGTACGCTGCATGTGGGCGACAACATCATTGCGGGTCTGGCGAGCGGCCGCGTCCGTGCGCTGATTAACGACCGCGGTGAGAAGGTCAAGGAAGCCGGTCCGTCCACGCCTGTGGAAATCATGGGCTTCGATGAAGTGCCGTCTGCGGGCGACGAGATGCAGGCTGTCGGCGACGATCGTCTGTCCCGTCAGGTCGCGGAGGAACGCAAGGCGAAGGTCAAGGCATCCCGCGAGGCGACGATGGCGAAGGTTAGCTTGGAGAACATGTTCTCGAACATGGAATCCGGCAAGCAGACGACATTGAACCTGATTATCAAGGCGGACGTGCAAGGCTCTGTCGAAGCTGTCAAGCAGGCAATGGAGAAGCTGAGCAGCGACGAAGTGAAGGTGCATGTGCTGCACAGCGCGGCGGGCGCCATCACCAAGGACGACGTGAACCTTGCCAGCGCGTTCAACGCAATCATCATCGGCTTCAACATCCGCCCGGATGCGTCCGCGCGGGAAGCGGCGGAGCGCGAAAAGGTGGATGTGCGCCTGTACACCGTCATCTACAAGGCGATTGAGGACATGGAGCTGGCCATGAAGGGCCTGCTTGCGCCGGAGTACCGCGAGGTGCTGCTGGGCCATGCCGAGGTGCGCAATGTGTTCAAGATTACGGGCGCGGGCGTTATCGCCGGCTGCTACGTGACCGACGGCAAGGTGCAGCGCAATGCGCAGGTTCGCCTGCTGCGCGACAATGTTGTCGTGTTCGAGGGCAAACTGAGCAGCCTGAAGCACTACAAGGAAGACGTCAAGGAAATGGCGGCTGGCTTCGAGTGCGGCATGAGTCTGGAAGGGCACAACGACATCAAGGAAGGCGATGTCGTCGAGTGCTTCATCATGGAGGAAATCCCGCGCTAAGGAATCCTTAATTCCCCTTGCGCAACGCAGGAGGCAGGGCAAAGTCAGTTCCATTTGGCTTTCCCTGCCCCTTTTTTCAAACATCCGCAAATCCATTGCGGCAGGGCATGATTGCATCGGAAGATGCGCAAACTAATGTTGCGATAAAAGTCAAGCCGCATGGGTGAGCGCTGCGAAGGGGTGTCGGGGGCGACCGCAAAGCCACCGACTCGCGCCCGCAGGCGCGAAATCCCTGCTTGCGGAAACAAGCAGCCATGTCTGAAAGACAAGCAGTTCGGTCGCGCCATCTGCGCGACACAGCATAAACGTTGAAAAGAGCAGCTTGGGGGCGCGTCTGAGGACGCGCGAAGTTTGGGCGCGGGACGCTTCGCTGCCGCGACTTTGCTTGACTTCTCCCTTTGAATAGGTTTGACGAGGAACAGTTGGGGCGTTGCCCCAAACCCCACAAGGGACGCTGTCCCTTGACCCTGCGAAGGGGCAAAGCCCCTCTCGACACCCATTGACCGGCTACCCGGCTTGGACGCACTTTCCAAACAAATCTATCCCGAAAGTTTTTCTTTTCTCTTTCTAACCATCCCATCAGGAGGAAATCATGAGCTATCAGCGTATTGAACGCATTTCCGAGGAAGTCCGCCGCGAGGTGGACCGCATCATCCGCGACGAGGTCAGCGACCCCCGCGTGACCGGCACATTCTCCATCACCCGCGCCGAAGTCACCCGCGACCTCCGCTATGCTAAAATCTACGTCTCCGTGCTGGAGGACGATAAGCGCGAGCCGCTGATGAAGGCGCTGAGGAGCGCGGCGGGCTTTGTCCGCCATGAGCTTGGCAAGCAGATGGTCATCCGCTATGCGCCGGAAATCCAGTTCGTCAGTGACCAGAATATCGCTTATGGCGTGCATATCGCGCAGGTGCTGGCGCAGGCGCAGAAGAACCAGAGCGAAAATCAGCCGGAAGCGGCGGCCAACGAGGAAGAACCCGAAGCATGAATGGCTTTCTGAATATCCTCAAACCGCCGGGAATGACCAGCGCCGCCGTCGTAGGGTATGTCCGCCGCATGACGGGCGAAAAGCGCGTCGGTCACGCCGGAACGCTTGACCCCGAAGCGGCGGGCGTGCTGCCCATCATGATTGGGCGGGCGGCGCGGCTGTTTGACTATCTGGTGGATAAGGAAAAAACGTATGTGGCGGAGTGTGCATTCGGCGCGGCGACGGATACACAGGACGCGACGGGCAAAATCATCGCGACAGGGGAGAATTATCCTGATTTTTCCGCCGTGCAGGAAGCGGCGAAGCACCTTGTCGGCGACATTGAGCAGCGCCCCAGTATCTTCAGCGCCATCAAGCAGGACGGCAAGCCCCTCTACGAACGCGCCCGCGATGGCGAGAATGTCGAAGCCCCGGTGCGCATCGTGCATGTGGAATCCATCGAATTGCACGAGGAAACGCCCGACCACGGCGTTCGCATGACGATTCGCTGCGGGCGAGGGACGTATATCCGCTCCATCTGCGACGATTTGGGGAAGCTGACGGGCTGCCCGGCGCATATGCGCTTCCTGCTGCGCGCGCAGAGCGGCGTGTTCACGCTGGACAGCGCGATGACGATGGAGGAAGCAGCAGCGTATCAGGCGCAGGGGACGCTGCAAAGTCACCTGCTGCCGCTGGATTACGGCATCCAGCACATGCCGCGTGCGGATGCGCCGGAATGGCTGCGCAAGCAGGTGTGCAACGGTGTGAAGCTGCCCGCGAAGAAGCTGCCCGGCGTATTGGCGCTGCCGGAAGGGCAGGTCACACGCGTGTATCTGCGGGACGAATTCTGGGGGATGGCGGCGCGGGAAGGGGAATTCCTCGTCTGGAAATGCCTGCTCCCGCCGGAGAAGGAGGAGAACAATGCGAATCATCCGTGACCCGAAGCGCCTGAATCCCTGCGTGCTGGTGCTGGGGATGTTTGACGGCGTGCACCGCGGCCATCAGGCGCTGCTGATGCGCGGAGACGAGCTGGCGCAGGAGATGGTGTATCCGCTGGCGGTCTGCACCTTCCAGCCACACCCGCTGCATGTGCTTGCGCCGGAGAAAGAACCGGTGATGCTGACGACGCTGCCGGAAAAGGCAGCGGTCATGCAGTCCTTCGGCGTGGACGGGCTGTGCGTGACGACGTTTACACGGGCGCGCGCCAATCAGTCGCCGGAGGATTTTATGGCGGAACTGGTGGAGGTGTACGCACCGGTTGTAATCGTGTGCGGCTTCAATTTCACCTTCGGCGCGGGCGGCAAAGGCAATGGACAGATGCTCAAGGAGTACGGCAAGAAGCACGGTTTCCGCACGGTGATTGTGCCGGAAGTGGTGATTGACGGCGAAACGGTATCTTCCACGCGCATCCGCCGCTTGCTTGCGCAGGGGGATATGCACGAGGTCAACAACCTGCTCGGACGCGGCTACAGCATTGCGGGGCGCGTCGAAGAGGGCAAGCAGGTCGGGCGCACCATCGGCTTCCCGACGGCGAACATCACCATCCCGCCGCACAAGGCGCTGCCCGCGTTCGGCGTGTATGCCTGCTATCTGGAAACGAGCGGCGGCATTTTCCCGGCGGTGGTGAATGTCGGGCGGCATCCGACGCTGCCGGAAGGGCACGTCACGGTGGAAGCGCATGTGCTGGATGAGTTCCTCTCGCTGTACGGGCGGAACGTCCGGCTGACGTTCCTGAAATTCATGCGCCCGGAACAGAAGTTCGACAGCATCGAGACACTGCGCGCGCAGATTGCGCACGATGCGGATGACTGCCGAGCATATTTCGCGCAATTGCAATAAACAAATCACCCGTGCGGGGGGCAGAAAAGCCGATGCACGGGTGATTTTTGTAATTGTGGTTATGCTGTCTTTGCATAGAATAGACTTTTGTCGCAGGGATTTCGCGCCTGCGGGCGCGACCAAAGGGCTTTCCGATCGCCCTTTGGAAACCTTCGGTGCGCACTCCTGCTTATTGAGCTTTGCCGAAAGTTATTTAGTTAGTGTACCTTTGTTCCTCCCAAATAAACATTACCATATTGTAACTTGGGAGGCGAAAGCGAAGGGGTCAAGGGGGCGACCGCAGACTTCGTCTGTTTTCATTGCCCCATTGTCGCCTCCGCAGAGGCGAAATCCCCCTGCAACAAAAACGCAATCTATGGAGGAAAAACAAGGCTGCATTATCCCTCCAGCGCTGTTCGCAGACAAATCTCCAGCCCCTTCGCTGCATCCACGGCGGAAACGACATCCTCCGTCGGAACATGCACGAACACGCCCTCGCCGCCGACGGTCAGCCCACGGTCAAGCAGCGCAAAATACAGGTCGTTGCACACATACGCCCCAGCGGTCAGGCTCAAATCAGCAGGAAGCCCGGCGGACTTCATGGCGTCCACCATGCGCAGGACGTTCAGGCGCGTCATGTGCGCATCGGGACGCTTCGGGTCAATCTTCTCGCCGGCGTACAGCACATCCGCATTGTCGGCAATCGTGGCGCGGCGGTAGTTTACCGCAATCAGCTCCGGCGTGATGGCCTTGCGTCCGCCCGCAACGCCGCAGCAGAGCGTGACTGCCGGGCGAATCCGCCGCATCATCTCCACCAGCAAATCGCCCGCCTGACCGTAGCAGACCGGCAACCGCATCCGGTATACGGCGTGCCCCGCAATCGTCTCCGGCAAAAGCGAAACTGCCTCCCATGAGGCATTGCGGCTGCTGCCGCCGAACGGTTCAAAGCCTGTGACAAGAATTGACATAACGCATCCCCTCCGCCCCTTATCATACCCAGCAATCGCCCGCAAGTCAATACTTGCCCCGTGCCGTCAAGTGTGTTATAATATAAGAGATATGCGCAAAGGAGGATTTCCCTATGCTGAAAAAAATCGCGTCCTTCACCATCAATCATGATACGCTCACGCCCGGCATGTATGTTTCCCGCATCGACGGCGACTGCGTGACCTACGATCTTCGGCTGAAATTCCCCAATCAGGGGGATTATGTGGCGCAGCCCGCCCTGCATACGCTCGAACACCTGATTGCGACGTTCGTGCGCTCTTCTACCGCATCGGAGCAGGTGGTGTATTTCGGGCCGATGGGCTGCCGGACGGGGTTCTACCTCATCCTCCGCGACAGCATGAGCAAGGCGGACGCTTTGCAGCTTGTGCGCGACGCATTCCGTTTCGCGGCGGATTTTGAGGGCGAAATTCCCGGCGCGAAGAAAATTGAGTGCGGGAATTATCTGGAGCATGATTTGGCCGGTGCCAAACAGGAAGCCGCGGCGTACTGCGGCGTGTTGTCCCGCTGTTCTGAAGCGACCATGGCTTATCCGGACTAAGGCAGGAGGCCGCGCATGAAGAAAATTGCAATGTTGGGCGACCTGCACGGCAACTTGACGGCGACGCTGGCAATGGAAAAGGCGCTGAAGGATTATCACGTTGATGAAATCTGGTTTCTGGGCGACGCGGTAGGCAAAGGGCCGCAGTCGCGCGAGACATGCGACTGGGTGCGGGCAAACTGCACCCGCTTCGTCGGTGGCAACTGGGATTATGGCATCGGCGGCAAGCGCTTCGCCGCGGATAACTATTTCTGGGATCAGCTGGGCGAAGAGCGCATGAACTGGCTGAACACGCTTCCGCTGGACATGGACGAGTGGATTAGCGGCACGCATTTTCGCTTTTTCCACGGCCGCCCTGTGACGGACTTGATGCTTGTGCAGCACGACAAGAGTGTTCTGGCACAGCCTTTCACAGCGAATGGCAAAGTTTACGGCGGCGTAGTTTTTGCTGACAGTCACCGTCCGTTCCTGCGGACGCTGGATGTGGGCTACATCGTCAACACGGGCAGCGTCGGCAACAGCATGGGTGTCCCGAAAGCCCACGCGGTGATTGTCGAGGGGGATTTTGGCTCGCGTGAACCGGGTGTTCTGCTGATGTCGGTGATTTCTGTGCCATATGATAATGAAGCCGCGGCAGAGGTTGCACGCAGGGATGCGCACCTCCCGCACCGGGAGGCGTACATTCGGGAAATCCTCACGGGGATTTATTCGCGGTGATGCTGGCGCTCCCCAGCACCCCTTGCGGGGGCATTTCCCCCATGCTAATTGATTTTGTTGTTGCAGAGGGAATCGCCTCTGCGGAGGCGACCAAAGGGCATGAAAACAGACGAATGTCTGCGGTCGCCCTTTGGAAACCTTCGGGCTGCACACTCCCATGTTTCTTGATTTTTATTGGAAGGCTTTTTAGTTACAGTTCAACTTTATTTTCCCTCACGTTTATTCTTTTGCCCAAGGAGATAACCACCATGTACGCATTTATCGAAGGTCGCGTGTGCGAAAAAACGACCAATTCCTTAGTCCTTGAAGCTGGCGGCATCGGCTATCAGCTCAACTGCTCCATGACCACCTTGCAGGAAGCGCCGCCGATGGGCGAGAAAATGCGCTGCTATACCTACCTTTCCGTCCGCGAAGACGCGATGGAACTCTTCGGCTTTGCAACAAAGGAGGAAAAGCAGCTCTTCCTTTCGCTCACGGGCATCAGCGGTGTCGGCGCAAAAACCGCGCTCGGTCTGCTCGGCGCTATGCCCCTGCGCGACTTGAACCTTGCGATTCTGCTCGGTGACGTCAACGCCCTCTCCCGCGCGCCGGGTATCGGCAAAAAGACGGCGCAGCGAATCGCGCTGGAACTCAAAGATAAGGTCACGCAGGCGGATATCAATCAGCCGACGGGCAAAGCGGCCATGCCGACATCAGGCGCGGCGGCGGATAATTTCGCCGAAGCCATCGAGGCGCTGACGGCGCTTGGGTACTCCGCCATTGAGGCGCGCGATGCCCTGTCGCATGTGGAGGACAAGGATGCCCCGGTGGATGAACTGATTCGGCTGGCGCTGCGCGCAATGGCGGGAATGTGAGGATAAAAAGTGGAAGAAAGATTGGTGACGGGCGACTTTCAGCCCGAAGACAGCGCGGTGGAGACGACATTGCGCCCGCATACGCTGCGGGAGTACGTCGGTCAGCAGGCGGTTAAGGACAGCCTGAGCATCTACATTCAGGCGGCGCTTACCCGCCATGACGCGCTGGATCATATGCTGCTCTACGGCCCGCCCGGTCTGGGCAAGACGACGCTGGCGACCATTGTCGCGGCGGAAATGGGGCAGAACATCCGCGTTACGTCCGGCCCGGCGATTGAGCGTCCCGGCGACCTCGCGTCAATTCTGGCGAACCTCAATCAGGGGGACGTGCTGTTCATCGACGAAATTCACCGCCTCTCCCGCTCGGTGGAGGAGGTGCTGTACCCCGCGATGGAGGATTTCGCCATCGACATCATGATTGGCAAAGGCCCGACCGCGCGATCGATTCGCGTCGCTGTGCCGAAATTCACGCTCGTCGGCGCGACAACCCGCGCAGGTCAGCTGTCCGCCCCGCTGCGCGACCGCTTCGGCATTCTCTTCCGGCTGGAAATGTACAAGCCGGAGGAACTGGCGCAAATCGTCCGCCGAAGCGCGTCGATTCTGGAGATTGACGCGGAGGACGCAGGCATCATGGAGATTGCGCGCCGAAGCCGCGGTACGCCGCGAATCGCAAACCGGATGCTCAAGCGCGTCCGCGACTATGCGCAGGTGCGCGGCGGCGGCGTCATCAGCCTCGATGTCGCGCGGGAGGCGATTGCCATGCAGGGCGTGGACGAGCTGGGACTGGATAAGGTAGACCGCGCCGTCCTCGGCACGATGATGGACAAGTTCGGCGGCGGCCCGGTCGGGCTGGACACCCTCGCGGCGACGACGGGTGAGGATGCTGTGACCATTGAGGACGTCTACGAACCGTACCTGATGCAGCTCGGCTTCCTGATGCGCACGCCGCGCGGCAGAATGTGCACGCCCGCCGCGTGGGAGCACATGAAGCGCACGCCGCCGGGGCAGGGGAGCAATAATCAGCTAAAAATGGAACTGTGAGCATGAATTGCGAATCAAAAGAAGTAATTCGCAAGGACAGCCGCGCACAGGCGCTGTACGAGAAGGTCGGCTTCCGCGTCGTCGGTGTCCGCCCGAACGCTTTCGCGCTGAAAGACGGCGCGATGAAAAAAGCGTATTTGATGCAATTGAAAATAAGGTGAATTGTTATGAAAACATCTGATTTTGATTATGAATTGCCCGAAGAACTGATTGCGCAGACCCCGGTCGAACCGCGCGACCACAGCCGCCTGATGGTGGTGCATCGCGCCACGGGCGAGCGCGAGGACAAGCATTTCTACGATATTATTGACTATTTGAACCCGAACGACGCGCTGGTCATCAACGAGACGAAGGTCATTCCCGCGCGTCTGCTGGGCGAGAAGGAAGATACAGGGGTGCCGGTGGAGGTGCTGCTGCTGCGCCGGAAAAATCAGACGGACTGGGAGGCGCTTGTCCGCCCCGGACGCCGCCTGAAGCCCGGCACGACGTGTGTTTTCGGCGGCGGACTGCTCAAATGTGAGATTCTGGAAAGTGTGCCGGAAATCGGCGGACGCATCGTCCGTTTCCATTATGAAGGGGTTTTCGAGGAGCTGCTCGACCGGCTGGGCGAGATGCCGCTGCCGCCGTATATCCACGAAAAGCTGGCGGATCAGAGCCGCTATCAGACCGTTTACGCCAAAAATGAAGGGTCTGCCGCTGCGCCGACGGCGGGGCTGCACTTCACGCCGGAGTTGCTCGAACGCATCCGCGCCAAGGGTGTGACCATCGTGCCGGTGACGCTGCACGTCGGGCTGGGGACGTTCCGCCCGGTTCAGGTGGAAGATGTTGACAAACATGTGATGCACAGCGAGTGGTATCAGGTGACGGAGGAAGCGGCGAACACGCTCAACGCCATCCGCGCTGGCGGCGGACGGCTGATTTGTGTCGGCACAACGTCCGTGCGCACGATTGAAACGGTTGCGACGGAGGATGGTATCGTGCACCCCGGCGCGGGCGACACAGCGATTTTCATCTATCCCGGCAAGAAAATTAAGGCGGTGGACGCCCTGATTACCAATTTCCACCTGCCGCAGAGCACCCTGCTGATGCTTGTCAGCACCTTCATGGGGCGCGAGACGGCGCTGGACGTTTACCGCGAAGCTGTACAGAAAAAGTACCGCTTCTTCAGCTTCGGAGACGCGATGTTCATCGAATGAACCAAAAATCACAGACAAATTTCGGACAGTTTTTCAGTACGAACAAACTTTTTTCATAATCGCGCTGAAAAATTGTCCGAAAGGCTTGACAATCCGGTCTTAAATGTTTACAATATACCTTGTCTGACAAGTCTGGTTAGGCTTGATGCGGGACATGCAGGCGTAGTTTAGTGGCAAAACTCCAGCTTCCCAAGCTGGCCTTGTGGGTTCGATTCCCATCGCCTGCTCCACAACCGCATCTGCCGCCGGAAAGCAGCGAAGATACCTTCGCAGTTTTACGCGAACATAAAGGAGGAAATTCCAATGGCTAAGGAACGTTACGAGCGCAAAAAGCCCCACGTTAACATCGGCACCATCGGTCACGTTGACCATGGCAAGACGACCTTGACCGCCGCCATCACCATGACGCTGTCCCAGAAGGGCGAAGCGCAGGCGATGCGTTATGACGAAATCGACAAGGCGCCGGAAGAAAAGGCCCGCGGCATCACGATTAACACCGCTCACGTTGAGTACGAGACGGCTACCCGCCACTACGCTCACGTGGACTGCCCCGGCCACGCTGACTATGTTAAGAACATGATCACCGGTGCTGCCCAGATGGACGGCGCTATCCTGGTCGTGTCTGCTCCCGACGGCCCGATGCCCCAGACCCGTGAGCACATCCTGCTCGCCCGTCAGGTTGGCGTGCCGTACATCGTGGTCTTCATGAACAAGACCGACATGATGGACGACGAAGAGCTGCTGGAACTGGTCGAAATGGAAATCCGCGAACTGCTGAGCAGCTACGATTTCCCGGGCGACGAGATCCCGATTATCAAGGGTTCTGCCCTGAAGGCGCTGGAATATGTCCAGAACGGCGGCACCGACGTGGACAACGCGCCGGAGTGCAAGTGCATTTGGGAACTGATGGATGCGGTTGACCACTACATTCCGGAACCCAAGCGCGCGACCGACCAGCCCTTCCTGATGCCTGTTGAAGACGTGTTCTCCATCTCTGGCCGCGGCACTGTTGCCACCGGTCGTGTGGAACGCGGCACGGTCAAGGTGTCCGACACGGTTGAAATCGTCGGCCTGATGGACAAGCCGAAGTCTACCGTCGTTACCGGCGTGGAAATGTTCCACAAGCTGCTGGACCAGGCGGAAGCGGGCGACAACATCGGCGCTCTGCTGCGCGGCATTCAGCGCAACGAGATCGAGCGTGGTCAGGTTCTGGCCAAGCCCGGCACGATTCATCCGCACACGCACTTCATCGGTCAGGTTTACGTCCTGACGAAGGAAGAAGGCGGCCGTCATACCCCGTTCTTCAACGGCTATCGTCCGCAGTTCTACTTCCGTACCACCGACGTGACCGGCAACATCAAGCTGCCCGACGGCACGGAGATGGTTATGCCCGGTGACAACATCGACATGGAAATCACCCTGATTACCCCCATCGCTCTGGAGCAGGGCCTGCGCTTTGCTATCCGCGAAGGTGGCCGCACGGTTGGTTCCGGCGTCGTTGCTAAGGTCATCGAGTAATCTAAGGTTCATTCAGGGACGCTTTCCAGTCGGGGAGCGTCCCTTTTCTGCATGATGCAAAGCAGCAGCCCCCACATTCTCCCGCATACAGCTGACGCGGCGCGGAAGGCGGGGACGTGTCCATCAGCAGACAGCGTCCTGCCCACGGGTCGCTAATCAGCAGCTTCGACTGCTGGCAGGATAGGAAACGAATCAACCCGAATCCACCCAATTGCACATCCGGCACAACGGAATCCAGAGGAAAATGCAGCAGCTGCTCGCCCACGCCAGCCCAAATCGTGTGGTCAGCGGCAATTGTTACCGCGCCGCACCAGCCGGGCAGCAGCGCGACGGGCGCAAAATCGCCGCTTGTCAGACATAGGCGGAAAAGCAGCGTTTGCGGCGGAGCGGGGCTCAGCAGCGACAGGCAGGTGAGCACTCCGCCATCCGCCGCGACCCGCATCGGACAACCCGGAACGGGATATGCAGCAATTTCCCGCAAATCCGGCAGGGAAAAGATGTGCAAGCAGCCGTCCTCGCAGCCGCAGACGATCACTTGGCAATCGACGACCGCGCAGTCGCATGGGCGAATTCCAGCGGGCGATGTAACCAGCGGGTAATCATGCGCATCATACAGTGTTAGACAGTTCGTCTCGCTGGAGAGCGTCAGCAGCTGATTTCGCCAGCAGCGAAGCACCTCGACGCCCGGCGGCAGCGTGCTGATTCGCCCTTGACGGTACAGCAAGCGGTTGACGGAATCAGCCAGCGCGACATCCGCTCCGCACGCGGCCAGCAGGGTCGGGTGTGCCAGCGGTGTCGGGATTTTCCGCCACTTGCCGCACCATGAGAGCAGTCCCGCTGCACTCGCCAGATAAACTTCCACACGCGCCACCTCCCTGCATCAGGCTATGCCGCGCAGAGCGGCGGGGTGCAAAAATTAAATGCAATTCACAGGAGGAAAACACGATGTATCACTACAAAACACACGGCACTTGTTCGTCCGAAATTGAACTGGAGATTCAAAACGGTATCATCACGCATTGCAAGTTCATCGGCGGCTGCAAGGGCAATACGCAGGGCTTGGCGCGCATGGTCATTGGCTGCAAAGCGGATGAAGTTGCCCAGAGATTGGAAGGCATTCCCTGCCGCGGTAACACGTCCTGCCCAGATCAGCTGAGCAAGGCGATTCACGAATACCATGAGTGAAGCCGGGAAGGAGCAAATTTTGTCCGAAACGAACCAGCTTCCCACCTCGTTTGAAGAGATGGATTTGTCCAAAGAAGTGCTGCGCGCCATCAAAGACATGGGGTTCACGACGCCATCGACCGTGCAGGCGAAGACGATTCCGCTGATGATGTCCGGCGCGGACGTGAATGCAATCGCGCCAACCGGCACGGGCAAAACCTGCGCGTTCGGCATTCCGATGCTCGAATATGTGCAGCTTAATGAACCGGAAGTTCAGGAAGTGGTGCTTGCGCCAACCCGCGAACTGGCGCTGCAAATCGGGGATGAACTGACCAAATTGGCCAAGTACATCAAGGGCTGCCGCATTGCTGTGCTCTACGGCGGACAGCCGATTCCCAAGCAGCTTGCCGCGCTCAAGCGCAAACCGCAGATTCTCGTCGCAACCCCCGGTCGGCTGCTGGACCACATGAACCGCGGCAACGTCCATCTGAATGCCGTCCACACGATGGTGCTGGACGAGGCGGACGAGATGCTCAACATGGGCTTTGTCAAGGACGTGACGCGCATCATCGAGGCGACGCCGGACGAGCGGCAGATGGTGCTGTTCTCCGCGACGACGAATCAGGACGTGCTGACGATTGCGTGGAAATATCAGCATGACCCGATTGAAGTTACCGTCGAAGCGACGAAGCAGGATCGGCCGCAGATTGCGCAGTACGTCATTTCGACCGAACAGAACAAGAAGATTGACCATCTGCTGTATCTGCTGGATGCGGATGTTTACCAGCGCGTCATGATTTTCTGTAACACGAAGTTTATGACCGATCGGCTGACCGAGCGCCTCAAAAAGGAAGGCTATCAGGCGGAGTGCATCCACGGCGACGTGAAGCAGAGCCAGCGCAATGTGGTCATGAACGACTTCCGGCGCGGCAAATTCCCCATTCTGATTGCGACGGACGTGGCGGCGCGCGGCATCGATGTCGATGACGTGGAAGCAGTCATCAATTTTGATCTGCCCGCCGAAAATGAGTATTACCTGCACCGTATCGGCCGAACCGGGCGCGCGCACAAGCACGGCGTGAGCTTCTCGCTGGTCACGTTCCAAGAAAGCGTGCGCATGGACGAGATTCTCAAGTACATGATTGCCAAGCCGCTGCCGCTCCACTTCGAGGACGGCATCCTCCGAAATGAGGATGGCACGCCTTTCTTTGACAATATTTAATTGATGCAAGACGCTGGGAGGAGATTCCCGGCGTCTGTTGCGTTTGGAGGGAAAATGCGGAAAAAACATTGGTGGATTTTGCCTGTGCTGGCGATTCTGGTCGTTCTGGCACTAATTGCGCTGGATGAGCGGCTGATTCTGCGGACATACACGGTTGCGTCGCCGAAGCTGACGGCGGAGGTTCGACTTGCGGTCGTCACGGACTTCCATTCGTCTGATAATGCGGACGACGTGGTGGAGATGCTTGCTTCCTGTGCGCCGGATGCTGTGCTGCTGGTCGGCGATTTGTTCGATGACGACACCGCCAATCGTCCGACGGAGCGGACGCTATCGCTGATGCGGCAATTGAGCGCGCAGTACCCGTGCTACTATGTGTCCGGCAACCATGAGGCGTGGACGGGCGGGATGGACGCGCTCTATCAGCAGACGGAGGAAGCGGGGGTGACGGTGCTGCGGATGTCGTCAGGCGTCCTGACAGTGCGCGGGCAGCGAATTGCGCTGTGCGGCATCCCTGACCCGTATGAGATGGTGTTCAGCGGCGCACCGGACACGGAAGAGCAGCTGCGGCAGGCGCTCGAAGACGTGGATTCAGCGGACTTCACCGTCCTGCTGGCGCACCGCCCGGAGCTGCTGGCGAAGTACGCGCAATTCCCGCTCGACCTCGTGGTGTCGGGTCACGCGCACGGCGGGCAGGTGCGGATTCCGGGGGTGCTGAACGGGCTGTACGCGCCCAATCAGGGGTGGTTCCCGAAGCTGGCGGGCGGGGCGTATACTCAGGATGGCACGACGCTGATTGTCAGCCGCGGCTTGGCTGTGCGGACACGACTGCCGCGCATCTTCAACCGCCCAGAGGTCGTGCTGGTGCGCTGCGTTCCGGCAGAGTGAGCAGTACAGGAAAAAATCATCAGTTTTTTGCAAAAATGTCTTGCGTTTTTTTCAATTCTCAGGTATAATGAGCGCGGTTGAATCCTTCGGGTCTGTGGTTGCAAGCCGATGCCAGTCGCAGGCCAAGCGGTCCACGTAATCCGGCCAAAGCGCCGGGGAGCATGGTGCGGTTTAGAGGTAAGCCCGTCCGGAATGCGGAAGCATTTCGAGAGGAGTGCGTGAGGGCGCACGATGCGTTGAGCAACCTCCCAGACGGCGAGTGTGGGGTCAAAGACCAGGTCAGCCGAAGGTTCGCCTATTCTAAATCATTCAGGGGGTTCCAATACCATGTACACTGACAAGACGCTGGTTTGCAAAGACTGCGGCAATGAATTTGTTTTCACTGCCGGTGAACAGGAATTCTACGCCGAGAAGGGCTTCCAGAACGAGCCCACCCGTTGCAAGGCGTGCCGTCAGGCGCGCAAGGCCAGCCGCCCTGCTGCCGGTGGCACCCGCGAGATGTTCGACGCCGTGTGCGCTGAATGCGGCAAGCCCACCAAGGTTCCTTTCCAGCCCAGGGAAGATCGCCCTGTCTACTGCAGCGAGTGCTATGCAGCGCGTCGTGGTTAATCCCCAACGCACCTGACAAAACTGTTGCAAGGAGTCCTCGCCGGTTCGCGCCGGCGGGGGCTTTTTTTGCGTGTTCGCCTTCCGAAAAATCAGGCAATATGGTATACTAATACTAATTCTCATCTAAAACATGTCATTCGCACAGCATCTTTTCCGCCCCGGCTTTGCTTCGTTCCGCTCGCGCGTACCTCCAGTACGCCTCGCTTCACTCAGCTTTGCCGGAACGAAAAATCTGCTATGCTCGATGCCATGTTTTGGAATCGAATTAGTATAATGGCAAATGGGGGGCGATTTCTATCGACATAAAGGAACTGATTCGCTGCCGTCTCGGCGGGCAGCACCTCTTGACGCAGCGTGCCTCGAATGCCGAAATCGCGGCGGATTTATGCGGCGCACAGGCACAAATCCTCCGCAATGCGCTCTTTTCCCTGCAAAGCCGGACGGGCAGCAGCGATTTTTCCGGTCTGCTGAAAACGTGGACGCTGCGTGGGACGCTCCACCTGATTCCAGAAAGCGATCTGCCGCTGTACGTCCATCAACAGGGGGCGGCGGAGGACGTGTGCGGTACGCCGTGGTATGGGTGGATGACGAAGTGCGGCTGCGCGCTGCCGCCGGAGCGCGAGAAGGCGTTTGCGCGGCTGATGGTGCAGGAAATCGCGTCGGGGAACGATACGCGCGAAGGATTACGGCAGGCATGTCAGGCGGCAGGGATGACGGCGGACGAGGAGAAGATGGTCTTTCACGGTTGGGGCGGCGTGATTGGCGAATTGTCGCTCTTGGGCGTGATTTGTGCGCAGGTGCAGGAGAAGAAAGCGTACCGTCTGTGCGCGCCATTTGCACCGATGGACGCGGCGGAAGCGGAGTTGACGCTGGCGCGGCGTTACTTCACGCACTACGGCCCGGCGTCGCTGCGGGATGCGGCGTACTTTTTCCGCGTGCCGCAGACGAAGGTGAAAGCGTGGCTGAAGCAGCTCGACGCGCGGGAAATCAGCGTGGATGGGCGGATGTACTACGCCATCGGCGACGCGCCGGAGGGGGAGATGCCACACGTCCGCCTGCTGTCCGGCTTTGACCCGATGCTGTTGGGCTACCGCAAGGAGGATAACCCGATTCTGCCGCCGGAGCACTTGCGCGGCGTGTTTAACCTGACGGGCATTGTGCATCCGACGGTGCTGGCGGATGGGCGAATTGTGGCGCGCTGGCGGGAGAAGGACGGCAAGGTGGAACTGATGCCGTTTGAAAATATCGGCGCGCGGACGAAAAAACGCATTGAGCGGGAAGTTGAGAAGTGGTTCAAGGTGAAGGAAATCCGATGGATGGAAATTTGACGGCAAACGAAAAGCGGTCTGCCGAAACAGACCGCATGGAAATCACAGATTCGCCCGCTTGTAGGACTTACTGGGCGTGAGGTCATAGAAAACGCGCTGGACTTTCGGGCATTGCGCGAGGATGTGCGCCGTCACACGCTCCAGCAAATCCGCCGTGAAGCGCGCCGTGTTTCCAGCTGCGCCCTCCGCCGTCTGAACTGCCCGCAGCGTTACGACATAGCCGCCGTCGGGGAAGGGCGAAAGCGCCAGTGCCGCGAAATACTGCCATAGGCGCTTGTTCTGGTTGCTGTCCTCAACGTCGTGGCGGAAAATGTCGTCCGCCTCGCGCAGAATGTCAAGGCGCTCGGCGGTCACATCTGCCATAATGCGCGACGCTAAGCCGCTGCCGGGGAAGGGCTGCCGATTGACCAGCACGGCGGGCATCCCCAGCTCCTGCCCGACCTGCCGGATTTCGTCCTTGAACAGCTCGCGAACAGGCTCGATAATCGGCAGACCGTCGATGGTGCTGCCCGTGTGCGGGCGATAGAGCGTGTCGGTGACGTTCGTGCCCTGAATGACAAGGCGGATGTCGTCAATTGCGGCGGCCTCGCGGCTCAGGATGGACATCAGGCGTTCGGTGACGATGCGCTCCTTTTCCGCCGGGTCGCTGACACCGGCAAGCGCAGTCAGGAACTCCTCGCGTGCGTCGATTCGCCGCAGATTCAGCCCCAGATTGTCGTGATAATACGCCATCACCTGCTCAGACTCATTCTTGCGCAGCAATCCAGTGTCGATGAAAATGCAGTGGAGCTTGTGTCCGATGGCGAGGTTGCCCAGCACGGCGCATACGCCGCTGTCAATGCCGCCGGACAAGCTGCACAGCGCGCTGCCGCCATTCGCCGCGCGGTCGATTTCCTCGCGGGCGCGGTCAATCAGCGCCTGATTCGTCCACCACGCCGTGCAGCCGCAGATGTTCTGGCAGAAGCTGACGAGCAGATGACTCGAAAAGGGGTCGTTCCGCTCCAGTTGGAAGGAGAAGCCCCACACGTCGCGGCGGCTGGCGTGGAAGCCGAGCATCCCGCCGTCTGTTGTGGCAATTGGCGTCGCCTGCGCGTCGTCCAGCGACATGAACCGCGCGGTCGGCTGATAACGGTCGGTGTCCTCCATGCCGTCCAGCAGGGCATCAGATGCGTCCAGATGAATCTGCATCGCGCCGTCCTGCGGCACGGGTTCGCTCAATTCGCCGCCCAGCGTCTGGCATAGCGACAGCGCTGAATCGCCCACGCAGAGCATTGGCAGCCCGGTTTGCAGATAATCCATCAGGAACGGCACGTCCGCCGCCTCGCCGCTGACGCCTGCCGCCAGCACAATGCCGCGCGCGCCCATGCGCTGGATATCTTCCGCAGCACAGGCGGACGACACAATCCGGCAGTAAAAATGCTCCGCGCGGAGCTTCTGCGCCATCATCCGGCACGCGCTGCCGTTCAGATTGACAACGACCACCAAATCCTGCATGAATCTTTCCTCCCCAATGCCGAAAAATCCTGAAGCGTTCCCCGTAATGTTGTATGTACCCGGCGGCTTTTGGTGCCGGTTTCCTTCAAGCGGAGAAATTCGCAAGGGACAGAACGCGCGGTTCAGCAGAATCCGCTTTGATTGCTTCTATCCTTCACGAGAAAAACTCTTTCTATTCATTCGCCCCCCAAGTGGCAAAATCCTTTTTTTACGCGTGAGAATTTTGTGTTTTCTCAAAGAATATAGCGAAAACGCAGGAGAGCGAAAAAAGTTGCAGAAAAATTTGATTTTGGTGTTTCACTTTGCCTCAAAGCGGGGTATACTGTTTTCAGGCGGAAACGCCGGACAAAATGAATGGAAAATCGGCTGAAAAGCCAGAATAAATTGAGGAGGAACATCAATATGAAGTGGGTTTGCAGCGTGTGCGGTTATGTTTACGAAGGCGAGAAGGCGCCGGAGCAGTGCCCGGTTTGCAAGGCGCCGGCGAGCAAGTTCATCAAGCAGGAAGCCGAAATGGCATGGGCGGCGGAGCACGTCGTGGGCGTTGCGAAGGGCGCGCCGGAGGAAATCATTCAGGGCCTGCGCGAGAACTTCCAGGGTGAATGCACCGAGGTCGGCATGTATCTGGCGATGGCGCGCGTGGCGCACCGCGAGGGCTACCCGGAAATCGGCCTGTACTGGGAGAAGGCTGCCTTTGAAGAAGCGGAACATGCCGCGAAGTTCGCCGAGATGCTGGGCGAAGTGGTGACGGACAGCACGAAGAAGAACCTGCAAATGCGCGTGGAAGCTGAAAACGGCGCGACGATGGGCAAGACCGAACTGGCGAAGCTGGCAAAGGCGCTGAACCTCGACGCGATTCACGACACCGTGCACGAGATGGCGCGCGACGAAGCACGTCACGGCAAGGCGTTCGCGGGTCTGCTGAAGCGGTACTTCGGGGCGTAAGAAAAATAGGGGGACGCAGCGGTTGCGCCCCCGTTTTTTGATATGGGAAAAGGGATGCTCGCATGGGGCATCCCTTCTTTTGACGTTTGATTTTTACTGCGCAAACCCGATGATTTTATCCTCCGGGTCAATGTAGGGAATATAGTTCAGCAGCCAGCCATCGTCGGAAAGAAGTTCCTCGTTGCTGACCCAAAAGAGCGTCTCCACCGTGAAATCCTTTGTCGAATAGCGGACGATGAAAACACCCTCCTGCACAAGGAAAGCATCTTCGGGAAAGACGGAGTAAGGCGAAGGGGAGACAGCGGAAGTATATGCGCGAACGTCGCGTTCAGGCATACCAACCGTAACATACTGTTCAAATTCCGCTTTCGTCTTGAAACGATCCACACGAATGAAATTCCAAAGCGCATCCTTTTCATTGAAGAACGCGAATCCCTGCGTGCTGTCGTCAGCCAGCACGAGCGCATACGAGCCCTGAATCGTCTCCCGCACCGCTGCATCGGGGAAGGCTTGCAGAAACTCATCCTGCGTCAGGGAATCATCCTTGACAGCAGCTTGGCAGAGCGACAAGTACCACGCGGGATACACCTGCGCGCTGGTTGTGCCGCTGACGGTCTCGATGGTCGCGGTTTGATGATAGCCGGGCAGAATCAGCATCAAACTCAAGAGAAGCAACAGCTTTTTCATGGGATGACCTCGCTTTCTTGTCGTATTGCGCACGGCGGATTCCTTTTGCCGTCGCTTGATTGGCTATATTCGACAAAAATAGTGTTCCTGCCAGATACGGGTGAAATTTACAATCTGCTCAAAACTGCGTGTCTGTTGCTTGACAGGTGCGAGCGGCGGCATTAAAATGGACGTATAACAACAATTGGGAGGAGAAAACGCATGGTTCAGGAGCAAATGCGCGCGTGCGACATGCTGCCGAAGTACGCCGGGGTGGATGCGCGATACCAGTGCACGCAGTTTTCGTGGTCGGAGGAATTTGCGCGACCGGCGGCGGAAGTGCGCGCGGTCGTTGCACAGGCGTGCCGGAAGCATTCGTATCTGATTGCGACGACGCACTTCGAGCCGCCGCTGCCGTTCCTCGTGAAGGCGCGCAGTATGTGGGCGACGTACTATGCGGGATTGACGCGGACGGACAACCGCATCAGCAGAACGCGCGAAATGCGGCGATTCCAGCGGCATTATGGCGTTGCAGAGCTTGTGCCGGATTTCTACGACCGCGTTGATTTCTGGTCGCTGGCGGCATCGGACGGCTTCATCCTGACGACAGACACCGCGCGAAGTGCCGAAGAACTGCTGATGGCGTGCTTCGACGCGGAGGGGATGGCGGACTGCAAGCACTACCTGAACAGCGCGTGCAGGACGGATGAAACGGTGCTGGTGATCGGGGATTACAGCGGCGATTTTGCGATTGACTGCCTGTTCGCGCCGTAAAGTCAAAATGCCCACCGTGCCAGCGTCTCGCACTCAACAGCTTCCACACTGCGGATTTCCACCGCTTTCCGAAGCGTTTTGATAACCGCCTCCACCTGCTCTTCGCTTTGTGCCAGCAGTGCATACCCGTCCCCGTCATACGCATAAAACGCCATTGTAAACCCGCGGGCGCAGAAGTCCTCGCAGCTGCTCGGCGGCGTACCGGGCGCATCGTGCGGCAGGGCGTAAATCGTGAACAGTTCCGCGTGTTCATCCGGCGTTAAGGCATCCACTGCGCGCCGCATTTCCTGCGCGGTGAATCGCCTCTCCGGCAAGCCGTTTCCGAAGGTGCACACCCAGTATTCGCGGACGAGAAAATCCACATCCGCAGTGGGAAAAATCGGCAGAACCGCTTGCAGCACCGTCCGAACGGGCGCATCAGCAGCAAAGCGAATGCCGACCACCATCACCAGTTCACGTCCTTCATCATCCGCATTTCGAGTTCCTGATTTTTCACCGACACGCGCATTCCAGGGGCAATCGAGTGCGTGATGAACGCGTTGCCGCCGATGACCGCGTCATGCCCAATGACGGTGTCGCCGCCCAAGACCGACGCGCCGGAGTAAATCGTCACGCGGTCGCCGATGGTCGGGTGACGGCGGTGGCCGCGCAGGCTCTGTCCGCCGCGGGTCGAGAGTGCGCCCAGCGTCACGCCCTGATACAGCTTCACCGAATCGCCGATGATGGTCGTTTCGCCGACGACGATGCCCGTGCCGTGGTCGATGAAGAAGTACTTGCCGATGGTTGCGCCGGGATGAATGTCAATGCCCGTGCGGCCGTGCGCGTACTCGGTCATGATGCGCGGAATCAGCGGCACTTTGAGCAGAAACAGCTCGTGCGCCAAGCGGTTGACCGTGATGGCGAGCAGCCCCGGATAGGCAATAATGATTTCGTCCAGACTCGTCGCCGCCGGGTCGCCGTCGTAGAAGGCTTGCAGGTCGGTCGCCAGCAATGCGCGCACGTCGGGAATCTTCTCCAGAAAGCGGACGGTCATCTCCTGCGCCTGACGGTCAATGTCGGCGGCGGCCTCCTGCGTCACACTGCTGCCGCAGCGCAGGGCAATCGCAATCTGCTTTTGCAGCAGGTACGCCGTGTCCTCGATGAGGGCGGACAGGGAGTGCGCCGCGCTGTACACATGGTAGGCGGGGTCGCGGAAATAGCCCGGAAAGACGATGCGCCGCAGCTTGCCAATCAGGGCGATAATCACGTCGCGGTCGGGCTGATTGAACGGTTCAATGCGGTCAATGGGGCGGCCGGCGGTATAATCCGCGAGAATATTCTGCGTCAGGTCGTGGATGCTGCCTTCCAAGGTGTCTGGCGTCATCAAAATCCCTCCTTTACCTTATCTGGCATTCAAGTTTTGCACCTGTCTATTCTACACCGAAAACGTTCTCCCTGTCAATTCCCTTGCGAAAATCGTCCATTCGTGCTATAATTTCGCTGGATACAGTCGATTCCACTCGTGAACGGGCGGAATCAGGAAAGGAAGAGGATTTTTATGCGACAGCAGTTATTGGAGCTTCGCCGCGCCATGCAGGCGCACGGCATCGACCTCTATATCATCCCCACGGATGATTTCCACGCGTCGGAGTACGTCGGCGCGCACTTCCGCGGGCGGCACTATGTTTCCGGCTTCACGGGCAGCGCAGGTACGCTGGTGGTGACGGCGGACTGGGCGGGTCTGTGGACGGATGGCCGCTATTTCCTGCAGGCGGGGCAGCAGCTGGAAGGCAGCGGCATTGAGCTGTGCAAGATGGGCGAGCCGGGCGTCCCGCCGATTCCGGAGTACCTCGAAAAGACGCTTGAAGCTGGGCAGACGCTGGGTTTTGACGGCAGAGTCGTCACGGCGCGGCAGTACGAGGGCTATCAGCGCATTGCGGAAAAGAAGCAGGGCAAAATTGTTTCTGATGTTGATTTGCTGGATGAAATCTGGGCGGAGCGCCCGGCACTGTCGGCAGAACCCGCGTGGGAACTGCCCGTATCGCTGACGGGACGCAGCCGTCAGGAGAAGCTGCATCAGGTGCGCCGCGAAATGGAAAGCCTTGGCGCGGATGCGCTTGTCCTGTCTTCGCTGATGGACGTGTGCTGGCTGATGAACCTGCGCGGCAATGATGTGGACTGCACGCCCGTCATGCTGTCTTTTGCTGCCGTGACGATGACCGATGCGGTGCTGTTCGTCAACCCCGCCATCCTCAGCACGGAGATTCAGGCGCATCTTAAGGAGGACGGCGTGACCATCCGCCCCTACGCCTGCGTCTATGAATATACGAAGAAACTGCCGGAAGATTCCACGGTGATGATGAACCTGAACGTCGTCAACAGCCTGATTCGGGCGTGCGTGCCCGCGTCGGTGCGCGTGATTGACCACGTTGACCCCACCGAGCTGCCCAAGGCGGTCAAGAATGCCACCGAGGTGGAGGGCTTCCGCAAGGCGCATGTGCAGGACGGCGTGGCGGTGACGCGCCTGATGTACTGGCTGAAGCACAATGTCGGCAAAATCCCGATGGACGAATTGAGCGTCGCGGAAAAACTGGAAGAGTTCCGCCGCGAACGCCCGGATTACATCGGCCCGTCCTTCGCGCCGATTATCGCCTACGGTGCGCACGGCGCCATCGTCCACTATTCGCCCACCAAGGAATCCAACATCCCCGTTGAGCCGCGCTCCCTGCTGCTGGCGGACACCGGCGGGCACTACCTGCAGGGCACGACCGACATCACCCGTACCTTTGCCATGGGGGAGACGACGGACGAAGAGAAGAAGTTCTTCACCCTCGTGCTGAAAGGACACCTGCATCTGGGCAACGCACACTGGAAGTACGGCTGCACGGGCGCGAATCTGGACTACCTCGCCCGCGAACCCCTCTGGCAGGAGAACATGGACTACAACCACGGCACGGGTCACGGCGTGGGTTATGTGCTGAGCGTCCACGAAGGCCCGCAGCGCATCCACTGGCGCGGCGCACCCATCCCGTTGGAACCCGGCATGGTGACGAGTGACGAACCCGGCTTCTATCTGGAGGGCAAGTTCGGCATCCGTCACGAGAACCTGACCGTCGTCTGCGAGGGCGAAACGAATGCGTATGGGCGTTTCCTGCATTTCGACTACCTGACGATGGTGCCGTTCGATCTGGACGCGGTGGATGCACGGTATTTGAATGAGGATGATAAGAAGCTGCTGAATGCCTATCATGCCAAGGTGCGGGAGACGATTCTGCCGTATCTGGCGGGGGACGAGGCGGAATGGCTGCTGCACGCGACGCGGGAAATCTAAGGCAGTTCTGCGTGAAACTTTCTTGTGAATCCGACAATGATCAGGAGAATTTGTCATGCTGTTTACCAATACAGATTGCCTTTGTTTCGCCAAGGATCCGGCTGTTGTCCGCTATCGCAGCCGTTACTGGCTCTATTATTCCCTGAGGCATGAGGATGGAAGGTTCGGCATCGGCATTGCGGAATCTGCCGATATGGAGCATTGGACACCCTGCGGCGAAATAGAGCAGGATGCGCTGTGCGAGACGAACGGCATTGCCGCACCAGGAGCCATTGTGCTGAATGACAAAATTCATTTGTTCTATCAGACCTATGGCAATTGGGAGAAGGATGCAATCTGCCATGCGTGGTCGCAGGATGGAATTCACTTCACGAAGAATCCAGAGAACCCTGTGTTTCATCCGGCGGCAACCTGGTGCTGTGGGCGCGCTATTGATGCCGATGTGTGCGTGTTCGGCGGAAAAATACACCTGTATTTTGCAACGCGCGACCATGCTATGCGCATCCAGAAAATTGGCGGCGCATGGGCAAAAATCGATTCTGACTTTGGGCGGAATGCGTGGCATCCGCTGGCAGAACAGAGTCTGCTTATGCCAGAACTTGCATGGGAGGGCGATTGCGTCGAAGCACCCGCAACGGTCGTAGAGGACGGGCAAATATACCTGTTCTACGGCGGCTCCTATAATTGCACGCCACAGCAAATCGGCTGTGCAGTATCAGAGGATGGCATCTTCTTCCGCCGCGTATCGAATGAGCCGCTAATCCCATGCGGCGCGCCGGGCACATGGAACAGCAGTGAATCCGGACATCCTTATGCTTTCCGTGATGATGATGGACGCGTATTTCTCTTCTATCAAGGCAGCCCTGACAGTGGAAAAACATGGTATATTTCCAGAAAAGAAGTTCAGTTTGGCAGTAGCGTGAGAATCCTAACAAGTAAAGTAGATGCAAGGGAATCAAAATGATCCCTTGGTGACCGTGCAAGATTCGACGAAAATAAACAACACGACAAGAAGAGAGGAACATCGCCATGCAGAAGCTCCATCTGGGTGCAGCCCAATGCGCCCTTGACCTCGGCGACGGCAGCGAACGCGCGGAGTACGTCAATCAGGACTACATCCTGCATAAGCTCGGACGTCCGCACCGCGCCATAGGCATCATGTATACCTACTACCCGCACGATAAGCAGTGGCCGCAGCGCATTTCCAAGGCGTGCAAGGACATGAACATCACCTTCCAGTGGGACTATCCTTATGATGATTATTTCCCCTTCAATGCCGACGGTCAGCCGTGGGAACAGATGCGGGATATTCGCCGCCACGGGCAGGATGTCGCCCTCACGCTGACGCTCGACTGCTCCCTCTCCGACGACGAACTGCGCGAGGTCGCCCGGATGCTTCGCCCCTATGGGCGCATGACCATCCGCATCAACCATGAGTGCAGCGGAACGTGGTTCACGCATAATAAGCGCTTCACCTACGAGCAGGTCGGCAAGTTCTTCGCGCATTTCTCCGATATCATCCATCAGGAAGCCCCGAACGTCCGCACGGTGTTCTGCGCGGGCTTCGCACAGGCAGACGGCAAGCTGGAGAAGGAAGAAGAGTTTGCGGTGGCGTACCGCGCGGCGGACGTCTGGTCGGCGGACTGCTACCTCGCGCTCCATTACGGCTGGCCGTATGACGTGGCGGAAGTCGGCGGCGGGCAGTATAAGGCGGATTCCGTCGGCATGTACTACGACATGTTCCGCCGCACCTACGAGCGCGCATCGTCGCAGTTCGGCGCAAAGCCGCTGGTGACGGCGGAGTTCAACACCGACGGTGACGTGACCGGTCCGCGACATCAGGGCGAGAGCGTCATCCGCTTTGCCGAAGCCTTCCGCGACCATAAAGCCGATTGGTTCAAGGCTATCAGCCTCTATCAGTTCCGCGACCGCGGGCGTCTGGGGCTGGAAATTGAAGACCCGAACAACCCGGCAGTCGGCATTGAACAGCCGATGCTGGCGCAGTACCGCGAGCTGCTCAAAGACCCGTACTTCCAGCCGAGCATGACGGAGATGGGGGAAGCGACTTTCCCGGCGGAACTGCGCTGGGGCGGCGCGGAGGATGCCGACGGGCTGGCGATTCCGCTGCACTTCGAGGGCAATCCTGAATTCTGCGAGATGACCGTGGAGCAGGAAATCGGGCTGATGGTGGAATTGCACGGCAAGTGGTTCTACAAAGCGCCGCACGTCAAGACGATTGACCTGATGAGCGCGTTCTTTGACGCTCCGCTGGATACTCCCGCGGATTTGACGCTGAAACTCTTCGCGCCGCCCGCGGATGGCGTGAATGTCGAGGATGGTCACGCGGATTGGATGACAAACTACTATGCAACCTTGCAGGAAGCGCCGAAGATGCGCATCCGCTATGAAGTGCCGGGTGTGGTTGGGTAATCAGGGTTCTTTGCAGCATGGGAAATAAACGCCCATGCTGTTTTTTGTGCGCAAATTTTCCAATTCGTGAAAACATGCCGTGATAGAACAAACGCTCACGTCCAGAAACATGGGCGAAAACGGAAAAAATGCGACCAGATGGTGATGAAAATAACATATTAGGACTTTACAAGACAAGCTGAATGTGGTATGATAAAAACAATCAGAGATGCAGAACAGCATCTCGAAAGAGGAGGCGTTCCTATAATGAAGAAACTCGTATCTATGCTGCTGGCACTGGCCATGGTGCTGACGCTGGCGGGCAGCGCGATGGCGGAAACCAAGGATTATTCCGGCTATACCATCCGCATCTACTCCAACTCCAACTCCACCGAGCGCGTGAACTGGCTGCTCAATGCCGCCAAGGAAGCGGGCTTCAGCATCTCCATCGACGATAACTCCGTCATCTCCGGCGACAACGCCGCCATCCAGAAGGCAAACGAAAGCAAGGACGGCGACATCATCTTTGGTTTGAACGAAACCCGCTGGTCTCAGCTGGTCAACGGCACCTATGAGAACCTGAAGGTGATGGACTGGACGCCGTCTTGGGCGGGCGAAGTCGGCAAGTACGTTTATCCCGGCAAGGCGTATGGCCTCGTCGTGCAGAACGTGCTGATGCTCTACCGCAATGACGACAAGGGCACGAATGGCAAAGCGCTCCACTTCCAGCATTGGGCTGATATTGTCGACTGCGGCTATCACTGGTATCGTCAGGGCAAGGTCGGCGGCACGACCAACAGCAACATCAACAGCGCCATGCTGTACTCCTTCACCGATCCGACCAGCCCTGCCGGCGGCATTTCCGTGGATGGCTGGAAGATGCTGTGGAAGTACTGCGCGAACGGCTCCTACACCGGCGACAGCTACGGCTTTGACCCGCTGAACCGCGGCGACGTGCAGGTGTCCACGTTCTACTCTTCCTCCCTGTATGGCAAGATTGACTCCGCGGCGGACAGCTCTTCTGCCCCGCTGACCGGCACGACCACCCCCGAAAACTGGGGCGTTGTGGACATTGACGACGGCACCTACTACATCGCGGAATACATCGGCATCCTTGACCGTGCTGACCGTACGCCCGAACAGACGGAAGCTGTCAAGGCGTTCGCGGAATGGTTCGGCTCTGCGGAAACGCAGACGGAATGGTCTGACGAATTCGACTCCTTCCCCTGCAACGAAGTGGCTGTGAAGAACGTATACGGCGACGAAATCCCCGCCATTTATCAGCTGAAGAACTGCGCGCTGGAGAAGGTGGAAGGCACCGACATGACCTATGCGGAATATGTCGCGGCGCACAGCAAGGAATGGACGAACATCATGACCAACCTGGGCTTCTACTGGGCAGACGCAAGTCAGGCGCCCGCGGAACCCGATTGGGACAATGTCAACTGGGCTGTGATGACGCAGGCGGCGCAGTAATTCCCCAAAATTCTCATCCGGCAAAGAAGCGGATTTGAACCCCGGATGGCGAGTCCTACGCGGGCTCGCCATCTTTTTATAGCATGATTTGCCTGTGCAAAATTCTGCGAATCACAAAATAAGGAGCTGTCGCCCATGATTGAACTCAAGGACATTGTGGTCAAATTCGGCGATTTTGAGGCGCTGCACAATATCAACGTGAACGTGAAGGAAGGGGAGTTCTTCACCTTCCTCGGCCCGTCCGGCTGCGGCAAAACGACCACCCTGCGCACCATCACTGGCTTTATTGAACCTGTCTCCGGCACGGTGTCGGTGAACGAGCAGGATATTACCCATGTGCCGATTGAGAAGCGCAACATCGGCATCGTATTCCAGAGCTACGCGCTGTTCCCGACGATGACGGTGTACGACAACATCGCGTTCGGCTTGAAGCTCAAAAAGCTGAAAAAGCCGGAAATCGACCAGAAGGTGCGGGAAATTGCGCACAAGGTCGATTTGTCCGACGAGCAGCTCAAAAAGGCGGTCAGCCAGCTTTCCGGCGGTCAGCAGCAGCGCGTTGCCATCGCCCGCGCCCTCGTCACCGGGCCGAGCATCATCTGCATGGACGAGCCGCTGTCCAATCTGGACGCGAAACTGCGCGTTCAGCTGCGCAACGAGCTGAAGAAGATGCAGCGCGAGTTCGGCATCACAACCATCTACGTCACCCATGACCAAGAAGAGGCACTGACCCTGTCCGATCGCATCGCCGTGTTCAACAAGGGCTATATCGAGCAGATTGGCACGCCGAACGAGATCTACAACCACTCCAAGACCGAGTTTGTCTGCAACTTCATCGGCGACATCAACCGCGTCGAAGCGCCGATTGCCGCGCAGATGAAGCTGGCGGCAGGGCAGAATCACTTCATCCGTCTGGAACGGCTGCACGTCAACAAGCCCAAGCGCGACGACGAAATCCTCATTGACGGCGTGGTTGAAAACATCGAGTACTACGGTCTGTACATCAAGTATTACATCGATGTGGGCAGCCAGATTTTGAAGGCGATCGAAAAGAATGACGGCATCAACATCTACGCGCCGGGCGAAAAAGTGACCGTAGCCATGAAGCCTACGGACGTCATGTCCTACGACGCACAATGACAGGAGGAAGCAATATGACGCAAAAATCCTCCAAACTAACGCTGGGAATGCTTGGCAAAGTGTTCGGCGTTGCGTTCTTCGTCTACCTGTTTTTCGGCTTCATGCTCCTGCCGTGCCTGAACACCATCACGCAGATTTTCACGACGACGGACAGCGCGGGCAACATCGACCCGCTGGCGGTCATCCGCTTCTTCTTCGCGGGCAACATGCCCAGCTACGTCCTGAACTCGCTGAAACTGGCGGTTTGCCTCGTCATCACGGTGAATATCGTTGGCATCAGCATCGTGCTGCTGACGGAATATTTCGACATCAAGGGCGCGAAAATCCTCCGCCTCGGCTATATGACGACGCTGATTTACTCCGGCGTTGCGCTGGTGACAGGGTATCTCTTCCTCTATGACAGCGACGGCATTATGACGACGTGGCTCTCCGGGATTTTCCCCAACATGGACAAAAACTGGTTCTCCGGCTTCAACGCCGTTCTGTTCACGATGACGTTCGCCTGCACAAGCAACCACGCGCTGTTCCTGCGCAACGCTATCCGCGCGATTGACTACAACACGGTGGAAGCGGCGCGCAACCTCGGCGCGAAGCCATTCAAGGTGCTGCTGAAGGTCGTTTTCCCGACGCTGATTCCGACGCTCTTCTCCCTCACGGTCATGACGTTCATCACGGGTCTGTGCGCCATGAGTGCGCCGACGCTGCTGGGCTATGACTCCATCAACCCGGAAATCGTGCGTCTGGCAGGCTCATCGTCGGCGGACGAAGCGTTCCCGCAGGCGCGCGCAGCGCTACTGTCCATCATTCTGGCGATGTTCACCATCATCTTGCTGACCGTTCTGTCCTCCTACGAGCGCAAAGGGCATTACCTCTCCGTCAGCAAAACGAAGGCGAAGCTGGTCAAGCAGAAGATTAGCAACCCGGTCGCGAACGTGCTGGCACATATCTACGCCTACGTCCTGTTCATCATCTACATGACGCCGGTGGTCATGATTGTGCTGTTCGCGTTCCAAAATTATCCGGCAATTCGCTCCAAGACGCTCTCGATGGATCAGTTCACGCTCATTAACTTCTTCGGTCAGCAGGACTATGAGTTCCTGACCAACCGCGGCAAGCTGAAAACGCGAACGGGCGCGATTTCCGGTCTGTTCGCCAACGCGGATACCGTCGGCGGCATCCGGCTGAGCTTCGTCCTGTCCGCGATTGCGGCGGCGCTGGCGTGCGTTATCGTCGTCGTCGCGGTCAACTACATCTTCAAAAACAAGGGCAAGAAGCGCGGCACTGTGCTGGAATACAGCTTGCTCTTCCCGTGGCTGCTGCCAACCATCCTGATTTGCTACTCCTACCGCACCTACTTTAACTCCGACAGCGTGTGGTATGTTTTCAACAACAACTTGTACATGCGCGAGAACGTGCGATTCCTGATTGTGATGGCGTACACGGTGGTGAAGCTGCCGTTTGCCCTGCGCATGATTAAGGCGGCGTTCTACGCTATTGACGAGGAATTGGAGGATGCGGCGCGCAACCTTGGCGCGAGCAGTCTGGTGACATTCCTACGGGTGAAGCTGCCGATTGTCCTGCCGAGTGTGCTGGCAGTGTTCGCGCTGAACTTCAATGCGCTGTTCACTGAATACGACATGTCGGCGACGTTCCAATCCAGCTACGGCAAGACGTATGCCATGATTATCCAGAACATGTGCGCCGAAGAAGGGCGCGACGGCTACAACGTCAACGCATCGGGCCGCCGCTGCGCATCGACGGTGTTCATCATGGTCATTTCCGGCTTGATTCTGTATCTGGTGTACGGCGTGGGTGCGCGTGATTTGGGTGAGCGCATCGAGCGCCGCGAAAAACGCCGGAAGCGGATCGAAGCTTTCAAGGCAAAATTCACCAGGAAGAAAAAAGCTGCGGAAAAAGCCGCTGCATAAGGAAAACGGCATGACCTTCCGAAAAAAGGAGGGTCATGCCGCTGTTTCTTCCGGGAAGGCGTTGCTTTTACCTGCGCCTGCTGCGTCAGAGTGTCTCTTGATTTTTGAGGAAAACCCAAAGGACGGTGTAAACATGCATTACACGCAAACGATATCCTCACCCTTAGGGAACATCCTGCTTTCTGCGGATGAGGTGGGGCTGACCGGGCTGTGGTTCGATGGCGGACGATATTACGCGGATACGCTGCCCGAAGAACACGTTGAACGCGAAACGCCCATTTTGATGGACACGAAGCGCTGGCTGGATGTCTATTTCACCGGACGCGAACCCGACTTCACGCCGCCGCTGCACCCGATCGGGTCGCCTTTCCGGCAGACGGTCTGGCAACTGCTGCTTGAAATCCCATACGGGCAGACGACGACATACGGCGCGCTGGCGAAGCGGCTGAACGCAGGGCGCATGTCGGCACAGGTGGTCGGCGGGGCAGTCGGGCATAACCCCATCAGCATCATCGTTCCGTGCCATCGGGTCGTCGGCACGAACGGCAGTCTGACGGGGTACGCGGGCGGGCTTGAACGCAAAATCAGGCTGCTGGAAATCGAGCAGACGGACATGCACGGGCTGTTTCGTCCGAAGAAAGGAACGGTGATATGAGGCAAATGCGCCCCTGCGCGAAAAACGGAACCATCCATTGCTGAACCCGCAGGGGGATTTTTTGCCGTAATTCCCACTTCTGCGGAAGAAAACGCGCCGCCCGTTCGTTTCATTGTCAGAACACCGAATCAAAGGGGGATGCCGAATGAAGAAATGGTGTGCGCTGCTGATGACCCTGCTCCTGATTTTGATGACCGCCGGGGCAGAGGAATTTTCGGGCGGCAAAGACTTCTGGGATGATGCGTACCGCTGCACCGTCGAAAATGGCTACTTGACCTTCCAGTCTGACGATGGTACGACGTATCAGCCGATTGCTGTGAAGGATGGCTTCGCGGAAGCAGCCAAGACGCTCGCTGCGCAGGGTGATGCGTTCGCCGCCGTGCCGATGGGGCTGACGCAGGCGCTGCTGCCCTATGTGGCGGACGAGCTGACCGGCGGCGCAGAGCTGGTCGAGATTTACTGCACGACGGCGCTGATTGGAATGCACCTGCGCGACGCGGCGAAGGGCGATGTGCTTCGCGTGGCGTGGTGGACGGGCGAAGGCTATCAAATGGTTGATAAAGTCGTCGGGGTGGATTTTTCGCTGGACACGGTGCACGTCTCGGCAGGCGAAGTCAGCATGGAAGTCGAAGGACAGGAATACGCCCTAAAGCTGCGAAATGGAAAACTCGTTTTGTGGTACACCGCCGGCAGGAAAATTGTGTACATTCAGCCACACGCTATCGGTAATATGGAAGAAGTGATTGCGATGCGAAATGACAGCTACGTTTACGGCGCACATCCCTTCTACAACGTGGAAGCGGTGGACTTCGCAGCCTTCCCCGAAACGTATGCGGAAATGCTGGCGCAGGTGGACAGCACGAACTGGGCGGTTGTGAACAACCCAAATCCGACCGACCGTCTGCATTTGCGCACAGAACCCGACCGCAAGTCGGTATCATTGGGCAAGTTCTACAACCGAACGCCGGTCTATGTGGACGAAATCCGCGGCGAATGGGCGCACGTTACCATCGGGCGCGACCTGTCAGGGTGGATGATGACGAAGTATCTGGCGTTCGGCGAAGAGATGGACAAGGTGGAATGCGCCTTCCCGCAGCTGTCGCTGATAGAAAAGTATCAGGAGAATGTGACGGATGAACTGGCCTATGACTATTATGTGTTCGATGCGCCGAACATGTCGGCGACAAAAACGCTCTGGAATTGGGGCGAAGAGTGCTATTTGATTGGCGTGATTGACGACTTCTATATTATTATGGACACCGACGAAAACGTGCGCTACATCCCGCAGGACTGGCTCTGGGCGGGCAACGGGTAAGGGGAGAATGCCAATGAAGAAACTGCTTGCGCTGCTGATGATTTGGCTGCTCCTGCCTATTGCTGACGCGGAAGAAACGTATACCATGCAGGATGGTTCGCTGATTTTGTTGGACGGCGCTGGACGGAAATGTCAGCCGATTGCCATGAAGCCGGACTTTCCGGAAGCACTGCTGGCGGATGCGGACATATCGGGCGCAATCCAGCTGAATCTGCCGGAGACGCTGCTGCCGTATGTGTCAGATGAGCTGACCGGCGGCGAGACGCTGGTGGAACTGTACTGCACGACGGAACTGTTTGCCATGCACACGGTGGATGCGGCAGATGGCGACGTGCTGCGCGTGGTGTACAGGACGAATCTGGGGAATTATGTTATCCGCAAGGTGATTGGCGTGCCGTTCTCCTTCGACCGCTACCACGGCGGCACGGCATCCATCCTCCTGTGCGTCGATGAAATAACGTACTGCATGACGTGCGAAAGCGGTTATCTGACGCTGCGTGAGGTCTGGAACGGAGCGGGCGGCATCGGCATCCAGCGCCACGCCCTCTACGATTTGCAAGCCTGCGTGGAGTCGGCAGGCGGAAACGCGGGCTTCTGCTACGGAAATCACCCGTATTACGACGTGACTGACCTGCCGTTTGCAGAGTTCCCGACGACCTATGAAGAAGCCGTGCAGCACCTTGACCGCACGAATTGGGCGGTTGTCAACAACCCAAATCCGGCGGATCGACTGTACCTGCGCGGCAAGGCGAGCAAGGAAGGGCGCAATCTCGGCAAGTTCTACAACCGAACGCCCGTGTATGTGGAGGAAATCCGCGGCGACTGGGCATATGTGCGCATCGGGCGCGCGACGACGGGTTACATGATGACCAAGTATCTGGCGTTCGGCGAGGATGCGGACAAAGTGGAATGCGCGTTTCCGCAGTTGGAGGTGCGCGAAGAATATCGGCTGAACGTGGCGGACGAGACGACGTATGAATTTGAGGTGCTGGATGAGCCGAAAAAATCCGCACCGTACACGCGCTGGCACAGCGGGGACAACTGGGTCGTTATCGGCATCAAGGGCAATTACTACATCGTCATGAACGACAACGAGAACGTGTGCTACATCCCGCAAAGCCACCTTTGGGCGGGCAATGGCTGACGAAAGGGGAAAAGCCGCATGAAAAGAATCCTTGCACTGCTTTTGCTTCTGCTGATGAGTGCCGCGTGTGCTGAATCCGCCCCGCTCCCGTACGCCATCGAATCCGGCTTCCTGATTTTCCCCGCCGAGGACGGCAAGCAGCCCGTGCCCATTGCCGTGAAGGACGGATTCGCCGCGAAAGCGCAGGAATTAGCGGCTGAAAACGCCTATCTTGGAACGCCGATGAATCTTCCGGAGGCGCTGCTGCCGTATGTGTCGGATGAGCTGACGGGCGGCGAAGAACTGGTGGAAATCTACGCGACGGAAGCTGTCATCGTGATGCACACCCGCAGTGCGGCGGACGGCGACGTGCTGCGCTGGGCGGAGTTGGACGGCGGGCAGTATGCGGTGTACCGCAAAATCATCGGGACGGATTTCTGGCTGCAAACGTCAAACGCGGCGGGAAATCTGGCGGAAATTTTCATCGAGGGCGAACACTATGCTGAATACCGCGTTACGCTGAAAGATGGGAAGATGCTGCTGCATTCGGTCTGGGGTGAGCAAGTGTATTTTATCATTGAACCGCACGCGATTTGCAATGACGGCACGTTGACCACCTGCACGAGCGATGGCTATGTGTATGGCAATCACCCGTATTCCGACGTGACCGACCTGCCCTTTGCGGAGTTTCCGACGACCTATGAAGAAGCCGTGCAGCACCTTGACCGCACGAATTGGGCGGTCGCCAACAACCCGAATCCGACCGAACGTCTGCATTTGCGCGAGAAACCCGACCGCAAGTCGGTATCATTGGGCAAGTTCTACAACCGAACGCCTGTCTATGTGGACGAAATCCGCGGCGACTGGGCGCATGTCACCATCGGGCGCGACCTTTCCGGCTGGATGCTGACGGACTATCTGGCGTTTGGCGCGGATATGGACAAAGTGGCGTGTGCGTTCCCGCAGTTGATTGTCAAGGACGAGCATCAGGAGTATGGGGCGGACGAATTTGTCTACGAATACCGCGTGTTCGATGCGCCGGACTTGTCGGCGGACACGATGCGCTGGAACAGCATGGAAAGCTACTACCTCATCGGCGTGTCAGGGGAGTTCTACATCATCATGAACAGCGAAGAAGCGATTGGCTATATCCCGCAGGACTGGCTCTGGGCGGGCAATGGGTAAATCAAAAGCGTCGGACAGCCATGAAAACTGTCCGACGCTATTTTACTGCATGTTTTTGAGGTACGCGAAGATATCGCGGGCAATCGGCGCAGCGGTTGAGCCGCCGCCTTGACCATCGTCGATATCCTCGACGACGACGCACAGCGCGTAGGGGACGTCCTGTGCGAAGCCGATGAACAGACCGTTCGTGATGGCACGTCCGTTCAGTGATGTTTCCGCGCTGCCGGTTTTGCCGCAGATAATCATCCCGCTGACGGCGGCGCGTGTGCCTGTGCCGCTGGTGACGACCGCGCGCATGTACTCCGCCAGAATCGCGGCTTGCCTCTCCGTCATGGCGCTGCGGTAGACGCGGCTGGAGCGGGTATAGCGCGTCACGCCGGACGGGCTGGCGACGCGGTCAATCAGCACGGGTTCCATCATCACGCCCTTGTTCGCGACGGCGGCGGCGAGCAGGCACAGGTGCATCGGCGTGGCGGTGATGGCGGACTGTCCGAAGCCGCTCATGGCGATGTTGAAATTGTTGCGGCTCGTGGTCGGATAGACGCTGTTCTCTACGACGAGATCGCGGAAAAGGAAGTTGTCGTTAAAGCCAAAGGATTCCGCCGCTTCGCGCAGCGCCTTGTCGCCCATGGACAGCGCGTACTGCGCAAAGGCGTTGTTGCAGGAGCGCATGAAGGCGGTTTTCAGGTCAATTGCGCCGTGGCTGGCAGAGCCGTAGTCATGGATGACCTGCCCGTCCACGGTCAAATTGCCGGTGCAGTTGACTTGCATCGTCTGTGCGGAGGGGTTCACGCGGAGCTGCGCGGCGGCGGTCACAAGTTTGAATGTGCTGCCGGGCGTATAGGGATTCTGCGTGACACGGTTCCAGTAGGCGTTGGAGGAGGCGGACACGGCGCTGCTGCTCATGGGGTCGAACGTCGGTAGGCTGACCATCCCCAGCACTTCGCCTGTCTTGTAGTTCATCACGACCGCCGCGCCGGCCTTGCCGGGCGCGCGCCGCTGGAAGGAGTGCAGAATTGCCGTGCAGAGGGAACTGTCCACGGTCAGGGTTACGTTGTCGCCGTGGCGCTTCTGTCCGGTCACAAGCGCCTGAATCCGCTCCCAAATCCCGGTCTGGAAGCCGTAGAGGTACGCCGTTTGAAAACTTTCCACCCCGTTGGCAACCTGCCCGTCGGAATCGCCCAGCAGGTGCACAACGGCGCGGCGGGCAGCTTCATCCGCCTGATAAACGCGGGTGACGGTGCCGTCCTCGCTGACGGAAGATGTCGCCAGCACCACGCCGCTGCGGTCGAGAATATCTCCCGGCACGACGTTCTGCTTCTGCGCCCGTACACGCGGATTCTTCGCGTAGGTGAACCAGCGGTTGCCGTAGAGGGCGATAGAGTGTATCCCGTATGTGCCGAGCAGGGCAAAAAGCGCGAAGAGGAAGAACGCAAGGAGCTTGAATTTGAACCGCTGCCGCTTCATGCCGCACCTCCGCCGTAATCCGCCAAGTCCGCGTCGCGCGCCAAATCATCCTCATTGACGCTGGAAACGCCCTGAATCAGCCCAATCAGGCACAGACACGCCACCAGCGACGTGCCGCCGTAGCTGACGAACGGCATCGTCACGCCCGTCAGCGGAATCAGCTTAATCACTCCGCCGATGATGATGAACGTCTGCAAGCCAATCATGGCGGTGCAGCCCATTGCCAGCAGCCCGTGGAAGCGGGTGCGCGCCGCCATTGCGATGGACGTGCCGCGCCAGATGATGGCAACATACATCAGCAGCACGCACGAGCCGAACAGCATCCCGAACTGCTCGCAGATGACGGAGAAGATGAAGTCCGTGTGGTAAACGGGAATCGTCGTCGGGCTGCCCAGCCCCAAGCCGACGCCTAACACGCCGCCGCTGGCGATTGCCATCAGGCTCTGAATGAGCTGATAGCCCGCGTTGTCGTAGTCGCTCCACGGGTCGAGCCAAATCGCGACGCGCTTTTTGACGTGCGCAAACTTCTGGTAGCCCAGCAGCGCCGCGCCGACGCCGCCGCCGATGCCGCACAGCATCAGCACCGGATTCCCGGACGAAGCGAAATAGAGCATCAGCGCCACGCCGTAGTATAGCAGCGCCGTGCCGAGGTCGGCTTGCAGCATCAGCACGCCAAGACATGCCACAGAGAATCCAAGCCAAGGAATCAGCCGCCGATCCGCCATGAATCGGCTGATGACGATGATGAGCGTCAGCTTGACGATTTCGCTGGGCTGAACGGAGATGCCGCCGATATAGAACCAGTTTTTCGCGCCGTACGTCTCCTTGCCGATGAACAGCGGGAGGACGAGCAGCACGAGCGAGAGCAGCATCATCGGCCACACGAGCAGCCGGAAGCTGCGCCCGACGCGGATGAGGTAGATGCACACGACCATCGCCGCCAGCCCGACGAAATAGTAGATGGACTGGTGGTAGGCATACGTCGGGTTGGTGTCGTAGAGGACGAGCAGCCCCAGCGCGCACAGAAAGTTGGTCAGCGACAGCAGCAGCTTATCCACTGGGAAGAGCCGCGGCAGGAAGCCAGTCGTGAACGCGCCCGCCAGCGGTACGGCGACGGCGAGTGCGAGCGCCTGCCATTGGAAATCGCGCAGGAAGAGAAGGCAGAATGCGCTGATGTAGAAAATCGAAACCGCCCGCGACAAAGAGCGGCCGGGGTCTTTCAGCTTTTCACGCCCGCGCTGGCGGTCACGCGCCAAGGAAATCACCTCGCAAAAAATGAAATAGGCGCCTTCTGGCGCGAAAATCTGATTATCATAGAAAGGTATTGTGCGGAAAGCGTTTTGTAATCATAAAAATAAGCAACACGCCAATACAAGTATGGTAGTGTGCACCCGAAGGTTTCCAAAGGGCGATCGCAAACTTCGTTTGTTTTCATGCCCTTTGGTCGCGCCCGCAGGCG
>ERZ773194.746-NODE-746-length-40591-cov-10.970693_pt1 | contig 40591 bp, 30 predicted proteins | sample MGYA00511240_ERZ773194 | MGnify/ENA primary metagenome ERZ773194 (study PRJEB29015, sample SAMEA2737774) | human gut metagenome | biome: human gut; feature: human-associated habitat; material: faeces | place: China | collected 2012 ... | reverse complement strand
GACGAGCTGCTTGCCGCTGTCGGGAAGCTGACCGCCGAATACGGCAGGATCGGCGGCAACTTAAACCAGATAGCCCGGACGCTGAACGAGTGGCACAGCCCCTACCCGCAGCTTGCCGGGGAGGTACGGGCGGCGGTTTCCGACCTTGCTGCCCTAAAGTTTGAAGTCTTGCAGAAAGTGGGTGACGCTGTTGGCAACATTCAAACATATCAGCTCTAAAAATGCCGACTATGGCGCAGCGGAAGCCTACCTCACATTTGAGCATGACGAGTTTACCATGAAGCCCACCCTTGATGAAAACGGGCGGCTGATACCGAGGGAGGATTACCGCATTTCTTCCCTCAACTGTGGGGGCGAGGATTTCGCTGTTGCCTGTATGCGGGCTAATCTCCGCTATGAGAAAAACCAAAAACGGGAAGATGTGAAAAGCCACCACTATATCATCAGTTTTGACCCACGGGACGGGACAGACAACGGCTTGACCGTAGGATTTATTGATCGTGACCGTCTGCCGTTCAAAATCGAAATCTGCCGGGGTCAGCGCCAGCAGTTCTCCCTCACGGATGCCGCACCAATACAGCATTTCAAAAGCGTAGAAGGAAACAGGCTTGTCCATCATTTCCTCTGAGAATTTCTTGTATTCCTCCTGCGTCCAGAAAAGCATTTCTCTTGCCTTGGCCTTTCCCATATTGCCGACCTTGGCAGCAGGGTTGTCTTTCAGCCCATAGAATTTCACGGCGTGATTGAAAATTGCACTGAGCTGATTGTGCAGAGTTTTGAGATATACCGGCGAATATGCCTCGCCGCTCTTATCCCGACATTTGATCATCTCATTTTGCCAAGCGATAATGTCTTTGGGCTGGATCGAGTTCATTTTCCGCTTGGCGAAGTAGGGAAGCAGTTTGGTGCGGATGATATGCTCCTTGGTGTGCCAAGTGTTCTCTTTCAGCCGGTTCTTCATATCGGCTGTGTAGGTGTCGATAAAGCTCTCAAAGGTCATATCCAGATCGGCTTCCACCTTGTGGAGCTGTTCCCGCTCCCAAGCAAGAGCTTCTCGTTTGGTTGGAAAGCCTCGCTTCGTAGACTGGTGGACTTTGCCCTGCCAATCCGTAAAACGGTAGTAGACCTTCCAAGTGTTGTTCTTGGTATCTTTGTAAACTGACATTTTTACCTCTCTTTCTGAACGGCACCGTAACAGGTGCGTTCCATAAAATATTGCTTGTTGACTCGCCCTGAAATCGTGAGAAAGCCTTTGTTTTTCAGTTCTTCATTCAGCTTTTGCACGATCTTGTAGGCGTAGGATTTGGAAACGCCCAATTCCTGTGCTACTTCCTCCACTCTCATAAAGCTTGTGTTTTCCATTTCATCACCTCTTTCGTATGGTTATAGTTCTCTTATTTAGTGTCGGAGAACTTTCTGGCCGCATTCCGATTTGCCCGAGCGGGTACGCCATTACCGTGACGCACGACGGATATTCTGTTGTCTGCAAACAGCTTAACGCTATTTGCTATAGTCATTACACTAAACGAATTTGCTATTGTCAAGAGGCTTGCGGGAAAATATTTAACTTTTTTGCTTTTGCTATCTTGATACAGCTTAAATCCATATGCTATACTGATTGTACAGTATCAAAACGGGGAGCGTAATCGCTATGGCAATCGGTGAGAGAATTCGGTTCTTCCGTAATCTGCGGGGAATGACGCAAAAATACTTGGGGCAGGTGGTCGGTTTCCCAGAAAAGACCGCCGACATCCGTATGGCGCAGTATGAGTCCGGCAGTAGAACGCCCAAGGCAGAACTGACGGAGAGTCTTGCCAGTGCGTTGGGTGTCTCGCCGCTGGCGCTGTCCGTGCCGGACATTGACAGCTATCTCGGTCTGATGCATACCCTATTTACCTTGGAGGATCGTTACGGCCTGACAGTGGAAACCGGCGAAACCGGCGTTTCACTGCGTGTTGACCCTCGCAAGGGAACGGACGCTGCCGAGCTTTCGGAAATGCTCGCTGCGTGGGCTGAACAATCCGAGAAATATCATAACGGCGACATTAACCGTGACGAATATGACAAGTGGCGTTACAATTATCCGAAGTATGATGAAGCTTTCGGATATAAAAAGATACCATCAATGGAATTTAGTGATGCAATGGTAGAGGCGTTCAAAGACCGGCTGAAGAACGACTAAACGGGGGGAATTTATGACAGACTGGAAAAAATCTTTTTTGGAATCTTCTGTATTGGGACAATCAACAAACAAGTGCTGTCCACCGGAAGTGATAATAAAGTGCATTGAATTGGCATACTCAGATATGATGACGGCTGGTCGTTATTACAGCGCTTCTTTTCTGAATGACAAAAAGGAAATTTGCTCTGCTACAAACAGTGCCATTACCGAATCAAATTTTGTGTTTTCAAGAAAAATTATTAAAGATATTTCGTTGTTGTTTTGTGATAATACTATAGGCAATGATAATCATTATGTAACTGGGTTTGGACTCGCTCAAAAACTCATAAATATGACTTTCAAATATCTATATGTTTTTAGTGATTTGATATTTGTAGACAAAGCTATTCCTGATTTTTCATCGTGTGATTGCCCTCTTGACAGTATTATTATTAAAAAAGCGCATATTAAGGATTGCGTTTGGAGCAAGCTTACTGAGCAACAATATCTGGAATGTCAAGCTAAAATAACAGAACTACTAAATGCAAATTCTTTAGATTTAGAGTTATCAAAGCTTGGCAATTTAGCTTATGACTTTATTAATTGGTAATCGGCAATAATACACGATAAAACAAAAAGAGCTATCTGACTTCTCTAACAGAAATCAGATAGCTCTTTATTCTTGGATAGTCTAAAATGTAGTCACGGGGCAATTCCGTAACCCAAAAGTCCAGCATTTGCAAGGCTTTTTGGCCTTTCGGGAATTATTCCCACTCCACCGTTCCCGGGGGCTTGGAGGTTATGTCGTAAACTACGCGGTTGACGTGGGAAACTTCGTTTATTATGCGGTTGGATACGCGGCCGAGTATTTCATATGGGATGTGCGCCCAGTCGGCCGTCATGAAATCGACCGTGGTGACGGCGCGGATGGCTATAAGCTCATCATATGTGCGGCCGTCTCCCATTACGCCGACTGTCTTTACGCCGGGCAATACGGCGAAGAACTGGCTCATCTTGTCCGCATAGCCGCATTTGTCCATTTCGTCGCGCAGCACCGCGTCCGCGTCCTGCAGTATGCGCACCTTCTCGGGCGTGACTTCGCCTATTATACGCACGCCGAGGCCGGGACCGGGGAACGGCTGCCGCCACACAAGCTCATGCGGAATGCCCAGCATTTCGCCCACGCGGCGCACTTCATCCTTGAAAAGATCCTTCAGCGGCTCTATCGTGCCAAGGAACTTTATATCGTCAGGCTGCTTGACCTGGTTATGATGCGTCTTTATAACGGCGGCGTCGCCCTTGCCGCTTTCTATGCGGTCGGGGTATATCGTTCCCTGTGCAAAGAAGCCGTCGCCATAGCTTTCGCGTATCTTGTCCCAGAATACGCGGTAAAACTCCGTGCCGATTATCTTGCGCTTCTGTTCGGGATCGCTTACTCCCTTCAAGCAATCATAGAAATGCTGCTGGCAGTTTATGCGGACAAAGTTCATGTCGAACAGCTTTGTGAACGTCTGCTCAACCATATCCCCTTCATCCTTGCGCATAAGGCCCTGATCCACAAATACGCAGGTGAGCTGCTTGCCGACGGCCTTTGAAAGCAGCGCCGCCGCAACGGACGAATCCACACCGCCGCTGAGGCCCAGCACAACGCCCTTGTCGCCAATGGTGCGCTTAAGCTCGGCAACGGTGGTATCGATAAAGCTGTCCATCTTCCATTCGCCCTTGCAGCCGCAAACATCGAACAGGAAGCGGCGGAGCATATCTGTGCCGCCTACGGTATGGTTCACCTCAAGGTGGAACTGCACGCCGTAAAGCCGCTTTTCATCGCACTCCATGACCGCAACGGGGCATACCGGCGTTTTGGCCGTTATCTTAAATCCCTCCGGAACTTTTGAAATATAATCGCCATGGCTCATCCATGTTATGCCGTGGCCTTCGTCAAACAGCTTCGAGCCCGTAAGATAGTCCGTTTCCGTTTTGCCGTATTCGCGCGCAGCCGCCGTCTCCGCGGGGGACACGGTGCCGCCCAGCATATACGCCAATATCTGGCAGCCGTAGCATATGCCCAAAATTGGCACGTTAAGGCCGAATATTTCATCGGATATATGCGGGGAGGTTTCAAGATACACGCTGTTTGGCCCGCCGGTAAATATCAAGCCCGCGGGCTGCATGGCAGCGAGCTTTGCCACGTCTATTGTGTATGGGACTATTTCGCAGTATACGCCAAGATCACGCACACGGCGGGCGATCAGCTGATTATACTGACCACCAAAGTCCACAACGATTATTTTCTCCATCCAATTACTCCTCGTTACGGAATACTATGCCGTTTTCGTCGGCCTTTTCGATTATTGCAAGGGAATGCAGGTTCACGCCTTCGCTCCTCAGGCGCGCGCCGCCGGGCTGGAAGCCCTTTTCAACCGCAACGCCCATGCCTATCAGCTGCGCGCCGGCCTGCTCTATTATATCCACCAAGCCATGCAGCGCTTCGCCGTTGGCAAGGAAATCGTCTATAATGAGTACCTTATCGTTGGGGCCGAGCCACTGCTTGCTCATCAGCAGCGTTACTTTCTTTTTATATGTATAGGAGAATATCTCGCTTTTGTACAGGCCGCCTTCGATATTGTCGCTCTTGGCCTTTTTGGCGAAAATCATGGGCACGCCGAATTCCTCGGCACAGATGGTGGCAAGCGCTATTCCGCTGGCCTCTACCGTAAGCACGGCGGTGATGCCGGTCAAATCAAAAAGCCGACCGAATTCCTTTGCCATTTCCCGCATAAGTTTAACGTCCACGCGGTGGTTCAAAAATCCGTCGACCTTAATAATGTTGCCGGGCAGGACTTTGCCCTCTTTCTTGATGCGCTCCTGAAGTACGTTCATAGTGGGGTATATCTCCTATCAAAAGTAATCAAAATAATTACTACTAATTATCGCCCAAAACCGCCATTAATTCAATAGGCAAATAGGCTAAATGTTTTTTTGACAAACAATAATGTTTTCTTTCTCCCCTTCACAATTATTTCAAATTAGCATTACAATGACTCCATTGCTTATTTTTCGGTTAAGACTATAATAGTATTGTAATCGACGGGAACAAAAGTTCCCGTGGACAGGAGGTAACCCCTATGAACATAAACAAACTTACGCAAAGATCGCTTGAGGCGGTGCAGTCCGCCCAAAGCATAGCGGTATCGCATAACAATCAGCAGGTGGATCAGGAGCATTTGTGCGCGGCGCTCCTTGGTCAGGAGGATTCGCTCATAAAGAGCCTTATCGAGCGCATGGGTTCCGATGCGGAGGGCTTCGCGGGCGCAGTAGGCGCGGCGATAGCAAGGCTGCCGCAGGTAACCGGTTCCAGCCGCGAGGCGGATAGGATATACGTTACGCAGGATCTTGACAAGGCGCTGAACAAGGCCGAGGAAATAGCCATCCATATGAAGGACGAGTATGTTTCCGTGGAGCATTTGTTCCTTGGCATGATGGAGCAGCCGAACTCCGCCATGAGGGAATTGTTTTCCCGCTACAACATAAAAAAGAACGACTTCCTTAAAGCCCTTGAAGAAGTGCGCGGCGGCGCGAGGGTAACAACCGATAATCCAGAAGGCACATACGATGCGCTGAATAAATACGCGCAGGACCTTGTTGAACTTGCGCGCAGGCAGAAGCTCGATCCCGTTATCGGCCGTGATGACGAAGTGAGGAACGTTATACGCATACTGTCGCGCAAAACCAAGAACAATCCTGTGCTGATAGGTGAGCCTGGCGTTGGTAAAACGGCAATAGCCGAAGGCCTTGCGCAGAGGATAGTGCGCGGGGACGTACCGGCTAACCTGAATGAGCGCAAAATATATTCGCTGGATATGGGCGCGCTGATAGCCGGCGCAAAGTTCCGCGGCGAATTTGAAGAAAGGCTGAAGGCCGTGCTTGGCGAGGTCAAGCGCAGCGAAGGCAAGATAATACTGTTTATCGATGAGCTGCACACAATAGTTGGCGCGGGCAAAACCGAAGGCAGCATGGATGCCGGCAATCTGCTCAAGCCCATGCTTGCGCGCGGCGAGCTGCACTGCATAGGCGCAACCACGCTTGACGAATACCGCAAGTACATTGAAAAGGACGCCGCCCTCTCCCGCCGTTTCCAGCCGGTAATGGTGGACGAGCCGAGCGTTGAGGATACAATATCCATACTGCGCGGCCTGAAGGAGCGCTACGAGGTTTACCACGGCGTTAAGATAAGCGACAACGCGCTTATAGCCGCGGCAACCCTTTCGCACAGATATATAAGCGACCGTTTCCTGCCGGACAAGGCAATAGACCTCGTGGATGAAGCATGTGCGCTGATAAGGACGGAAATGGACTCTATGCCCACGGAGCTTGACGAACTTTCCCGCAAGATAATGCAGCTTGAAATTGAAGAAGCGGCATTGAAAAAGGAATCCGACAAGCTAAGCGAGGAGCATCTGAAAGAGATACAGAAAACCCTTGCCGACGACCGCGAGAAATTCAAGCAGCTCAAGGCCAAATGGGACAAGGAAAAGGATTCCATCAAGAACGTGCAGCGCATACGCGGCGAGATAGAAGACCTTAATGCGCAGATGGAGCGCGCCGAACGCGAATATGACCTCAATAAGGCGGCCGAGCTGAAATACGGCAAGCTGCCGAAGTTGAAGGAAGAGCTTGACCATGCCGAAAAGGAAATGGAGAAGGGCAAAGCGAGCGGACTGCTGCGCGACCGCGTGACGGAAGACGAAATTGCCCGCATAGTTGCCCGCTGGACCGGCATACCGGTAGCAAGACTTATGGAGGGTGAACGCGAAAAGCTGCTGCGCCTTGAAGATATTCTGCATCAGCGCGTGATAGGTCAGGATGAAGCCGTAAAGACCGTATCCAACGCCATTCTGCGCACAAGGGCCGGCCTGAAGGATCCTTCAAAGCCCATAGGCAGTTTCCTGTTCCTCGGCCCCACTGGCGTGGGCAAGACGGAGCTCGCAAAAGCGCTTGCCGAGGCGTTGTTTGACGACGAGAACAACATGGTGCGTATTGACATGAGCGAATACATGGAGAAATACTCCGTGGCTCGCCTGATAGGCGCACCTCCGGGATACGTTGGCTATGATGAGGGCGGTCAGCTTACCGAGGCCGTGCGCAGGAAGCCTTACTGCGTTGTGCTGTTCGACGAGATTGAAAAGGCGCACCCGGATGTTTTCAACGTGCTGCTGCAGGTGCTTGATGACGGCCGCATGACCGATTCGCAGGGCCGCACGGTGGACTTCAAGAACACCGTAATAGTAATGACCAGCAACCTTGGCAGCCAGTACATACTGGACGGCATAAAGGACGGCAAGATAACCGAGGAAGCACGCAATCAGGTAAACGCGCTGCTTAAGCAGAGCTTCCGCCCCGAGTTCCTTAACAGGATAGATGACATAGTGTTCTATAAGCCGCTTGATAAGCAGGAGATATTTGCCATAACCGAGCTTATGCTCAAGGATATCCGCCATCGCCTTGCCGAACGCAGGCTGGACGTGCAGCTTACAGACGCCGCAAAGCACTATATTGCCGATGCCGGATACGATCCGCATTACGGCGCAAGGCCGCTCAAGAGACTGCTTCAGTCCAAGCTTGAAACGCTGCTTGCCCGCAAGATAATCGAATCCGACCCCGAACCCGGTACGGTTTACACCGTGGACTGCGTAAACGGGGAATTGGTGGTTAAATAATCTTATACAACAAAAGACCGCATAGAAATATGCGGCCTTTTGCTGTTTTGGGCTATATGCCTGTTTGCTTAGCTGCGGAGCGGCTCCTCACGGCGGGTATCATCGCTGGGCTGATGCTCCGCATCGCCCTCCCCTGCGCTGTCTTGCGCGGCAAGCGTACCGGTCAGGTTCTTTTTAAGAGGCAGATAGCTCTCGTCGTAGCTGAACTTCATCTCTTAATCTCCCTTTCACTTTTCGCTCACCAATAGCATTTGCCCAAAGCGCATTTGATATGCTATGATAAAGAATGGTATTTTGCATAAAGAAAACGCGGCATCCCCGAAGGAACGCCGCGCATATGCACAGAAATCGCTTTTATTAGAAGCTGCGCTCAACCTTGCCGGAACGAAGGCAGCGAGTGCAAACATTCACCTTGCGCACAGTGCCGTTAACCACCGCGTGAACGGTCTGAATGTTGGGAGCCCAAGTGGTCCTGGTCTTTCTGTTGGAATGGCTTACCAGATTACCGCTCATAACGCCCTTCTTGCATATTTCGCAGTACTTACCCATGCATTACACCTCCTTACGACGGTAGCGTGCGTTTTTACTCAAACAGATAGTATTTTAGCACGGTGTTCAAGCTTTTGCAAGCAAAAAATAATTTATTTTATGCATTTGCATAAATAGTCAGTTTGACAAGGACATAAAGGCGGTGTTACAATCGGTTGTCCGCAAAAATAGCGGGCGCGCAAAGGAGGATATTTTACATATGACGGCTGAAAGAAAAGCAAAGTTGAAAGAGATTTTGATGGATCTGCTGTTCGACATAATAGGCGGCATTCTTTACGCCGCGGGAATATACAGCTTCGCCTCGCAGGCGGAGTTCGCCCCTGGCGGCATATCCGGCCTAGCCATAATAATAAACCACTTTACTCAGTGGCCCATCGGTATATGCACGCTGGTGCTGAACATTCCGATAGTTATAATATGCATAAGGACGCTGGGCAAAAAGTTTTTCTTCAAGTCTATCAAGACAATGGTCATAAGCACCGTTATAATAGACTTCGTATTCCCGCTGCTGCCCGTATATAAAGGCGATGCGCTCATGGCGGCGCTGTTCGCGGGCGCGCTTAGCGGCGCGGGGCTTGCGCTGGTATATTGGCGCGGCTCTTCCACCGGCGGCACGGATTTTCTTATAATGAGCCTTAGGAAAAAGTTCCCCCATCTTTCCATCGGCACCATATCCATATGCATTGACGGCATGGTAATACTGCTGGGCGGCATTGTATTCGGCAGAATGGACGCCGTGCTGCAGGGCATAGTTATGACGGCCGTAAGCACCACGGTGATAGACAAGATAACCGCCGGCTTCATGACAGGTCAGGTAACTTTCATAGTGACCGGCAAGCCGAAAGAAATATCCGATGAGATAATGCATAACATAGGCCGCGGCGTAACGAGCATAAAGGGCACAGGCATGTTCTCGGGCTCCGACCGGACTATACTCATGTGCGCCTGTTCCCGCGCGGAGGCCTGCCATATCCGCGGCATAGCATACAGCGTGGATAAATCCGCACTGGTGCTGCTTTGCCCCTACGACACTGCATACGGGCTTGGATTCCAGCAGCTATCCGATTAAAGGAGGAAAAGATGGAACTTATACTTGCATCCGCTTCCCCACGGCGCAGGGAAATGCTTACCCTTATGGGGTATGACTTTACCGTTAAGCCAAGCCGGGCCGAAGAAAACATAGGCCATTGCGCGCCGGGTGAATACGTAAGCCGCCTTGCGCGGGTAAAGGCCGCAGCCGTTGCGGAGGAGAACCCGGGCTGCTGCGTGCTCGGCTCCGACACAATAGTTTACCTTGACGGCGAAATTTTGGGCAAACCGCGTGATGAAGAAGATGCTTTCCACATACTGTCCACGCTCAGCGGCCGCACGCACACCGTGTTCACGGGCGTTGCCATAATAGCCGGTGACAAGGAAACCATATTCTATGACAAGGCCGAAGTCACGTTCAAAACGCTCGAGCCGGACGAAATACGCGACTATATAGCCACAGGCGAGCCTATGGACAAAGCCGGCGCATACGGCATACAGGGGCCGGCGACGGTGCTGGTAGAAAAGATAGACGGCTGCTACTTCACGGTAATAGGGCTGCCCAATCCAAAGGTATACGATGCGTTGAAGGCCATGGGCATACTGCCTAAATGGCGGCAGCATTAAGTTGCTCTATTTTTGCCGAAAAAGCACCGCCTTTGGCGAAGTGCTTGATCAAGGGCCGCGGAAATAGTATCATAAGCTCACAGGCCGCAAACAAAAAAATGCGGAAGGTCGAATGGGCGCGGCAATATCCCGGCAGCATATGTCGGGATATTGTATTTATAAAAAAGTGCCTGTTTGTCTGTATAAATCGACCCTCTCAAAAAAATTTTAACTTTTTTTAAAAAAGGGGTTGCCAAATACGGAATCACGCGCTATAATAACACTCGTTCCGTTCCTCCTTAGCTCAGTCGGTAGAGCGTGTGTATCGCCCGCATACCGGAAGGCGGGGAACGAAAAACTGAATATTCCTCCTTAGCTCAGTCGGTAGAGCATGCGGCTGTTAACCGCAGTGTCGTTGGTTCGAGTCCAACAGGGGGAGCCAAAGAAAAGCCCTAAATCTCTAAAGATTTGGGGCTTTTGTCATTTTCAAAAAACTTGGCAAAACGCCCTCATGCACCCCATTTCACCCTGCCTCTGATTGTTAACCGTAATGTTTTCCCTCTGATTGTTAACCGAAAAACCATTGTATTTCCAATTTTGAAAGAAAAAACAACATCATACCGCACGGGATTACGTTTCAGATAGAGTGCCGTTCTGTCTCTATTCCCATACCCATAATTACAAAGGAGGAACCGCGCATGACCAAAGTAATCGCCTGCGCCCATGAAAAAGGGGGCGTAGGGAAAACCACCACCACCGTGAACCTTGGCGTTGGCCTTGCCCGCCAGGGAAAGAACGTGCTTCTTTTGGACGCCGACCCGCAAGGGGATTTGAGCAAATGCCTTGGCGTTAAAAATCCAAGAGAACTGACCAACACTATTTCAACCGTCATGGACTATCTCATTGCCCACTCAGATGAAGATACCTACCCTGATTTTGAGTACACCGCTCCCATTAGGCAGCATACAGAGGGCATAGACTTCATTCCCGCCAACGCCAGCCTTGCGGCTACGGAGGTCACATTGGTGAACAGCATGAGCCGCGAAACCATCCTTAGACAATACCTCGATATGGTAAAAGACAAATACGACTACGTTCTTATCGACTGCCGCCCCTCATTGGGCCTAACAGTAGTCAACGCCTTGACCGCTGCCGACAGCGTGATTATTCCCGTGCAGGCGCATATCCTCGCCGCCGACGATATGGACGCGCTGTTCAAGACCATTGGCAGAGTAAAGCGGAACTTGAACCCGCGCTTGCAGGTGGACGGTATCGTTATGACCATGGTAGACAGCCGCACGAACCTTTCACGCAACACCATCCGTTCCGTGCGGGACGCTTACGGTTCGCTGGTACGGGTGTTCAAGAGCGAAATACCCTTTGCCATCCGCGCCGCCGAAGTACCCGAAAAGGGGCAAAGCATCTTCGCCTACGATCCAAACGGGCGCGTAGCCAAAGCATACGAAGCACTAACGAAGGAGGTCATACAGATTGGAAACCGCGAACACGAACACAAAAAAGCCCAAGATCAGCACATTAGATGACCTGTTCGGCCTGCCTCCCACCCCTGCCGAGGGCAGCGGGGAGCAAATCCAGGAGATTGCCTTGTCCCAGCTTCATGAATTTGCCGACCATCCCTTTCATGTGACAGACGACCAATCGCTGCGGGATATGGCGGAAAGCATTAGAACGTATGGGCAGCTTACCCCGGCATTGGCGCGGCCTTTGGAGGACAAGCCCGGCGAATACGAGCTTGTGTCCGGCAACCGCCGCCACCGGGCTTGCGCCATGGCGGGGCTTACGCACATGAAGGTCATCGTCAAGGAAATGACGCGGGATGAAGCCATTATTCAAATGGTGGACGCGAACTTGCAGCGTGAAAGTCTTTTTCCAAGCGAGCGAGCTTTCGCCTATAAAATGAAGCTGGAGGCTATACGCCGACAGGCAGGTAGACCATCTAAAGATAATTCCCGACAAGTTGTCGGGAATTTAGAAAGTGCAGATATTGTGGGAAAAAACAGCGGTGAAAGCGGGCGACAAGTCCAACGCTATATCCGCCTGACCGAGCTAATCCAACCCCTCCTTACCATGGTGGACGATAAGAAAATCGCGCTGAACCCTGCTGTGGAGCTTTCCTATCTTTCCCACGACCAGCAAGCCGACCTGCTTGACCTCATGGAAGCCTATGACAGCACCCCATCCTTGGCCCAAGCACAGCGGCTCAAACAAGCGGCAAAAGAGGGAATATTGGATAGAAACGGGATTGATTTGGTCATGCGGGAGGAAAAGCCCAATCAGAAGGAAGTTTTCAAGCTGCCACGGGAACGGCTGGCCAAATATTTCACCCCCGACACGCCGTTGCAGAAAATGGAGGACACCATCGTAAAAGCCCTCGACTTCTATTACAAAAAACTGGAGCGGGACAGGCAGGCAAGAGAATACAGCAGATAACCATAAAAGCGTCCAAGACAAGGGCGCTTTTTTTGTGCGAAGGAGGTGATGATTTGAACTTTACCGAAGGAAAAGACCTCGAATATGAGCGGCTCATGCGCCAAAAACCGAACTACCGGCGCAAATTGGACAAAACCAGCCGGGAGCGTGATTGTCCCCATTGCCTGTACTGGAATGAAGCCCTGCAACAATGCCCGCTCGACAAATGTATCGTATACGACCAACAGCCTGCACCAAGGGGGTAACAGGTAATTTGGCAGCACATCACCGGCGGCGCTCAACTCCGTCCCCTTCCCCCTACAACCCCCAACCCTTATTACCAGCCGAGAAAAACAATACCAGCCGGGAAATGAACATACCGCTCCTAAGCTGCTTGGGAGCTTAACATACGGGGCGCTCCTTGTCCGCTTGCGATTGCGGGCTACGAGCCCCCCTTCTTTTTCCCGGCAGGTAAATAAAACACAAGGAGTTATTCACCATGAACCACTTGAAGCGAACCCTGTCCCTACTGCTGGCGGTCATCCTGTTGCTGGGCATTGCAGCCCCGGCGCTTGCGGCGACCACCACCATTTCGGACGAGGATATTCCGTATGATTTTTTTGAATACTACAACGGAAGCTGGAACGACCTGAATACCCCCGTTCATAGGGACGCAAGCGGTAATTACGCTTACTGCATCGAGCACATGAATGACCCGCCCTCAAACTCCACGCAGTACACGGATTTCAATGCCGCAGCAATCTTTTCGAGCACTACCATCACAGGCATACAGGCCATCATCGACCACGGCTATCCCATCACCACCGGGGGATTGGGCGCAAGCAAGGCCCACTACGCCACGGCCAACGCCATCCGTTTCTGGATAAAAGAGAGCGCGGGCGTTGGCTATAACTTCATGGCCGACCCCACCGACTCCAGCAAAGTGCGGGCAAAGAGCGACGCTACGGATTGCTGGGCCTTCTGTATGCAGCTGCTCCAATATGCCCGCGCCGGGGCAACCACAGGCGGCGGTACTGGCGGTGAGATCGTCGTTTCGGACGTTAATCTCACATGGCAGCTCGTCGGCGGGCAGCTATCCGCCGAATTGACCGTGACCGCCCCGGACGGGTACACCATACAACCCAGCCACAACGTGAACATCAGCGGATATACGGGCGGGACATACGACGAGCTGACCATCACCGCGCCTACCTCCCTATCGGGAGCGCAGGTGTCGCTGTTCATTCAATCCAAGGCCAGCGCCACCGCCAACAGCGCGCTGCTTTATTGGTATGAGCCGTCCTCCACAAGTAAGCAGAAGGTTGTTGTGGCGGAGCTTACCGCAGGCGGTACGCCCGACAGCGGGTATGTCTACATCACGGGCAGCTTCTACGACCTCACGGTTCGCAAAACGGACAACTACACGGACGCCGCGTTGGATGGAGCCGTATTCCAGCTTTCACAGGGCGGCACGGTCATCGGCCTGACGCAGACCGGCGCAGGACAATATACGGCGGGCGGCAGCGCAAGCACCTTCACCACCAGCGGAGGCACAGCGAAAATCACCGGCCTGCCCGGGGGCTCATACACCCTGACCGAAACCTCCACGCCAAGCAATGGATATGTAGGAGCTGGCTCAACCAACATCAACCTCACCGGCAATGGCACGGTGAATATTGAAAACGCGCCTACGCAGGTCAACGTGGTGAAAACGGACGGATATACCAAGCAGCCCATGCCCGGCGTTACATTCTTGCTCCGGGATAGCGAAGGAAACCCCGTGCTGCTCAAAAAAGCGGCGGACGGCACATATCGCCCGGATGCAGGAGGTACAGACGGTTTTACCGTGGACAACCAGGGCAAGGCCAGCATCCTTTATCTCCCGGCGGGTAAATACACCATACTTGAACCCAACGCCGAGGGGTACGCGGAGCTTGGCGGAAACAGCTTCACACTCTCCGAAATCACGAATATCAAGGCTGTGAACGAGCCTCTCGCCATCGTATTGACCAAGGTGGACAGCTTCACGGGCAAAACTCTTCCTGACATTCCCTTCACCCTGCTTGACGGCGCGGGACAGGAAGTGACCTTCTCAAAGCATTGGGACGGCGTTTACCATTACGACAAGGCTGGCACGGCGGGCTTTGCCACAGGCGCGGACGGGACTGCCGCCATCTATTACATCCCCGAAGGACAATATGTGTTGCGGGAAACCGCGTCATTGGGGCTTGGCTACGCGCAACCCAAGGATATTCCCGTTGAAGTCACGCAGCAAAACGGAATCAGTAATCCCATAACGGTGCGTTTTCAGAATGACCCGACCATGCTGGAGTTTTCCAAGGCTGACGCGGTGACAAAAGAACCGCTTGACGGCGGCACATTCCGCTTGCTGGATGAAAGCGGCGCGGTGGTCAAGCTCAAAGATATCGAGCCGGGCAGCTATCGCCCGGACGCGGAGGGCGAGGCAACCTTTGTGACCAAGGGCGGCGAGGCCGTGTTCCGCTACCTCACGCCGCAAAAATACACCATCGAGGAAGTGACCGCGCCCAGCGGCTACACCAATGACACGCCGAAAAGCGTTACGGTAACGGCGCAAAATGACGTTTCCAACGCCGCGAAGATCAATATGCAGGATTACGCCTTGACGCTGGTGTTCGATAAGGCCGACGGCTTGACGGATAAGCCTTTGGACGGTTGCACCTTCATCCTCAAAGACAGCGATGGCAAAACCGTCAAGCTCAAAGAAGTGAAGAACGGCGTATATAAGCCAGACGCGGACGGTTCTGAAACCTTCACCACCTACGAGGGTATGGCCACTATAACGCAGATAGAACCGGGGGAATACGCCATCGGGGAAAAGAGCGTAAAGGACGGCTACACCAAGGCGGCGGACGTAAGCGTTACGGTTTCCGAAACGAATATCTCCACCGCGCCTTCCAAGGCCAATATGAAAAACGGCGTGACCGCCATCCACATATCCAAGGCTGACGCAGAGAACGGCGCGGTCATCGGCGGCACGGTGTTCAAGCTGATTAGCGCCGAGGGCAATACCATAAAGCTCTCAGCAATCACGGGCAAAACGGGCTGGTTCAAGCCCGACAGCAAGGGCAGCGAAACCTTCACCGTTCCCGCTACCGGCGCAACCATTGCGTATTTGCCCATTGGGGAATATGAGTTGGTTGAGGTCATGCCCGGCCCCGGCTACGCATTGCCGGAGAATGGCACACAAATCGTTGTGACGGACGAAACGACAACGTCGGCTCCCAAACCCGTGCCGCTGACCAATCAGCCCCTTGCGGCGGAGGTCACAAAGACGGACGGGCTGACCGGCGAACCCCTTGCGGGCGTCAACTTCAAGGTGTTGGACGCGAACGGCGCGGCGCTGTTGTTTGAAAAGGTATCAGACGGCGAATACCGCGTTAGCAAAACGGGCAGCGCCATTTTTCAGACCGGGGCAAACGGAAAGGCACGCCTTCTTGCCATCCCCGCAGGCAGCTATACCTTAGCTGAAACGAATAACCCCGGCTTTGGCAAGGTCGAGCCGGTGACCTTCACCGTGTCCAATGAGAACACGGGCGATACCCCTACCGTGGTCGGCGTGGAAAACCAGCCCCTTGCACTGGAAGTGTTCAAGGTGGATAAGGAAAGTCAAGCGCCTTTGGCAAAAGTGCCTTTTAAGCTGCTCAACACGGAGGGCGAAGCCTTGCACTTTACCTTGGGCGAAGATGGACGCTACCGCACATCCAAAGAAGGTGCGGACACGTTTTTGACGGACGCGGAAGGCAAGGCAACCATACTGTATGTCCCGCAGGGCGTGTTGTCGCTTGTGGAACAGCCGTATGCCGGGTACGGCGTGGCTGCTCCCGTGAGCGTTACCATATCGGATGAAAATATCGTGACGTTGCCTAAAATCGTCACGGTGGAAAACGAACCCCTTGCTGTGGAGATATACAAGCAGGACGCTTACACAAAGCAGCCCATGGCGGCAAGTTTTACTCTATTGGACAGCGCGGGCAAAGCGGTGAAGCTGGCCCGTATGTCGGACGGCACTTATCGCCCCGCGGATAAGGCTCCAGCAACGGCAACCGACAGCGCGGACGCCGCCTCCCTCACTACAGTGGAAACCGTGGACAAGCTGACGCTGGACGGGAAAACAGGAAAGGCGCGCATCGAGTATCTTCCGCAGGGCAAATATCAGCTAAAAGAGGACGCGGTTTCCGGGTACATCACCCTGACGGGCATAGAGTTTGAGCTGACCAGCGAGCACACCAAAGCACAGCCCTTGCAATTCACGGTTTCCAACATCCCCACCCGCTTCCTGCTTGAAAAGCAGGACGGCGTCACGAAGCAGCCCCTAAAGGGCGCGAAGTTCAAGCTGACGGATGAAAAAGGGAACGTCATAAAGCTCGTAAAGCAGGAGGACGGCACCTATCAGCCCGCCAAACAGGGCGAAACCGGCGTCGAGGTATTGGAGCTTTCCGGGGACAAAGCGCAGGCGGTCATCTGCTACTTACCCGCCGGGAAAGTGACTGTGACGGAGGTTGAAGGGCCGAGCGGTTACAGCATCGCCGCGCCAATCACCACAGAGGTTGGCACGGAGGTGGTGCTGCACACCGCGCTTGCGGCGCAGGCCGAGGATATGAAAAAGCATACCATAGCGGAAACCTCCCTTGCCGTGATCGACCTGCCCCTCGCCCTCAAAATCAGCAAGGTACACAGCAAAACGCAAAAGCCCCTTGCGGGCGCGGGCTTTGCGATAAAGGCTGAGGGCACGCTTTCCACGCCGCTCAGGTTCACTGTAAGGGACGGCGTATATTGGTACGACCCGCAGGGTAACGTCACCACCATACAGGCGGCAGGCGAACAATGCTCCGCGCTCATCTATGGCCTACCAGCCGGGAAGTACCAAATCGAAGAAACGGTTGTCCCCGCCAATTTCTTCCCCGCGCCGCCTGTTGCGGTAGAGATCACCGTGAATACCACCAGCGAAACGCCCAAGGAAGTGGTCGTTACCAACACCCCGCAGGTAAAGTTGGGCATCGACGCAGATAAGTTCAACGTGGTCATTGCCATAGGACTGACCGTGCTCATAGGCGCGGGCGTAGGCGTTGCCGCGTTGGTGCGATGGAGGAAAAAGCGCGGAAGCCGATAATGTAAAAGTCACATAAATACAAGGTGAAGCCGCCCGTTCGCAAATGGGCGGCTTTGCTCATGCAAGAAAGGACAACGCACATGGAACAATTAGACAGACGCACCAAGCTCCTTATCGTGGGCGGAGCTTGCCTGCTGTTGGTGATTGCGATCATCGTATTGGTGGTATCCTGCAACGCGAACCGGCAAAAGGAGCCGGAGCCGACAACCGTAATTGAGGTATTGCATACGCCGACGCTGACGCCGGAGCCAACGCCCATTCCCACACCGCAGCCTACGCCCACGACAACGCCCACCGAAATCACGGCCCCGGCGCTGCCCACTACTACGCCCACGACAACACCGATCCCCACGCCAACGCCGACGCCCAAGCCAACGGCGGGCGTACCCACCTTACCAAGCAGTAGCACAACGCCCAAACCGCAGCAAACATCTTCCACCGCCCCAGCCTTTGACTTCGGCCTGCCCTCTGTTGCCAATGTGGGGACGCAGGTGGTAGTCAATCCATCGTCAAAAAACGTGGCTGCCGTAAACTGGAGCTTGACCAAGGGCGGTTTTCTCGGCATACAGACAAGTGGAGCCTATCAAGGAACACTCAACGCAAACGGCGGCAGCATTTCTTTCGGTGAGCCGGGGGTATACACGCTCACCGCCACCGCGCAAAATAGCGCGGGCAAAACCGTGACCGTTTCCCAGCAAATCGAAATCATTGCCGTTGGCAAGTTTGCTTTTGGCCTACCGAAAACAGCCTACACCGATACCGTGGTTGACGTTGAGGTGCTGGATGGCGTGGAAGGGGCCGTTGCATGGAGCATCGTCAAGGATGGCCAAGCCATGACCCTCACGGACGCTTTTTCCGGGACGCTTGCGGACAACGGCGGCTTTATCACTTTCCGGCAGGCGGGGAAATATATGCTGACCGGCAAAGTGAGCGCAGGCAAAGCCTACACAGCGGAGATAACCATATATCCGCTCATGCGAATCCCCTTTACGCTCCCCGTCACAACCTACCGCAACATAGACGCCACCGTTCAGATGGGTGAAACCTATCTCGATGGACAGACCATAGCATGGAGCGTGGAACAGGGCGGCGCAACAGCGGAGCATACCGGAACCCTGAGCAATGATGGCGGTTCGCTTTCATTCCCTGCCCCTGGCATATACAATATCACCGCCAGCGTTGCGGACACGCACACCGGGCGGGTATTCTCTGAAACCCGTCAAATCCGCGTGGTAAACCAGCGGCCCAACGCCCCGGAGGGCAGCGCCGCCGTCACCGCCACACGCAACAGCGGCAAGGTGCTCATCGAGTTTGCGGCAACCGCCACCGACCCGGACGGGGACGAAATCACACTGGAATGGATGAACCGTGACGACGACTATTTCACCGTGGGAAGCCACATGGTTCGCGTCCGTGCGCGGGACAGTGTGGGCGACTATTCATCATGGACGCCCGTTTCCTTTGATGTGCCCAACACGCCCCCGGATACGCCGGTTGGCGCTGCCACCATCCACCGTGACAACGTGGTGAGCCGCAAGGCGTATGTGACCTTCGACGCAACCTCCACCGACCCGGACGGCGACCCCGTGACCTACGAATGGGAAAATCGCGTCGCCGATGATTATTACGCCCTTGGCGCATACACCGCCCGTGTCCGGGCGCGGGATAGCTTCGGCGCGTATTCGCCTTGGGCTGACGTGCCCTTTGAAATCACCAACCAGGCCCCTGAGCGCCCCGCCATCACCCGCACTCCAGCAGAACCCTTTATTTTACCCGGCAACACCGTTACCATGACCGCAAGCGCAGTTGACCCGAACGGGGACGCACTGGAATATGTGTGGGAAAACCGCCCCAGCGAAACGTATGCCTACCCTGACGGCAGGCAGATCGTGAAGGTCAAGGCCGTGGACGCTTTCGGCGCGGAAAGCCCCACGAAGCGCATCATGTTCCTCATGGGCGACCCCAACCGCGCGGGTAATCTCATGCTGACCGGCCCGGACAGCAGCCTGTCTGAGCCCGGCATTGAAGATGCAACGTTGATTTATTATAAGTTTGTCGTCCCGCCCGTAGATGGGCACTATGGACAGGACTTTGGGCGGGTGCGCGGATATAACCGTCTGACGGGGCAATGGGATCAGTTGGACTATGGAACCACCTCCAACGGTATCTCCTTTGAACGCACATTGCAGGCAGGAATATACACCAAATTAGACCTGTATTACTACACGAATCACGCCTGCATGTATAACAAAAGCAACATTACCTATGTTGCTTTGTTCGAGTTTGACGAGCTGGACGAGTAACAAAAAGCCAAGGGAAACGGGCGTTTTTCTCCCGTTTCCCTCTTGCTTGATATGGGAGGAAGAACATGAAAACCATCAACGCGGGATATACCATCATCGACCGCTTTACCGTTGGCGAACAGGGCTTTGCGGTCGGTGAAAGCAAAACGGCCCCATCCCCGTATGCGACATGGCAATATCGGGTGGCAGACCCGGAGCATTTCTTTTGGGGGCACTATTTCAACGAGAAAACGGCGGCGTATGAGGATTATAGGAAGCGCATTGACGACGAGGTGCGGGACTTGGCTGAGCACGCCCACCCGCGCCAATATGACGAAACGGGCAACCTGTGTCAGTTGGACAAGCGCCGGGATGAACCGGTAAGATAGAAAGGAGGCCCTCATGCCCAACAGAATACAGACACTTGCGGCACTGTCACGGGAAACCGGGCAGCGCATCGTCAGCAGCCCCGAAGAATGGCAGGCGTTTCTTCGTGCGGCGGCGCGGCTTTATAAATACCCTTTCGAGGAGCAGCTTCTCATCTACGCCCAGCGGCCCGACGCCACCGCCTGCGCCAAGATAGAACAATGGAACAAAAGCATATACCGGCGATGGGTCAAGCCGGGCGCAAAGGGCATCGCGCTCATCGACACTACCGGCGCATATCCACGGCTCAAATATGTGTTCGACGCTGCGGATACGCGGGAAACCCCGTACAGCCGCCCCTTACAGCTTTGGCAATTCCGGGCGGAATATGCTGAGCAGGTTTCTGAGGAACTGCAAAACCACTTTGGCGAAACGGACGCCGCCCCGGACTTCAAGACCCAGCTTCGGGCCATCATCAGCAACGCCACCGAGGATAATATTCAGGAATATGCCGCCGCTCTTTCGGAACAAACAGAGAATAGCCACCTTGCCGACACGGACGCAATCACTTTACAAGCCCTTTTACACATAGCAGTCTCCGTCAGCGTGGAATATGTGACGCTTTCCCGGCTGGGCATGTCCACAGACCATATTACCGAGGATGACTGGCTGGCGATCTCGCTGTTCAACACCTTGGAAACCGCCGCTCAGCTGGGAGCTGCGGTAAGCGATATTTCCGAAATGGTATTGCGTCAAATTGAGCGCAGCGTAAAAACTTTGGAAAAAGAGCGCGGCACATTTGCAAATCCTGCGCCGGTATTGGACAATGAACTTGAAAAAGAAATCGAAAGGAGTGCGCGATATGGAACTGACTTACAGGCAGGAGGCCAATTACCTCATCCCCGACCTGACGTTGGGAGAGCAGCCGAAGGAGCCGCTGGGCAAGTACGGGATGCTGCGCAAGAGGTTTTTGAAGGAACACAGGAAAGGGACTTACGCGGGGCTGGTGCTCAACGGAACGCTGCAAGCGCACCTTTTGGAGATAGACCAGACCGCGCGGACGCAGGTGGAGCAGACGATGCGCCAGATGGCGGAGGCCGAGGGCGTGACGGAAGCCATGAAAGCAGCCGACCAAATGGCTTGGGTGAGCAAGATGAACAGCATCAGGAGCCGGGCCGAGGAAATGGTACTGAACGACTTGATATACAGCTAACGGAGGAAAGATTAGAAAAGGCGGAGAGCAAAAAGCTCCCCGCTTTTTTATCTGAAAGCCTTATTTTCGGCGCTTTGAAGAAGGCGTTTTACACCAAAGGCCATGCTCCTGCTGACATCGCGGCGTTTTACCGGCAAAATGCCGATTACGACGCCCGTTCCCATTATATGAGCGAGGCGTTTGATGACGCATACACAGAGCTGCTTGTAGATGGCGTCCGTGTTGGCTATAAAAGGCAGGAAAACGGCTTGCTTATGTGGGAAGGCTCATATCTCTCCCGCACATCGGAGTCACTTTTTAATTGGAGCGTTATCAACGAGTTTACGGGGCATTTGCTTGAACAGGGCGAGCTTGTGCAAACGGAACAGGTCACGCTTTTTGACAGCGAGATTGCAGGCGGCGAACCTGCGCTTCCCACCATACAGGTACAGATAGGCAACATCCGCGAGGCGCAATCCGGACAGCTTTCGCTTTTGTCCGTATCCCAGCAGTCCATTGACGAGGTGCTTTGTAGCGCGGGCAATGAGGAGAACGGTAACCTCCGTATCTGCGCATACGTTCAGGCAGGCCATACGGATGAGGAACTGGCGGCATTTCTGCGTGAGGAATATAACACAGGCGGTCTTGGTATCCGCACCGCTGAGGGGCAGATCGCCGCGTGGTGGGATGAAAACGGCGTCCGCATAGCGCAGGGCAAGCGCGCCCGATATGAAAACAACCGTCTGCTTTCATGGGAAGAAGTCGCACGACGCACCCGCGAACTGCTGGAGCTTGGACGGTATATGTCCGCCGATGATTTGCAGCGTGTCAATGAAAATGAGCGTAAAGAAGTTGCCGAGCAGCTATGGTATCTGGACAGGGATATAGAAGGCGGGCATTTGCTGGAGGAAACGGTTTTCAAGCGAGGCTTCCCGGAGGATACCGTCCGTATTGCGCAGGAACTTGCGGATGCGGAGCAGCGCGAAGCATATCTTGCGGCGCTTTCGTCTCTGGCTGAGCGGTACGCACAAGATAGAAATGCTTTACGCTACCATAACCACAAAATCGGCAGGCTCATGGAACGGCTTGCCGCTCTTGACAGTGAACCCATAGACTTTCAAGCCAACGCGCCTATTGTCCACACGGACGCCGATTATTTCATCACCGAAGATGAGATAGACCGTATGCTCACCGGCGGCAGCGGCGTCCAACATGGCAAATACCGCATCTACCTTTATTTTATAGAACAGCATACCGCCGCTGAAAAAGCCGCGTTTCTCAGAAAAGAGTATGGCATCGGCGGCTTTGGGCGCAAGGGCTATGACGAATCACACGACGGCAAGGGCGTCACCTTTTCCCGTGGGCGCGCTATGAAGCCCTACGAAAAGCTAACGCTCACCTGGCCGCAGGTGACCCGGCGTATCGACGCGCTAATCACGCAAGGCCGGTATCTGAACGAAACGCAGCTTGCACACCTTCCCACCTATCAGCAGGAGCAGGCCGAGCGGCAGGCAAAACACGCTGCCGAGCGCGCCTTGCGGGATGCGGAACAGGCCCAGCGAGAAGCAGCACAAGAGGAATTGCGGCAAGCCGCCGCCCAGATGGAGAACCGGCGCAAGACCGGGGAGTATCATTTTACCCTTGGCGACGATATTCGCTTGAACGGGCAGACGCATACGCTTCTTTCTCTCGCCGGGAATATGGCGGAGTTGACCGACCCGAAGTTCCCGCTTCTGACTGTGACCTATCCCCGCGCTGAGTTTGAAAGCATGGTGCGCGCCGACCCGGCGAACGACCACTTGCTTGTGCAGGAGAATGAGCCGATACAGGACGCTGGGGAATTGACCGATGAGCATGAAGAAACAGGAAATGCTCACGCCACAGGGTACGACATAGGGGATACGGTATATCTGGAGGGCGGGAAACCCTATCTGATCTCCGATATATCCGAAACCGAAGTGCGGCTATCCGACCCGGAGCATCAACCGCCCCGCCTTCCCCTCCACCGCAGCGAACCCATTGCCAACTTTGAACGGCTTTTGTTGCGGGATGCGCGCAACAGCCCCTTTACGGATTTTATCGCATCGGACTTGGATGAGGTCAACGCGGATTTGCGGGACGCTCTTGTTTTCGGCCTTTTGAACAAGCAAAGCATGAGCCGTGTAGGGCAATGGTTTCGGGAGGGAACGGGCAATCACAGCGTTGCGGATCGGCTTAGCGAAGCCTGTGCCGGTGAAGCGGAAAGCATCGAACTCACCACCGGCGAAACGGCGGACTATTTTGCGGACGCCAATGGCTTTACCGTAGAGCTACAGGACAAGTTTAACGGCCGCCTGTCCGCGTCATGGCAGCAAATTGCCCGAATTTTGCGCGCGCTGTATATGCGGGGGATGGACGGAATATCTCTGCCGCCGCAGGAACAAACGCCGCTTGCGGAACAGCCTCCTGTCACAGCTAATGCGCAGCCACAAACCACGACGGAAACCATTGCGATTTATCCCGCCGAAGAAAATAACCTCCCCTACGATATTGTCATAGAGCGCATGCATATCGGCGAGCCTGAGCGGACGCCCGCCCAAGCGCAGCCCAAACCGCCCAACTACCGCATCACCGACGATAATCTTGGCCACGGCGGGCAAAAGGCGAAGTATCAGATGAACATTGCCGCTATCCGTACCCTGCAAGCCATCGAAGCAGAGGGGCGTTTTGCCACATCCGACGAGCAGGAAATTCTATCCCGTTATGTAGGCTGGGGCGGCGTTGCGGACGTTTTTGACCCGTCAAAGGAGAATTGGGCGGACGAATACGCCGAGTTAAAAAGCCTATTGACCGAACAGGAATACGAAGCGGCCCGCGCCAGCACCCTCAACGCCCACTACACCAGTCCCACAGTCATCCGGGCGATCTACGAGGCGATAGGCAACATGGGCTTTACCACCGGCAACATCTTGGAGCCTTCTTGCGGCGTGGGCAATTTCTTCGGGATGCTGCCCGAAGGCATGATGGACAGCAAACTGTACGGCGTGGAGCTTGACCCCATCACCGGGCGCATTGCCAAACAGCTTTACCCACACGCGGACATTCAAATCAAGGGCTTTGAGGAAACCCAGCACCCGGATAGCTTTTTTGACATAGCGGTTGGCAACGTGCCTTTCGGGAATTACTCTATACCAGATAAGCGTTACGACAAACAGCACCCGCTCATCCACGATTATTTCTTTATGAAAACCTTGGACAAGGTGCGTCCGGGCGGCGTCGTGGCCTTCATCACCAGCAAAGGCACGATGGACAAGAAAGACCCGTCCGTGCGCCGATACCTTGCGGAACGTGCAGAGCTGCTGGGCGCGGTGCGTTTACCCAACAACGCTTTTCAAGCCAATGCCGGTACGGAAGTTACAACGGACATTCTTTTCCTGCAAAAGCGGGAGCGGCCTGCCATATCCGAACCCGATTGGGTACAGCTTGGGGAAAGCGCCGAAGGGTTTGCCATAAACCAATACTTTGTAGACAATCCCCACATGGTGCTGGGCGAACTGACTGAGGAAAGAACTCAGTACGGCAAGATGGAATACACCGTTGCCCCCATCCCTGGCGCTGACCTTTCCGAGCAGCTACGGGAGGTCGTATCTCATATTCAAGGCAGCTATCAGGAGCCGGAGCGGGACTTTGACGAACCCGCCGAGGAAAACGAGCTTATCCCCGCCGACCCCAACATCCCCAATTACAGCTTCGGCGTTTCAAACGGCAAGCTGTATTACCGCATCGACAGCCAAATGCGCCCGGCTGACGCCTCCCAGACCGCCCAGGGCCGTATCCGTGGGCTTATAGGATTGCGGGAGTGTACCCGCAGGCTTATCGAGTATCAGCTTGAAAACAGCCCGGATGAAATCATATCACGGGAACAGGCGCGGCTTAACGCCTTGTATGACCGCTATGTCACCCAATACGGGCGCATCACCAGCCGGGGAAACAGCATGGCGTTTTCGGACGATACCGCTTACCCGCTGCTTTGCTCCCTTGAGGAACTGGACGAAAACGGCGCTTTTAAGGCCAAGGCCGATATGTTCACCAAGCGTACCATCCGCGCGCAGCAAACCGTTACCCATGTGGACACAGCGGAAGAAGCATTGGCAGTTTCCATTGGAGAGCGGGCGCGGGTGGATCTCGCTTTCATGTCCGAACTTTCTGGCATGAGCGAGGACGAGCTTGTGACGAAGCTCCGGGGCGTCATCTTTCTGAACATCGGCAGCGCGGACGCCCAGGATAAAACGTATGTGACCGCCGACGAGTATCTTTCCGGCAACGTGCGGGAAAAGCTGGCGCTTGCAAAGGCCGCGCAAACCGCCGACCCGGACGGCCCGTATGCTGTGAACGTGGAGGCGCTCACCGCCGCACAACCAACGGACTTGCAGGCGGGCGATATAGAAGTGCGCCTTGGTTCCACATGGATACTGCCAGAGGTGGTGGGGCAATTCATGTATCAACTGCTCAATACCCCGTCCTATCGCAAGCACAAGATCAAGGTGTTGTTTTCCTCCCATACGGCCATCTGGAACGTCACCGGCAAAAGCGAGGACTACGACAACACCGCCGCCAACCTCACCTATGGCACAAAACGCATCAGCGCGTATAAGATCATCGAAGAAACGCTGAACCTCCGGGATGTACGCATCTTTGACAACGCCATTGACGCAAACGGCAATGAGATCAGGGTGCTGAACAAAAAGGAGACCGTTATCGCCCAGCAAAAGCAGCAGGCCATACGGGAGGCATTTCGTGATTGGATATGGAAGGAGCCGGAACGCCGGGAAGGGTTGGTTCGGCTGTACAATGATAAGTTCAACGCCATCCGGCCACGGGAGTATGACGGCTCCCACATCCAATTCCACGGCATGAATCCGGAGATCGAGCTGCGGCCGCACCAGAAAAACGCCGTGGCTCGTATTTTATATGGCGGTAATACGCTGCTTGGCCACGTCGTGGGCAGTGGCAAGACCTACACCATGGCGGCAGCGGCAATGGAGGCAAAACGTCTGGGGTTATGCCACAAGCCCATGTTTGTCGTACCCAATCATTTGACAGAACAGTGGGCCAGCGAGTTCTTACAGCTTTACCCGGCGGCGAACATCCTTGTGACCTCAAAAAAGGAGTTTGAACGGCATCGCCGCCAGCGGTTTTGTTCCCGCATAGCGACATGGGATTACGACGCCGTGATCATCGGTCACAGCCAGTTTGAGAAGATACCCGTAAGCATAGAGCGCCAGCGGGCGCATATTCAGGAGCAGATAGACGAGGTTTTAGATGGCATCCATGAAGCGAAGGAAAAGAACGCCGAGCGTTTCACCATAAAGCAGATGGAGCGCGTCCGTAAATCCTTGGAAGCCAAGCTCAAAAAGCTCAACGATACGGCGAAAAAGGACAGCGTAATCACCTTTGAAGAATTGGGCGTTGACCGGCTTTTTGTAGACGAAGCCCACGGCTTCAAAAACCTCGCCGCGTTTACAAAGATGCGCAACGTAGCGGGCATATCCCAGACCGAAGCGCAGAAAAGCAGCGATATGTTTATGAAAACGCGCTATCTTGACGGGCTGACGGGAAATCGCGGCGTGGTATTCGCTACCGGTACGCCCATCTCTAACACGATGGTGGAGATGTATACCATGCAGCGGTATCTGCAATACGACGAATTGGCGCGGCAGGGTCTTTCCCACTTTGACGCCTGGGCCTCCACCTTTGGGGAAACCATCACGGCCATGGAGCTTGCTCCGGAAGGAACCGGCTTCAGGCTTAAAACGCGGTTCGCCCGGTTCTTCAATCTGCCGGAGCTGACCGCCATGTTCCGGGAGGTCGCGGATATTCAAACGGCGGATATGCTCAAGCTCCCCGTGCCGGAGGCCGATTACCACACAGAGGTGCTCAAGCCCAGCGAGTTTCAGCGCGAAATGCTCAAAGAACTGGCGCAGCGGGCGGACGAGGTACGCAAGGGTAACGTGGAGCCGCATATCGACAACATGCTGCGCATCACCAACGACGGGCGCAAGCTTGCCCTCGACCAGCGGCTTTTGAACCCGCTTCTGCCTGACGAGGAGGGCGGAAAAAGCGCCGCTTGCGCGGAAAAGGTATTCCATATCTGGCAGGAGGGCGGCGGAAAGCGCCTTGCGCAGCTTGTGTTCTGCGACAATTCCACGCCCAAGACCGACGCCTTTGACGTGTATAACGACGTAAAGAATAAGCTGGTGGAAAAGGGCATCCCCGAAAACGAGATTGCCTTTATCCATGACGCCAACAGCGACGCTCAGAAGGCAGCGTTGTTTTCACAGGTGCGCGCAGGTCAGGTGCGTGTGCTGCTTGGCTCCACCGCAAAGATGGGCGCGGGCACCAACGTACAGAAATTGCTCATCGGCGAACATCACCTCGATTGCCCGTGGCGGCCTGCCGACATAGAGCAGCGCGAAGGGCGCATTATCCGGCAGGGCAACGAAAATCCGAAAGTGCAGATATACCGCTACGTTACCGAGAACACCTTCGACGCCTATATGTGGGCGACAATCGAAGCCAAGCAGCGGTTCATTTCACAGATCATGACCTCCAAGTCGCCTGCCCGCTCCTGCGAGGACATTGACGAGCAGGCGCTATCCTACGCCGAGGTCAAGGCATTGGCGGCAGGCGACCCGCGTATTAAGGAGCGCATGGACTTGGAGGTGGAGGTTTCCAGGCTAAAGCTGTTAAAGGCAAGCCATGCCAACCAACAGTACGAACTGCAAAACAGGCTGCTGCGCTATCCTTTGGAAATGAAGCAATATGAAGTGGCCAAGGCGGCATATGAAGCGGACGCCGCCCTGTATGCCCGGAACAAGGGTGACGGCTTCCCCGGCATGACCGTATGCGAACAGCACTTTGCCGAGAAGAAGGACGCGGGCGCGGCTATCATCTCCGCGTGCAAGGCAAAGACCGATCCCGCACCAAGCGAGATCGGGGAATACATGGGCTTCAAGCTGCTGCTAACGTATGCCGACCAGCAATTCAAGGTCATCCTGCGCGGAGCCGGCTCGTATACCGTAGCCCTTGGCGACGATATATTTGGCAATATCCAAAGGCTGGACAATCAGCTTGCAGGCTTGGAAAAAGACGCATTGCGGGTACAGGAGGTCATGCGGGAAGCGGAAGCGCAATGGGAGGCCGCAAAAAAGGACGCGGAGCAGCCCTTCCCGCAGGAAGCGACTTTGCAGGAAAAGTCATCACGGCTTGCCGCTTTGGACGCCGACTTGCGTCTTGGCGGGCATGAGGATAACGTGCTGGACGCAGAGCCGGAGATCGTGGAACGCCCCCAGCGGGAGCTTATGGCGATGGCGAGGTAATTTGCATAATAGGTTAGCAAGCATACGGAAATTGTGATATGCTATTGACAACCCAATGAGGCGTATCAATCTTGAAAGGGTGGATTAGCCCATGTTTGAAGTGTTTATCGAGAATTTCTGCAAAGAAAAACAGGCCGCATGGCTAGAAGGCTGCGTGGAGGTTTATATGGCACAGTACGCAAAAAAAGCGGAGAACGATTACCCGAAAGAGGCCGTGATGCGGATTGCAAAAGCAACCTTTGAGAAAGGCATTGACATTCAAGACGTAATTGAGTTTTCTGAACTTCCAGAAGAACTCTTATCGGCGCTTGATGAAGAATGCTTCAAACTGCGCGTACAAGCCGCACAGCAAGTCGTTTTGATGGAAGCGCAAAGGGAACGGGCTATAAAAATTGCACAACGGATGTTTCAAAAGGGCTGCACACTACAAAACGTGCGCGAGCATACCGAGCTGCCAGATGATTTTCTGGAAGAATTGCAGGCAGGGAATATACCGGAGCGATTTAGCCCTAAATGCTGACGGTTTGACCCGCAAAGGCCGGGTAAATATATGGATGCGGTAGAAACCATAGCCAAACCATGATATGTTTAACTGAACAATCAAGTACAATATGCGAGAGGTTTATATGGATCAGCAGAATAAAATACAGCTTTTTGAAGATAAGAAAATCCGCACGTCATGGGATGAAGAAAAGGAAGAATGGTACTTTTCCGTTGTGGATGTTATCGCTGTTTTGACAGACCAAGAAACGCAGCGTAGCGCAAGCACCTATTGGGCTGTTATGAAAAAGCGTCTAAAAGAAGAAGGCGCGAATGAGTTGCTTACAAATTGTAAGCAACTGAAGCTGAAATCACCCCAAGACGGAAAACGCTATGCAACGGATGTTGCCGATACGGAACAGCTTTTACGTATCATCCAATCCATCCCTTCCCCCAAGGCTGAACCGTTCAAAATGTGGCTTGCTACCGTTGGCCGTGAGCGCATCGAAGAAACTATAGACCCTGAGCAAGCCATCGGGCGCGCATTTGAAACATACTTGAAAAAAGGGTATACGCGCGAGTGGATTTATCAGCGATTGCTTTCCATCCGGGTAAGAAATGAACTGACGGATGAATGGCAGGACCGAGGGGTTCAAAAAGGCGTGGAATACGCAATCCTTACCGATGAAATCACGCGCGCATGGTCTGGCTTGAACACGCGGCAGTACAAGCAGCTCAAAGGGCTGAAAAAAGAGAACCTCCGCGATAATATGAGCACCACGGAAATCGTTTTGAATATGCTTGCGGAGGTCAGCACCACCGAAATATCCAAGGCAGAAGCCCCTGAAACCTTTGAAGAAAACCGGTCTGTCGCCCAAAAGGGCGGGCGTGTCGCGGGTGAAGCGCGCCGGTCTATTGAGCAGCAAACCGGCAAGCCGGTTGTTACCGCACAAAACGCAGCACAGCTAAACGCCGTTGTTGTGGATATGATTGAGGAAGTTGCAAAAACGGACAGTACGGATAAAGAATAAGCGCCATTCTATAAAACAGCGCCTATCTGAAAGGATGGGCGCTTTTCTATTGAGGAGGAATGCCCAATGGAACGCCAACCATGGATACCCCGCGATATAGTCACGGCGGCAAAACAAATGGATTTGCTCACCTATTTACAGCGATACGACCCCGGCGAGCTTGTACGCCTTTCTCCCGGCGTGTATTCCACCCGCACCCACGACAGCTTGAAAATCAGCCACGGAAAATGGTGCTGGTGGTCGCGCGGGATCGGTGGGAGAAGCGCGCTGGACTATCTTATTAAGGTACAGGGCATGGACTTCCAAGCGGCGGTACTGCATATCTGCGAATGCATGGGGAAAAGCCCGGAGTTGCCGCAGTACAAACCATACCGCGATATTCTTCCTCGCGGCGCGCCCGTTTTCAAGCTCCCGCCGCCATACCGCAACAATGACCGCGTTTTGTCGTATCTGACAGGACGCGGTATTTCTTTGCCCCTGCTGCTCTCCTGCATACGGGCAGGGATGTTATATGAGGATACCCGCCATAACTGCGTGTTTGTTGGTTTTGACCCAGCGGGCATGGCGCGATACGGGTTTGTGCGGAGCAGTTCACCCAACTCTACCTTCCTGCGGGATGTGGATGGCAGTGATAAACGCTATTCCTTCCATATTGGCGCAAAGGGTACGGCTGATACGGTTTACCTGTTTGAAAGCGCCATCGACCTGCTTTCGTATATCACGCTGGAGTTGGACGTGGGCCGGGACTGGCGCGGTGCTGATTATCTCTCTCTTTCGGGAATATATGCGCCCCATCGGGATAACCGGGATTTGCCGTTGGCGTTATCGGAATATCTTCGCACCCACCCGGAAGCGCGTCATATCGCGCTGTGTCTAGACAATGACCGGGGCGGGCGCTTGGCGGCGGAGGCGATACTGGAGCGGCTGCCAGACGGATATGAGGCCCATTCGCTCTTCCCGGCTGGTAAGGATTACAGCGCACAGCTCATGGCGCAAAAAGGCATATTAGAAATACAAACGCGGCAAAGCAAGGAACTAATCCGATAAAATCTCGCGCACACGGCATTCATGGGGCGTTTTATCCTCCCGCAAACCTTTGAACACCGGCTGGCGCATACCCCCGGAAGCTGTACGAAGCATATATTTGACCGTACAGACAAGGCATGGTTCGACCCAGCGGGCGTCCTCGTTATCGGCAGGTATGGGGAAAGGCGGCTCAGCCCGAGCGGGCAGCGCCGCGATGCGCTCAAAGGCTTCGCCGCCAACGCCAAGTGTCACATGCCCTTGATAGGTGGGCGTATCGCCGTCATATTGACCAAGAATAATGCTGGTCATGCCGTTATCCTTGGGAATATAGCCGCACACAAAAAAGTCCTCATCCAGCAGGGCTTTTATTTTTACCCAATCCTTTGTGCGCTTGCCGAAAAAGTATTTACTGTCACGGCGCTTCGCCACAATGCCTTCCAACCCCTGCGCCTTCGCAAGCGCGAAGAAATCCGTACCGTTCTCTTCCACAACTCTGGAAACGGCAAAACGGGCGTTCTGTGAGCGCACGGCCTTTTGCAACAGGGCTTTGCGCTCCATGAGCGGCAAATGATTGGTCGCAGCGTTCTTATAATACAGAATATCAAACGCGGTAAAGCAGGCCGGGTATTGCTTTGCGGCCAGCTCTATGCGATAAGCATTGCTCATGAGACTGCGGCGTTGAATTTGTGCAAAATCGGGCTTGCCCTCCACCAGCACGGCAAGCTCTCCATCCAATATGCAGCGCGCATGAACATGAGTGTGCAGTCCAGCAAGCTCTGGCGTTTTGGGGAGCATTTTCACATTCCGCTTGTTGCGCAATTCCGTTTCCCCTGCCGGGTCGAGATAGGCAAGGCACCGCTCCCCATCCAGCTTCAATTCATAGATATAGCCGGAATCGTCAAAGGGTTCGCTTTGCGCGCCAATCAGCATGGGCGATATGGTTTTTTCGGCGTACAAGTCTCCGCTCATGCCTGCTTGCGTTTGCGCGGCGTTTTGGGCTTTTCGCCTTGCGCCTGCTCAATGCTGGCTTTTAGCGCCTCCATAAGGTCAATAACATTGCCGGGGCGCTCCTCCGGCGGAGTCACGATTTCCTTGCCGGCGATTTTTGCCTCGATAATCTCACGCAAACGGGATTGATATTCGTCGTGGTATGCCGCTGGGGTGAAGGGCTTATCCATGGACGAAATCAACGTTTGCGCCATGCTCAATTCCTCGTCGGATATTTCGGGCTGGGCCGGTTCTTTGGGTGCCGCCTTCACCTCGTCTTGATAAAAAAGCGTTTCCATGAGAACGCCGCTTCTGGTGGGCATAAGCGCCAGCAGGGTTTCCTTCGTACCCAACACGGTTTTTGCCACCGCTATTTTACCGGCGTCAAGCATGGCGCGGCGCAGCAGCGAAAACGCCTTGTCGCCACCGGCTTCGGGCAGAACATGATATGTTTTGTCAAAGTAAATGGGCGGGATAGAGCTTAAATCCGTAAAGTGCAGAATGTGGATGGCTCTATCCTTTTCAGACTTGGCCTTTTCAAAATCCTCATCCGTCATGGTAACGAATTTGTTTTTGTCGTATTCAAAGCCCTTGACAATATCTTTGTTTTCAATTTCCTTGCCGCATGACGCGCATACCTTTTTATATTGCACACGGCTACCGTCCGGGCAAAGCTGGTTAAAATGAATATCGTTGTCCTGTGTTGCCGTGTACAGGCCCACGGGAATATGTACCAGGCCAAATGAAATTGCACCGCGATGGGCTACCGCCATATCGATCACCTCCGCGCTTAGTATGCAGCGTGGCGCTTTATTTCATGTCCATGGATTAATTGAAGGAGACTTTGTAAATATGAAACCCAACAACATACAGCGGACAGGGACGCGATATGAAAGCGGCCGGTGACTATCGTACAGCGCCTTGCGCTGTCTTAGCAAGCACTGACTTTGTGTGACCACAAAGTCGCTTGTAAGGGGCAGCGCCCCTTAAACCCCACCATCAGCATAGAGAGGAGGCGTCACTTTGCGAACGCGACCTTATAGAATATGGACACATTTGTCCGAACGGGAATATACGCTTTTCCGCACCAATGTAAAACGCTCAGGGCTGTCGCAAGAAAGATACATTCGTCTGCTGCTGTCTGGCCATACGCCCAAGGCCCTGCCGCCCATCGAATACCACAAGCTGCTTCGCCAGCTCTACGCCATCGGCAAAAATATGAACCAAATCGCAGCCCGCGCTAACAGCACGGGCTTTTTTCTTGCCGAGGAATATGCCCGTAATGCCGATGAACTGCGGCAAGCCCTTCTTGAAATACAGGCGGCGTTTACGCTGCCGGAGCAGGAGTAGCGCATGGCCACCACCGCAATATGGCCCATCCGTGGGCGGCTCGACCAGGTTATTACCTACACCGAAAACCCAGATAAAACCGCCAACCCCAAATGGATGCAAGCCGACCTGCAAGCCCTTTCGGATGTAGTGGAATACGCCATGGACGAGGCCAAGACGCGCGATGTGTTGAATGAGTTGGAGCATATCGTGGACGAAGGTCACTGCCAGCGCCAGTATTTCACCAGCGGCGTGAACTGCGACCCGGCCACGGCCCGCGACGCCATGAACATGACAAAGCGACGCTTCGGCAAGGAGGGCGGCATCGTGGCCTTCCACGGGTATCAATCCTTTGCCCCCGGCGAGGTCACGCCGGAACAGGCGCATTTAATCGGTCTGCAACTGGCCGAGAAATTGTGGGGCGAACGGTTTGAGGTGGTGGTATCCACGCACCTAAACACGGGCGTCGTTCACAATCATTTCGTGCTGAACTCCGTGTCCTGTGTGGACGGGCTTCGCTATTGCGACAACAAAAAGACCTACGCGCAAATGCGCCGCGCTTCGGACGAGCTTTGCCGGGCGCATATGCTCTCCGTCATTACACAGCAGAATGGCCGATCCGCCCATTACCGGGAATGGATGGCCGACCACGCGGGTGAGCGCACATGGCGTACCGCAATCCGCGAGGATGTGGACAAGGCTATCGTCGCCAGCATGACATGGCAGGCATTTTTAGCGCAAATGCGAAAGCAGGGATATGAAGTGAAAACCGGCGTGAAACACATCGCGGTACGCCCGCCCGGAAAGGAGCGATTTGTGCGCCTCCGCTCCTTGGGTGACGAGTACGCCGAGGACGCGCTCCGCCAGCGGATTTTACGGCAACGCGCGCCTGAGCGTTCGAAGCAGGCTGAGCCGCCGAAGGTGGTACGCATACGGGGGAAAGGAGACTTTCGGCTATCCAAGGTCACATGGAAAAGCCTACGGGCGCTCTATTATTTCTACTTACACAAGCTCAGACAGGCGCGGCAGGCAAATACCCCCGCGTCTTTTGTGTTACGGGAGGATTTACGCAACCTATCGGCATTATCTGAACAGGCGCAATTCCTGGGCCGTTATAAGCTGGATACCGCCGAACAGCTTGCGTCCCATCGGGCAAATTGCGATGGGCAAATCATTTTGTTATGCGTCGAGCGCAAGAAACTGAAAAACCGACTGCGCCGAAAGGACACCGCACCGGAGCAAATGGCACCTATCGCCGCTCGTGTTGTAGCCATAAACGAAAAACTGAAAACACTTCGGAGGGAAGTGCGTTTATGCGATGACATTCTCATTCGTTCCGTACAAATCAAAGAAAACTATGTAACTACAAGACAACAGGAAAAGGAGGAACAGACCCATGAGCCAATCGGGAGAAGCGGCGGAGCAGTTGACCAACATGGTCACAAACATGACCGTCAAGGGCGTTGAGTGCGTCAGCAACCTTGCGGGCCGGGGCGCGTTGTCCCTTGCCACTTTCTTAATTGCCGCGCTCAAGGACGAGAAGCGCGTGAGCGGCAAGACCCGTATGCGGAGCTTTCGCGGCAAACCCACGCGGGTATTCGTCATACGCCAAAGCGAGTTGAAAACCTTTGCGCAGGAGGCCAAAAAGTACGGCATCCTCTACGCCGCCATACTGGACAAGCGCAACAAGGACGGTCTGTGCGACATTGTGGTGAACGCCGAGGACGCAGGCCGGGTAAACCGCATCGCGGACAGGTTCGCCCTCAGTACGGTGGATGTTGAGAAGATACGCGAGGACATCATCAAAGCCCGGAAACTGGCGGCGAAACAGGCGGGCAAGCAGGATGGCTCAGGTAAGCAGCAGGAGCGGCCCGACCCCGCTTCTGACAAAAACCATACCGTTAAAGAAACGGAGCTTGACCAAATGCTGGGCGCACCCGCTCCGCCCGTTCATGTCGCCAACGAAAACCCTATGACGCCCCGGAAGGAGAGAAGTTCTCCGTCCGGGCTTACATCCGCGCCCAGAAGCAATACCGATAAAGCGTTGGACGCACCCACGCGCCCCTCCGTGCGCAAGGAAATCAACAAAATCAAGGAGCAGCGCAGCATGGGCGAAAAGCAGCCGGAGCGCCGGCAGCAACAGCACAGCGCCCCGAAAAAGAAGAAATCCAAGCGAAAAACGAAAGGCAGGTAACGCACATGGAAACCCGTGAGAATTACGACGCTTTATTTCAAGAATCCCCGCAAGCGGCAGCACCAGCGCCCAGCGAACCACGCGCTCCCATGGATAAGGAGGCATGGGCGGCAAAGCAAAAGGAGCAGCGCGAAACCCTGTATGAGCGGGCAGACAGAATGGCGGACGCCGTTTTGGACGACCCCGCCGCTTTGCAACGGTATTTGAAAGCGCAGGCTCTTTTAGGCAGGAGCGGCGTCACCAACACCTTGCTTCTCATGGAGCAATGCCCCGGCGCTACCCGTGTCCATTCCTTTGAGGAATGGCAGCGCATGGGGCGCTCTGTGAAGCGCGGCGAGCAGGCCAGCCTTGTTTTTGAGCGCGGGCGGGAGTATGTGCGCGAGGATGGCAGCATAGGCGCGTTTCAGAACGTCAAGCGGGTGTTCGACGTGCGCCAGACGGCAGGCAAGCCACTTCGCCAGCCGCCCATCCACCCGGTTCGCAACAGGCTGAAGGCGCTCATGACAAATACGTCCGTACCAGTGCGCTTATCGGATGAAATATCGCAAAGCCTTGGCGCGCTGTATCAGGAGGATAAAAACGCCGTGCAGGTTGCCCGTGGCTTGGACGGCAACGACTTATTCTTCGTTGTCGCCCGCGAGCTTGCCCGTGCCGAAACCCGCGCCAGCACCTTCGCCTGTGATTGCGTAGCAAACATCATGTGCAATCGCTACGGCATGACGCCACGTTACAGCGACCAAGTACCCGAAGAATTTGCCAATCTGGAGCCCCAGGGCAAACGTGAGGTGCTGGTATCTGTGCGAAACGCCGCCTGTGCCATGATGGAACGCATGGACAGAAGCCTCAGCCAAATACTCCAGCCACAGGAAAAGCGGCAGGACGCGCCCCAGCGTTAGGAGGCAAGCCATGGAAGAAAAACGCATTATCGAGGTGGATGAAGGCCAGCGGCGGCTTATTATAGGGACGCTGAACGAAAAGCGAAACGAACTTGTGCAGCAAGGGCAAGACACGGATTTTGTGGACGATACCCTACTTGCTGCAATCGACGCGCCTACCAAACGGGCAAAACAGCGGGAAGGCCGTGACGAGCGATGAACCGCCAGCGCCCCGACCGGGCTACCCTCATCCTCCTGATTATCCTCATCATCCCTGTGATATGGGCGGCTGTTCTGGCCGCCCCTTTTCTTGTGGAGGGCTTACCGGGGCTTATCAAGGGGCTCCCGGGCATTGACCCCGCAAACGTCACATGGACGGCGGATACGCCCCGCACCATCTTGATTTTCCTCCTTGCTTACGGCATGGGGCTTATGATTTACTACTCCACCCGGCGCAATTACCGGCGTTTGGAGGAACATGGCTCGGCCCGATGGGGCGATGCCGCCGCCCTTTGCCGCAAGTATAGGGATAGGAAATCGCCTAACCAAAACAAGCTCCTGACGCAGAACGTATCCATCGGATTAAACGGGCGCAAGCACCGCCGCAACCTGAACACGCTGGTGATCGGCGGCAGCGGCGCGGGCAAGACCCGATTTTTCTGCAAGCCCAACGTCATGCAGGCCAATACATCATTCGTGATTTTAGATCCCAACGGAAAAGAAGTTTTAGGATATATATTGCAAGCAGTCCATTGAATACGGCTGCGAATAAAAGACGGAAAGGAGGTCAGAAAGTGCCTAAAATCAGGGATTTTGATAGAGTTACAGCCCTCTATGAGAGGCTGTCCAAGGATGATGAGCAGCAAGGCGAATCGAACTCGATACTGAATCAAAAGAGATTTCTCGAAGATTTTGCCCGCAAAAGTGGTATGACGAACATCAAGCATTTTACCGATGACGGCTACACAGGGCGTAACTTTAACCGTCCCGGATTTCAGGCAATGCTTGCAGAAGCCGAAGCTGGAAAAATCGGCACGATTATCGTCAAGGATATGAGCCGTTTCGGTAGAAACTATCTTGAAGTCGGCTTTTATACCGAGATACTGTTCCCCAAGAAGCAGATACGCTTTGTTGCAATCAATAACAGCGTGGACAGCGACAAACCACAGGATAACGACTTTACCCCGTTCCTCAACATAATGAATGAGTGGTACGCCAAGGACACCAGCAACAAGATAAAGTCCATCTTCCTGTCCCGTATGAGCGATGGAAAACGCTGCTCCGGCAGCATTCCCTACGGCTACAATCGACTGCCCGAAGATAAGCAGACCTTAGTGGTCGATCCTGTTGCTTCTCAGGTGGTAAAACACATCTTTGAGCTTGCGGCAGAGGGCTTGACACCTCCGGCAATCGCAAGACAGCTAACGGAGGAAAAGGTGCTTATCCCATCGGCGTACACCCTCCAATATCACCCCGAACAATGCAACCGAAAAGCGGAGTACGGCTGCACAAACTGGAACGCAAACACGGTAAGAGAGATTTTAAGCCGACAGGAATATCTCGGTCATACTGTGCTGAGAAAGACCATCGGAACGAATTTTAAGACCGATGAACGCCGCTTTGCCACCGATGAGGAACGCCTTGTGTTTGAGGACACCCACGAGCCTATCGTTGACAGCGAGCTTTGGGAGCAGGCGCACAGAAGATTGAAACACGCTACACGCCGTATAAAGGAAGGGACGCACCAAGAGGAATGCTTACTGCCTGGTCTTGTGTATTGCGCTGATTGCGGCAGTAAGATGTCCTATCAGACGAATTACTACAAAAGCGGAGAACCCTATCACTCGTTCCGATGCAGCAGCTACGGGAACAGAACCGTGAACTGCACCATCCATCATATCAGCGACAAAGTCCTCTATCAGTTGGTGCTGCGCTCTATCCAGCGCCTTTCAAGCCACATTATCGCAGATGAGCGTGGCTTTGCGGAAGAATTGAAAAGCAAATGGGAAGCAAAGGCGAATGGCAAACCGCAAAAGCAAAAAGAGGAACTTCAGACAATCAACCGCAGACTGAACGAGCTTGACCGCCTGATTGGAAGCCTTTATGAGAATTTCATTTCAGGTCTGCTGCCCGAAAAGCAGTACAAGTCCCTGATGAAGAAATACTCGACTGAACAGGATAGCCTTGAGAGCCAAGTGTCGGAAATTCAGGAGAAGCTGGAGCAAACCAAGGCGTCCTCTGCTCATATCGGACGGTTTATCAAGCTCATCAAGAAGTATAAGCAGCCCGCAGAGCTGACGAAAGAGATGGCGTGTGAGCTGATTGATAAAATCGTTGTTCACGAAGCCGTGGGCAAAAAACCGAACCGACAGCAGCAGGTGGACATTTATTATAACTTCATCGGGCAGTTTGACCTCCCACTTTCCGAAAAGGAAATTGCCGAAGCAAGACGGAAAGCCGAGCAAGAAGCGGCGGAAAAAGTCAAGCGCAAGAAAAGACGGCAGCGTGAGAGCAATGTTGCCCATCAAGCCAAAGCCAAGGCGGAACGCTGGGCGGCGAATGACGGTCATAAGTACCCGAAGCGTATCTGCGAACAGTGCGGTAAGGAGTTTTATCCGAACAGCACAAGGCAGAGGTTTTGTAACACCGACTGCACGAAAGCCCATCAGCAGGCAGAAAAAGAGAAGAAACGCTTTGCCGAAAAGGGCGAGCACACCTTTCGTCAAAAGGGCTGCAAGATTTGCGGCAAGCCCTTCTGGCCGTCCAACGGTCAGGAGGTGCTGTGCTCTGAGGAATGTAAAACCATCAACCGCAGACAGAAGCAGCTTGCCTATTATCACCGTAAGCAATCCGAGCAGAAAGCCGGAGAAGCAATATAAATTCAAGGAGGAACACACAATGGAGAAATTCATCACAGACCAGCGGACAGGCTTGCGCTATGAGCTTGTCGGGGACTACTATTTGATTGCCGGAGAGGATGAGCCGGAGGGCAGACCTGTCGGCATATGGGGACAGCGACACTTGCGGTATCTGAAACAGCACCGTAAGGTACTCTATTCCGAACTGCTGATAAGCGGCAAGCTGAACGATTACCTTGCCGATATAAACGAGCAGGCAGAGGAAATGTTTTCTCAGCTGGTAAAACAACTTGCCGAAAAGGAGGGTGTAACGGAAGCGCTTAAAGCGGAAAACCAAATGCTGTGGGTGCAGAAGATGAACAACATCCGCAACACCGCTATGGAGGTTGTTTCAAACGATTTGATTTACCGTTAGGAGGACGGCTATGAATGTCAAGCTGGACGATTATGAGGTGCGGGTGCTGATAAACGGATTGGTACAGCAGCACAGGAGCTATGATGCAGAAACCAACGGTCAGATTGATTCCCTTGCCCTTCGCTTGTGTGACATTGCGGAAGCAATGAAGCCGGGGCGAAAGAAGAAAGTCCCTTTTGAGCCGGTAGAAATCAGAGTGATTCGCCAGTGTCTTATAGAGTGGCGAAATCGAGAGATACAAGCTGAAAGGCACGGTGCCGTGGATGCCTTAAACGAATTGCTGATACGGTTTACCCGCTAAAGAGAAAAGTCGCTGTCGCAGACGGCGGCTTTTCCTTTTCGGGTAGTATTCAAGAAGTCATAAAGTTCCGTGAGTAATGGAAGAAGGCAATGCTTTGAGAAAAAGATGAGAGCAATATTCTGAAAACTACTTGAGATTTGGGGGAAAATCTGCTATAATACTGCTGTATATCTATGGGGCGGGGGGATTTATATCCTTTTTTTGCCTTAGAAATTATGGAAGGAGGACTTGACTATGGCAAACGGAAATGCGA
>ERZ773194.737-NODE-737-length-40714-cov-12.120318_pt1 | contig 40714 bp, 31 predicted proteins | sample MGYA00511240_ERZ773194 | MGnify/ENA primary metagenome ERZ773194 (study PRJEB29015, sample SAMEA2737774) | human gut metagenome | biome: human gut; feature: human-associated habitat; material: faeces | place: China | collected 2012 ... | reverse complement strand
CGGCAAGCACGGTGTAAAACCCGCCTATGCCCTTAATGATTCTTCCCTGTTTGGTTACTTTCATACTTTTTGCTCCTGTGCAGTGCATGTTCGAATCGGGTCGCCCTCCGCATCGGCAGAGTGTGCGCTTTCGTTCCGAATTGCACCGCCTGCGTCTTATTCAAACCTGACGGGCATACGTTTGATTTCCGTTCCGTTCATATAGATTATGCAGTCAAACAGGCCATCCGCAATAAACCCCGCATCAAAGCTCAGGCTGTGCAGTCCGGCACCGAGAATCTGCTCGTAAACCACGAATCTGCTTCCGCCGTTTTCGGAAGGTCCGATGTTTGAAATCAGAACCACAGTAAACGTCGAATCGGCTGCATCGGCGAGAACATCCGTTGACATATGAGCAAATGTTGACTTTTTTATTTGCTCTCCGAGATAAACATCAACATGAACCGACCCGGGTAAAACGGGTATTCCCGCATTCGGGTTCTGTGCCGCAGCCAACACGTTTGACGATTGAACCGCAACGGTGTTTATGTTTGAATTGCGGTAATCCTCCGCAAACCTGAAACAGTAATCGCTTATGCCGTATGCAGTGAGTACCGCTGCTATTTCCTCAAGGCTGTCGTAATCGGACAATTCCGGCATCGGCAGCATTGTTTCCCCCGAAACGCCGCTTATCCGAACATCAATTGTTTCCTCGCCGGGCAAAATTTCGCTTCCGTTCGGCACCGATTGCCAGATTATTGTTCCGGGTTCGGCATCATTGGGCTCGTATTCCACGGATTCAATATACATTCCTATCTCGCTCAGCAGCAATGATGCTTCGTCAAGTTTTTTTCCGGTTAAATCCGGCATTGGTACGGTTTCCTGCGGAGGTCCGCTGCTCAGCCAAACATCAACATAACCGTTTTTGTCGTGCGCCGCACCGCTTACGGGCGATTGATGGCAAACGGTTCCCTCCGGATAGTCCGCACTTGCTTCCGTTCCCGCAACCCGAATCCTGAATTCCCTGTTTTTAAGCACCCTCTCCGCCTCTGCACTTGTTTCACCGAGTACTTCCGGCACACGGGACAGCTTATCGTTGCCCGCACCGCCGTACATGTAAACATACCACAACACGAACATTCCGACTATGAATGCAACCATCAGCGATACGGGAAGCACAACATGCCAAAGCTTTGCCCGCCGCCCATGTTTTTCGGTCTTTTGCGCATTGCGGTTCGCATTCCGAACCGCGTTCTTCAGCAGAATATGCTTTTTGGGCTGAGCCATTGCGCGTTCCAGATCCTGCCGCATCTCTGCTGCCGAGCTGTATCGCTCCTCTCTTTTTTTTGCCGTTGCTTTAAGCACAACATCGCTTACAGCCGGAGGTATTGCCGAATCAAATTCTGTCGGTGCGGGAACGGTATCGTTTATATGCCGCAGTGCAACCTGCACGGGATTTTCCCCTTCGTAAGGCGGTTTCCCCACAAGCATTTCAAAAAGCATTATTCCCACGGAATATATATCGCTTTCCGTTCCGACTTCCTCGCCCTTCGCCTGTTCCGGGGAAATATAATGGACCGAACCCACAACGTTTTTCCCGTCGAACGTTTTTGTTGTTGCATCGGCATCTTTGGCAATGCCGAAATCTGTGAGTTTTATCTCTCCCGTTGTTGAAATCAGTACGTTCTGCGGCTTTACATCGCGATGAATATATCCGGCGTTATGTGCGCACTCAAGTGCGTCAAGAATCTTTTCTGCAATTCCGACGGCAGTTTTTACATCAAGCTTTTTCTTTGCGGAAAGATACTCTTTCAGTGTGCATCCTTTCACAAACTCCATAACGATAAAGCTTCTCGAATCGTATGTTCCGTAATCGTAAGCGCGCACGATATTGGCGTTTTTCAGCGACAGCACCGCCTGCGCTTCGCGTTCGAATCTGCGCACATATTTCGGATCCCTGCAATAGTCTTTTTTAATAACTTTCAATGCAACGGTTCTATCGGTCTTTAAGTCATGGGCTTTATACACATCCGCCATGCCGCCGCTGCCCGCTTCGCATTCAATGCGATATCTTCCGTTTATCAGTTCACCTATCATGCGCCAATCCCCCCGGCATTTTTAACAAGCACAACGGTCACATTATCCGATGAACCCGCTGCAAGTGCAGCGTCCGTCAGTCTGTCGCACGCCGTCAACAGATTGCTTTCGCTGCTCAGTATCTCCTCCGCCAAGCTGATATTCATGCTTCCGTGCAGACCGTCGCTGCAAAGCATGATTATGTCCCCGTCTTTCCATTCAACAATCCCCGTATCGGCCTTTATAAACGGACTTGTTCCGACTGCACGCATAAGGATGTTTCTCTGCGGGTGCGTCTCCGCCTGTTCCCGAGTTATGACTCCGGAACGCACAAGTTCTTCAACGAACGAATGATCCCGAGTGATAAGCTTCAAACTTTCGCCGTTAAAAAGATAAAGTCGGCTGTCGCCCACGTTTGCAAAGGTGAACCTTTGCGGGCGAACATATGCCATAACGACCGTTGTTCCCATTCCCGCGCAGCTTTCATCCTGCTGCGCTGCATCAAAAATCTGTTTATTGGCATATGAAATTGCATGCTGCAAAAGCATTCTTGTGTTTGTTATTGTGCTTGTTTCGACGTATTTCACAATCGACTCAACCGCAATGCAGCTCGCGATATTTCCCGCGCGGTGTCCGCCCATGCCGTCGGCAACAATCGCTATCGGTTTTTCGTTTTCGGCGGGTATGCTGCAATAGTCCTCATTCGCACTTCGCCGCCCCGTTTCAGTTCTGTAAGCATAAATCATCTGACTTTCCTCGTTGAATGTTTCGTCGGTTATTCCGACAAACACATTTGTTCGCTCAACCGGTTCCGAGTTTGTTATAATAACCCGATTGCGGCCGGAATCAAATCTATTCTTGTTCGGGTTTGCTTATCAGCCCGTCCTGACCGATATGCTTGCTTCGGAGCTGTCCGCATGCACCGTCAATATCGGTACCCAATTCGCGCCGAACCGTTGCGGAAACATGCCTCTTTTCAAGCCACTCCGCAAATTTGTATGCATATGCACGGCTGACCCCGTTAAGGCTGCGTTCCTTGACGGAATTCAGCGGAATAAGATTCACATGGCAATTTATGCCGCGAAGCTTTGATGCAAGCTCAGCTGCGCATTCTTCGGATGAGTTCACGTCCGCAACCAATGCATATTCAAAAATCACCCTTCGTCCCGTCACGTCCGCATAGTGTTTTGCAGCAGGTATCAGCTCCTCCATTCGATAGCTCCGATTCACCGGCATAAGTCTGTCTCTGATATCGTTGTTCGGCGCATGAAGCGAAATGCAAAGCGTTACATGCGGCGCATCCTCGATGAGTTTATAGATTTTCGGTACAAGACCGCATGTTGAAAGCGAAATATTCCGCGGACTGATTCCGAGTCCGTCCGCCGCCGCTGCACGCTTCAGAAACCTGACGGTGTTATCGTAATTGTCGAGAGGTTCTCCGCAGCCCATCATTACAATGTTTGTGACAGTTCGTTTTTTGTCGTCAGCGTGCGGGAAAGCGCGTTCAACAGCGGTTATTTCCGAAAGCATTTCCCCCGCCGTAAGGTCTCGAACCTTGCCGTTCAGTGTTGACGCACAGAAAGCACAGCCCATGCGGCAGCCCGCCTGGGTTGAAATACAGAGTGTGTTTCCGTACGAGTATCGCATCAAAACACCCTCAACAACGTTGCCGTCCTCGGTTTCGTAAAGCATTTTTGCGGTATCGTCTTTTTTTGATTGTTTGCATTCAATGATGCCGACGCCGCCGAAAGGGAAGGCGGAAAGCTTTTCGCGCAGCGTTTTCGGGATATTCAGCATTTCTTTGGGCGGCACACCTTTTGCAAGCCATTTCATGACCTGCGATGTGCGGAATTTCGGTTCGTGCAGTTCCTCAAGCAGCAAGCCGAGTTCCTCTGTTGTAATTGATGCAAGCTCGTTCATTTTTCTCTCTTTTCGTTTTTGCCTTTCGGCTTATCTTTTTGCGTTCCGATACGTTCAAACGATACGGATGTCAAATTTCATATCACGTCAGGATTCCGATTTTGCATTCCGCATTTCTGCCCCGGATTTTACCGCCGCAGCGATAAAGAACCCATCCATTCCGTCAAGGTTCGGAAACAGCTGAAGCATTCCGTCCGCCGAGCGTCGGCGAATATCCTCATTCTGCCGCAGCTTATTCGAATCGACACAGTCAAACGGCGAAACGGCAGTGAATTCCGGATGATTCATCAGAAAGCTTTGCACCGTATCCGCATTCTCGCGTTTTGAAACGGTGCATGTCGAATACACAAGCCTTCCGCCCGGTTTTACGCAGCGGCAGCAAGCCTCAAGGATTTTTTGCTGTAGGGAAGCTAATTCGCAAACATTGTTTTCCGTTCGATTGAGATAGGCATCGGGCTTCGTCCCTCCGCCCATGCCCGAGCACGGCGCATCAACAAGCACAACATCGAACGCATTTTCAAATTCGGGATTGAACTCCGCCGCATCCGCACATATGCATTCCGCAATTGAAACGCCGAGTCTTTTGAGTGTCGCTTCCGTCAATTTCACGCGGTGCGGATGAAACTCCTCTGCAACAATATGTCCGTTGTTTTTCATCAGTGACGCAAGGCAGGCGGTTTTTCCGCCCGGTGCGGAGCAGGCGTCAAGAATCTTCATTCCGGATTCCGCGCCGCAGGCAAGGCAGCAAAGCATCGCGCTCTCGCTTTGAATTGCAATTTTGCCTTCGTTAAACAATGCACTCCCGCTGATATTCAATTCGCCGGACTTCGTGATTACGAGTGCATCCTTTACATATTTTCCGCGACGATATTCAATGCCGAGCCTGTCCAATTCCGTGCAAAGCTGTTCGGTCGTGAAAGGATACTGTGCTCTCACCGTGAAGTTGTGCACGCGCGATGCAAGCATTTCATCGGTAAAATCAAACCCGTATTCCCCGATGTATTCACGAGCCATAAATTCCGGCACTCCGTAAAGAACATGCAGTTTTTTCGCCGATTCGGACGGAAGTTCGGGCAGACCGTCGGAATTTTTGCCGCGTGCAATGCTGCGCAGAACGCCGTTGACATAGCCGGACAGACCACCTTTGCCGATGCTTCGTATAAGTTCCACGCTCTCACTGCAAACGACATGATCCGGGGTGTTCATAAAAAGCATTTCGGCAATGCCCATCTGAAGCACGATCCGCACGCTTCCGTGAATACGTCCCTTTGCGTAATGAGCAATCAGGTAATCGGCGTAGCTGCAATGTTCGACAGTGCAGTAAACAAGTGCCGTTATCCGCGCAGCATGGTTATGCTCCGTGTTTTTCAGTGCTTCCTTCAGCGCAAGGTTTGAATATGCTCCTTCCCGCATGATAAGGTTCAGAACATCATATGCCTGTTTCCGTGTGCTGCATATCTTTTTTTGTGTCATTTTAAATTCCTTTGCGCGGACGTTTTGGGACAGTTTTGCGCTTTTGCTTTATTCGGCATCGATTCAACCGTTAAAAATGCAGCCGAGGATTTTTTTCGAGTTAAGCGCAGCTTTTGCATTCATGCGCTTTGAATTCGGAAACTGCAATTCTGTGATTTCCGTCACACCGTCCCCTGTCCGAACGAAAAGACCCCTTTTCGAATCGGCAATGACGCATTCACCGCATACCGATGCATTTTGCAGAATTTGATTCTGCTTCTCATCGGGAACAAGCCGTGTTGAAATTATTTTGATTTTCTGCCCCGAGAGCATCGCAAATGCGCACGGCTCCGGATTAAGCCCGCGAACAAGGTCGTGAATGCGTTGTGAAGATTTTGAAAAGTCTATGCATGCATCCTCTTTTTTAATTTTTGCGCATTTTGTTGCAAGCGCATCATCCTGTTTTGTTCGCGGCAGCGTTCCGTCAGCGAGTCTTTCAATCGTTTCGCGCAGAGTTTCCGCACCGATAACGGCAAGACGGGAATAAAGCTCGCCGTACGTTTCGTTCTCTCCGATTTTTGTTTCATGCTGCAGCAGCATATCTCCCGTATCCATGCCGATATCGGTCAGCATCGTTGTGACACCCGTTACCTTTTCGCCGTTGATGATTGCAGACTGCACCGGGGAAGCTCCGCGATACTTCGGCAGAAGACTGCCGTGAACGTTTATGCATCCGTATTTCGGAATTTCAAGGTTTTCCCGTGAGAGTATCTGTCCGAATGCAGCCGTGACCATAAGTTCCGGCGCAAAATCCTTCAGCGCACGGACGCCCTCTTCGTTTTTTATCCGTTCGAACTGGTGCACTGCAATCCCCGCTTCAAGTGCAGCAGCCTTCACAGGCGGCATTGCAAGCCCGTGCCCTCTGTCGCGCGGTCTGTCCGGCTGAGTGAAAACTTCGATTTCGTGCCCCTGTTCAATGAGCATTTTGAGTGAAGGAACAGCAAATTCCGGCGTTCCCAGGAAAGCGATTCTCATATTGTTATTGTTCCTTATCTTTATAAAATCCGAGATAGGAATCCGCACCGCTCTTTCGCGGACGCTGTTTTATTCCTGCTCCTCCGCCTGTCCCGCGTCAAACCCTTCGGGCGGTTCCGTCACTTTTTCAAGGTAGACATGCCCGTCCAGATGATCGCATTCATGCATTATGCAGCGCGCAAGCAAACCCTCCGCCTCGTATTCAATAAGGCTGCCGTCACGATCATAGGCGCGCATCACAACATGGTTCGGGCGGACTACATAACCCGATTTCCCGGGGAACGACAAACAACCTTCCAAATCACCCTGCTCTCCCGAAGCGCTGATGATAACGGGATTGATGGCTTCAATTAATCCGTCACCGCAATCCATTACAACAACGCGACGCAAAATGCCGACCTGCGGCGCCGCAAGCCCGACTCCCTCCGCATTATACATAGTCTCCGCCATGTCATCCAGCAAGTCATAGAGTCGTTTGTTGAAATGCTCCACAGGCCTGCAAACTTTGTATAAACACTCCGCATCATCGGTAAAAATCTTTCGTATAGCCATTGAAATCCGAACCGTCCTTTCAAGCCGCGCACTGCACCGTTTCAGCGATAAGTCTTTTTCCGCATAGTTGAAACGGACATACTGCACTCATGTTATCATTGGGTATTATAACATGGATCGCGGCTTATTAAAAGGCTTTTTTCGTTCCTATGACAGTTGTATCCCTCTCACGGTTCAATCCGACTCACTTAAAATAATCGAAACATCCGAATGATATGTATTCGAAAAATATGTTAAACGGTGTATACTGCTTTTCAACATTCTGTCTTATACTCATGAGTTCATTGCTTGCTTTACCGCATAACGCGGCGTCAGGGTCAAGGGGTAAACAGAAAAAAATTGACAACAACGTTCACGGCATGTTAAAGTAGGCTGAATAAACAGTAAGAGGTTCAAAATGAAAAAGATTATTGTCATCGGATGCATGGGCAGCGGAAAAAGCACATTTGCCGAAAAGCTGCACCGCAAAACAAAAATACCGCTGTTTCACCTTGATAATATATGGTGGAAAGCGGACAGAACTCACATCTCACGCGAAGAGTTCGATTCGGAGCTGAACCGAATTATACAGGGTGACTCATGGATAATTGACGGGGACTACAATCGAACTTACGCTGCACGTTTTGAAAAATGCGATACCGTGATTTTTCTTGATTACAGTGAGAAACAGTGCATGGAGGGTCTTCGTTCACGGGTCGGAAAGGTTCGCGCGGATATGCCGTGGGTCGAAAACGAACTCAGCGCGGAGCTTGTTGAGCTTGTGAAAGGGTACAGAGTTCAAACCCGTCCCAAGGTGCTTGAGCTTATTGCCGCACACGGGGGTGTCGAATGCCGCATCTTCAACCGCCGCGAACAGGCAGATGCATGGCTTCGGTCTTTGCCGCCGCAGCTTTAATCCACTTTTCGGAGCGCATGTTGTTTCCGCAGCAGAGTACTTGACTGTTAAATACAGCGTTTGATATAATAAAACACGCAGAAAATGTCTTTCGGCACAGCTCTGCGCAGAAAAGAACTGTTAGGAGAATTATGGTTACAGCAGAAAAAAGCAGAATAGACTGCAGGCACATTGATGTTCTTGACGGAATTCGGGCTGTCAGTGTTATAATTGTTTTGATTTTCCATTTTTGGCAGCAAACATGGATTTTTCCCGTAATTAAAACGCCGTGGCTTGCCTCCGTCGGAATAACCAAAATAGATTTTTCAAATTTCGCAACAGTCGGATATCTTTTTGTGGATATGATGGTTCTTATCAGCGGTTTCCTGCTGTTTTTGCCGCTGATACGCAGCATTATTCTCGGCGAAGAGATGTCAAGTTGGAAAAACTACGCGCGCAGACGCATTGCGCGAATCGTGCCGAGCTATTATTTTGCCGTGCTGCTGCTTTTCTTTGCCTCTGCACTTCCGACCGGGGCATATGCAACAACGGCGGACGCCTTAAAGGATCTTTTTGCCCACCTGACCTTTACCCAAACGCTTTGGGTCAACACATATATTGCAACTCCGCTGGATGTTGTGCTGTGGACGGTTGCAATCGAGGTTTGGTTTTATGTTCTTTTTCCGTTCGTTGCCGAATTCATCAAAGGACCGCGGAACAAAAACCGACAGAGTTTCACCCCCGCATACGGAATCTTCTTCATTTTTGCCGTTTTTAACATAATTAATTATGTCTATACCGAAAACTTTGTTCTTAAGGGCAATGTATATCTTGCAATGCGCATAAACCAGTTCCCTGCGTTTCTCGGAGTTTATTCAATCGGAATGCTCGGAGCGTCGGCTTTTGTTTTGATTGCAAAAAATTGCAGACGCAGCAGAATTTTTAATGCGGTAAACACCCTTTTCTCTGTTTGCAGCATTTTGCTTATCGTTTACTTGATTAACGATTGCGTCGCCACGCAGGAACGGCAGGTTTGGCAGGTTACGGAGCGTTCAAAGCTTGCCTTTGTGTTCATGACATTTATTATCACCACTGCGCTGTCAAGCAAATGGTATCGCTGGCTGTTCTCAAACAAGTTCATGCGTTTTCTTTCAGGAATATCCTACAATTTGTACATTTGGCATCAATGGCTTGCCGTTCAGTGCAAAAACACTTGGCGCATCCCGAAATGGTCGGGAGAAATTCCTCCGAACATGCTGAATATCACCTACTGGATGAACAGATATGCTGTTGTAATAACAGTGTTCGCATTTGCGGCAGCAATACTGGCAACTTATTTAATTGAAAAGCCTTTTGCAAACCTGATTATGGGCCGTCCCGTGTTTCCGCTTTTTGCAAAGAAGCACCTGAAAACCGCCAATTCGGCTGACGAAGAATGCATCAGCGAAGAAGAGTCCGCTCCGCTCTCCGCTGAGGTTGATTCGTTCGCCGATACCGTCGATTCCGATGAGCCGACCGAGGATGCCGCCGCAAATCCCTGGGGCGAAAAGGAAACCGACCGAAACGATTCGGATTGTGATTGATAGGATATGTTGTAAGTTCAAAATCGAGGCTTTTCCATGCTGCACCCAGGACTGTACGAACAAGTCATCAATAACGCATTGACCCGCGAGCTTGCGGAAATTCCGGAGGCTCGCAAGGCTGTTGCCCCGATTGACAAGGCAGAAGCCTCTAAGGTGTTGGCGCAATATTTGGCGGACGTGATTCGGAAAGGACTGGATAACGTTCTTGACAACGGTGGCGACATCTCGGCTCAGATAGAATTGAGCAACAGAATCGTTAACCTAATTCAAAGCACAACGAAGGAACCCGACTTTGCCGCACTCGGTGTTGACGAACGTGCCGAGCAGCTTTTTGCACTTTTGCGAAAAGCCGATCCGCGGCTTGCCGTGGGAAAAACTGCGGCGGACATAGAGCGCCCGGAAACATCCATTGCACAAAGCTCGCTCTTTACCGGTGCGGTGCATGAACCTCAGATGTTCACGGAGCTCAAAAAAGAAATTATCTCGGCCGACCGAATTGACATGTTGGTATCCTTTATCAAGTGGAGCGGCCTGCGGCTCATCATGGACGAACTGCGAGAATTTACGCAAAACGGCGGCGAGCTCCGTGTTATTACCACGTCTTATATGGGTGCGACGGATGTTAAAGCCATCGAAGAGCTTCGCCGGCTGCACAATGCGCAAATAAAAGTCAGCTACAACACAAAAACAACGCGGCTCCATGCCAAGGCCTATATCTTTTACCGCAACACGGGGTTCACGACTGCGTATGTGGGTTCATCCAATCTGTCTAATGCAGCATTGACAAGCGGCCTTGAATGGAACACAAAAGTAACGCGGCGCGACCTGCCCGAAACCATTGACAAGATCGCCGCTACCTTTGAGTATTACTGGAATGACCGTGAATTTGAGTACTATGATGAGGGGCAGAAAGAGCGTCTGGCCCGTGCGCTGAAAGCAGAAAAATACTTTGACACCAACAATGCCGAAGTTTATACCATGGATATTAATCCGTACGCCTATCAGCAAGAGATTCTGGATAAGCTGGAGGCGGAACGTGCCGTTCGAGGCTATATGCGCAATCTGATAGTAGCTGCCACCGGCACCGGCAAAACAGTCATCTCTGCTTTAGACTACAAACGCTTCCGCAGACATAATCCCGGCCGGGCCTGCCGCCTGCTTTTTGTCGCACACCGCGAAGAAATTCTTAAACAGAGTCTGTACACATTCCGAGCCGTACTCAAGGATGCGAACTTTGGAGAGATGTTCGTGGGCAGCTGTAAACCTGAAAGCATCGATAATCTGTTTATCTCAATTCAGACGTTCAATTCGCAGAGCTTCACGGAAAAAACACCGGCTGAGTTCTACGATTACATCATCGTGGACGAATTTCATCATGCGGCAGCTCCGACCTATCGGAGGCTGTTAGCTTATTACCGGCCTTGCATCCTGCTGGGCTTGACGGCAACTCCGGAACGTATGGACGGCAAAAGCATTCTTCCGTACTTCAATAACCGCATTGCGGCTGAAATTCGCCTGCCCGAAGCCATTGACCGAAAGCTGCTCTGTCCGTTCCAATATTTCGGCGTTACCGACACTGTGTCTCTTGATACGCTGAAATGGTCTGCCGGTGGCTATCAAAAAAGCGAATTGGAAAAGGTTTACACATTCAGCGGTGCCGTTGCCAATCGCCGCGCCGACCATGTGGTGGCATCACTGCTGAAATATGTCACGGACATTGATGAGGTGAAAGGCCTTGGATTCTGCGTAACTGTAGATCACGCAAGATTCATGTGCCGCTATTTTAATGAGCACAATATCCCATCCATATTCCTGGCGGGACAATCTCCGGATGAAGAAAGAAAAACAGCGAAACAGCTTTTAGTCTCCGGCGAAATACGCTTCATTTTTGTTGTGGATATCTATAACGAAGGTGTAGATATTCCTGAAGTCAATACCGTTCTGTTCCTGCGTCCCACCGAATCGCTGACTGTCTTTTTGCAGCAGTTGGGACGCGGTTTGCGTTTGTCGGAAGACAAGGAGTGCCTGACCGTGCTGGACTTCATCGGCCAAGCGAACCGAAGGTACAATTTCGAGTATAAATTTGCGGCACTGCTGTCAAACGCAACGCGCAGCGTGAGCCGTGAAATCAAAGACGGCTTCGTGTCGGTCCCGAAAGGCTGCTATATTCAGCTGGAAAAGAAAGCAGCAAAGTACATACTGGATAACATCCGTGCATCCTATGGAAACACAGCTGGATTGGTATCCCGTGCAGCATCTTTTGATGAAGACAGTGGTCTGGAGCTGACGCTTGCAAACTTTCTGGACTACTACCATCTTGATCCGAGAGCAATTTATAAGTTTTCTTCCTTCTCCCGTATTTGCGCCCGAGCGGATGCCCTCGAAGACTTTTCGGAGCCGTTGGAGAGTATTCTGACCAAAGCGTTTGCAAAGCTTGCTGTGGCTGATTCCCGCCGCTGGATTTCGTTCCTGTTGGATGTTCTTCCGCGGTTGGACAACCTTGATTTTGCAGCGCTTCCGGATACGGAAAAGCGGATGATGCAGATGTTTTACATCACCGTCTGGGGTAAGGCTGTGGAGGACTGGGACGACGAAGAGGTGCTTAGTAACCTCTATGCCCTGTCTGACAGCACGGTTCTGCTCGGCGAGCTCTTGGAGCTGCTGCGTTATCGCTTTGAGCAGATCGACTTTATTGACGAGCCGGTGGAACTGGGCTTCGACTGTCCTCTGGATCTGCATTGCACCTATACCCGTGACCAGCTCTTGGTGGCGCTGGACTTTATGAAGCCGTCCACCGTTCGTGAGGGCGTGAAGTGGCTGCCGGAGAAAAACATCGACGTGTTCTTTGTGACGCTGAACAAGGCGGACAAGGACTATTCGCCAACCACCATGTACAACGATTATTCCATCAATGAGAGCTTGTTCCATTGGCAGAGCCAGAGCACCACGGCGGAGAATTCACCCACCGGCCAGCGCTATATCCACCACAAGGAACGCGGCAGCAAGGTGCTGCTGTTTGTGCGTGAGTTTAAGGCGGACCGTATGACCGGCGGTGCGGAAGCGTACACCTATTTGGGTACGGCGAACTACGTGAAGCACACGGGCAGCAGGCCGATGAATATCACCTGGCAGCTGGACCACCCAATCCCGGCGAAGTTCTTGAAGAAGACGAATAAGTTGGTAGTGGGGTGATTCAGCCATCCGTTCGTAATGTACTTAAGCAGCTGCTATTTAGTTTATAGAATGAACGGGCTTCAATCGGATACCAATTAGTTGGTAAAACTTGCGTTTAATATGTAGATACAACCACAATGAGGAAGGTGATTTTGTGAATTTCGAAGAATCAGCGAAGAAACTGTATACCTTACCATGGCAAGCATTGTATGATCTAGCTGTTGAAAAGCAGATTGATGGGGAAGAAATCAAACACAAGGAGAAAACGGAAATTATTCGCCGATTGCTACTTTCAGATATAACAGAAGCTGAAATTGAAGCAGTTATCGATGATTACACCTATGGAAATCGTGTTACCTTCACACTTTGGGGTTTTTCAAAAACTCTATCTGTAGAAGATATATCTGCACTAAAGGCTTTGGAGCAAACTGAAGAGGACTATATTGATGTAGAAGGTTTTCGCAATTTGAAGTATGTTTCGCTAAAAACATGCTCGGATCGATTGGAAATGATTTATAGCTACAGCAAAGAATATTCTTTCATTAATGAGGAAGGAAAAGCGGATAGCGTCTGGGAAATGCACCAAGGCTGCTTGTGGATAGGAACAGAGAAAAATTATCTTGCAAGCATAAGCAAACACGAAAAAATGTTGACGTGTGTAATAAGTCTAATTGAGGAAAAACTGAGAAATACAATTACGCAAATCAAGCCACCCAAGAAGGCGATTGAACGATGTACGAACTTCCGAACGATGAGCCGGATTGTCCTACAAGGAACGGGTGGAGAGAAAACAGCCATCTCCAATTCCTCCGGATTTACTGAAGAGCAAACACGAGAAGTGGAGAGAATTCAAGCGGGAAGGTTTGACACATCCGGCAGCTATATTGCTGAAATTAATGATGAAACAACCGCCACAGTAAAGTATAATGTCAGTAAGGGAAATCTCGGCATTTATAAGCATCTACCATCTTCCGTGCTTTTTAGCTGGTCAAAAACTGCAATCGAAATTATCCTCGAAGAAATTGAGAATCTGAAAGGGCGGCCAGCTGGAGAAATCTTTCGGGAGATGGGGGTTGAAATCAAATGGCCCGGTCACACGAGTGATTTTGAGGAACTCAACTGGCTCTTAACTCAAATAATATCCTCTTTGGGGGAAGAAACGGAATTTCGGTGCACTGTTCCTGATAATGTTAAGCCGCTTTTACAAAAGGAAGATCTTTTTTTCAAGATTCCACGGATTTATTGTAATGAATGTGAATCATATGAGTTGCCGTACTGCGCACATTGCGGCGAGGCATTGACCTATAATAGGAAGGGAGTTTTAGAGTGCAGTTGTGATGCGCCTCTAAGAGTTACCTGCGCAGAACAACATCGCTCATGTGAAATTAAACCGTGGTTTTTGCCTAAGGATAGGTTAGTGAATGCGATTAACAAGAATATCTTGAATGTTTATAAGGATCACAACCTAGGTTATAAAATGTGCATTATGGGTGACGAACTTTATATTGTACATGAAAAGATAGGTGCAAATACTGAAGTTGAAATACTTTTCTCGGATGTATCGTGTTTCCAATATAATGCGAGTCCAGATCCTAACATAAGACCATTTGCGGTTCGTATGAATGAAAAGTGCATCAACGGAACATGCTCATTTGAAAAGATAAACCAATGTCTAAAAGATGCTACTATGAGTTGTTTGCCCAAAGTTTTCTATGGAATCTTACCTTCGTATCGCCCACAACCGCATAAAGGCGGAGAATTTGGCGATGTATCCGGGCAGATACAAGTAGGCAACAGCTATTATCAAATGATCGGAATTATAAAAAAGAACAGCGAAAATAAATCTGGTGGAAGAAGCAGAGAAAGAACCACTGAAGAGCTTGCCGAAAAACCGTTACTAGCAACGGCAAAGGAAGGTGAGGAAATCATCAGGCAATTTGTCGAACAAGGAATGACAGATGCACGAGTAGATGTTATTGCAGTTATTGCACCGCAATACTTTGACCATGGACTAAAAGGAACGCTTAAAATGCTCGCGCGTTTGGCTGGTAAAAAAGTACTTTTTATAGAGCTCGATGAAATCTGTAAGTTGATTGCTATGAATGAAAACGTACAGGTGATATAAATAGAGCCGTATTTTATTATTATAACTAAAGTAGTAGAACAACTTTAAGCCATGTGGAGACCGTAGTATTGATGTCAAGGGTTAAGGAATAAAGTGTGGAAAACCGCTTATTTCCGGTGTTTTGGGCTATATTTGCTGACATCCAAATGCCCAACTCACCTGTTCAGAAGTGTACAAGAGAACATATCTGCGGAAACGGAAAACGAGCAGAAAAGCTGAGTTAGTGGATTAAATGTCACGGCTTAACAGCAGTTCAGCACAACCGACTGCTTAGAAAATTGAATGAGCGGATTAGATGTCAGTGAGGATTTAAATAATATGCTCTTATGCTCTATGGTGAGGTGAGTTTGTGAAAAACTATGGTTTATGTCGTAAATGCTTCCACGAGGATTTTCTATACAGGTATGCTAAAACTCGTGCAAAAATATTAAGCATCCTGCCTGGTAGGAACAAAAAGTTTTGGAAAAGAAATTACGAAGATATTTTCGACAATTATTACCGCATTGGAGACCATGATAATTCCTTACCAGAGAACCACTTTATGAATCTTCGTACCATTATTACAGCGGATTTAGTACATAGAGAGGATATCAAAGAACTTCAAAATGGCATTCGTCATCTGCTTAAGACAAGAAGGACAAATCGCTTTTTTAATTTTCACACTGATGGGTTAGACGAGATATGTAATCGTCTTGAAAAAATGGACTCGACATTACTTTCTTGGTATGAAAAAGTCGATTGTGGTATATTCGAATTCAAAGGGCATAGGCTCGAATCAACTATTGATTATTTTACCGTAAGCATATGTAATATAGATTCGGCTTATTTGGCCCTAGAATTTTCGTTGTATTTGACGGACGAAAAGAAGAATGAACTAGACAAATTAATTAAATGTAATTACCACGAAGACCGTGGATATGCCACTTCAACACTCACAGCGAGAAAAAATAGAATCGGTTCATTTCAGAATTATTCGGTGATTCACTATAATGATGATGCACTAAAAGCAGATAAGATATATGAATTTATCAGTCGTATTGAATGGGAATTTTATGAGGCATTGAGTCATTATTTCCCTTTTGCTCTTCACAAGAGAGGAATAATGCCTCCAAGAATAGAGACATATTATACAGACATTGATTATCATGAAGACTGTCGTGCGTTTTGGGATTCAATTGGTGTTGCTGAATATCAAGGGCAATTTATTGATGAAAGGCAAAAAGTTTTTTTCGAATGTAAGCTTTCTGGACGATATGAACAGACGCAAGCAAATAACAGATTAATCTACATCATTAAAGATGATGGTATCGAAGCGGGTCAGTTTAAATCCGTTAAGGACGATGTGTATTTTCACTTAAAAGATTATGCAATAGAGTACTTTAAGATTCTGTTTCTTGATATTCTATCAAGGGAATCAGGGAAGATAGTGGTTTCATATAAGCACAAACTTGATAAAATCAAACTTCGAAAAAACCGGTTAAAATCATTACTAAAGCTAAAATATGAGTTTTCGTTAGATATTGACGATTATAATCGGTATGTTAGAGATGATACGTGGACGCAGGTTGTCAAAAAACTAGAGGGAATTTATGCAGATAGTGATGAAATGGCAAAAAAACTAACAAAGCCATTTTATATATCGTATAAAAATTTTTGTAATGCTGCAATATCGGGAACCAAAAAAATCGAGACCGATATCAATGTCCTTTTGTCTGAGTTTGAAGACAAGGAGCATATTTTGCAGACTCTTTCTGATTACAAAAACACAGTTCGAAGTATGGCACTAAATGCTGTTATGTTGATTATAGCTGCCATTACTCTGTTCTTTGTGATTTTTCCGGAGAAAACGACTGTAATTGCAGACTTTCTAAGGCTTATATATCATTATTTTACCAACGCTTTTAAATAATTTTATATGCAATAGTATCTTTTATGTAATGCAAAGCCCTCCCGGCCATCAATCATGGTGGTCAGGAGGGCTTTGCTATTCTCATACAATTATCCCGCATCTATATCCACTTTGAGTCCAGATTTCAACTCGATCGTATAATGGTCCTCATAAACCGTGATCTGCTTGAACCAGCGCCGGACCAAGGTTTCGTCAAATTCCGTCAGGTCGGCAGACTGGCTGCGAATGAAATCCTGAAGCGCTGTGATGCGCTTGATTTGTTCGTCTCTTGCTACCGTGTCAACGGTGGTCTGCTGTTTCAGTTCCCGGAGCCGGAAAATTTCATCGGCAATCTCATCGTAGGCTTCCTTGCTGTTGGCCTTCTTGAGAAGCTCCTGCTGAAGCTCCAGCAGCTTCTCATCGATGGCATCCGTGGATGCGGTGGCTGAGGCGTGAATGACCGCTGCGGTGTTCTGCTGGAGCTGGCGCTGGTATCCTTCCCGGTCGCCCAACAGCTCGTTCAGGGCGGCAACTACAACTCTCTGCAGCTCCAGCTCATTGACGGTCCGCGCATGGCATTCATGCCCGGTCGGCTCCAGTCTGCTGACGCACCGCCAGACAATGGATTTGCAGCCGCGATTGTTCCAATGGATGCGCCGAAACTGTTCACCGCACTCTCCGCAGACAATCATTTGGGAAAAGCAGTAATTGCAGCTGTATGTGTGCTTCTTCCCGTTCGGGCCGGGCTTTACAGAGCTTCTCCGAACCAGTTCTTCCTGCACCCGCATGAAAATGTCTCGCGGAATGATGGCCTCATGGTCGTTCTCTACATAATACTGCGGGACAATGCCGTTGTTCTTCACCCGGGTCTTGTTCAGGAAATCGGTGGTATAGGTTTTCTGCAGGAGAGCGTCGCCGATGTATTTCTCATTGCGGAGAATCTTGTTGATGGTGCTGGTGTGCCATTTGGTTTTGCCAGCGCCCGTCAGGATGCCGTCTCTCTCCAGACCAGCGGCGATCTTGTCCATGCTGTATCCTTCCAGATATTCCCAGTAAATGCGTTTGACCGCTTCAGCCTGGGCAGGATCAATGACTAGGTGGCCTTCCGCATCCTTCGTGTAGCCGAGAAAACGATTGTGATTGACCTGCACCTGCCCGTTCTGATAACGGAACTGCAAGCCTAACTTCACATTCTGGCTCAGGGACTGGCTTTCCTGCTGGGCCAGCGATGCCATAATTGTAATCAGCACCTCGCCCTTGGCATCCATTATGTTGATGGATTCCTTCTCAAATTAGACCGGAATGTTCTTTTCCTTGAGCTGACGGATGTACTTCAGGTAGTCCAGCGTGTTTCTGGCAAAGCGACTGATGGACTTGGTAATGATCATATCGATCTCACCGGCCATACAGGCGTCAATCATGCGGTTGAATTCGGTGCGCTTTTTGGTGTTGGTACCGGTGATACCGTCATCGGCTGCTGTACAGAAAGGACTAACAAATTCACGCCGTGCAGGATTCCCGGCGCAAGGCTTCCATCAGAGCTTCAATCTCATCGACGAGATTCAGCCGGATGTCCATGCGCCCGTCCGGGTAGATGGTGACGGAGTGTAGTAGCTCGATTGAGATTTCCCTGGTCAGCGCCGTAATCCCGGCATAGCTCTTGAATAGCTCAATTACGGCGTTGCTGCCGTCGTCGCTGCCGCTTATTTTGCGCTCCAGCTCCAAGACCGTGCGGGTGATTTTCTCCGCTTGCGCCGTCAAAGCTTTCTTCTGCGCGGCGAAGCTCTCGCGAGAGATTTCGCCCTCCACCAGTCCTTCATAGAGGTCTTGCAGCCGCTTGTCAAGCCGGGCTTTCCGGCTCTGGAGGGTCTGCAACTGTCGCTGCGCCTGTTTGCGGTCAAGCTGCCGCTGCTCCTGCCTTGTTTGCAGAAGCCGGTCTATGCTGACGGCGTATTGGGCATAGACCTGTATGGTGTCGATGACAGCTTCCAGAATATCGGCCTCCGGGACTCTTTCCTCCGAGCAGTCAAAGCCGGTATTCAGCCGTTTCGTGACGCAGCGGTAGGAGCCGTTCTTCTTATTGTCCCGCTGCATGGCGTGACCGCATACGCCGCAGAGCACCTTACGTTTCAACGGATTCCCGCCACCCGTCATGACTTCTCGCTCCCTGTATTCCCGCATACAAATCTGCGCTTTTTCAAATAGCGCCTCCGACACAATGGCCTCGTGCCTGCCGGGGACGATAACCCAATCATTGCGGGAGATTTTGACCGTGTGGGTGCTGCCCACAATGTCCCGGCTTCGCTTGCCGTACACTGTCTTTCCAATATACCGCTCGTCCCGCAGGAATTTTGCAACCAGATTGGCCGTCCAGAAGTTATCTTCCCGGATGCTGCGCCACGGCGTTCTTGTGCAGCCAGCTTCGACCTTGTAATTCTTCGGGGAGCTTATGCCCTCGCCGTTCAGCGCCGCTGCGATCTGCCATGTCTTTGTACCATCCGCCGCCATTTGAAAGATGCGCCGTACCACGTCGGCGGCTTTCGTATCTACCAGAAGATGATTTTTGTCCTCCGGGTCTTTGACATATCCGTAAGGCGCATAGGGACTGAGAAACGCCCCGCGTTCGGCTCTGGCCTTCTTTGCGCTTTTTACCCTGCGGGAGAGGTCACGGCTGTACAGGTCGTAGATCAGCGTCCGAAACGAGGTATCGAGGCTGTCGATATCCAGCGGATTGCTGCTGTCAAAACCGTCGTTGACGGAAATGAAGCGTACACCGAGGAACGGGAACACGCGGGAGATGTAGTCGCCCACGGTGAGGTAATCACGGCCAAAGCGGGATAGGTCTTTTACTACGATGCAGTTGATCTGCCCGCGCTTGACCTGCTCCAAAAGCTCCTTCACAGCTGGACGCTCGAAATTCGTACCGCTCCAACCGTCATCACAAAACTCCAGTATTTCAGAGCCGGCCAGCTCCGCATGACTGGACACATATTCCCGAAGGAGGCTGCGCTGGTTGGATATGCTCTCGGATTCGTTCTTTTCGCCGGTTCGCAAATCCTCATCCTCGCTCGATATGCGAAGATACATCGCCGTTTTCATGCGTCAGTTTTCCTCCCTTCCAGATATGTACAGAGCTCCTTGTATTCGTCCCGGTAACGGAACACGATCTCGATATTGCTGTCACCGTCCACATACACACGCTCAATCAGCGCCTGCGCCATTTCTTTTGTCAAAACATCCGCACCCCGGAAGCTGCCAAAGGCCGCAAGGAACGGGTTCTCCGACGTGTGCGCCGCTTCCGCTGCCTGTCGGCGGGTCAGAGTCTCGATCAACCGCTCCGCTTCCTCGGCTTCCGCTTTGTAGCGACGCTTCAGCGTCATATACTCCTGCTCGGTCATAAGCTGATCCACATAGCTCTGATACAGGCTGTCATACAGGCCGTTGCAGCGTTTGAGCGCCCTTTTCGCGGCGTCCAGCCTGCCTTGCAGCGTCGCAGTCTGCTTTCTGTATTTGGGGGAGCTGTTCAACCTGCGGACAATGGCTTCCATATCGGCGGCAAGGGCGATCTGGGTTTGGATGGCTTGCAGAAGCATGGGGAACAGTGCGTCCTCCCGGATGTTTTTCAGCGGACAGCTGCCAATGTCGTTGGCGTGGGTCGGACAGATGAAGGTGTACCACAGCTTTTTTTCGTGGCTCACATTCTTGTACCGTACCAGCGGACGCTTGCAGTCGGCGCAGTAGACCAGCCCCTTGAGGATGTTTTCGGTGGTTTCCAGATGCGTAAACCTGCCGAGCTTTTCAAAGTATTCATCGTTCTTTTGCTGTGCAAGAGCCTGAACCTTATTAAAGGTTTCCCTGTCAATAAGCGGCTCGTGGGTGTTTTCCACAATGATCCAGTCCTCTTTTGGCTTCATGTACTGGCCTCGATTTTCGTAGAAGGACTGCCGCTTCCTGCCCTGCACCATGTGTCCGATGTACACCTGCCGGGACAGAAGGTTTTTGACCGTCTGAACATACCAGCTCACGCCGTTGTACTTTTCTGTTTTGCATACACCGGTATTGTACAAGTAGGCGGAGGGCGAAGGTATGCCCTCGTCATTGAGCCGCCTTGCAATCTGCGTGAAGCTCACGCCCTCGGCTCGCCACCGGAATATCTGCCGAACGATGGGAGCCGTCGCTTCGTCCGGTTCCAGCTTGTGGGGATTATCCGGTTGTTTGCGGTAGCCGTAGGGAGCCCACGCCCCAATGAAATCTCCGTTTTTCTGCTTCGCCGCCAGCGCGGAGCCGGACTTTCTGGAAATATCCTTGCTGTAAACCTCGTTTATCAGGTTTTTCAGCGGAACGAGATACCCATCCGCGCCCCGCCGGGCGGTGAGGGTGTCAAAGCCGTCGTTGACGGCGATGAAGCGCACGCCCAGAAAAGGAAAAATGCGTTCCAGATAGTTGCCGGTCTCCTTGTAGTTTCTGCCAAAGCGGGATAGGTCTTTGACCACGATGCAGTCTACCTCTCCGCGCTTGACCGCCTCCATCATCTTTTCAAACTGAGGACGGTCAAAGTCCGTGCCGGTTCGTCCGTTATCGCAGAACAGCCCATACAGGGTAAGCGTTGGGTCATCTTCGATGAACCGGAGCAGCAGGTTTTTCTGCCCCTCTATGGTATCCGCGCCGGGTTTGCCGCTGTCCTCCACGGAAAGGCGGACATAGGCGGCAGCGCGGTATTGCTTCTGCGCCTGTGCGGGAGCTTCCGCCGCCGGAATGACCGGGTTTGTCTTTCGTTTCGTTCTTGCCACTTATACCACCTCTCTGATCTGCGCCCGGCGCAGGATATCCGTCTGCCAGGCAAATTCATCTGCGAAGCGGAAACGGACTTCCACACGGTTGTCCCTGTAAATGAGGATGCGGTCGATCAGCGCCACAACGATGCTGCGCTCCAATTCCGTGATGTTCAGGTGCTTTCTGAACTGCGCCATCCACTCCCGGTGCTCGCCGCCGTGCTCCCTGATCTGCGTAAGGGTCTCCTGCAAGGCGTCCATCTGCTTTTCGCATTCGGCGCAGCGTCCTGCGTAATTCTGCTTGAGCCTTGCGTATTCGTCCCGGTCGATGATGCCGTCTGCAAGGCTTTCATACAGGGACATGAGCAGCTTCTGGAGCCGCTCATGCTCAGAGCGTTTCTTGTCAAGCTGTCGCTGTACCTTCTGAGCTTCTGCGGTTCTCAAGGGGGCTGTATCCGTCATAGCAAGAATATCGTCCAGGTTTACTACATCCCGGATATACTGCCGGAGCGTTTCCAGCACGATATCAGTAAGCGCCTCGTCACGCATCCGGTGGGGAGAACAGGATCTGTCCTGCTTGTGCGCTGCGCAGACGTAGTAGACATACTTTTTATTTCCGGAGGGAACGGTTTTTCGTACCATGCTTGCGCCGCACTCGCCGCAGAACACCATGCCGCTGAAAAGCTGCACGGCGCTGTCGCCGGGGCTGCGGCGGGTATCCAACGAGAGCGCCTTCTGTACGCTGTCAAAGTCCCGGCGCTCAATGATGGCTTCGTGGGCGTCCGAAACGATTGCCCATTCGCTTTCCGGCTTTGTGACGCGCTTTCGCACCTTGTAGCTGGGTGTGGTTTCTTTTCCCTGAATGAGTATGCCTGTGTAGACCGGATTTTTCAGGATACGGAGCACGGCGTTGGCCGACCATGCCGCCTGCGGGTTCGCCTTGAAGGAGGTGGCAAACCTCATGCCCAGCGATTTTTTGTATTCCATGGGCGAAAGCACGCCGCTGTGATTCAATCGGGCGGCGATATCCTGCGGGCTCATGCCCTCCATCTTCCATTTGAAGATATCCCGCACGACGTCCGCAGCGTATTCGTCTGCCACCAGACGGTTTTTGTCTGTTTCGTCTTTCAGATAGCCGTACACGGCAAATGCGCCGATATACTGGCCGCTCTTGCGCTTGACCTCAAGCTGGGTGCGGACTTTCACGGAAATATCCCGGCAGTAGGCTTCGTTTATGAGGTTTTTGAACGGAATGATAAGCTCGTCCGAAGCGTTTTTTCCGCCGAGACTGTCGTAGTTGTCGTTGACGGCGATAAAGCGCACGCCTAAAAAGGGGAATATCTTCTCGATGTACTCGCCTGCGTCCAGATAATTTCGGCCAAAGCGTGAGAGGTCTTTTACGATGATGCAGTTGGTGCGTCCCGCCTTTACGTCCTCCAGCATTTTCTTAAAGCTCGGCCGCTCGAAATTGGAGCCCGTGAAGCCGTCGTCGATCCTGACGGCGTATTCCCGAAGCTCCGGGCGGGTTCGGATAAAGTCACGCAGCAGCTCCCGCTGCCCGGTGATGCTGTTGGATTCCTCTTTATCCCCATCGTCCCTCGACAGCCGGAGGTAAAGCGTGGCGTTCCAGATTTTTGTTTCGGTGTTGTGTTGCATATTGCCAGCTCCTTTCCTCCAAAATTGTACCCTGCGTTGCGCAGGACTGTCGAGGATGTCGCAGGATCAGCCCTTTGTGCGGATATATGCTTCCAGTCTGTCCTCCAATGAAATATCCGTGTCGGCAAAGCTGACCCTGACCACATATTTCCCGTGCCGGTAGCAGTAGGGGTTGCCGATCTGACGGATGAAATCCAGAATACGCTCCCGCTTGGGCAGCGCTGTGTTGACCTTTACATCGCGGATATCCACCAGCGCCGCAGGGTCAACGGCGCGAATATCCATATCGGATGCCGTATATGCGTCCATGCCATACCTCCTTGTTTGGGTTATTTCATTGTTATGACTGGATAAAGGAATGTATGAATCCGGTGTAACCGGCAGCGTGGACTTCATTACGGAGCCTCCATTTCTTCGGGGATATAGAGACCCAGGCTGATTTGGAGGGCTTCGCTAACGCCGTCCATCTGTTCACGGCTGACGCGCCCGATATAGCGCACCACGCGGCGTTTGTCGATGGTTTTGATCTGCTCCAGAAGAACGACAGAAGCACCGTCCATGCCCCTCACGGAGGAAAGCAGATAGTGTGTGGGCTGATGCGGTTTCTTGCCTCGGCGGGCTGTCAGAGGAGCTACAATGAGGGTCGGGCAATAGAAGTTGCCGGTGTTGTTTTGCAGCAGAAGAACAGGGCGCGTGCCGCCCTGTTCTGAGCCAAAATAGGGATTTAAGTTCGCCAGATAGATATCGCCGCGGCGATATGTCCAGTTCTCCTTCAATGGCAAGGACTCCTTTCTGTTTTGGTATGTACAGCCCTAATTTGTCCTCGACACCCCAGAGCCGCGGGAAGTCATCAGGCGGCGGCTAGTTGTGCCGCTCCATGGGACTTGAACCCCTCCGAGGATCGCTCCGAGCTGTCCCCATTGCGTGAAGAAGCTGTGGCTGGACAGAAGTATCGTTAGCCCTGCATACGGTCATGGCCGGATCGGGAACCGCCCGATTTTTCCAGTCGGCTTTATCGCTCGTTCACGGAAACTGCGCTGATTGAATGTTGTCCGCACTTGTGAATGTCGTGGCGCACCGCTGTGCTGGCTTGTGCTCTCGCACATATGCAGGAATGTACCTGATGAATGACTATGAACTTTTCAAGGAACAGTCAGCTTTCGCTGTGATTCTATTTTAAGAAATCTGCACTCTGAATGGAACGTACCATTGGGAACATCACTAACACCAATGGGAACACGGCCTATAACTTCGTCTGGAAGTGCTCCAAATCTTCAATCAGATGCTGTATGTTTTCTTTCAGATGGTGCGCATCCAGAACGTCGTGGCACTTGCCCAGAATCAGGTAATCCAGAGACGTCCCAAATATCTCAGAGAGCTGAATCAGCAAATCGACAGAGCAGCCCTTTTTACCGGATTCGATGCGGCTGATGTAGCCGTGGGAGACATTCAGCAGTTCAGCCAATTCTATCTGGTCGAGTTTCTTCGCTAGGCGCAGCTCACGAATCCGCGCTCCGCTGGCCTTCGTGTTATAATACATAAAAAAACCTCCGTGAATTTGAAATGTGGGAATTTCAAATCCACGGAGGCGGAGAGCGGCAATGAAGCCCTAAAGGCGCAGAAAAGCCCGCAGCATGATTGCTGCGGGCAGAATGGGGCGATATGAGATTGTGGTGGGGCGGCGCATCCGGAAGAGGCCGCAGGGCATACGGGGCGCTTACAATCGCGCTCCGTAAAAAAGAAACCAAGAGTCCTGGCAGGAGCCAAGCCCCTGCCGGCATACAGCCGCCCATAAAGATCCCCCCGCCCGGTTCCATTCCGGCTTGTTCAGCCGGTAATGGGATCATACCAGACGGGTAATCTCAGCCAGAGCCATATTTCAGCCTTATTTTTGCAGCAGTTTTGCCGCAAAAAAGCCGCACGAGCACCCTCACCAGCGCCGCACGGGAGACGCACGGGCGCTTTATGTTCTCTCCCATAATTGCTGCGCAGATTCGATCTGTTCTTCGCTTATGTACTGGAGCATGTTCTTCTGATGCTCTACACCTTCCGCACACCATTCGTAGGTAAGCAGTCCGATTTTCAAATCCCAGTCTGCTTCTACAACGGAAGCTCTGGCCGCACCGTAAAACTCCGCTGCACCTTGTAGCAGGCCGTCGATAATGTCTTCTGAATCTTCCAAGCTGCGCAGCCGTTCTTCCAGAAGCCCAAGTGCTGTCTGGAAATCTTGGGACGCTGCGCGATTGTTGTTCTCTAAACTGTTCATGGCTGCGCTCCTTTCTGCAAATCAAAAAACTGCCTGATCATCCAATCAAGCAGCCTTTTCCGCAGCATCCACCATTGGTGGTGCTGCGTCATTATTTGTTCGTAGGTGTACACCTCCATGCGAGGGTTCTGTTCCGCTCTGCGATAACGCTGTCAATTTCATGCACTGGCCTGATCTTGCACAGCAAACCGCCGGTAGCGCAGAGGTGCGCCGTCCGAGCAAATAACAAGGTTAACATGGCTGTGCGGATTTCGTGATCTCTTGGCTGTATCGGTGACAGAATGGCGTGTGCCTATCGGAGCAGCCCCTTTACGATGGCATGAATATTCTGTAGCTGTTCAGGACTCAGTTTCTGCATATCCTGAAAAACGGCTCTGAGCTGTTCGGGATATTCATTCCCATCGTCAAAGAAATCCCTTGCGGCTATATCAAGATAATCGCAGATGTAGAAGAAGCCACTTAACGACGGCATAGACTTCCCGGTCTCAATATTGTTGATATAACCCGGATTCTGACCCATTGAAAGGCTCATGTCACGAGCCGAAACGCCCTTTTGCGTTCTCAATTTGGCCAGTCTCAGGGAGAACTCCTTGTCTGTCATCACTTCACCTCCACACATTATATTTTAACCCATACATTAGCCATTTTCGTTTGAACACAACCCTTATTTGCGTATGTGTATAGGCTTGTGGATGTTATTATGTGTGAAAATGTTGGATTTATAATGCAAGAGGCAAAAAGAACCCTCAATTTGGCATGTTAGCCGCAATGAGAGTTCTTTTGAAGTATTCTACTGTATCGGTTGGCGTAGATAAAGAAGCTGGAACAGTTTCAGCAAGCAGGCGTTTTAACGCTGCTCATATCTAAATTGACGTGTTGTTTTCCCTGCACACACTGGACAGCCGCACTTCTGTTTGCCGGTTCTGGAGTAGATGGCTGTTTTCCAAACATGCCCTTCGTGGCATTTCCACCATACCCGCTTGTGACTTCCCGGTGTTACCATCTCCGGTGTCAGAGTGCCATTCAGTGTATCATCCCATTGGGCGGCAATCTCCGGGTGAAGCGCAGCAAGATCGTTGAAACCGGCCAGAACACGTCGCCCTGTACAGTACGGACAGCCTGAATTTTCAACAGCCCTTGCGGCAATGACAGCCTGCCATTCATGGCAACGTATGCGAATGTCAATTTTAGTCCTTTGCTTAAGTGCAAGTGTAAATTTTCTTGCATATTGTGACACAATTATGGATAAGCCTGCTCACCTCACACGCATCATAGTATTTTTTGTCACGAAAGTTGTTCAACATCTAAAAAAACGAACTTCACGATATTGTTTTTGAGAAATTTTCCAAAGAATTTGCTTAAATACGTTGCGTTTCCACGTCGTTTATGTTATACTAAAATTGATATAGGCGACCACAGTTAATAAGGAGGTATTTGGATTGTGATGCGGGCGATATTATTAGTTTTGTAAAAGACAACGAATCGTATCCATGTGAGTATAATCTCGCAGATCTGTCCCAGTTGTCAAAAGCATACCGCGCAATTTTATGGCATCGGTCTCATCTGTCTTGACTCTACGCAGAGAATTGCCGCAGTACTCCTTGATGAGATGTGGATTTGCCTCGCTAACATATAGACTCGCTTCGTACAATTGGTTGGCTACCGATTCACAATAGCGTCTGGTGTGTTCCATGACTACCCATGTCTCACCGTCAAGTTCCTTAAGTTGTCGGACAAGTTCAGCAAGATTCCTGCACTGTGGTAACATCAAATGGAACTTTGACGACTTCCCCAAACGGACGGAGAACTGTGCCCGCATTCTTTCTACCAGAAACATCAATACTGGCCACGTTTATGTTAAAGATCCTTGTCATTAAATTTGCAATGGCCGATACCAGCTTTGCCCATTGCCGATTCTATCTGTTTGCGGACACGAACGATTAGGTTCTGCCTGCACAAATTGAACGCTGCGAATGAGAGAATGGCTGACTGACTTTCTCACGGACGCAGAAACCTTTGGCGTAATATGTCAGACTACTACTTTCTCATTCTAACAGCTTAGGCAACGAGATGTCCCATGCCTATGGCTGGTTGCCATAAAACAAAGGGGCAAATATATAGTAACAGGAGGTGAAAACAATGACTGATGAAACTACCATTGATGGTATCATCATTGCTGGCCCTGATGTAGATCCGAATCCCAGCTTCCCCATCGAAATCGACGCTTGGCATTATGGAGCTAACTACGGTAGCACCAGTATTGCCGCTACGGAACAACCCAACGGATGACAGTGTAGTTCTTCTCCAGCTATCTAATGTAGCATCCCTTGTTCTCACTGGCTTGAAATCAAGCCAGTGAGAACATTCAAATTAAGCACATGTGTAGCACTGATTTGGTGTGAATGCACAAAGAGATAATAGAAATACGCGAGGAGTATCAAGTTTATGGATAACAACATTTTTTATTCATATCCTGGCAAAGTTTTGAGCAGAGAAGATAAAGATTTCATAATTACAATATGGCCTGATGTACCTTTTTATTTAGGTTTGCCTTGCGAGTATGCGGAATTTATGAAGAAAATCACTGTAGAAAAATTCAAACGTAGTGATATTAGTGACTATTTGTCAGACGTAAAATATAGAGTAATTTTTGATTATTTGACTCAACATAAAATTATTTCGGCTTCGCCACAAGATTTCCTTAGTAGTTCAAGCGATCGTGTCAGACAGTTATATTATGTGTCTTTGCAAGTGACGGAAAAATGCAATTTGAGATGCAAACATTGCTATGCCTCTGCTGGAGAGGCGAACTATGCGAATGAGCTTACATTGGACCAATGGAAGTCTACTATTTCAGGAATTGCTGAGTTCGCAGATGTGGAAAAGTGTATTCCAATTATTACAGGTGGAGAACCGTTATTACGCAGAGATATATTAGACATCATCGACTTTGCAATGGCTAAGCTTAATAATGTTGTTGTAGTCACAAATTCTCTGTTGTTAACTGACGAACTTATTGCCGAACTAGCTTCCCGGGAAAATCTAATGATTCAAGTTTCGTTGGATGGAGCGAGACGAGAAACGCATGAGTATATTAGAGGCAAAGGTACATACGATAGGGCAATTAGAAATATTGAGAAATTGGTTCAGAATCAGATTAACGTAGGATTATCTCCAATTTGTACCGAAACCTTCTTTGAAGAGATTGATGAATATTTCCAGTTGGCAAAAAAGCTAGGGGTGAAAACCGTACAGTTACAGCCGGTACAGTATATTGGCAGAGCGCTTACTGATCAGAAAATAAAGAGAGTAAACGGCGATAAGCTAATTAGAAAGATTACTGAGTATTATTTCAGCGAAACTTATCATGATATAATTCAATATGGCCTTGAAAGCAAATCCGTTATTCATATGAGAAATTTGAATAAACTTATCAGTTGCGGTACAGGCCATGGAACTATGTATATTTGCGCAAATGGTGATGTGTACTCATGCCCGAATATGATGAATAAGAACTATGTAATCGGTAATGTCACTACGGATAATCTGTGCAATTTATATTATAATTCCCCGGTTTATAGAGAATTAAGAGCACTGAATGTCAATCAGCATTTTGGGGATGAATGTGCAAATTGTGAAGTAAAGCATTTTTGCGGCGGTGGATGCCGTGGTGTTTGTTTGGCAAACAGAGGGACGCTATACGGTAGAGCAATTGAATGCGAGAGTCTAAGAGCATATTTTACTGAAATATTGTGGACCGTTTGTGAGAGAAAGGAGTTTTATAGAGCAGAAGCAATACAGTGGCTGAGTGAGAAAACATTAAACTCATTAAGGAGTGATAGTTATGCTACACGATAGTGTCTATTATTCTGCATCATATTCAGTGAAAAAAAAAGAAAAAAAAGTTCTCTTTATATTCCCTGAATTACCGTGCTGGATTATTGGTACGAGTAGTCTACAAGGATTTCTTGATCATTTTAAAGAAGGCTCTACATTATCCGCTTTCTACATTCGAAATCACATTACAGATGAAGGCGAAAAGGCAGTATATGAGCGACTACTTAACTCGCTTATTTCTAAAAAGATTCTATGTGCAGAACGCTACTATACGAACGAGTGTGTTCAGAATCATCAAAACAGGATCAATAGCTTTATCTTTGGTATAACAAACCGATGCAATTTAAGATGTTCGAGCTGCTATAACTCATATCAATGGGAGCTTGATAATGAACTGAGCATCGAAGAAATGAAACGAATGGTTGATGAAGTAATTCCATTCCTATCGTATGGCTTTTCAATTTCAGGTGGAGAGCCGTTTTGTAGAAAAGCGGAATTGTTTGAGCTCCTTGAATATGTGTCTTTAAAGGCTCCAAACCTTAATATTGGCATCGTCACAAATGGAACACTTATTACGGAAGATGATGTAAAAAGGCTTGCAGAAGTTAAAAATCTGACTGTACAAGTTTCGCTAGATGGTATTACGAAAGAGGCGCACGAATTTAACAGAGGAAAAAATACCTTTGAAAAAGTAATAACATCGCTAAAGGAACTTAGGCGTTATGACGTAAACGTTCTTTTAGGCGTATTGCTAACCGAAAAAAGCATCAAAGAGGTTAAAGATGTCTTGGACTTCGCAATTGAACTTGGAATCTCCAATGTTCGCTTTATTGAAATGTTTTGGCAGGGGTTATCAAGAAGCAAGGCAATGAAGCGCCCTCTATCGTATGAACTATTTCCAATTCTCAGGAGTTTATTAAAGAACGATGAGAAGTATAAAACGGTATTACAGCAGGACACAACAAAAATTATTTTCGATTCCCTCATAAACCCTGTAAAGAGGAAATGCTGTGGAATAGATAATCGAACAGTTTATATTGATTCTGATGGTAGTGTGTATCCTTGTAATCTGCTCCTTGATAAGAAATACCTACTCGGTAACATAAGAGAGAGAAAATTTTCTGCAATTTGGCTACATGCTCAGATAAAAGAAGAATTATGTGAATTATCGGTTGATCAATTTCCAAAATGTAAAGAATGTGAAATTAGATATTTGTGTGGTGGTGGGTGTCGAGGCACGGCGTTTAATGCAAACAAAGATATTCTGTCGCCCCCTCCCAATTGCTATGAGAAGAAAGAAACCATATATTCATATTTATGGGAATTTGCTGAACAAGATAGTATATATTCGTTGCTGAAATAGTGGTGATAGAATGGAGAAAGAAAACATACTAAAGATATTAAAGCCTCTTATCCCCCAATATGTGGTATCTATTTCTTTAGGCTTGTTCATCAACCTGCTGATAATAGGATCTTCTTTTCTATCGAAGATACTTATTGATAACATATTACCGTCAAATAACGTCTCTATGCTAATAGAATTTATGATAGGGTATTTATCATATTTCATTTTAAAAAGCATGGCATCCTTTGGGCGCAACTACCTGTTTTCGAAACATGGATACAGAATTCTCTTCGATATAAGAGGTGAGGTTTACTCGGCAATTGTGTCTAAGTTTAACTTTGTGGCTTTCTCAACTGAAAATCAAGGATATATCATTACGTTGTTTAGAGACTGGCTAAATTCAATTAGTTGGTTTCTGTCTAATGTCTTGCTCAATACAATTACTGATTGTTTATTACTTATACTCACTCTGGCATTGTTGGCAATCATTGATCTGAATATGTTGTGCATAACGTTAGTCACCCTTCCTATATACGGGTTTCTTTACTTATTTTTCAATCCAAAGATTAAAGATACAAGGAAAAGTATGATGGAGAAGGATGCCATTGTCACTCAAAACCTTAAAGACTCTCTAGATAGCATAAAAGAAATTCGAGTTCTTAATGCTGAAAGTGTGTTTACTGAGAAATACAATGCTTCACAGAAAGAGTTTTGTAATCTTGGATTAAAATATGTAATTACCACAGCAGCATACAGTAGTCTTACAAGCATTGCAAGTGTCCTCGGGCATGTGATTGTTCTGTTGTGTGGGACGCTAGCGGTCTATGATGGTAAAATGTCGGTGGGAACCCTGATTTCACTCAACTCGATTGTCGCCTTACTATATAGTCCAGTGGAGAGAATTGTTGGCTTTAATCGAGTGCTCCAGGCTTTCAAAATTGAGATGGCTAAGTTGAACGATGTCTTGAGGAAGAATATATCACTGGACAATCCCCAAAAAAGTGTAGACTATTGTATACAGAGCAACTCTCCGAAGGTGGAAACTATATTGGGACTATCCAATGTGTCTTTTTCTTACGGAGAACGCCATATTCTAGAGGGTGTATGCTTGAATTTTGAGCCTGGGAAAACCTATGCGATAGTGGGTGAAAATGGATCAGGCAAGTCTACATTGATCAACCTAATTACTGGCCTGCTTGTACCATCTCGCGGAAATGTGTTTTTTGATGGAATCAATATACATAACAATCTAGAGCAATTTAGGTCACATATCGGATATGTCCCTCAAGATACGATGCTGTTAAATGAATCAATCGAAAGTAATATTACGTTTTGCCGCAACGCTGTTTCGGAGCATGCTTTGGAAGAAGTGCTCCATATATGTGAAGTTGACGTTATTATGAAGACGAATTCTATGAGCATAGATACAGTTATCGGCGAAAAGGGAAACAAACTATCTGGTGGTCAAAAACAGAAAATTGCATTATCTAGAGCACTATATAGAAAACCCAAGCTGTTAATTATTGATGAAGGAACATCCAATATTGACTCTGATACTGAGGAACGAATTCTAAAAAGAGTCAAGTCGGTGTATCCTGACATGACGATAATTATTGTATCTCATAGATTATCAACTGTGAGGAAAGCGGATAGGATAATTGTTCTGGATAAATCACAAGTTGCTGAAAATGGTGAGTATGCACAACTTTTAGATAATGGAACAGTATTTCGAAAGATATTCGCTAACCAAATATAGATCAATGAATGCGCAAGGGAGAAAACATTATGAGTAATTTACGAGCAGAAAGAATTGAAATTATTCCTTTGTCGGCAGAGCAATTACGGTTATGGGTTAATGACATTCAATCACTGGAAAAACAATTAGACTGCCACTATGAAGGAGAGCCAGTTATGGGCTCGTTTGTTGATTTCATCAAAGGACAAGCAATTGAAGTTGAGAACGATCCCGAAAATTACCAATATCACACATTATGGTTTATCGTTCGTGAATCCGATAGGGTTGTAATGGGGGAAATTGCAATTTATGGATTGCCCAATGAAAATCGTGAAGTTGAAGTAGGCTACGGCCTTAACCCGAGATTTCAAGGAAAGGGATATATGACAGAGGCGGTTAAGGCGATATCCCAATGGGCTTTATCACAAAAAAATGTAGAATATGTGATGGCAGAAACAAATAATAACGAAAAGTCCGAGAATACACTCACTGCTGCCGGGTTCACAAAATATAAACAGAATGAAGATAGTATATGGTGGAGACTTTCAGATAAAGAAAACCATTAACTAAAAACGCTTTTGGTGGAGGAAAAACGGTCGGTGATTGTTATGGGTTTCGGTATCTTTCAGCTTTAATTGTGAAGGAGCATCATTTTTTGCCCAACAGAAATGCTGTTGACGGACTTATACACGCAATGTTATTGGTTTAGATTTTGCTGATGTTAGCTCTACTCTCAAATATACAAACAGAATTTAATTTGCCAAGATGAAGCGTGAGGCCGAAAATGAACTTGAGGATATTCTATTATCAATAAGACCTGCAATGGAAGAAGAAAAACTCGATCACAAAGAAAAAGCATTCTCAATGGATTGCTGTATCTGCTGACTCCCCACGCAGAAGGGCTTGAGTTGGTACGGGTGAGATATGAGCATTTTGCAGATTCTATTATGATTGACGGACAGTTTTTGTTCAATTTGATTTTAATTCTTCCCCCAACCGATGATACGATAACTGCCTTGGCAAGCAATGCCTGCGTTTATACAAACTTGACGAACAGGGAGATTTCCGTCACCGGAAATCTCCCTTTGCTTGTTGGGGCGAAGCTCCCCAAACCCCTGATTGATCGAACGATTCCCGTTCGGCTGCGCCCTGCAAAGCAGCGCTATTTTTCCTGTTGATGCTCTCTTGTCTGCCGCTGTTCATCGGCATCCGTGCGCAGGAGCATCTCGGCGTTGGCCTTATAAATCTGGAGCTGTCTGGCTTCCTCGCGTGCCTTGGCAAGCGCCGCATAATCGAGTTTCTTCTGCACAAGCAGATCAGAATACTCCGCTTGCAGGCTCTTGACGGTGGGCAGCTTTTTCAGCGCCAATTCGTCAAACGCTTTCTTCGCTGCCTTGTGGATGATGATGTCACTCTCATGCGCATCGTAGTATTTCTTGGAATACCCGGCCTTACGATAGGCAGTGTAGATATCTCTGGTCTTAGCGTAATTGATGATGTGCGTTTTCAGCACGGCGATCTCAGCCATACGGCTCTCTGCCACCTTTATTTTCGCTGTCAGTTCCTTCGTCCTGCCGCTTGCGGCATCCGCGTAATCGGATAGCGCATCGAAATCTGCAAAGTCATGCTTCTGGATGAACAGCAGCGTTTCGGCCATGCTTTTCAGCTTCACGACTTTCAGCTTCTGGTCATAGGCAGCGCCTTTGCCGCTGCCGATTTTGGCTTCAATCTGCGAAATCAGCGTCGGTCTCGACACCTTGGAAGGATACCTCTTTTTCCTGCGCGGCGTATGCACCCGCGTGCCGAGGATCACAGCCCGCAGCTCTTCTTCCGAGTAACCTTCGCCCAGCGAACGGAGACGGATATTCTGCGGCTGACCGTCCCGCATGAAGGTGACATGCTTGCCGCGCTTTACGGTATAACCGGCTTCCTCCACCAGCTTCAGAAACACCTCGAAATTTTCCGGCTTCTTCGCAAGCGCCGCGTCAATGGCGGCACGCAGCAGATCGCGCTGACAGGGCTTTGCATTGCCGCACAGCCATTTGTTGTAGCTCTTGCCGTGCGGCTTTGGATTCTCAATCACAGACAGCCGGTGCTCCATACAAACAAGATCACTGAGCTTCCGGACTGCTTCGGTGCTGCCCCAGAAGTTGCGAAATTTCCGCGTGCAGTCCAGCGTAGTGGAGTTCCAAATAATGTGATTATGGATATGCTTTTTGTCGGTGTGGGTACAGACGATAAAGGCATGGTCGCCCTTGGTGAAGCGCTTGGCAAATTCATAGCCGAGTTGGTTGGCTTCCTCCGGTGTGACCTCACCCGGCTTGAACGACTGGCGAATCTGATACGCGATCACATCGCTGGCCTGTTCCCGGCCGGTGAGCTGGCGGTACTGACGCTTGGATAGAAGGAACTCGCTGTCCGCTGTCTTTGCATCACAGGCATAGGCCGAAATATATTCACCGTCTTCCGTCTTATCCGGATTCTTTGCGTAGTCCGTCCGTTCCGTCAGGCATTGGGCAATGGTCTTGCCCTTGTTGACGTGCATGGGAATGATTCTCGTGGTCGCCACAGGCAAGCCCCCTTTGCAAAAAGATAGCGCGGAAGCTTTTACACTTCCGCGCTTGCTCTATCAATATACTTTTTCTTTCATCCAGTCCCGCAGCAGATGAAGCTGTGCGACAAGCCACGCGCCGAGCATGGGCAGACCGTAGGGTGAAAGCAGAAACGCCGCTACAAGCTTGATCACACCGTTTTTTACATTGTGGTCGATGAAACTGAAAACGCTCACAAGGACGAGAAGCACAGACAGGATATTCAGCAGCACGGCGGAAATATGCAGGGTCAGCGTGCAGAACCATATCAGGAACGCGAGGACTATCATGACCGGGGCAAGCAAAATTTTCAGAATCAATCTCATTGCCGTCAGCTCCTTTCTTTTCTGATTCTATTCTACACGAGTTGCTGTAAAGCGCAAGGATGTCAAAAGCTTTTTGAGCACAATGGTCGGAATCAGAATCCCATTATTTTATTGCAGCAAGTCGCGTTAGTATCCCATTCGCCATGTCCCAAAGCTGCTCCTGATTTTGGACGACCTGTTCCAAATCTGTATCGTAGATGCGCCCGGATTCATTCATCCGCCGCGCAATCTGATTGATGTTGTTGCTGGCATAGCGAAGAAGTGATACCATTTCTTTCAGCTCCGGCAGCTCCAACCGGACGATCATGCCGTCAATGGCGATACGGCGCAGATAAGCGCTAAGATTTGTCATACCTGCCTGCGCCATTTTTTCTTCAATCATGCTCTTTTCATTTTCGGACACCCAGAAGATGATCTGTACATTTCTGTTTCTGGCCATGGTCATCGCTCCTGTCCCGGCAGCTTTTTCTCTGCGGCCTTTGCCTGAATCGCCGTCTTGTTTTTCTGAATCTTCTCCAGCACGGAGGGACGTTTTGCCGGTACGTCTTTTTCTTTTTCCAGTTCCTCGCGCACACGAGAGACAAGCAGATTGACAAGGCCGGGATTGACCTGCGACACGAGAAAATACCGGCTGCGTTCATGCCCCCATTCGTCGGCATCGGCGCAGACCGGAATTGTCTGCGCCCAGGCTTTATTATCGCGGCTGATTCGTCCGTCGTGGTCAAATGCACGCACGGTATTGGCAAGCACATACGTCATGCGCTCCATGCCGAACTGCGCCGCGACCTGTGCGGCGGCTTTTCCTGTATCGAGGCAGTAGTCGTGGTAGCTTTCATGGATTGCTTTCTCCAGCGCGTCCCGGCAGGCCATGTTTATGCGAAAGGATTCCCGGTAGGCGGGCAGCTCGTCATGCTCGATGGCATACTCTGCGCTCTGCTTATAGACAGGGATATTTGCGGTTTCAAAAGAAATTTTTTGGATATCATTACGTTCCATAATCGTCCTCCTTGTAATCTTGATTTGTACTCGTTCTTTCCGTATAATAAGAAAAACGGTGGTGGTAAAATGGCAAACAACGATCCGCTCTGGCAGGAAGCCAAGAAGCGCTGCCGACTGGATGACAAAGACATCGCCCTCGCCAAACGGCTGGGGCTGAATCCGCGCAGCCTTATCAAGAACATTCCCAGCAAAAGCGAGCCGTGGAAGGCTCCCGTCAAAGACTGGCTCCATGAGATAGAGGCAAAGCGCAGCAAAAAGGCAGAGCAGAAGCAGCGCCGCCGCGAGAAAGAGGCAAAGGTGCAGGATAGCGCCGACAAGGAAAAGTAATTCCTCGTCGGCGCTGTTTTGTTATCTGCTTTCCTGCTCCCGCTGCTTTTCGGGCGTGTCTTGCGTCTGGCGCGTCGGTGTGTTTTTCAGCCGTGCCAGTACGGAGGGGCGTTCTGCTTTTGCAGAGATTGCGGCATCATCCGCCAACTGCTCCATGGGCGTGCGCTCGTCGATGTTCAGCTCGGCGTTCAGCTCCGCAAGCCGCGCGGATTTTGTCCGCAGCTCATCCTCCTGGGGGAAGGGCTTGCCCAGCTCCGCCTTTGCCGTCTCCATCTGCGCGGTGAGCGCGTCCAGCGTGTTTCTGACATTCTGCAATCTGTCCGGCATGGCGTTCAAAACGTTATCGATACGAGTGAGGTTGCCGCGTGCATCCTTGCCCAGCGTCACGCGATGGGTCATCTGCCCTTTGAGCGTCAGAACATAGTCCTTGCCGAAATCCTCCAGCGTGAGGGACATCTGGAATCCGCGGTAAGTGCCGATGGGCACCGGCTCCATACCCCGCACATCCTTGAACGCTTCGAGCAGCGCCGCACCGGCGTTGTCCTTATCCGTAAGATTATCGTTTTTGACCGTCATACCGGCAAACCCGTCCTCCGGATGTGGATGCGCCGCCAGCGTTCTCATATCTGCCTCAAGGCCGGAAATGAACCCCTTGGACTTTTCAATTTCCTCCGGGAAGCGCTTCAAAATGCTGTCCTCCAACTTGTATTGCTGGCTCTGATGGTTGGCACGCATCAGCTTCAATCTCGCAACATCCACATCCAAATCCATCTTCTCTTTGATTCTCTCGTCTCCGGCACACAGCGCCTTGATCTCCGCGTAGGAAAGGGCCGTTTCGTCCACATCCTCGCAGGAGCGAACCGGTGATTTTGAGGTCATGATCTGGGAAATGAATTTCTGTTTATTCTCCACTGTCTGCCACAGATAGGCGTCAAATGTGGATTCGGTGACGTAACGGTAAATGTGGACTTCCTTGTTGCGGTTGCCCTGACGGATGATGCGGCCGCTGCGCTGCTCCAAATCACCGGGACGCCACGGGCAGTCGAGATCATGGAGCGCCACAAGCCTGTCTTGAACGTTCATACCGGCACCCATCTTGAAGGTGCTGCCCATAAGCACACGCACCTGACCGGCACGCACCTTTGCGAACAGTTCCTTCTTCCGCACCTCGGTATTGGCTTCATGGATGAACGCGATCTGCTCACGGGGGATGCCGCGGGCGACGAGCTTTTCCCGGATGTCGTCGTAAATTGTGAACGCCGGTTCTTCCGCTGCATCCTGCCCAATGGCAGTTTCCAGCGCATGAAGCTCCGGGCTGTCGAGATTCCCGCCTGCGGCCTTTGCCGATCTGGATGCAGGTACTGCTGTTTTCGGCGTGGAGAGGTCGCAGAAGACAAGCTGGGTGAGCTTATCTTCCTGCCCATCTTTCCAGACGGAATAGATATTGTCCACGCACAGATTGACCTTGCTGCCCTCTTCATCGGGCAGGTCGGGATTGATAACGCGCTGGTCAAGCCCCAGCTTGCGCCCATCCGAGGTGATTTTAAGCATGTTGTCGGTGCTTGCGTCCACGATTCCCGCATGAACTCTCGCAGCACGCTCGGAAAGCTCCTGCACCATGCCTTTCTGAATCTCTGTCGGCTGTGCCACGATATTGTGATAAACCGGCGTCGGTGTCGGCAGATGAAGCTGATCCGCCGTCTTGATGTCGGCAGCTTCCTTGAATAGCTGCATCAGCTCCGGGAGATTGAAGAACTTTGAAAACCGGGTACGCGCCCGGTAGCCGGTGCCCTCCGGGGCAAGCTCAATCGCCGTCGCAGTCTCGCCAAAGGTGGACGCCCAACAGTCAAAATGCGTCAGATGCTTTCTTTGAAGCATGTCATGCTGGAGATAGCGCATCATGGTGTACAGCTCCGTCATGGAGTTCGAGACCGGCGTGCCGGTCGCAAACACAATGCCCTTATTGCCGGTGATCTCATCAATATACCGGCATTTCAGGAGCATATCCGAAGACTTCTGCGCGTCGGAGGTGGAAAGGCCAGCGACGTTGCGCATTTTTGTGTAGAGAAACAGGTTTTTGAACGCATGGGCTTCGTCCACATAGAGCCGGTCTACGCCAAGCTGCTCGAAGGTGATGACATCATCCTTGCGGCTGGTGTCCTGCAATTTCTTGAGCTTCACTTCGAGGCTCTTTTTCGTTTTTTCCAAGCTCTTGATGGTGAAACGCTCAGCGTTGTTTGCCTTTAACTCCATCAGGCCGTCTTCAATTTCATAAATCTGCTCTTGCAGCATCCGCTCCTGCCGTTCTCTGGAGACCGGGATACGCTCAAACTGGCTGTGACCGATGATAACGGCATCGTAGTCGCCGGTGGCAATGCGGGCACAGAACTTCTTGCGGTTTCTCGGCTCGAAGTCCTTTTTGGTAACGGCGAGGATATTGGCAGAGGGGTACAGACGCAGGAATTCCGATGCCCACTGCTCGATCAGGTGATTGGGCACCACAAACATGGGCTTGTGGCAAAGACCGAGGCGCTTGCTCTCCATCGCCGCCGCGACCATCTCAAAGGTCTTGCCCGCGCCGACTTCGTGTGCCAGTAGCGTGTTGCCGCCATATAAAATGTGCGCAACAGCATTTAGCTGATGCTCCCGAAGCTGTATCTCCGGATTCATACCGGAGAATGTTATATGCTGCCCGCTGTACTCGCGCGGACGGGTGGAATTGAAAAGCTCGTTGTACCTCTGAACCAGATCATGCCGCCGCGTCGGGTCTTTCCATATCCATTCCTGAAATGCGTCCTTGATGGCCTGCTGCTTCTGCTGGGCAAGCGTGGTCTCCTTGGAGTTGAGCACACGCTTCTCTCTGCCGTCCGCATCCTCGATGGTGTCGTAAATACGCACGTCGCGCAAATTCAGTGTATCCTCCAGAATCTTGTAAGCATTGGCGCGTTCCGTGCCGTAGGTCATATTGGCGTTGATGTCGCTGCGGCCTACAACACTCTTGCCGGTGATATTCCATTCCGCGCTGAAATCCGAGTAGTTGACGTCTATGCTCCGGCGCACATAGAAAGCTGGCTCCAGCAGCTCGAACATGAATTGCTTGATATACGCTTTATCGATCCACGTTGCGCCGAGGCGCACTTCAATTTCCGAAGCGTCCAGATCCTTTGGCTGCGCCTGCCGCAGCGCTTCTACATTGGGTAGATAGCCGGGACTGTCCTTTGCGGCCGCCTCTGCCTCCCTCAGCTTCTGCCGCACATCCCCGGAAAGATATTCATCTGCCGTCTGCCATTCTCCGTGCACAGGGTCGAGAAAGATAACGCCGTTCAGTTCGTCGATCAGCTCTTCCTGACTTTTGCCGGAGAGCTGCTCCATATAGTCCATGTCCACGCAGGCTTTTTCCGAGATGGACAGCGCCAGCGCCTCCGACGCCGTATCCACGGACGTGATGGACTCGTGAGGTCGAATCGTGCGCTTTGTGAAAATGTCCGCTTTGCGTTTGAGGTTATTCTCTTCATCCAGCATTTCCAGAGAGCAGAGCAGGAAGTATGAGCTGTCGTCCGAAAAAGCAAGACTGTTGGCGCGGGCATTGATAAGCCCGTATTTTTCCGTGAAGGAGTCATAGAGAGCATCCAGTTCCCGCTGCGTCTGGTGGATTGCCTCATCGGAGGTGAAGCCGTCCATCTGCTGCCCGATGAGCTTCTGGACGCAGTCACGGAGCTGCACCATGCCCTTGACGCGCTCTTTCGCCGTTGCGTTCAGGTCAGGCTTGACCATGACGCTGTTTTCCCGGTAATACACGTCACCGTCCACGATGGTGTAGGAGAAATTCTTCACATTGGGGTCAGCGGGAATAGATGTGCCGATCTTCTCGTTTTCGCCGAGGTCTGGCAGCTCTGCCTCCTGATATTTACCGCCGATGTTCTGCACCGCTTCATGGAGCAGCGTTCCCAAATCTGCACCTTCGATGGGGTTGACGGTATAATCCTGCTTGCCGTACTGCGTGCTCTCCGAAGATGGGATTCCAAGCACCATTTCCGGATGCTCTGCGAAGTAACTGTTGATGGCAAAACCGTTTTCGGACTGGCCTAGGTGAATCCAGTCCTCGTCGATCTCAATGGGACGGTCACGCTTTTGGAGAAAGAGAATATCCGAAACCACATCCGTACCGGCGTTGGCGCGGAACGCATTGTTGGGCAGACGAA
>ERZ773194.697-NODE-697-length-42481-cov-8.888795_pt1 | contig 42481 bp, 36 predicted proteins | sample MGYA00511240_ERZ773194 | MGnify/ENA primary metagenome ERZ773194 (study PRJEB29015, sample SAMEA2737774) | human gut metagenome | biome: human gut; feature: human-associated habitat; material: faeces | place: China | collected 2012 ... | reverse complement strand
TTATGTAAGGCAAAAGAGTAAACAGAGGAAAGAAAAACCTCTGTTTTTCTTTTGCACTTTTTTAATAGGCAGGAATACCTTATGTATAGGAAAGTATTATGAGAAGTTGTGAGGGAAATCCCTTGGGATACAAGGGTTTCCCTCACATTTTCTTTACATAAAAAACGCTCATATTGACCTCCAAGCAGTATGATTATTATGGAGGTGGTCAACATGATCGACACAAAAAATATGAATCTGAGCGAGCTGTCCACGGCAACAAGAGAAAATCTGGAATCTCTGGGTTATGGACCGGGAACCATTCAAATGGTAAACAGAATCTGGCAAGACTTATCACAGTTTCTTGGCGGTAGGGGTGAAACCCCATTCCAGCCTGTATATGGCTTGGAATATCTCCACGAACGAATCGGCTACCCGGAATGCTTGTACAGAAAACTTACACCCAATGAACGTGATTATATTCGGGCAGTTCGGATGCTTACCTCATTTCAAGAAACTGGCACAATTCCGGAAGCACTAACCCGCAACCGGGACAATTGGTCTGAACCAGTCAAAGAAATCCGGGATGTCTACATCCGGCACTGTGAGGAAACCTTCAAAACTCATGCAACCCAGCGCAGCAGAATTTCTGCAGCGGATCGCTTCATGCGGATCGTTATCGTGAATAAGAGAATTGCCTGGGAAGATGTTTCTGCGAAGATTATTTCTGAATATGCAATGGGCTTAGCAGAGTACGCAAAGGCAACAGTAGAAGTGCATCTGCGGGGACTTAGATATTTCCTGCACTTCCTGTATGAAACAGGATACATAAAACAGGATTTTTCTGCTGCTGTTCCCAAGCTGTGTTGTGGTACGGGTGAACGAATTCCCCATATGCTGTCTACTGAGCAGGTAAATATGCTTCTGGATTCTATTGACCGTGGAAATCCTATTGGCAAACGCAATTATGCGATTATTATGATGGCCGCCTGCCTTGGCATGAGAGACAGCGACATTACAAATCTGAGATTTGAAAATATTGATTGGGAGAAAAGTACGATCTCTTTCTTTCAGAAGAAAACGAACAAATTCTTAGTTCTGCCGCTGCTTCCTGTAGTTGGCGAAGCAATTATAGATTATCTTCGGAATGGCCGTCCGAAAACTGACAGCAAATATGTTTTCGTAAAGCATCGTCCGCCATTTGAACAGGCAACGTCATTTTATATGATAATGAAAACCGTACTGGAAAACTCTGGAATAAAGTTAAAAGCCAATTCGTCGAAAGGATTGCACATTTTACGACACAGTCTGGCGAGTGAGCTTATCCGACAGGGTGAATCGTACAATACTGTATCTACGATTTTGGGTCATGCCAGCATTGGATCGACAAATGCATATACCCATATTGATGTAGATGGTCTTTTCAAATGCGCTTTGGAATTGACGGAGGTAACGGCTCATGACCGCTGATCTGAATTTCAACAGTCAATTTGCTGACAATCTGCGTGACTTTATTCTTGAAAAAAGAGGAGTAGGCTGTAAATACAAAGTCGAGGCTGCTACACTACGACAATTCGATGAGTATGTGTGCAGTTCTGGATATGAGGGCATGGCAATATCCAAAGAATTATTTGAAGAATGGACGAACCGTCGATCCTATGAAAGAGAAAAAACCTGCGAAAACCGGGCTAATATTCTCACGCAGTTCTGCAAGTATATCGTCCGCATCGGTGGTCAGGCATATATTCCACTTCCATCCCAGCGGCTTCGCCGGGATGTATCGTACCGTCCGTACATTTTTACGAATGAGGAGCTGTTCCGTTTTCTGGAATGCACAAAAAATATGCCCGGAAGTATGCAGCGAAAAACAGTCTTTTATATGCTGTTCTCTCTACTGATCTGCACAGGCTTGCGGCTTGGTGAAGCTCTGCGCCTAAAATGGCTGGATATTGATTGGAACAGTAAGCCAATGATGGTATCTGTCATTGGGGCAAAATTTGATAAAGACCGTGAGATTCCGCTGTCAGACGGTATAGCCAAACAGCTATCTGAATACCGGGAGGAAATGTCCGTACTCTTTCCAGCCTGTGAGTATTTGTTTCCATCCCGCAATTATGCACCTTACTCAGAGAACCAGGTATATATTACATTCCGCAGGATTCTCTGGAGTGCGGGTATCTCCCATGGCGGAACAGGAAAAGGTCCTCGGATTCATGATTTCAGGCATTCGTTCGCAGTTAAATCACTTCGCAAGATGATTTATAACAACGATGACATTATGGCGGTTATGCCGCTACTTAGCCAATATCTTGGTCACAAGAATATATATGCGACGCAAAACTATTTGCAGTTTACGGCAGATATGTTTCCGTATGTAACGGAAACCGTACAGAATGTATTAGGGGATGTTGTCCCAGGAATGGAGGTATACGATGAAGAAACCTACTGATTTTACACGATTGATGACTTCCTATCTCAGCTCATATCTGCCATTGCAGAGAAATGTTTCCCAAAACACCATTACATCATATTGCGATACGTTCCGTTTGCTTCTTACTTTTCTAAGGGACGAGAAAGCGATGAATATTGAAAGACTTCGGATACGGGATTTTTCTCCGGGGTTAATTCGGGAATATCTGTCATGGCTTGAACACGACAGGGGCTGTGGCATATCTACCAGAAACCAGCGGTTAGCCGCATTGAGATCCTTTTTCAAATATATTTCCGTAGAGACCCCGGAGAACATGCTGCTCTGCCAGAAGATTGTAAATATTCCGTATGCTAAGAAAGAACAAGCGGCTGTGTGCTATCTAACAACAGCGGAAATGGCAAATTTACTGAGGCAACCAGACCAGTCCTCCAGTATTGGCAGGCGGGATTTGTGCTTTCTTAGTTTATTGTATGATACCGGCGCAAGAGTTTCCGAGATGCTGGCTCTAAAAGTTCGTGATGTGCATTTAAGCAATCCTGCGAAAGTAATTCTTTATGGCAAGGGGAGGAAACTGCGTGAGGTTCCGATATTGCCCAATACGGCACTCCATTTACAGCAGTACCTGACAGAACATAAACTTTCAGCGCCGGAAAAGTTGGACAGGACACTATTTGTCAACCGGCAAGGAAATCCACTTACCCGTGCAGGAGCGACATATATTTTGGACAAGTATGTGCAGATGGCTGAACTGGACACCCATGTTTCACCCCATATTTTAAGGCACACAAAAGCCATGCACCTGCTTGAAGCCGGAATTAACATCTTTTACATAAAGGATCTGCTTGGGCATGAGGACATTTCCACTACGGAGGTCTATGCCAAGGCGAGTATTGAAACCCAGCGCCGTGCTTTGGAAAAGCATTCTTTGGTTATGCCCCCGGCAACTCCGTCTTGGGTAACAAATACCGATACCCTGGAATGGCTGAAAGCTCTTGGTAAGTGATTTTTATGTAAAGATGAAGCAGGGCAGCCCCTTGAAAACCAAGTGGTTTTGCCCTGCTTCTTTGCATAATATCTTTCTTTACATAAGGAATATTATGCCCTTAAGGACATAACACTCCGTATCCATAGATAACGCTGCTGCCGACAGCGTATTGCTTCTGCCTGCAAGCGTCGCCAGAGTTACCCTCAACGGTATAGACAATGCCGTTTTCGCATTTCTCTACAATGCCCACGTGGTCTACTTCGCCGTCGCACTCCCAATCAAAGAAGATGATTTGACCTGCCGACGGCTCAAAGCTGCTGTCCTGCCATTGCCCACGGTCTTTAAACCACTGCACACCATTAGCGCAGCCTGCAAATTTCGGTATTACGCCGCTTTCAATATAGCCGCATTCATTCGCACACCAACTCACATAACAAGCGCACCATTCTGCACGCCCGTCAAAGCCGTACCAAGACCAATAGGGCTGACCGCCCACATTGCCGACCTGCGACAAGGCAACGGTCACGATTTCGCCGTCACCGACCGAGATACCGTAAAGCACCGCCGACCAGAGCGAATTGTTTTCCTCGGCAAGTAATTCCGATAGCTGCTGTCGCTGTTCCTCATTAAAGCCGTATAGGTCTGCCATTTCATCGGCGGTCTTGTGACTGACCGTGATATAGAGATAAGTCCGTGTAACGGTGGTTTCCGTCTGCACGATGTTCCCGTGACCGTCGTCGCTCTCGGTTATGACGGTTTCGGTCTTGCTTTCTGTCCTGCTGCTGATTTCGTTCATCTCCCAGAAGATACCCGATAGAAGCTGCTTTTTACCCTCGTCCATCGTTGCCACTTCCTGCGGATTGTCTGGGTCGGTAGCAGTCTTTACGGAATAGACCGCAAGCACCTCTTTCCAGACCGCACGGCTTCCCGACATTTCCAGAACATCATAGGTCGTGCTGCTTTGGATTTCGTCAAGACGGGTATCGTATTCGGCATTGATTTCCCGTACAACGCTCTGCATTGTCATACCGTTTCCAGAGTCCTCGCCCGAAAAGAAAATGCCAAACACCGAGCCTGCAATCAAGGCAATCAGACAGATAACAATAATAATCACGACGGCAATCCAACCGCCTGCGGCTATGGCGGCTACAAGAGCCTTGACGCCTGCAATAATCGCTTTAACTGCGGCAATCGTAGCTTTTACTGCCGCTTTCACCGCCGCAACCGTAGCCTTGGCAGTGGCTTTTGCTGCCTGTGCAGCCCTTTGAGCCGCTTTTGCCGAAGCCTTTGCCGCTGCCTTCGTTGCTTTGGCGGTATGCTCGGCTGTTTTGATAGCCGCCTTAGAGGTAGCCTGTGCAGTTTTAACGCTTTTCTGGGTGGTCTTGACTGTGCCTTTTGCGGTTGCCTTGACCGTTTTTTCTGTATTTCGGGCGGTGGTCTTAACCGTCTTTTTGCCTTGCTGTCGGGTCTTGATAAACTGAGATTTTGCCCTTTGGACGCTATCGGGAGCAGAGGAACGGCTTGCAGCCCCGTGACGGATCTGCAAGCCGTTGTTATTCTGTTCGGCGGCTTTTGCCGCCTTTTTCTGTTTATAGGACGATATTTTATCCTTTGCCTTACCGATATTTTCCCTTGTTTCCTTGACAGCCTTTTGCCCTTGCTTGTTAAATTGGTGGATACCCTCGTCCTTGATACGGTCAGCTCCGTAGGAAAGCCTGTCGGCGGCATATTCCGTAGCAGAGCTTTCATCGGCATAGCAGCCTTGTTCCGCCTTATCCTTTGTTTTTGCATAAGCGGACTTCATACGCTCGGTAGCAATGGCGGCTTTGTCTATGGTCTTTATCGTACCTTTGACCGCATCTCTGGTTTTTATATCAGCCATTAAAAGCCTCCTTTCCTTGAAGCGGTACAGATATTAGGCAACCCTTTTTGCCACTACAACAAGTCTGCCGTTTTGTGCGGAGTATTCGCAGGTAGAAAGCGTGATAAGCCTGTCACCGTATTCTGCGGTCACGCCCGTATCGTACAGGGCAAGCTCCTTGCACTTGGCGATATAAGCGTTAAAGTCATTTTCGTCCTCTGCGTTTATAAAATCGTAGTAGCGGAAGCCTGCCGAGCTGTACGCAACCGTTTTGAACACGGCAATGATTTCATACTCGCCCCGCTTTGTGAGGGTATCAAAACGAATGGTCTTGTGTTCCTCGTAAAAATCCTTGCTCTTGTAATTCTCCAATGCGCCGAACATCTTTTGCCCCTTGATGTGATGACCGTAAATAACAAGGTTATCGCTCGTCAATAGGTCGCAATTTTCCTGCACATACGGAGTACCTAAATCGCTGTACTCCTTTTCAAAATTGTGCTTCAGATAATAATTGGGGTTGTTCGGGGTCTGCATTACGGGAAAGTTGATATTCGTGCCGGCAATCGAAAGCCATCCGACCATATCCGTATTTTGCAGATACAGCTCGCCGTATTCCGCAAGCACGGTTTCTTCCTCCGTAAGCAGAACATCGGTCGTTTCACTTTCGCCTGTCTGCGCCTGTTCCACAACCTCGGCAATTTTTTCAAAGACTTCTTCCTGCTTACTTTCGTGTGCATAGTGGCTGTAAATACGGAAGCCGCAAAAAGCCGCCGCACCTAACAGGCACACGGCGGCAATCATACAGATGATTTTCGTGTATTTCTTCATAAGCGTTATCCTTTCTTATTCTGTTTTAGGGGCAAAAAATAACGCCCACATTTTCTGTGAGCGTTACTGTTGCCATATTGATTTCAGATACAAAATGCGGCATAGAGAGGAACGATTTTTTTATTGTCCTCAAAGCCGAAGTTCTTTGCAGAGAGCTTGATAGCATAAGCGGGCTTGTAGGTGTCCATATAGACCTTTAAGCTCTTGGCTCTGGTGTTGTCAGCAGATTTGACCTCAATAGGAATGAGCTGACCGTCACGCTGAATGATAAAATCAATTTCAGCTCCACGCTCGGACTCCCAATAATAGGTGTGGTAGCCGTTAATGGAGAGCTGCACATTGACATAGTTTTCCGCCATACCGCCCTTGAAGTCGTTAATTTCCTCTACCATATAGAGAATATCATTGGCGGCTAAATCTTTCTTGGCACAAAGCAATCCTAAGTCGGACACATAAATCTTGAACGCATCAATATCACGGTAGTTTTCAAGCGGCTTTTTGATTTGCTCGACCTTGTAGACTTGTGACACGATACCGGACAGGCAAAGCCATTCAATCGCATTTTCAAATTCGGAAGCCCGTCCACCTTTCTTAATCAGCTTATATTGGAAACGGGTATTCTTCTTTGAGAGCTGAACGGTAATGTTATCGTAGGCAAGTCTGGTTTTCTTGATTTCATTCAAGTTGTTATACTTGCTCATATCATTGAGATAGCTTGCAAGTATCGTGTCCTGCGTATGGCGGACAAGGATATAGTCCTTTGTTTCGGCAAACTGCATCACGCACTCCGGCATACCGCCGACCACAAGATACTGACGATAAAGCTGCATTGCGGCATCGTGTAAGGCAGACGGCAGGGGCGTATCGGTTTGGAAGCACTTTTTAATCTGCTCTACCAAATCGTCCTCACCGAGAGCCAACATAAATTCCTCCATATCCATAGGATAAAGCGTTTTCATATCGACCTTTCCTACGGGAAAAGAGAATTTCGCCCTGTTGACCGCAACGCCGAGCAAGCTGCCTGCGACAATGATGTGATAATCTGGAGCGTTCTCGCAAAAGTATTTGAGCGAGGTCAAAGCCCTTTCGCAGAGCTGCACCTCATCAAAGACTATCAGCGTTTTTTCCTTTACGATAGTCTGACCTGCGATATGGGACAAAATCGGTATCAGATAATCGGGGCTGATGTTTTCCTCAAAGGTTTCGTTCAGCTTTGGGTTGGTTTCAAAGTTAAAGTATGCCACATTTTCATAGTGAGTGCGCCCGAACTCCAGAATGGAATAGGTCTTTCCAACCTGTCTTGCACCTTGTAAAATAAGGGGCTTGCGGTGAACGCTATTTTTCCAAGCTTCCAAAAAAATCATAAATTTCCTGTACATAATCAGACCTCCTTAAATGTACTAAGTACAGTATAACGAATATTCGCGTAAAAAATCAATGAACTTTTGTTGCATATTTGCACTAAATAACATGAATGCGCTATTTCAAGAAATGTGCGATATGTTTTCAATGGGTTACCGCCCCTTTTTTATTTGAAATTTGCAACATGACCGTATTTTGATACAAGCGGGTTCTTTTGTGCTATAATCGGCAATGACAACCTGAAAAAAGGAGGACGCGAGCATATGCAAGCATATAATCGACAACAAGGCTACGGTTAGCGGAAGGCGGAACACGGGGCGAAGCCCAAAGGATCCGTTGACCTGCAAATCTAAATCATCATTTCATATTTAAAAAGGCAAAATGAACATCATAATCGAATACAAGAGGTTTCACGGAACAAGCAACGAATCAGCTAAGTTATTAGCATATCTATCAGTCTTTATTCATATCATCAAACATAATCAATGAACAGGAGCGAGTTAAATGCACGTTAAGAACATATATCCCACCACAACCACCAATGAAGACCTTATAGGACTGGCCGAGATGGCAAGCACATATCTGAGCAACATGCCGGCGGCACTTGCTACCAACGACATATTGGCCGTGCCTACCGAGCGCGTCATAAGGCGCACAAAAGGAGAACGATAATAGGTGATAGCAATATACGCCAGGCAGTCCTTGGATAAAAAGGACAGCATATCAATCGAAACACAGATAGAACTATGTAAGAAGGAGATAGGGGACGAGCCATATAAAGAATATGTAGACAGAGGCTACAGCGGCAAGAATACGAACCGCCCGCAGTTCAAGGCAATGATGCAGGACGTGGAGAACGGCGTTATCAGCAAGATAATAGTCTATAAGCTGGACAGACTCAGCCGCTCCACGCTCGACTTCGGCGAGCTTATGGACACATTGAGTAAGCACAACGTGGAGTTCTCGTCCACAAGGGAGAAGTTCGATACGTCCACGCCCATAGGCAAAGCCATGCTCAATATAATAATGGTATTTGCGCAGCTTGAGCGCGAAACCATTCAAGTGCGCGTGCAGGATAACTTCCGCATGCGCTCCGCCCGCGGGGCATACGACGCCAAAGCCCCATACGGATACGCAAAAACAAAGGTGATGGTTCAGGGCAAAGCCGTAAGCACGCTTAAACCGGACAAGGCGTATTCACTAATGGTCAAAAAGATATTTGAGCAGTACGCCTATACGTCCACATCGTTAGGCTACCTTGCCCGCACGCTCAACCAGCAGGGCATAAAGTCCGCAAACGGCGCAGCATGGGACTCCTGCAAGCTGAGTAAGCTGCTGTGCAACCCGATCTACGTCAAGGCCGATGCCGAGGTATACAAGTACTACCGCGCCAAGGGCATGGAGATAACCAATGATATAGACGACTTCCGCGGGCAATACGGCTGCGTAACATACGGTCAATGGGACAGGGCGAAGAACAAGTTCGCTCAGCTTTCGGGGCTAACGTTGTCCATAGGTCTGCACGAAGGCATTATTGACGCAAAGACGTTTCTCGCCTGCCAGTACAAGCTTGCCGACAATACGCAGATAAATAACACCGGCCGCGGCAAGCATTCTTGGCTAACAGGGCTGCTGAAGTGCGGCTGCTGCGGCAAGGCAATGAAGGTCATGACGTATAAGGACACGGCTACGTTCAGATGCTCCGGTGCGATGAACACCGGGCTGTGCAGCGATTCGCCATCCGTTGGCGTGCGCGAAATAGAGGAGGCTGTTGAGCGGGAGATATTCGCCCATGTAGCGCGGCATCAGGAACTGGTGGTTCAGAAGCGCAAAGAAGAGGACAACAAGGCGCACAACTATAAAATCGCCATAGCAAAACTGGATGACCAGATAGCCAACCTTATAACCGCCCTTGCCGACGGTACGGAGCTGACCATGAAGTACATAAACGGCAGGATAAGCGAGCTGCAAAAGCAGCGCGACATCTTGGCCGCCGAGCTTCAGCAGCATAAGAACGCCACCAAGCAGCAGGGTGATATAAAGCAGTTCCATGACATAATCAACCTTTGGCCCGGCATGACCATCCCGCAAAAGCATGAAATAGCCATGATGCTAATCAAACGCGTGGAAATTCAGGAGGATACGACGAGGATTTATTGGAAGTATGATCTGTAGTTTTGCAGTACATGTGCAGACATAAGCACATGCTTGGGTTCACTCCCGGGCAGTTTCATTTACACGCATATAATCGCTTATATAGATAATAATACGGCTCAAATGGAAATAAACGATTTCACTTTTCCGACATCATTAGCTATAATGATGCAGTCTGCTGATAAGGCAGAATCATTGATGAAATGAGGGAAAGATTCTAATGAAGAAAATCACTGCACTTTTGCTTGTGCTCGTGATGGCTCTTGGTCTCTCTGTTGGCTGCGCCCAGCAGGAAGTCAATACTCAGCCCGATCCTACCGAGGCTCCTGCTGCCACCGAAGCACCTGTTGCTGAAGCCACTCCGGAAGTTGTCGCTTCCGCCGAACCTGAAAAGCCCGAACTCTCCGGCACGATGAAGGTCGTTGCTACCGGCGACGTTTACGGCCCCCTGTTTGAAGAGTTCACCAAGGACACCGGCGTTACCGTTGAAGTTCTGTCCATGTCCTCTGGTGAAGTGCTCTCCAAGCTCCGCGCTGAGGGCGGCACTCCTTCTGCTGACCTGTGGTTTGGCGGCGGAATCGATGCTTTCATGAGCGCTGCTGACGACGGCCTGCTCGAACCCGTTGTGTTCGATGCCGCCAACGATCTCGCTCCTGAATTCCGCGATGCGGACGGTTACTGGTACTCCAAGGGCATCACTATCGTTGGCTTCCTTGTAAATGATGGCCTGCTCGAAGAGCTGAAGCTCGATAAGCCCGCTTCCTGGGACGATCTGACCAAGGAAGAGTATAAGGGCGAAATCGTAATGTCCAACCCCGCCGTGTCCGGCACCAACTACGCCGTGGTCAATGCTCTGCTGCAAGCCAAGGGCGATGCCGGCTGGGATTACTTTGAAAAGCTGAACGAGAACATTGCTTACTACGGCCGCCGTGGTTCCGACCCGAAGAACAAGGTCACCGCTGACGAGTTTGCCATCGGCATCACCTATGTTGACCCCAGTATTGAAAAGCTGACCGAAGACTACAATGTTTCCGTTATCTATCCTTCCGATGGTATCCCCTGGGTATCCGAAGGTGTAGCCGCATTCAAGAACGCTGAAAACGTTGAAGCCGCCAAGGCATTCATAGAATGGCTCTTCAGCAACGACGATCATCTCCGTCAGCTTGCTTCCATAGAGAACAAGACCGGCGTCAAGATCATCAAGCCCTCTATTGAAGGCGTTGAACTGACCTACGATGCTTCCATCCTGATGGATGAAGACCTGTCCCTGTTCGGTAAGCAGCGCGAGGAGATCCTTGCCCGCTTCGAACCCATGATGGGCGACAAGGCCGCTCAGGAATAAATGACGGCCGCTTCTAAAAGCACAAATAAAAGGGCATGTAACAATGCCCTTTTTCGCGTTAAGGAACGGGCGGGGGATACGGTCGTGCTGTGCATACTGCTCGGCGGGGTGCTGCTGTTTATACTGTGGCCCATGCTTTGCATAGCGCTGCGCAGCTTCCGTGCAGCAGACGGCGGCCTTACGCTTGAAGCATACAGCAATGTGCTGTCCAAGTACGGCACAAGTATGCGCAACAGCGTTGTGGTCGGCATTTGTACGGCCATATGCACAACTATACTTTCGCTTTCCGCTGCGCTTACTTGCGCCACGCGCCGCTCGTGGGGACGCACGCTGTGCATGATTCTTCTGACTGCGGCAATGGTAGCGCCGCCATTCGTATCGTCGCTTGCGTATATTCAGCTGTACGGCCGACGTGGATGGATAACATATCGTTTGTTGGGACTCAGCTGGAATCCGTACAATCTTGCTGGCGTTGTGGCAATGCAGTCGCTCTCGTTCACGCCGCTCAATGCGCTGTTCCTGCTGGGTGTGCTTGATAAGCTGGATGCTGACAGTCTGCGTTCGGCGCGCGACTTGGGAGCAAAACCATCCGCTATACTTAGGGACATTGTTCTGCCACTCATGCGCCCGGGACTGCTTGTAAGCATGCTGCTTTCGTTCGTTCGCTCCCTTGCGGATTACGGCACGCCTGTTATTATAGGCGGTCGCTCGGTAACGCTCGCCGCTGAGGTCTATTTGCAGGTAATAGGGTATTCAAACCTTGAAAAATCTTCGGCAATGAACATGTTCCTGCTTGTGCCGTCGATATTGTTCTTTTTTATATATCGCGCGCTTATGCGCCGGTCGGACAAGCTGACGGCAGGCAGCCGCAGCGCGCAGGGAGGGCTTTCGCTTCCGCTCACCCGCTGCGGTTCGGTCGGTTGGCTGGCACTTATAGGCAGCGGACTGTTCTTCGTGCTTACGCTGCTGCAATATGGCTGCGTTTTGCTTTCCGGCTTCCTAAAAAGCAAGAAGGGCGTATATTCATTCACGCTTGACCATTGGAACGAGCTTTGGAGCATTGGCGCGTCGCCTGTTGTGCGCAGCGTGGTATATGCGCTGATAGTCGCCGTGGTCGGCACGCTGTTCGCGGCATTGTTCGCATATTATATGGACCGTCGCCGCGTTCCAGGCCGCGCGTTTTTCGATTGCATAGCCACTATGCCGTATATGCTGCCCGGCACATGCTTCGGCATAGGCTATATACTCGCATTCAACCATGCGCCGCTCAAGCTTACCGGCACGGCAATAATAGTTCTTGCCAACATGCTGTTTAAGCAGTTGCCTACATCGGCAAAGATATGCTCCGCTACGCTTGCGCAGCTTCAGCCGGCACAGGAACGCTCCGCGCAGGATCTTGGCGCGGGCAGATTGGCTGTTATACGCGATGTTGTGCTGCCTAATATGCGACCCGCGCTTTTAAGCTGCTTTGTATATAACTTCACCAGCAGCATGACCACCGCCGGCGCAATAATATTCTTGATTGATCCCAGCCGCCAGCTTGCGGTGTTCCGACTGTTCGATGCCGTATACCGCGGGGATTATGCGCTGGCATCCGTACTTGCGAGCGTTATAACGGCAATAGTGCTAGCCGTAGAAGGGCTTGTGTGGCTGCTGAGCCGAAAGGAGGGCAAACGCCGTGTATCTCGAACTTGAGAAACTGAACAAAAGCTTTGACGGCAAAAGCGCCGTGTGCGATCTTTCGCTCGGCGTGGAGAGGGGAGAACTGCTGTGCATTCTCGGCTCCTCAGGCTGCGGCAAGACCACCACGCTCAATATGATAGGCGGCTTCCTTGCGCCGGACAGCGGCACCATATTGCTTGATGGGCAGGACGTTACGAATATGCCGCCCGAACGCCGCCCCGTCTCGACCGTATTTCAGTCGTATGGCCTTTTCCCGCATATGACCGTGCTTGAAAACGTCACTTACGGGCTGAAATTCCGCCGCTATACCCGCGCACAGGCAAGGGAGAAGGGCATGAAATATCTTGAACTTGTCGGCCTTGCAGACCGCGCGAACGCACATATACACGAAATAAGCGGCGGTCAGCAGCAGCGCGTTGCACTTGCGCGTTCGCTTATAGTTGAGCCCAAGCTTTGCCTGCTGGATGAACCGTTGAGCAACCTTGATGCAGCACTGCGTGCGCGTATGCGCGGCGAACTGAAGCGGCTTCAGCGCGAGCTTGATATCACAATGGTGTTCGTCACGCACGACCAGGAGGAAGCGCTTATACTCGCCGACAGAATAGCCGTTATGGAGCACGGGCATCTGCTTCAGCTTGGTACACCGGAAGAGGTGTATCGTGAACCCACCAATGACACAATAGCTTCGTTCCTTGGCCTGAAGGACATCGTTTGGGGCGAGGACGGTTCCGTTATGAAAATAATAAGGAGGTAAACATTATGCTTGTTGATATGCATTTGCATGAAAAAACATTCTCTACTGACAGTTTTCTTTCCCTTGATGAAATAGTATCCATAGCAAAAGCAAAGGGACTTGACGCCGTATGCATCACCGATCACGACAGCATGGGCCTTCGCGAAACGGCGGAGGAGTACACCCGCCGCACAGGCTTCCCGATATTTACCGGCATAGAGTTCTTCTCACTTCAGGGCGACATCACCGCATGGGGACTCGAAAGCTATCCTGACCACCGCATTCCCGCGCAGGATTTCATAGACCTTGTCAACACCGCCAACGGCTTCTGCGTATCCTGCCATCCTTTCCGCAACAATAATCGCGGCTTGGAGGAGAAACTGCGCGATGTTCACGGTCTGAACGGAGTAGAGGTGCTCAATGGCAGCACGGATGTGGAAGCCAACCGCAAGGCGCTGCGCTTCTGCCGTGAACTCGGGCTGCAGGCCATAGGTGCAAGCGATGCGCATACCACGCAGCAGGTCGGCAAATACGTCACCTATCTGCCCGAAATGGTAACCACTCTGTCTGACTTTATCGCCGAACTCCGCACTCTGCCCACCCGTCCCGCAATATGGAACGGCTCCGGCTACGATGTAGTGGATGAGTTCTGATAAAACTTAGGTTCAAAAAGATAGCCTCTGATGGCAGAAAGTTGATTGCCGTTGGGGGCTGTTTTATTGGCTGCCGTCGCAGTATTATAAAAAGCATACATTGTTCTTTGCGGATGGTTTATGCTATACTATTCCCAAAGGGTAAGGTGATATTTTGCTCAAGCTTAACGCATGGATAAAGCGTTTTTCAATACCGCTTCTGTGGGGCGCAGGAATACTCATTGCTTTGGCGATAGCGTTTTCGCATGTATTTGGCATCAAAATCGTTGCGGATGTGTGCTTCGTGGCGGCGTTCGTGCTGTCCGGCGTGCCTATATTGCTTCGGGCTATTCAGGCGCTGCGATTCAAAACGGTCAGCATAGAACTGCTTGTCTCCATTGCGGCAATAGGTGCATGCGTGATTGGCGAATTCAACGAATCCGCAATAGTCACGTTTTTGTTCCAGTTCGGCTCGTTCTTGGAGCAGAAGACAATGAAAAAGACGCGCTCTGCAATTAGGGCGTTGACAGAAATGGCTCCGACTACGGCATGGCGTATTATTGAAAACGGCGCGGAAGATGTATTCGAAACGGAAGAGATAGATGCGGACGAGGTTGAGATTGGTGACATCCTGCTGGTTAAGGCCGGCGGCAAGATATCGTCCGACGGCATTGTGGTAAAGGGCGACGGCTATGCAGCGGAAGCCAGCATTACGGGCGAACCTATGGCCAAGCATAAAACCATTGGCGACACGGTCTATGCAGGAACCATTCTGGACAGCGGCACAGTACAAATGCGCGCAACAAAGGTAGGGGAGGATACTACATTCGCCAAAATAATTGCCCTTGTTGAAGAGGCACAGGACGCAAAATCCCCTGTTGAGCGGTTCATAGATAAGTTTGCAAAATACTATACACCGGCGGTTATAGCAATAGCTGCGGCGGTATTCATATTTACCCGAAACGTTGATACAGCAATTACGGTACTGGTGCTTGCGTGCCCGGGCGCTCTTGTGATAGGCGCGCCTATCGCCAACGTAGCCGGAATTGGTCGCGGTGCGCAGGAAGGCATACTGCTGAAGGGCGGAGACAGCATCCACACGTTTTCAAAGACGGATACAGTGGTTTTTGACAAGACAGGCACGCTCACCGAAGGCGTTCCAGAAGTATGCGTTCAGAAGGATTACTCTAACGAAGCCACTCAAGCTTTGGCTTTGGCGGCAAGCGTTGAAAAGGCGTCAGACCATCCGCTTGCAAATGCCGTGATTAGGTATGCCGCAGATTTGCCTTCTTATGAAGCCGAATCCGTGCAAACCATTAAGGGCTGCGGAATGGATGCAAATATCTGCGGCCGCAGAGTGCTGATAGGCAACCGAAAACTTATGGAGCAAAACGACATAGAGCTGACTGAGCAAGTGCTTAATGATTTGAGCGAAGTGCAAAATAGCGGCGCATCTATTGCCCTGATAGCAGTAGACGGCAAAGCAGAAATGCTTCTCGGAATATCGGATAAATTGAAAGCAGATGCAAAAGACAGCATAAGCCGCCTGAAGAATATGGGCATTGCCGATATAATAATGCTTACTGGCGACAATGCCTGCACGGCCTCTGCAATAGCGGCTCAGCTTGGCATTACGGAATACCGCGCGGAGCTTTTGCCGGAAGATAAGCTTACGGTGATACGCGAACTGCAAAGCAAAGGCAGAACTGTTACGTTCGTGGGCGACGGCATTAACGACAGCCCTGCACTTGCGGCGGCAGACACAGGCATAGCCATGGGCTCGGGAACCGATGTGGCAATAGATAATTCGGACGTTGTGCTGATAAAATCTGATTTGAAGAGCTTGGTGCGCTCGCTCAGGCTGTCTAAAAAGACAGTACTTACGCTGTATGAAAACATAGCCATTGCGGTCGGAACAGTTGTACTGCTGCTCATTGGCTTATTCGCGGGCTATATACATATGTCGATAGGCATGCTGATACACGAAGCCAGCATATTGGTCGTAATATTGAACGCGATGCGTCTTTTGATTCATAATAAGAAGGAGAATTGACTATGAAGAAAACTATTCAGATGGAAGAACTCGTTTGCCCCATGTGCGCACAAAAAATCGAGACCGCCCTGCAAAAGGCTCCCGGCGTGGTGAGCGCATCCGTACTGTACAACGCCAGCAAGGTCAAGGTTGAATTTGACGAGACCAAAACCAGCGTAGACGAGCTTGTAAAGGTTATAACCGGCCTGGGTTATGTAGTCATAGGTTAAAAGAATAGTGGACAGCATGAACGAAGAGATTATAAAAAACCTGAATAAGATACTGCCCGTTGTTGAACGAGTACATAGTGACCACCACCCAGAACTGCATCAGGTGGCGGCACTTTATGCCGAGCTGAAGCAGAATCCAAGCCGTGAAGTATTCGATAAGCTTAGGGACGTTACCAAGAACTATATCCTCCCTGAAGATGCCTGCCAGGCATATACCAAGGTATACAACATGCTTGAAGAACTGGATAAGGCGTTTGTGTGATGCACCGATAAACCCAACAACAGAATACCGAATAATGTAGGCCCCTGCCGCATGAACATACTTTGTATGCAAAATGTTTGGCGGGGGCTAATTTTTACAAAGGCTATTGTGATTTTGTATGCACTATGTTAAAATACTTGGTGTATACACCAAAGTCATGGAAGGAAGTGATCGTCATAGCAATTACAAGCGCAAGCTTGCCGGCTAAGAAACGCATTTTAGCAGTGTGCGTGCGGCTGTTCCTCGAAAAGGGCTACAAAAAAACCACTTTGGCCGAGATAATCGATAAGGCCAACGTTTCATACAGCTCCTTTCAGAATATATTCCGCGCAAAAGACGGCGTGCTGACGGAATTGGTTGAGTTTATGTTCAGCACTCAGTTCGGCATGGCAAGGCAGCTTGCCGGGGCAGACTTGCCGCCGGTTTATGTTTATGCCGTTGAAACGGCTATTCAAATGACGCTGACAGAGCTTAACGAAAACCTGCGGGAAATCTACATTGAAGCCTACACTCAAAAAGAAGCATCCGAATATATATTCAGGGAAACAACAAAGGAACTGCACCAAATCTTCGGCCCATATCTGCCGGGGCTTACTTTGCGCGACTTTTATGAGATGGAGATAGGTTCAGCGAGCATAATGCGCGGCTATATGGCGCACCCGTGCGACGATGAGCTGACGCTCGAGAAAAAGCTGCGGCTGTTCATTACCATGAGCCTTAGGGTATACAATGTCCCTAATGAGGAAATAGACAAGGCTATTCATTTTGTTGAGGGACTGGATATCAGAACGATTTCAGAACAGGTAATGCAGCAATTATTCAAGGTGCTGGCAATGCACTTTGAGTTTTCGCTGCAGGGAATAGAAAAGGCAAATATAACAAAAACGGAGGGAATTAAATGAAAAAAAGACTGATCAGTATTCTGCTCTCACTCTGCATGGTGCTTACGCTCCTGCCGGCAACGGTATTATCGGCCGGAGTGGGCACGTCCAAGGCCGGCGATGCTGCGTTCACGCTCAGTGCGTTAAGCGCCTCCTGCGCGGACGGACACACCGGCGAACTTGGAAGCATACAAGTAACTGGTGTTGACATTTCAAAGTGGAAATCGGACAAAAGGATCACGATCCAGTATGATGTGCAGTATCGCTGCACCGATTCTTCGTGCGAGTTATACGACAGCGACGATTCGTTCTTTTCCTACAGCGGAAAACATACCTTCACGGATACAAATGGGGAGTTCTGCCACAAGAAGATCAGCGAGTCCTTTGCGGCGACGATTCCGGCAGCCCTTCCGTCCGGCGCCACCAAGAATTTCTCTATTTCCTTTGCGCTGACGTCGGATAAGGGAATTTATGAGGCGGTGCATCATGAGCAAAATGTTAATCTCTGTACCGAAAACTATTATAGTGTGCGCTGCTGGGAATGCACCGGCTGCGAGTATTTCTTCCTGAATGCGGGTATGTCCGGCGATAAACTTACAAAGGACAATGTGTATTTCCCTCCGGTCGGGCACAAGCTGAATAACATCCCCGCAAAAGGCCCTACCTGTGTTGCCAAGGGCACAGTGGAACACTGGCACTGCGAACGCTGCACTCGGAACTTCGGCGATGAGCAGGGAACATCCGAACTTACGACGATTGAAACCAACGCGCCGCTTGCAGCGCATCGGTATGATGCCGACGGCGTCTGCGAGGTTTGCAATAGGAAGGCTGCCGCGGGCGTCCAAGCAAACGCGGGCATGGTGTGGTACGATACCATGGGCAAAGCGCTGACCGCGCTGACGGATGACGCACAGCTGGCAATCAATGCGGATTATGCGGATACCATCACGCTCAATCAGACCTGCACAGTGGAAGTCAAGGCGGGCGTAACGGCCGCCGACATCCGGATTGAGAACGCGGAAAACTGCGTTGTCACCATTGTCAACAACGGCACCATCAGCAATCTGAGCGGCTATACCGGCAAGGTGCTGCTCAAGAGCGGCAGCGGCACCTACGGCAACATCACCAACAGAAGCGAAGGTGGCACAGTGGGTGCGCTCCTGTACCGGGAGAGTGCCACGAAGTTCTGCTACTGTCGCACGACGGCTGGCCAGTGGCTCCGTCCGGAGCAGGCGACGGAGAGCAGCATCCAGAACGTGACCGTGGCCTACGCGCCGCTGGCGACGCTGACGATTTCCGGAGGCAATGTTACCGGTGGGGACGGCAGCTATGCACTGACGGCGAACAAGGACGACACCTTCACTTTGACTGCTGCTGCATCTAACATGGACGGCAACAGCAGCACATCCGCGGCCTATCGCTGGTATTACGAGAATGACCCTGGCACAGCGCTTTCCACAGCATCCACGCTGACGCTGGAAACCGTCAGCGCCGGAAAACGCACCATTGTCTGCACGGCGACGGTGGATGGCTACAGCATCACCGCCAAGCTGGTACTGACGGTGGGGGGACAGAAGGATGCTCAGAGCTTCACGCTTAGCGTATCCAAGACCACCGTCGGCATACGCGAAAAGATACTTCCGCTGCTTTCCGTTGAAGGCATAAAGGAAGATGCTGCCATAACGTATTACCTCATGAACGGGAGTTCACCCGCTCCCGAAAGCGATACCGTTATAGACGAGAACTTTGCTTTCGCTCAGACAGGAACCGGTTCCATATATGCCTATACCGCGGAAACCGACAACTATGCGGCAACGGCCTCTGCGCCGGTTTCCATCACCGTCACGCCGCACGCTAACCACTGTATCTGCGGCGGTATGTTCAATCATACCCACGAAAACGTGGAATGGCAGGCGTGGGACGGCAAGAGCGAAATTGAATACGAACAGAAATGGGTTCAGGTCAGCGAAAACCTTAAACAGGGCCGTTGGGTTGCTTATGTCTATCTGACCGGCAATGTGTCGACCAATCTGACAGTTGCGCCGAAGCACATCCTATATCTGTGCCTGAACGGCTACAGTTTCACCTGCGCCGATCCGTCTCAGCCGGCCATCACTCTGACAGGCGAGGATGGCAAGCCTGTGGAACTGGATCTGTGCGACTGCGTTGGCACAGGTACGCTTGGCGGCTCCAATGCCAGCGGCGGCAGTATCCGTATCGGCGCATATGCAAACGCCACGCTCTACAGCGGCACGCTGACCGGCAACAACGTATCCGGAGACGGCGGCGCTGTGTCAGTCACGGGAGGCAATTGCAGCTTTACGATGTATGGCGGTGCGATTACCGGCAACACGGCCACCGGCAACGGCGGCGGTATTTCTTCTTACGACTCTTGGAATGCCAGCACGGTCAATATCAACGGCGGTGTCATTTCCAATAACCGCGCTACCAACGGCGGCGGTATCTATGCCGCAAGCAGAACACATTTTCATCTCAACGGCGGCGAGATTATCAACAACACCGCCACAGAGGATGGCGGCGGAGTTTACTGCAGCGGCCTTTATAGCAACGCAGACGGACGCTGCGAGTTTAACGGCAGCACCATATCCGGTAACACGGCCCAACGGGGCGGCGGCGCGTATGTCCGCGTCTGCTTCATCGGTTACCGGAACTGCCGCATCACCGGCAACACCGCCACCGAAGCGGGCGGCGGCCTCTATTTGGTGCCGTTTGCGTCTGAAAAGAGAATATATATGGGCAACGTATATGGAGGCGGCGGCGAGATCGCTCCGTATATCTATGACAACACGGTCAATTCTGCCCAGAACAACCTCTATCTCAGCGATCCGGACACGCAGATTGTATTTACTGCCCGCATAAACACGGGCGGAAACGCAAAGATTGGCGTCTACTTCACTGGCATCACCCAAAACAGCGCGTCTGTTCTTTTGAATTCTCTGCAAGTTAATACGGAGTCTTCGGCAAAGCTATACCATGATCGTATCTTCTGCGACAACCCGGACTTCGGTAGGCTTGAGATCAGAAAAGATGAGAATTATTATAATCTCTATCTTATCAATACCAGTGATGAAGTCACGATTACGTTTGATCCCAACGGCGGTACACTAAATGCTGGCGACGAGACAAAGGCCGTACAGCATAATGGTACCTACGGCGAAATGCCCACGCCAATTCGTTCCGGCTATCATTTTGACGGTTGGTATACCGAAAAGGACGGCGGCACTAAGGTGGACGCAAACACCTCCGTTGCGACAAAAGAAGCGCATACGCTCTACGCCCGCTGGTCGGCGGCCAAGTTCAATATAACCCTTGACCCAAACGGCGGTAATCTTGCGAATGCCACCAAGGAAGTGACTTATAACAGTCCTTACGGCACTCTGCCCACACCCAATCGCGCAGGGTATGATTTTGACGGCTGGTTCACCGAAAAGGACGGCGGCACTAAGATTGAAGCGAGCACCGTTGTAACTGCTGTTGAGCCGCATACGCTTTACGCGCATTGGACGGCGCATGAGCATTGCATCTGCGGCGGCAGCATAAGCGCAGGCGACCATACAGGACACACGCCTGTAAGCTACCAAAGCTGGAACGGCAAAGATGCCATTTCGTACACCAATAAGACTGCCTATGTGTATCTGTCGCAGAATGTCACCTTCAACAGCAATCTGGTGGTGGATGGCACAACGCTCTACCTCTGCCTGAACGGAAAAACCTTCGCCAGCAACGGCACGAATAAGATCACGGTCAACAACGGCGGACGGCTCGTCCTCTGCGACTGCGCCGGAGGCGGAACGATCAGGGGCGCAACCAAAAGCTGGGGCGGCAGCTGCGTGTATCTCTACCAGAGCACGCTGGACATTTTCGGCGGCAAAATAACCGGCGGTAAAGTCAGCGGTAATGGCGGTGGCGGCGCAATAGCGCTTGACGACAGCAAGTGCGTGCTGAATATCTACGGCGGCGAGATCTCCGACAACAACGGAAAAAACTCCGGCGGCGCGATTTTCCTGAACAATAAGGACAAAAAAGGCGGTACCGTGAATATGTACGGCGGCACGATCGCCAACAACACGGCGACCAACGGCGGCGTGATCTACTCCGCCTGCGGCGGCACGTTCAATCTGTCCGGCGGCACAATCTCCGGTAACACAGCAAACAACGGCGGCGTAGTCTACGCTACATCCGGCGGTGTGGTCAACTTGATCTTGTCTGGCGGTACAATCTCCGGCAATAAGGCCACGAACGGTGACGGCGGCGTCATCAATATGGCAGGCGGTACGGTCACCATCTCCGGCGCAAAGCTCACCGGCAATACGTCCAGCCGGTACGGCGGCGCGGTCTACCTCTACAATGGCGTGACGGCAACTATGACCGGCGGCGAGATCAGCGGTAATCAGGCTGCCAGCGAGGGCGGCGCGGTGCATGTGTACGGCACATCCACGTTTAACCTCTCCGGCGGCAAAATCACCGGGAACTCGTCTGTGGATGGCGGTGCAATCTACCTTAACCGCGAACCGTCCGTACTGAATATGTCCGGCGGCGTCATCAGCGGAAATACCGCAACGGGCAACGGCGGCGGCGTCTATATTTTCCGCACCGGCTCGGTCTGCAATCTCTCCGGCGGTACGATTGAAAAGAATACCGCAAATGTCGGCGGCGGAATATACGTCAACCCCGGCAACAACGGGCAGCTTAAAATAAGCGGCAATCCTGTTGTAAAGGGCAATACCGCTTCCGGCGATGCAAACAACGTGTATCTGCCTTCTGGCAAAAAGCTGAGCATAAGCGCTGCCATGAGCAGCGGCGCATCCATCGGCATCACTACCGAAAGCAAGAACTATCCCGTGGTTTTCTCCGGCAAGTACAGTCAGGACTATTCGGATTACTTCTTTGCCGATGCCGCCGACGCCCATGTGAACTATAATTCAAATACTGAGCTTGAACTTGCGGCGGGAGCAAAGAAGTACAATGTGTATATCATTACGGATGACAACGGCACCGCAACAGTAAGCGCTTCTTCGGCAACGGCAGGCACGACGATACAGCTTACAGTAACGCCCAATAACGGCTATCACTTCAAAGAGTGGCAGGTCGTAAGCGGCAATGCCGAAGTATCCAACAATACGTTTATCATGCCGGCCGGCAATGTGACCGTGAAACCCGTATTTGAGGCGCATAGCTTTACGGAAGAGCACGTAGAGGAACAATATAAGAAATCCTCCGCGGACTGCACGCACAATGATGTTTACTATAAGACCTGCTCCTGCGGCGCGGTAAGCGCAACCGAAACATTTGAAGTGCCGGGCACGACGCTTAACCACGACTGGGCCGAAGCGACTTGCACCGAACCAAAGACTTGCCGGCGTAAAGGCTGCGGCGCGACCGATGGTAATCCGCTGGGCCACGACTTGCCTAACGCTTGGAGTAAGGACGAAAACGAGCATTGGCATGAATGCAAACGCTGTCACAGCAAAGAGGACGCAGGAAAGCATGAATACGGCGATGATAACATATGCGATATCTGCGGATACGACAAGACTGTGCCGCATACGCATAACCTGACGCTTGTTTTTGCCAACGCCGCTACTTGCACTAAGAATGGCAACAAGGCCTACTATACCTGCGATGGTTGCTATATGTGGTTTGAGGATGCTAACGGCAGCATAGAGATAACCGACAAAACAGCGGTCATCATCCCGGCTACCGGCCATGCGCCTTCAGAAAGCTGGAAGTTCGATAAGGCAGACCATTGGAAGGACTGCACAAACACAGGCTGCGGCACGATTATAGAAGGCAGCAAGGCGGCGCATACTGAAAGCGGCTGGATAATAGATACCGCGCCCACTTACTTTAATAGCGGAACGCAGCACAAGGAATGCACGGTTTGCCATTATGTTACGGCGGTTGGCTTCATACCGGCAAAGGGCGGCGATATAGAACCGAGCGATCCGTCCGGCTGGACGCCTAACCCCAACCTGCCCGCTACCGGCGACGACAATACCTCATTCATTTGGATAGCGCTGCTGATCATATGCGCATCCACAGCCGCCGGAACCGTTATTCATGGCAGAAGGAAAAAGCAAAGGTAAGCTTCTGAATCAAACTAACAGCTAACACTAACATCCGCTCTGATGGACACATTGGGGCGGATGATTTATTTTGCTTGACATCACGCCCGACAATTCGTACCCTTTAATCGTATAATTTTATGGAGAGGGAGGCGAGACCATGCATGGGGATTTTGAAGCGTTCTACCTTAGGCATGTTAAGGCTATCTACCACGTCTGCTATGCCTTTATGAAAAATGCGCAGGACGCGGAGGACTGCACGGAGGATACATTCGTGCGGGCAATGACCAATGACGTTTCGTTTGAAAACGAGCGGCATGAACGCTCCTGGCTGACGACTACCGCAATGAATATCTGCAAGGATAAGCTGAAGCATTGGTGGCGGCAGAAGATGACGCCCATCGATGAAGAAATAGAGCAAACCGTTGCAGCCGAAGCGGATAATAAAAGCGAAGTTGTGAACGCCGTTATGACTTTGCCGATAAAATATAAAGAAGTTGTGTGGCTGCACTATTATGAAGGCTACCAAACCGATGAAATAGCGGCAATGCTGAAAAGACCAGCATCCACCGTGCGGAACCAACTGCGCGATGCCCGCGCAAAGCTTAAACTCAGCCTGGGAGGAGAGGAAGCGTGAACAAAAACGAAATAAAGAAGGCATTTGATGATATAGAGCCTGATGAAAGCGCCAAGGAGCGCATGCATGCCAACATATTGAAAAAAGCGGCAGAGCAGAAAGAGAGCGACATCATAAAACCCGGCGAAGCCATGCCGCAGAAGCGCAGGGGTGTTCCCGCATGGCAACGATGGGGCAGCTTAGCCGCGTGCGTTGCCGCAGCGATTGTGATAGGCATTATGCTTCCGCGCATCATAAAACAACCGGCAGTAGATGACCCGCCGCTGCTTGCCGTTTCGCCATTTGAGGATGTGTCTGGCTCGGAGGACTTTGAAAAGCTTGGCTTCTGCATATATGCTCCGGAAGGGGCAGAGAATCTGTACTACTGCATATATGACGGTGAAATTGCCCGTATTGATTTTACGCTGAACGGCAATGAATACACATATGAGGCCGCAAAGCTCAGCGGCAACTTTTCCCGTGCAGATGGCGAAGCAATAGGCAGCGCGTCTCTGAATGCCGAATATAACGCCGTGCTCGACAGGCTGTCTCCCGAAAGCTGGCGCGCGCATTGGGAGAAGGACGGCATAAGCTTTTACCTTACGAACTTTGACGGCGCAAGCGAGGAAGCTATCAGCGAAGCAGCAAGGCTGCTGATGCAGTAAAAACCGTGTATCGGAATCGGGGAGAAAAAATTCTCTCCGATTTTTTATTTTCTTGCCGACATTTCGCTTCGCTCCTTCGTATGGATATATGGACGGGCAAAAAGGGACGCCTCGCGTACGGTCGCGCCGCCGAGCGCCAATCCGTATATATATTGCATTAAAAGGAGTATATAACCATGAAACGTATTTCTTCAATCGTACTTGCCATAGTGATGGCGCTTGCCCTCGCGGCCTGCAGCAACAACACCAACAATAATAACAACTCTAACGGCGCTAAAAAGGTTAACATGACCGCGCAGGAGGTGCTGGACAGCATAAAGAAGAGCCTTGGCGACAGCTTTGATTGCGACGTGACTGAAGATGAATCCCGCATGAGCGGCTACTGGGGACTTGATACGACCAAGGTTGAAAGCTGGGCCGCCATGAGCAACTCCAACTCAAGCCTTAATCCCAGCTCTGCTGTTATATTGAAGGTTCAGGAAGGCTATGCGCAGGACGCCGCAGCGCTGCTGCAAAGCGGTTATGAGCAGGTGCTCAGCTATTCCCGCATGTATAACATGGATCTTCAGAAGGTTCTGCAGGCACGCCTGTTCGTGAACGGCAATTATGTTGCGCTGATAATACTCGGCGCACAGGGCGATTGGGAGGCCAGCGACGAAGATCAGGCCAAGTTTGCCGCTGACGAAGCCGCAAAGGTTGATGCAGCGTGGAGCGGCATATTCGGCTCCGCCGATAACACCATCGTTGTCCCCAAGGACAACGGCAACAGCAACAACTTCTTTGACATGAACGCCGATAAAGAAGGCTAAGTATGGTATTCTCCAGCCTTACGTTTTTGCAATGCTTCCTTCCGCTGTGCCTGCTTGCGTATTTCGTTGCGCCAAAGGCATGGCGGAACGGAATACTGTTCGCATTCAGCCTTCTGTTCTATGCGTGGGGAGAGCCGGTGTATGTGCTGCTTATGATATTCTCCACCGTGCTTGACTACACATGCGGGCAGCTTACCGAGCGCTACCGCAGTCAGCGTCGCGCAAAGGCCGCGCTGCTCGTATCGGTTTGCGTCAACCTTGGCTTGCTTGGTGTGTTCAAGTATAGCGACTTTTTGATAGGCACTGTCAATTCGCTGTTCGGCACGGCTATACCTCAGCCTAATTTGCCCCTGCCGATAGGCATCAGCTTTTATACCTTCCAAACCATGAGCTATACCATCGACGTTTACCGCGGCGAAGCAAAGGCGCAGAAGAACATAATCAACTTCGGCGCATACGTCACGCTGTTTCCTCAGCTTATAGCTGGCCCAATCGTCCGCTACCAAACCGTGGCAGACGAACTGGAGCATAGAGAATGCACGGTAGAGTTGTTTTCGTCCGGCATAAAGCGGTTTGTATGCGGCATAGGCAAAAAGGTACTGCTTGCAAACAACATAGGGCTGCTGTGGGAGGCGGCAAGCGCACAGACCACGCCAACGGTGCTTACGGCATGGCTCGACGCTATAGCTTACGGATTCCAGATTTACTTTGACTTTTCGGGCTATTCAGATATGGCAATAGGCCTTGGGCGTATGCTTGGGTTCCGCTTCCTTGAGAATTTCAATTACCCGTTCCTTGCCGACAGCATTACCGACTTCTGGCGCCGCTGGCACATATCCATGGGAACATGGTTCAGGGATTATGTCTATATCCCGCTCGGCGGCAACAAGGGCGGCCTTGTAAAGCAGCTGCGCAACATTGCCATAGTGTGGTTGCTGACCGGCTTCTGGCACGGCGCAAGCTGGAACTTCGTGCTGTGGGGCGTGTACTTCGGCGTACTGCTGGTGCTGGAAAAGCTGTTTCTACTCATGCTTCTCAAAAAGCTGCCCGTAGCCCTTAGGCACGTTTACGCTTTGCTGCTGATAACACTTAGTTGGACGTTGTTTGCATTTACTGATATATCTGCCGGCTTTGCGTGGCTTGGTTCAATGTTCTCGGGCGTTTTGTTCGATAGCGACAGCGTTTATCTGCTGCTTACATATGGCCCGATGCTGCTTCTGTGCGCGTTCGCAGCAACGCCTATCGGCAAACGCATATACGATTGGCTGAACGGCCATTTGAAGCAGGGGGGTGCTTACCGTTGCCGATTGTGGCGGGATGCTGTGCGTGCTTGCCGCAGCGGCAGCGTATCTTGTGAGCGGCAGCTATAATCCGTTCCTGTATTTCAGGTTTTGAGGTGGCATTATGCGAAATAAGCTGATAATTTCATTCTTTTGCGTACTGCTGGCGGTATGTGCGCTTGCATGGCTGTTCATTCCGGATAAATACTATTCGGAACGCGAAAAGCGCACCCTTGCACAAATTTCTAAATTTAGCGCATCGGACTTCTTTTCCGGCAAGTTCGGCGATAAGCTGGAAACCTACCTTGCCGATCAGGTACCGCTCAGGGACAAATGGATAACGCTGAAAACCTATCTTGAGCTTGGCATAGGCAAGCATGAAAGCGGCGGCGTTTATATCTGCAAAGATAAATACCTGATGGATAAGTTTACGTCTTACAGCAAAAAGCAGCTTACAGCCAATGCCGAAGCGCTTGCAGAACTGCAAAAGAAGCTGGCGGATAAGGGCATATCCGTGAGCACAATGCTCGTTCCCGTTGCGGCGCAGGTGCTAAGCGATAAACTGCCCGCATACGCCCCTGTTGCAGACTATGCTGCCATACTTAAAGTGCTTAGTGATGCAGGCGTGAACGTAACCGACATTATGAGCATACTTGCGGCGCACAGCGATGAAGCAATCTATTATCGCACCGACCATCATTGGACGAGCCTTGGCGCGTATTACGCATACTGCACATGGCGCGGCATCGAACCTGCGGCAGATGAATGGACAAAGGAAGCGCTTTGCAATAACTTCCGCGGCACAACGTGGAACAAAGTTCCTCTGCCCTCCGATCCGGTAGAGGAGATAACGGCGTGGTACAAGCACATGAACAGGCGCGTTTCTTATAACAACGGGGAATATGAGACGGACAGCATATATGAACGCAAATACCTTGACGGCAGCGATCAATACGCCGCGTTTCTCAATTCCAATCAGGCGCAGACCGTGATACAGGGAAGTGGGAAGGAAGGCAAGCTGCTGCTCATAAAGGATTCATACGGCAACACATTTGCTCAGTTTCCAGCTGAGGATTATGCCGAAGTTCATGTTATAGACTTGCGATTTTTCCGTGACGATATAGCCGAATATGCCAAGGCTAACGGCATTACAGATACGCTTGTGCTATACGGCGTGCAGAATTTTGTGAAGGACACCAATTTATCCTGATGTTCCCTTGACAACCAAGCCCCCAATAACTATGATCACAACCAGAAAGGCCGCCGTATGGCGGCTTTTTGTTTTATATCGGCTGAAATAAATCCAATATGTATTTTCAGACATATGTAGTAGATACAGACAAAAAAACTAACATATTCCAGAAAGCAAAACTAAAAGCTAAAGCGAATCGTTAACGGTTCTCATGAGTATAACTTGCCTTTAATCTTTGGACGATCGAATGAACAAGCATTATGTCCTCATCCGAAAGACCGTCTGTACGGATTGCTGAGGATGTATCAATACCAAGCAGATAATCCGTAGATATATCAAAAATTTCGGCGAGTTGGACAAGCGACTGTGTAGACGGAACAGAGATACCCATTTCCCAAGCATTTACACTTGAGCGCGTTACGTTAAGCATCCTGGCAAGCGCTGCCTGTGTCAGGCCTTTCTGTTCACGGAGTTGCTTGATCCTATCGTAAATCATTATCACCTCTTAAAAACGCTTCACACAGCCATGTAGAAGCACGTAATATTTCTATGTTAGTTTACGTTAAGATATTTTGCATTATCAATATGATACTTATACTTGACAACGGAGATTAAGAATGCTTTAATACTACTATAAAATAAATCAACGAAAGGGAGGTTCTATATGTTGAGAAAGCATCTTTCGCTTTTCCTTGCATTATTGATGATTTTCACGGTAATACCGGAAGCATCATTGGCAGAAAATGGCGCGGATGAACCGGAAAGTCCGACGTCTATCGGTTTCCTTAACGCCGATAGTTGCGACGAGACACTCGTATATCATTATACGGTTGAAGCTTCTCCTGGCGATACGATCATGCTTGCACCAGAGCCGGATTATAACGGCGATGGTGAGGTGTCGTATCATTGGATGCGCTTTGATGCGGAGCAAGACGTCTACGTTGAACTACCCGATGAAACCAGAAGCACTCTGGAGATAACTGTATCAGAGGATGAGTTTGGTGTAAAAGCAATCTATGCCTGCGAGGTTTCTGATGGTGAGGTTTCGGGGATGGCAGTGTTTACACTTGTAGTTGGTCAAAACGAGACAATGCTAGCAAGTGGAGAGATTGCCTTATTCAGCAATGCCGTTCTGTCAGGAACACTATCCGAGAGAATCAATGCGCTAAAAAACATTTTTCCAGATGGCAAGTTTTGGAATCATTATGTTTCTAAATCTTCTGAGTCTGGTGATCAGTTAAAAGCTGATTGGAATGAGTCTTTTCAGGATTCTATTACTTCAGTTCCGTGTGCTACTCATAAGGGTAATGGTAGTGTAGGACAATACGATTGTAATTATTTTGACGGTGGGATACAATGCGATGGGTTTGCACGAAGGGTTTTCTATCGGTTATTCGGAGTTAGAATGTCAAGTTCTGCACAGCGCAGTGATACTGCAAATCTTTCTATCGGAGATTATGTATGGCTCGGTGGGCATGCAGGAGTTGTATATTCTATCAATGGATCATCGTTTACAATGATAGAATGCAATGATTCCGGAGCAAACAATGAATATCCTCAAAATAATTGTCGTATATGTTGGGGCAAATACACATATTACAAATCGAATATAGTCTACTTTATTCACGCAAGTAATTATAACGAGGTTTTAGGTGCAGCAAAACCCGACATGACTGCCAACATGTCTGCAAATGATTATCTGACATACTATGCGCAGAGTGTGACTACGTTTACTGGTACTGCCACGCCGAAAAACGGTACACTAAAGATGTATAATTTGCCGACCACGCTCAGCAATACTGTCGGTTACACTACTACCACCGGCTCCATTAAACTTACGAAGAAAGTAGTTAACCATGCCGGGAATACATGGTATCAGCTTGATAACGGAAAGTTTGTTTATTCGGGTGACATCAAAATAGCTGTAACGCCAACGATTATTAATGTAAAAGCAGTTGATGAAACGCAGACAACAGCTAAGGTTAAGGCTGAAGTGGGTCATTCAAGCAGCAATAAGCCCACGAGCTGGACACTTGAATATGGAACTAAGGGGGATCTTAGTGACAAGAAAACACACACGGAAGAGTTTACAGACGGCGTACTAAAAGAGAATAATCCAGTGCCGATATCGGTTCTGTTCGGAACTGAGGAGCCCAGCCTTAAGCCGGATACGATATATTATTATCGTTTTACAGTTAAAAGTGAAAACGGTTCTTCTGTGGCAACGAAAATAGAAAAGTTTCAAACCCTTAAATGCACCTCCCATAGTTATAACTCTCTCGGCATATGCACTATATGTGGATATAACTATGATTGGAACAGCACAAGGAGCGCAAATTCCTCATGGCTGAAAGGTAATTTGACTGTCCGCAGTACGCCATATGATGCTGCCGCCAGTATAGGCTCGGCAGCGCGTATTCAGGCTCAGGCAACCGTAAAGAATTGCAGCAGTATCTTATGGTATCAGGTTTCATACAATGGACAGACAGGCTACATAAGGGCTGACTCAGCAACTATCTTTACGCCTGTCACAGGCATTACGTTGAGTCATAGCTCAGCTTCGCTTGTTCCGGGTGATACATTAAGTCTTGCGGCAACTATATTGCCGTCCGGAGCAACCGAAAAAAGCGTAACATGGAGCAGCAACAGCACTTCCGTTGCAACAGTAAGCCAGTACGGTGTAGTTACGGCAGTATCGCCCGGCACTGCTGTTATTAAGGTTACAAGCATAGATAATGCTTCTGCCACCGCCTCATGCACAGTTACGGTATCTTCTATATTAACAACGCAAGTCATAATTGACAGTGTGTTTTCCGAAGTAGAGATTGGCGTACCCGTGAAACTCGAGGCACATGTTCTTCCAACCAATGCAACAGTGCAGGGCGTAAATTGGGTTGTAAAGAACGGCACTGGTTCAGGCGAGATTTCTAATGGCTATTTTATCGGACGCTCTGCCGGCACGGTTACTTTGGAGGCACATTCTGCTGATGGCATAACGTATAATACTATGACGGTTATAGTCAAGTTATCGGGTGCATCGATTGAAGAAGGGCTTCGCGCCGCCATTGCCAATAAAGATGAAGCGTATTACATTTCGGGAGATGTTACGCTGTCGGCTGATATAGTTATACCCGATTATCTTACTCTCAATATTGAAGATAGCGGCAGTCTCACCATTCCCAATGGTGTTACTTTAACGAACAATAGCTTTATTGGTATATACAGCAATATCACCATTCAATCGGGAGGAAAGATAATCAACAACCATCATCTCAGCACTTTTAGCGGAAGCAGTATTGCAGTTGATGAAGGTGGAACTCTTGAGAATAACGCTGCTTTGTCTTTAATATATAGCCCAATATATATGAATGGCACGTACGTTCGTGGTGATGAATCAACCATATTTGTCGTTGCAACCTTAGAGGAGGATGAAAGCCAGTTATTTACCGGTATTTCTAAGGAGCTTGTGACAATAGATTATATTGTCACAACTGAGGACGGAATACGTGCTGCCCTTACAAAAATCGAAGATGGCTATGTTGAAGTGTATGTGGAATTACGTGATAAATCCGTTATACTTACTTCGGATCTAACAATTCCAATGAACTGCTTGCTCATACTTGAAGGCGACTTGGTATTTACCGTTCCACAAGGGAAATGCCTAAAAAATTATGGGACAATTTCTATTTCAAAGCAAAGCAGTCTTGTAATAGAAACAGGCGCAATGCTTGAAAACAACAATTACATACAGATACATGGCACTCTAAATGTGCAGGGCAGTTACGCTGGTTACAATGCGGATCTCTATACCGGTGGCGTGCTGATACCTAATACCGTGCCGCATTGTACTGAAGGAGTTCTGGTCGAAAGCATTGATATTTTGGGTCAGGATACGGTGCTAATCAACAGCGAGAATGAGTATGCATATGTTCTTTCTCCTGATGATGTATGGATTAACTGGGCTGCTTGGTCAATTGTATCCGGTGATTCACTTGCTGAAATCGGGAAGTACACTGGTATCCTTAAAACTAAAAATACTGAAGGCGAAGTTGTTATTCGCGCTTCCGCTCTTGATGATTCAGGTGTATACGAGGAAAAGACTATAGTTATTAAGTCTGCATTTGATTATACATTAACCGTAATCTCCTCAGACGATACCATGGGCACTGTTTCCGGCGGCGGTAAATATAGAGCCGGTGCAACAGCAACCATAACAGCCACGCCCAAGGAAGGTTATGAGTTCGTAAAATGGAATGATGGCGATACGAGTGCATCTCGCACCGTTACCGTAAATGCGGACAAAACGTATACCGCTACATTCAAAAAGAAGGTTGTCAGTGCGGATGCCGCAAACTTCTATATATCTAATATATCGGCTCAAGCTGGAGAATATGCGACTATAGCTGTCAACGTATCTAACAACCCCGGAATATCGGGCTTTACTATATCTGTTGCATTTAGCAATAGCGTCTTTGAGTTTGATTCAATAGCTGTAAACTCTGATATTATTTCAAGCATAACAGATAACGTCATCGTGAAAGATAACGTGTGCACCGTAACAGCTACATACTTTAGCGCTAACGGTGATTTCACAGATAATGGCGAATTGTTTGGGATCAAGCTTAAAGTTCGGGAAAACGCAGAACCAGGAGAATATGCTATCGGTCTTAAAATAAAGGAAAGCGACGTATGTAATAATGACTTGGCTTTAGTTCCGTTCGATACTGTTGACGGTTCTATTAAGATTGCCGCCTTTGTATACGGAGATATATTTGTAGACGGTGTGATAGACATAAGGGATTTAGTTTACTTCGCACAGTATATGGCCGGCCGTAAACTTAATCCTACCAGTCAGCAAATTATGGCTATGGATGTATACAGGGACGATACTTTGGACATACGCGATCTTGTTAAACTGGCGCAATATGTGGCTGGAAGGCCGCTTGTGCTTGGAACAAAATAAAAAATAAGGAGAACTTGTTGTATGAAAAGAATGATTGCCGTATTAACGGCACTGATTATGGTGTTCACCTCTGCAGTTGCATTGGCCGATAACAGCAGCGGAGTAAAGTTAGTCGCCGTAGCGGGCAATATAGAGAGCAATCAGGTTACTGTTGACATTATGTTGACAGAAAACACAGGAATAGCCGGAATTAAGCTCGCTATAAAATATGATACGAGCAAAATGAAGGCCTTAAACGTAAAACGTGGAAGCGAATTCCCTAGCGCTACATCATGGGAGGGTACCCCTGGTGAAATTGGCTATAACTCATATGACGCAAATAATAATCATACCATTACCGGTACGCTTATGTCTGTTACATTTGAACTGATAGCCGGCGAGTGGGAAAGAACCGAAGTAACAATTGAGTGCAGAGAAAACGATGTTACGGACGAGTTCTTTAATTTGATTCCCATTAAGTCTATAGTCAATGCAACTATTACTAAGCCCCACACGCATAAAGCGGGAACAGAGTGGAAGAAGGACAAATCTTCTCATTGGCATGAGTGTACCGGCGAAGGCTGTGGTGAAAAGATGGATGTTGCGCAGCATTCATGGGATAATGGCATTGTCATAACAGAAGCAACGGAAAGCAGCAAAGGTTTAGTGCGATACACATGCAAAGTATGCAATGCAACTAAAGAAAAGGAAATACCCATGCTGCAGCATACCCATAAGGCGGGAACAGAGTGGAAGAAGGACAAATCTTCTCATTGGCATGAGTGCGTAGGTGAGGACTGTAGTGAAAAGATGGATGTTGCTCCGCATTCGTGGAACGAAGGTGTGATTGCGCAGCGGCCAAGTTGCAAGAACACTGGCATAAAGCTTTTCACCTGTACGGTATCTGGCTGCGGAGCTACCAAGACGGAGATTGTTGCAGCTACCGGTCACACTTTTGACAATGGTACGGTAACAACGGAACCCACTTGCACAAGCGCTGGCGTAATGACATTTAAATGCACAAACGAAGGCTGCACTGAAACAAAAACGGAACCGATTAATGCGCTTGGCCATAAGTGGGATGAGGGAACTGTAACTACAGAACCCACGTGTACAGTTGCAGGCCTAAAGTCATTCAAGTGCACAAACAAGAACTGTGACGAGACAAAGACTGAGTCGGTCAATGCACTTGGGCATAAATGGGATAACGGTACTGTAACCATTGAGCCTACAACAACCAAGAATGGTGAAAAAACATACAAGTGCACCAACAATGGATGTACGGAAGTAAAAACCGAAAGCATACCTGCCACCGGCAGTGATTACCCGACACATCCCATTCCGGCAAACCCCGTACCCCCAACAGCAGATATGCCACAGACAGGTAACACTGACGTTACAATAGCTGCAATAGTGCTTATACTGCTTGGCGGTATAACATGGATTATTGTTTCAAAGAAAAAGCGTAACAACTAAAATATTAAATATGCTCCGCTTGCGGAGGGGAGTCAAAGACGGTAGCACAATTTAACTCGCTACCGTTTTTGACTCATAGTATTCCCTTGACAACCAAGCCCCCAATAACTATAATCACATCCAGAAAGGCTGCCGCATGGCGGCTTTTCAAAGGCCATTGGGTTAGAGTAAGTTAACTGTAGCTATTTGGTCAATTTTAGGGAGTAACCGGTGTGGATGAGAAGATAACCCTTTCCGGTGTGCCGGAAACAATGCTGCAAACCATATACGCCCGTGCAAAGGAAAGCAAAGATCGCGGCGCTATCCACGACAAAAAGGCGGAGGAGATAATAGGCAAGCTTAACTATGATTTCTCCCTTGCTGATAAAGACGCACCCATGCACAGCGGCGTCATAGCAAGGACCATAGTGCTGGATAAACTCGTAAGTGAATATCTTGCCAAGAATCCCGGAGCAACAGTTGTAAACATTGCCTGCGGGCTTGATACACGCTGCTACCGCATGACCGGCTTTAAGCATTGGTATAATCTCGCTCTGCCGGAAACCATTGCCGTGCGCGAAAAGCTATTACCGGAAAGCGGCAATATCACCCAGATTGCCATGTCCGCAATGGATGACTGGGGCAAAATGGTCGAGGAGAGTCGAACTCCTGTCCTTATAATCATTGAGGGGCTTACGAGGTAAAGCTATGGCATTCTTTGATAATACACGCAAGCCCACCGGGCTTGGTGGAAGAATAATGGTCTCATTGATGAACATTGGCCACCGCTCTTTGGCGGACTGGGGGCTTAAATACCTGAAACTGAATAACGATGCCAATGTGCTTGACTGCGGCTGCGGCGGCGGAGCAAACATAAAGAAGCTGCTCAAGCTTTGCCCAAACGGCTTTGTGAAGGGAATAGACTATTCGCCCGTAAGCGTAGCCAAGGCCAACAAGGTCAACAGGGGAGCGGTAAGTATCCACCGCTGCGTTGTGCTGCAAGGGAACGTTGCGGATATGATATTCGCTTCTGAATGGTTCGATGCGGTCACGGCCTTTGAGACCGTCTATTTCTGGCCCGATCTGCCCAGATGCTTCCGGGAGGTTTACCGGGTGCTGAAGCCCGGCGGGACATTTCTCATCTGCAACGAAGCAAACGGCGACACGGACAAGGACGAGAGGTGGACGGAGATCATCGGTGGCATGACCATCTATAAGGACACCGAGCTGAAGGCGTATCTGGAGCAGGCGGGCTTTCACGAGGTGCAGATACACAAAAAGAAAGGCTGGCTCTGCGTCTCAGCACAGAAATGAGGGAGAAGCAGACAGATGAAGGACAAGAAGCTCCTATTCGACCGCAAATCGCATTGACAACGGAAAAAAAGCCCGCTTCCTTCAATGTCAGTGCGATCGGTCTCCAGTACGTACTGGTATGTTCCATTACAATACGGATATCGCCTCCCAGTTTTTGAGTGTGGATGCCAGCTTTTTCAAGTCACTGTTCGTGTGGTGGACCTCGAAAGGCCGAAGTACGATTTCGCCTCCGGGTCTCCGTACCGCAACTGTGCTTTTGCTCTTTGACACATCGATACCGACGGCGGTAATAACAGCAGCTTCCATTTTTCTGACGTTTGCGAGCACAAGCGTTCAGCTCAAGCAATGCTTCGTTCTCTCAGCACATCTTCATTGTAGCTTAGGTTTGGGCATCTGTATAGCTCACTGGCTGTGAACTTCTCAGAACCAACACCATTGTAGCAAGCAGGGCTTTTGTCTATACAAACGCCATTTTTGCGTTGCAAAATGCTTGTTGGGCTGTGCCCAATCCCCTTCATTCTGCACCGTTCCGATGCAGGCTGCGCGTTTTTTCAAAACGCTTCTATTTATATAAGGTAGAGTTTCAAGACAGTTGCGCTCTGCAATTTTGATGGAGACATCTCAAGCCAAACGAACAGCCAGCAACGGCCTCAACGGTAAGTGAGGTCATGATGCTGGCTGTTCTTCGTTCAGAACGGAAAACATTCGACATTTCCGCTGGTTCATGGTACACTACATCCAATCCATGCGAATCCGTTGGAGGTGATTGTGTTGCTTTCCCTGTACTTAGCTGTTCTTGACGATCAAAGCAAAGAAGAACAATTTATAGATGTATATAATACCTACAAACGGCTGGTCTACCATACCGCTTACAAAATTATGGGCGATTCGTATCTGGCAGAAGATGTACTGCAAGAGGTGTTTTTGTACGTTGCCAAAAATTTTTCTAAAATTCATCGAGAAAACTGTCACGAACTCGCTGCTTATCTCGTTAGTTGTAGTAGAAGCCGTGCTTACGATATGCTTCGCAAGCAGCGGGAAGAACTGCTGGAAGAAATCCCGGACGCACCAGATGGAGCCCCGGTGCCGGATGATGCAGCAGTCAGCGCCGACAACATCCAACACCTGACAGAACTGATCGGACAGATGAAACCGATGTACCGTGACCCACTGCGCCTTTTGGCAATGGGCTACACCAACCGGGAGATTGCCAAATCGCTTGGACTGACGGACGAAGTGGTTCGGATGCGGCTTTTCCGTGGAAGAAAACTATTGTGGAAGGAGTTGAACAGCCATGAGTGAGAGAGCAGAAGTTTCTTTTGATGCTGCATTGATGATGGCACTCCGTGCAGATGCACAAAAAGAGCTGGATGAGCTGCCAAGTCCGGCCCAGCTTAAGGAACGCTACCCGGACACGTCCCGATGGGATGCTCGCCTGCAAGCGGCGTTGCATAAACACCGCCCTGTGCTGAAACGAGTGCTTATTACGGTCCTGACGCTGGTAATTTTAACTCTCGGCGCGCTTGCAGTAAGTGCAGATTTCCGCAGGGCAGTCTATACGATGATTCAGAAGTTCATGCCCGTTGAGATGCAACTGACATATCAGGTGGATGGCGAGCCGTTGGAACAGCTTCCGAATGGATACAGCGACCACTATGTGCCGGATGGATTTGAACGAGATTATGAACAAGGGTATGATAACGAAATATCCTTTCTTCATGCCTATGTTGATGTCAATGATAAGAACATCTTTTATTATGTGGACTGTTCCGTAATTCAAGACTATGGACAAGTCGAAACTTTCGACAATGAGCATACGGTTTATGAGCGCATTAAAATTGGAACAGCCGATGCAACACTTGGAACGAGTAATAACGGAGGACGTACAGGATATGTGCTAGTATGGGAGAAAGATGGCATTTCGCATACGATTATTGGAAAGATATCGCATGATGAGCTTCTAAGAATTGCGGAAAGCATTTCCTGATTTGTCAAGACCTTGCCGACACACTTGTGATTGTTTACAAATGTGTCGGCATTTTTTGTACAAATATACAAAGTTGATAAAATCTCGAAAATTTTTCAAAAAAGCTGTCACAAACACAATGTGAACTACGTTGACTGAGCAAAAGCTCCTGTTGGAGTACACAAAATGGAGGTTATGTCTTATGTCCAAAAAGCGTCTTGTCACTCTCATTCTGTCAATCGGTATTTTTCTGAGCCTTGCCGCAACGGTTTTTGCTGCTGGCCAACCTAGGCGGTATAACGAAAACAGCACTGTCAAAGGGACGATTTCTCAAAGTTTTTATCAAGTTAATGCCAAAACTGATGTTGCGGTAAAGCGCATCACCGTCACTGGAACGCTATATGAAAAAGGAACATTCGGTACGTGGCAGAAGGTAAGCAGCTGTTCTAACACCAGTACATCTTCTTCCTGCTCAGCAAGCAGTAATTATAATACAAAGCCCGGAAGATCGTATCGCCTTGAATGTTCAGCAACATTCACTTATTCAAATGGGCAGAGCGAAACTATCACATCAACTGCCAGCCATTAAATGATTTTATAAAAGAGCGATTTTGTTAAAAAGAGGTGATGCTAATACAGCATCTACCGGCATCGATTAACACGATTGAACTAAACTAAAGGATTCATTAATCAAAATGACGAAAGAAGAAATCATTTCCATGCTATCAAAGGAATTGAACAGTGAATGGACGAATGGAGTCACATGTTTGATGGTGGAAAATTCCGATAGCTATATTCCAGTAATAGTTCATCACAATAAAAATGAACTTATTGTTGAAGTAGGAGAACAAGACAAGAAGATTTACCGCATCGGACGAAATGAGCTAAATAAAACATCTTAGTCATCACCAAAAAAATCATTGAAATCAGTCACAATTTGACGCATAGAATATGAATTCAAACTTGATATGAGGTGATTCCAATGCAGAACTTAAAGCATTAACCATTTTGCGCATGTACATTCAGACGGTGAAGCTCAAAAGGTTTGATTGTTCTGAAGGAATCACACACATCTTTGTAACGGCATTTGCTGTCGTAAACGTAAATATCATCTGAAAACTTTACAGCATCAGCCGGATGTTATGGAATCACTCATTCGCAAATAATATTAGTTATATTTGTTGGACGATAATCTCTTTAAGAAGAAAGGAAGTGTAGAACAATGAAAAAAGTCTATCAATCTTTTATCTCGATACTTTTAGTTTTTTCTTTATTAGCCAGTATGACATTAACTTCTTTTGCAACCGCAAAAAATAATAAAGTGGGTGATAAAGTCACCTTATATGAAGATCATGAAACAATCGTTGAAATGTATACCGACCTTTCGGGAAACCGCATTCTGAATCAATATCTGAATGGAAAGCTTATACAAAGAGACACCCTCCTGACATCAAGCCCTAATAGTATAAAACGTGATTTTTTCGATGATAGTGTTACAAGAAAGTCATCAAGCGACGTTATTTATATTGAACAGTATGGTAAATTAACCTCTGACAATAATGAGCGTGTACAACCTTGCGCTGTGCAAACAGCAGGAACAATCAAATATCGCGCTGCTTTAGATACAGGATATATTTATTATGGCTTGAAGTGTACATATGATACAAAAAATCTTGGATCCACGACATACACAATCAATAATTTTGTTGGAAGGATGGTTGATTTAATTGCACTTGTTGTGGGCGCATTGACGTTACCGAATATTGTTGCAGAAGCATTTTTGGACGCACTTATTAAGGGACTGGGAATTACGGTTGCTAGCGGTATGATTAAAAATGCCGTTACGGATACTGTCAGCTGTATAAAAACACAGTATACATGGAATCTTGTTGATACGACAGCAGCTTCGCATCAGAAAAATGTTTACGGATATAAATATTATATAACAGATGTGAAGTCTGCCGCAAAAAACAACAATTACTACGAAGGCTATGTTCCGAAAGACTGGAAAACGCAGTCTCTTGCTGTGAACTTTCACAATGAAATGTTCACTTATAATGCATGGAATGTTGTAGGATGGGCGTAATGCCGAGGAAGTGCAAATGTCTTTAAACAATCAAGAAAAATTTGTCAATAGTTTTTGGGTGATTATTCTTTTAGTTGCTGTTGGAATCTATTTTTGGGTGATTCCTAAAAATTCAATCGCAGAAGCGTATAGCAAGAAAAAACACTACAACTTGAAAAAGACATCAAGATTCTTGGCTGTTGGTTTTTGGATAATAGCGATTTCTTGTGTTCCAGTGCTGATTTCGCTGTGGTTTGATACTCCTTGGATCTGCATTATATGTGTGATTCTCTTGGTACTGGGGACATCTGTTCTACACGATTATGAGAGTGGAGGAAAATTGAAATAAATTTATTCGTATTATACGCATTGCTATCATCAGACTATGTCGTACTATAATAGTGGAGCGTCCACACCTTTCCGGACGGATACTGATTATTACCAAGCTGTTGGTGGCTAACGCATACGGTTTTGCAGGTATAGACAATGAAGAAAACTTTATATACATTTTTGGGCTGGAATTTTCTGCTGTTTGTAGCCGGTTTAAGTGATATTGTTTTTTACAGAGATCTTACATCGGCAGAAGCTATGGCAATAAGTTGGACCCAGCCAGCACTCGTAAGCGTCACTTCATTTTTGATATTGCTTTCAATATATTATGGGATGCACCAGCTCCTTTTTGGAAAAAATTTCCATTTAAAACTGGAAGTCAATCAGGAAGATGTCGATAAAGCGCGAGATTCAATTTTCGCTTTTTTGAAAAAGGGAAAAATTGTCCCTGAAAAATTGCAGCAACACTTGAAGTATTTGATAATCGCTGAAGTTGTTTTGTGGTGCATTTTCATTATCTATCTTTTTGTATCAAGCTCTACAGCAATCTAATCCCATTACGGAAAAGTGAAAGCTCGCCAGATTTTATGTCTGGCGAGCTTTCATAATATTCTAATTTATAGCATTATAGCAACTCCAATTCAAATTCATCATATAAAGCCCTTGAAATATGGTGGGAAAAGTGTGAATAGCAATTTGATTCCCCTTCCAAAAGCAATTCACACTCAATTTACTACATGGTGGGCACAATATTAAAAAGAGGTAGACTGGAATGAATGGTTTAGATAAAGTTATAGAGCATCTGAATCATGCGCATTTAGATGCTCTATTAAATCCACCAACCGATGATATGATATTGGAACACTTAAAAAAAGAAATGGGACATATTCCAGCTGATTATATTGAATTTCTGAAGCGATGTAATGGACTGACGCTTTATCACAGCGGAGACTATTGCTTATTTGATGCTCAGGAAATTCTTTCGTTCCATTTTAGTAATGATAATTTATTATGTCGGTCGGCATGGAAAATTGGATATTGGATGGGATATGATATTGTCATTAACGTGGATGACATAGAAAAAGAGTATCTTTATGCGGGGGACTGTTGCTCAACAGATGAATTTGTATGTGTTGGAAATATACTAAATTTCATTGAAGAAATTGTTAAAAATGGAGGTGATCCTTACTGGACAATCAACGAAAATCAGTACAGAGATTTTTCAAAAAAATAATTTCAAAGTCAAATACTTTCGCCAGTTGATCCGATACCGGACGGAAGATGGTATTGCCCGGATTGTGGGAACTTAAATGATTCTTACGAACTTTTGCAAAAACTGTGGAAAAGTCCGATAAATGAATAAGGCAATATAAGAAGTTATTTGCCATCCGTTAAGTATTTTGAATTGGTAATGGTTATAAGATGATTCGCTAAAAAGCAAAAATCCGCCGAGGAATCCTCCCGAAAAAAACGGGAAGAATCCTCGGCGGATTTCGTTTATCGTGCTTGTCCTTTTTCGGTTGTACTTTTTTCCTCTGCAAAGAACATCTCTACATTTTTCTGAGCTTTCATCAACTCCTGCATCTCATCTCGTGCCTTACGATAGTCCGGGTATGATTCTTTCTTCTTTTTCAGAAGTTCAGCGTATTCGATGCTCAAGTCCTTAGCCTTTGGCAGCTTTTTCAATCCGGCTTCATCAAAAGCCGTTTTTGCGGCCTTATGCAGCGTGATTTCTTCCCGGTGGGTGTCCAGAAATCTCTTACTATACCCGGCTTTGCGGTAGGCATCATAGACCGGGCGTGTCCGGGCATAATTAACGATGTGCGTTCGCAGAACAGCAATCTCGGCCATGCGCGTTTCTGTTGCCTTGATTGAATCGCCTAGTTCATGATAGCGAGCAGTAGCAGCATCTATACGCTCCTGCATTTCCTCAATGCTTCCGATTTTGTTCTCCTGTAAGAAAATCAGCGTTTTGGACATTTCTTTCAGATTATATCGCTTTGCCCAGCGAGCATACCCCATGCTCTTTCCCTCGGCCAGCTTTGCCTGAATGTCCACCAGCATCTGAAACTTTTGTTCCGGTACGATGCGCTTCTGCTTCTGCCGGGGATGGTGTTCGGCTTCCCCAGAGATAACAGCTTTCAGTTCTTCTTCACTATATCCTGCGCCCAAAGTGCGGAACCGGATGAATCGCTTCTGCCGTGCGCCTTTGACGGAGGTGTATTTTCCACGCTTGACCTCATAACCCTGCTGCTCCAGTCCTTGCAGAAAATCTTCGTAGTCTTTGGGCTTTTCCGCCAGAATAGTGTCAATCACGCCACATAGACGGTCACGATTGCTTTCTTTGGGCGGGTAGAGTGTGCGCT
>ERZ773194.686-NODE-686-length-42828-cov-5.065041_pt1 | contig 42828 bp, 40 predicted proteins | sample MGYA00511240_ERZ773194 | MGnify/ENA primary metagenome ERZ773194 (study PRJEB29015, sample SAMEA2737774) | human gut metagenome | biome: human gut; feature: human-associated habitat; material: faeces | place: China | collected 2012 ... | reverse complement strand
AAGACACCGCCCTTTCACGGCGATAACAGGGGTTCGATTCCCCTACGGGTCACCACGTCGGAGCAAAGTTCGCTTTGCTCCGTTTTTCTTTGCAGAAAAACGTCCGCCTGCTTCCTTGCTCCTCCTCTTCCGCAAAAGGTCACGTTCACGTCGGCTATTCGCTTGCAAGCGCGCTTATAACGCCTTTGGTTCACTACCAACCTTTTGCGGTATGCGCCTGACGGCGCGGTTGCGTTATTTGCACCATTTTCTTCTCCGAAAAAATTTTTACTGTTTTTGTCAAATTTCCTTAATCGGGATAATAACCTGTGTTATAAATTTATCTTTTTCCCTATGCTGGGGAGGGCCTTCGAGAAAGGCAAAACGGCATTTGTCCAAAATTTGTATTCTGTTTTTTTCGGCATATTTAACAAGTTTTTCAACTGCCTCGGGAAGTTTTTCGTACGCACCGTGATGATACATACATATTGCGGAAAACGTCGGTATTTCAACGATATTTTCACCCTCGCTCCGATACGGCACAGAGGCACAGAACGCGAGCGTGCCGGACTGTGAAAACGTATGCTCTATAAAATACATTCGCCTTGTTGTGTCCGCACCGTAAATACGCGTCGCCTCAAGCGCTGTTTTGCGTAAAAGGTCGGTTTTTTCGGCGACGGTTTCTGCGGTATACGTACGGCAATACACCTTTTGTTTATAAATTGAAACTTTTTTCACATCATCTGTCGGACCGCCTGCGCGCTCATAAAGTTTTTCAATATTGAGATTAAGCGTGTCGCGTATAGCCTCCAGACGGTGAATCATCATCATTAAATCCGCCGTGCCGTCGAGATAGCCGTGTATTTCGTCAAGCGACAGACCGAGCTTTTGCAAATTTCGGACTGTATGGATTTTTGCAAACGTATCCATTGTATAATATCGATTGCCGTTTTCGCCGTTTTTAACGTCGTAGGTTATCAGCCCTTTTTCCTCGTAATTTAATACAATTCTTCGGGTAATTCCTATTGTTTTTGCAATTTCACCTATTGAAAATAAATTTTTTTCGTTATTCATAAAATTTTCTCCGTAAAACACTTGCATCGTACATTGATGTACGGTGTATAATATCTATGATACTACAAATTGTATGTAAATACAAGGGAAGTTTTAAAATTTTAAATTACATTTTTGGGAGGAAACGCAAATGAAACTTAAAAGAGTGTTAACAATTCTTTTGATGCTTGCAATGATGTTTACGTTGCTGCCGAGCGGTTTTTCGGTGTATGCAGACGTTGAAACTGCGGACATCACGTCAAACGAGGATTGGAATGACGGCGAAACAAAAGGAAACGTTACAATTTCGGGAAACGTGACAATTACCGTTAACGGCGTTGTAAACATAGACGGCCCGATAACGGTTAAAGGCAATGTTACAATAAATAACGGGACAAACGGCGCAGGCACACTTAAAAGAACAAGCAATACAGGAAATATTTTAATAGTTGAAAACGGTGCAAAGCTTACGCTTAACAGTGTTGTAATCGACGGTGATAATATTGTTGTTTCGGACCGCGATGGAGAAGAACGCAAGTGTTCTGCTATATATGTTAAAGGCGGAGAAGTGGAATCGAATGCCGCATCGCTTGTAAAACATAAGAAAACAGGTGAAATATACCGAGGCGGAGTTCGGGGTGCCGCCGTATATATGGCAGGCGGAAAATTCACAATGAACGGCGGAACTATCGCAGACTGTGAGGCAAGAAGTTACGGCGGAGCGGTGTACCTTGACGAATATGCCGAGTTTATTATGAACGGCGGAACGGTTGAGAGTAACAAAACTTTGGACCAAACGGCGAGTTTCGGGGGCGGTGCTTTTTATGTAAGAGAGGGAACGCTTAAAATAAACTACGGAACAATCCGAAATAATTCGTCAACAAAAGGCGGTGCGATTTACAATTCGTCGTACGGCAAAACCATAATAACAGGCGGAAAAATAACAAACAACACAACTGTCGGCGATGAGCAAAAGGGCAAGGCAATTTTTCACAGCTGTGAATACGGAAAAGATGCAGTTTTGAAAATCGGCGGGTCAGCAAATATAGATACCAACAATGATATTCATATGATGAGTAACACTGCTGTTGACAAATTTATAGAACTTACTTCAGATGTTAAAAACGAAATGTTGCTCACCGTAGAAAATACATCGGAGGACAGAGTTATCGCAGTTGCGTCGGACGGTGTTGTTCTCACCAAAAACGATATGGCAAAAATTAAATTAAGCAACGAGGGATTTTATCTTAAACTTGAAGATAATAAGATAAAACTTACGAAAATAAAAGGCGAAGAGGACGAAACAAAAACCGTTTATCTCGGCTACGACGTTAACGGCGGAGATGAAAACAGTGCACTTGCAGGCGACAGCAAAGATGTTATTGTAGGCGAAAAAGCGACGTTTACAATCAGCAGTGTTGTACCCACGCGCGATAATTACAACTTTTTAGGCTGGGCAGTCGCAAAAGACGCAACCGAGGCACAGTATCAGCCAAATGATGAAATAGAACTTTCCGACAGTGCTGTTCTTTATGCGGTTTGGGAAGAAAATACGGTACCGCGCAAGGATAATAAGTTTACAAAAGCGCTTGCGATAGAAAACCGGACATACGGCGGAGATGCCAAAGCTCCGACCGCGGAGGCGGAATGCGGCAAGGTTGAATTTACATATTCAAATGCAGAAAACGGCACATACACCGCCGATGTACCGACAGACGCAGGCACATATTACGTTAAAGCAACAGTTGCACAGTCTGCGGAATATAACAAACTTGTGAGTGACCCTGTTGAATTTAAAATTTTTCCCAAGACAATAAGCAAATCAATTCCGCTTGACGCGCCGGTTAAAAATGCCGTACCGCAGAAGGATATTGAAACAGAAGAATACACCGCAACGGTTGTATGGACGCCCGAAATTGTCGGAAAATTTGAATATGACACCGTTTACAGTGCAGAAATAACAATTACACCGAAAAAGAATTATACTCTTGACGGCATTGCGGAAAACAGCTATGAATTAAGCGGTGCGGAAAAGGTTGAAAATGCGGAAAATTCAGGCATTGCGAAGGCTGAATATCCCGCAACGGGAAGTAAGGAGAGCACAAACAGAGGCGGTGACAGCGTAAGCCGTTACACCATAAACTTTGATACAAACGGCGGAAGCAAAGTTGCAACACAGACCGTTACGAGAAATTCCACGGCAAAAGAGCCGAGCGACCCGACAAAAGACGGTTTTGAATTTACAGGCTGGTATTCCGACAAAGACCTTACAACAAAATACGATTTTTCCAAAAATGTTATAACAAGTATCGCTCTTTATGCCGGCTGGACGGAAATCGGAACGGATAAACCGTCGGTTTCGTCAAACGAGATTATTCTCACAATAGATGATAAATCCGCTACGGTATTCGGAGCGGAAAAAACAAACGACGTTGCTCCCAAAATTGTTAACGGCAGAACAATGCTTCCTGCAAGATTTGTTGCCGAGAGCTTGGGCGCAAAGGTTGAATGGGACGGCGAAAATCAGCTTGTGACAATTACGGGCAAAAATGAAAAGGGTGAGGACGTTGTTATTCTCATCACAATCGGCGCGGAACTTGCACAGGTAAACAGAGAGAATGTCAGCGAGAGCGTTAAACTCGACAGTCCTGCGTTTATCGAGAACGACCGCACATATACGCCTATAAGATTTATTTCGGAAAAACTCGGCGCAAGCGTTGAATGGATTGAAAAAGAACAGAAAGTAGTTATCACAAAAGTGAAATAAGCTGCAATAATTTGAAAACAAGGTTTGAAAACATAGGTTTTTGAGCCTTGTTTTTTTAATGTACGATATATTTTTGTAAAATTTTTGTTATATCACTTGACTTTAGCAATTTAGTGTGGTAAAATGCTAAAGTATAAGATATACTTTCTTAAAAAGGAACGTGAAATAAATGGAAAAAAAATATTCGGAGTTTACAGACAAGCTTTTTGAGGCGATTTTGACCTTGAAAAATGTGGAGGAATGTTACAAGTTTTTTGAGGATATATGCACAATAAAGGAAATTCAGTCGCTTTCACAGCGTCTTGAAGTTGCACAGCTTTTACAGCAGAACAAAAGCTATATTGAAATTTCAAAGGAAACAGGTGCAAGCACCGCTACAATAAGCCGTGTAAACAAATGCTTCACATACGGCACAGGCGGATATAAAGCGGCGCTCGAAAGGCTTGAAAAGGGAGAAAAATAAAATGGAGTACATCTTACGGAACGAAGAAAAGGCAATTTTTAAACTGCGCAGTTTATACGAAAGCTACGGCTACCGCCAGTTTAAAATGAGCAAATTTGAAGAATATGATTTATACACGCGCAACAAAGATTTTCTCGTGTCGGACAGTATCATTACTTTTACAGACACAAACGGTGCGCTTATGGCGTTAAAACCCGACGTTACGCTTTCTATAATAAAGGACAGCGCCGACATTGACGGCTCGGTTAAAAAGGTTTACTATAACGAAAACGTTTACCGTGTTTCAAAAGGCACACAGTCGTTCAAAGAAATTATGCAGGCAGGTCTTGAGTGTATCGGCGACGTTGACGGGTATATCATCTGCGAAACGCTCTATCTTGCGGCAAAAAGTCTTGAAAGCATTTCGGAGGATTTTATTCTCGATATTTCGCATATGGAGATTATTTCGGAGGAAATAAAGGCGCTTTCGATTTCGGCTGACGGTGAAAAAGAAATTTTAAAATGCCTCGGCGAAAAAAATATCCAGGGCATAAAAAGAGTTTGCGCGTCGGAAAATGCGGACGCAAAAGCGACGGAAATTCTCGTTAAAACGGCGTCGCTCTACGGCGGTATGAAAAAGGTGGTTCGCGGTCTTAAAGAAATTGATTTTGACAAAATTTCTCCGTATGTTTCCGAACTTGAAAAAATCGCCGATTATTTTGACGGAAGCGGACTTGAAGAACGGATACATTTCGATTTTTCGGTTATTCACGATATAAACTATTACAGCGCAGTTGTGTTCAAAGGCTTTATAAACACCATTCCCACGGGCATTTTGTCGGGCGGTCAGTATGACGGACTTATGCGCAAAATGAAGAAAAATTCAAGTGCGGTTGGCTTTGCGGTGTATCTCGATTTGCTTGAACGTCTGCCGGGTGACGAGGAAAAATTCGACGTCGGCGCGCTTGTTTTGTATGACGAAACGGCAGACGCAAAAACGGTAAAAAATGCCGTAGACACATTGACCGCAAAAAACATAACCGTTTCGGCGCAAAAGAAAATGCCCGAAAATCTGCGCTATATGTCGCTTTACAAGCTCGGAAAAGGAGGATTGGAAAAAATTGAGTGATTTTTTAAATATTGCACTTCCCAAAGGAAGACTCGGCGAAAAGGTTTACAAAATGTTTGAAAAAGCAGGATTTGAGTGTCCGTCGGTTTTGGATGATACAAGAAAACTCATTTTTGAAAATCCCGAAAAAAAGCTCCGTTATTTCTGGGTTAAGCCGTCGGACGTTTCGATTTACGTTGAACGCGGTGCGGCGGCAATAGGCGTTGCCGGAAAGGATATTTTGCTTGAATACGAGCCTGATGTTTACGAGCTTTTAGACCTTAATATCGGCAAATGCGATATGTGCGTCGCGGCGAAAAAAGGCTTTTTTGACGAAAACCGAAAAACGCTCCGCGTCGCAACGAAATTTTCAAACTGTGCAAAGCGTTATTACAGCGCAAAGGGCAGGGATATTGACATAATTCATCTCAACGGCTCTATCGAGATTGCACCGATTTTGGGGCTTTCGGACGTTATTGTGGACATTGTGGAAACGGGCACGACCTTAAAGGAAAACAATCTTGAGGTTATAGAAAAGATTTTCCCCGTCAGCGCACGGCTTATCGCAAACAAGTCGAGCTTTAAATTCAAAACCGATATGATTGAAAATATCGCAGGTCATCTGGAGGTTAAAAATGATTAAAATTTTAAAATACGGCGAGGTTGAAAACAAAGATATTTTCGCGCGCGGAAGTGTTAAAACAAACGTTGAGGGCATTGTTTCCGAAATTATAGAAAATGTTAAAACAAACGGCGACAAGGCGCTTTTTGAATACTGCGAAAAGTTTGACAAGGCAAAGCTTTCGTCGTTTGCCGTGAGCGCCGATGAAATTGAAAACGCGGTAAAATCGGCGGACGAAAAATTTATAAACATACTTAAAAAAGCGGCGGCGAACATAAGAAAATTTCACGAAAAGCAAGTCCGCACAAGCTTTATCATAAACGACGAAAACGGCATTGTGACAGGTCAGAAAATCATTCCAGTAGACTGCGCCGGTCTTTATGTTCCGGGCGGTACGGCGGCATATCCGTCAACAGTTTTGATGGACGCAATTCCCGCAAAAATCGCGGGCGTGAAAAATCTTGTTATGGTCACACCTCCGTGCCCCGACGGCAGTGTAAATCCCGTAATTCTTGCGGCGGCGCACATTGCCGGCATTGACAAAATATTCAAAGTCGGCGGTGCACAGGCGATTGCAGCGCTTGCATACGGCACCGAGAGCATACCAAAAGCGGACAAAATCGTCGGCCCCGGAAACGCGTTTGTAGCCGAGGCGAAAAAACAGGTTTTCGGCTTGGTTTCCATTGATATGGTGGCAGGCCCGAGCGAAATTTTAATTGTTGCCGACGAAACGGTAAATCCGAAATACGCGGCGGCGGACCTTCTCTCTCAAGCCGAGCACGACAAAATGGCGAGCGCGGTTTTGGTTACAACATCAAAAAAGGTTGCCGAGGCGGTTCAAAAGGAAATTGAACTTCAAATTCCTATGCTTGAACGGGCGGAAATCGCGCGCGCGTCTGTTGACAATAACGGCAAAATTATTGTTGCGGACGATATAAAAACCGCGATTGACATTGCAAATGAAATCGCGCCCGAGCATTTGGAACTTTGCGTGGACAACCCGTTCGATTATCTTGACGAAATACGTCACGCAGGCTCGGTATTTATGGGCAAAAACTGCCCCGAGGCGCTTGGTGACTATCTTGCAGGTGCAAATCACACACTTCCCACAAGCGGTACGGCGAAGTTTTCGAGTCCGCTTTCGGTGGACGATTTCGTCAAAAAGACGCAGTATACATATTACACCGCGGACGCACTCAAAAAAGTTGCGTACGACGTTGCGTATTTTGCCGAGCAAGAGGGACTTACGGCGCACGCGAAAAGCGCGGTTATAAGGCTGGAGGAATAAAAATGAGCAGATTTATCTCGCAGAAATTTGAAAAACTTGTTCCGTATACACCCGGCGAACAGCCTCAAGACAAAAAATATATAAAGTTAAACACAAACGAGTCGCCTTTTCCGCCGTCGGACAAAGCAGTGTCAGGAGTAAGTGACATTTTTAAACGTCTTATGCTTTATCCCGACCCCGAATGTACGGGTTTAAACGAAAAATTCGCAAAACTTATCGGCGTTGAAAAAGACGAGGTTATGGCGGTCAACGGCTCGGACGAAATTTTGAATTTTGCCTTTTCCGCGTTTTGCGGCAAGGAAACAACGGCGGTTTTTCCCGATATAACCTACGGTTTTTATGAGGTTTTCGCCGATTACAACGGCGTTCCGTACAAAAAAATTCCGCTCGGTGATGATTTTAAAATAAATATTTCGGATTATTTTAACGCAAATGCGACGGTGTTTATTGCAAATCCCAACGCGCCGACGGGCATTGCGCTGACGCTTGACGAGGTTGAAGAAATTGTGAAAAACAATCCCGATAACGTCGTTGTCATCGACGAGGCATATGTTGACTTCGGCGGTGAAAGCGCAGTTCCGCTTATACACAAATACGGCAATCTTTTGGTTACGCAAACCTTTTCAAAATCGCGCTCGGCGGCAGGCGCACGGCTCGGGTTCGGCATCGCCTGCAAAAGCCTTATTGCCGACCTTAACACGATGAGATTTTCCACAAATCCGTATAATATAAACGCTATGACAATGGCGCTCGGCGAGGGGATTTTGGACGACGAGGATTATACGCGGAAAAACTGCAAAAAAATAATCGAGGCGCGTTTGTTTGTCGAAAACGAGCTTAAAAAACTCGGCTTTGAAATGACAAATTCTTCGGCGAATTTTATATTTGCAAGGCACAAAAACATAAGCGGTGAAAAAATTTATAAAAAACTTAAAGAAAAAGGAATTTTGGTGCGCCATTTTAACGGCGAAAGGATAAAAGATTTTAACCGAATTACCGTCGGCACAAAGGACGAAATGACGGTGCTTATTGGAAAATTAAAGGAAATAATAAAGGAGGAATTTAAGTGAGAACAGCGGAAATTAAGCGCAAAACAAACGAAACGGACATAAAACTTTCGCTTAATCTTGACGGGAGCGGAAAGTCGGAAATAGAGTGCGGCTGCGGATTTTTGGAGCATATGTTAACGCTTTTTGCAAGGCACGCGCATTTTGATTTGACGCTGACCTGCACAGGTGATACCTACGTTGACGACCACCACACTGTTGAGGATATAGGAATTGCACTCGGCGAGGCTTTTTATAACGCGCTCGGCGACAAAAAAGGCATTGTGCGCTATGCCGACACAATTCTTCCTATGGACGAGTCGCTTATTTTAACGGCGGTAGATTTGTCGGGCAGGGCACACCTTTCGTATTCGCTCGATATTCCGACCGAAAAGGTCGGAACGTTTGACACCGAGCTTTGCGAGGAATTTTTCACGGCATTTGTGCGCACTGCACAGTGTACGCTCCACATAAGGAAGATTTCGGGAACAAATTCGCATCACATAATCGAGGGCGCGTTCAAGTCGTTTGCGCGCACAATGTCGGGCGCGGTCAGGATAGACAGCGCATTTAAGGACGAAATTCCGTCAACAAAGGGAGTGCTCTGATGATTGCAATTATTGATTACGGCGTTGGAAATCTTTTTTCGCTCAAAAGCTCGCTTGCATACGTCGGCGCGGACGCTTGCGTGACGGGCGACAGCGAGAAAATCAAAATCGCGGATAAAATTATTCTCCCCGGTGTGGGCGCGTTCGGCGACGCGGTGAAAAAGCTTAAAGACGCGCGCCTTGACGAGGTTATCGTTTCGGAGGCGAAAAAAGGTAAGCCGATTATGGGAATTTGCCTCGGTATGCAGATTTTGTTCGACAAAAGCTTTGAATACGGCGAATATTCGGGTTTGGGGCTTATAAAAGGCGAAATCCGTCCAATATCCGACGTTATCGGCGAAAACTTAAAAGTTCCGCATATCGGCTGGAATTCGCTGAAATTCACCGATAAGAAAAGCAAAATTTTCAAGTATATAAACGACGGCGATTTTGTGTATTTTGTTCATTCTTATTACGCGTCAAACTGTGATGAAAGTGTTATTGCAAATGCGGAATACGGCGCAAATCTCACCGCCGCGGTGCAGTGCGGTAACGTGTACGGGTGCCAGTTCCACCCCGAAAAAAGCGGAAATACGGGACTTAACATTTTGCGCGCATTTTGCGAAAAGGGGGAATAAGAGATGAACATTTTTCCTGCAATAGATTTGTTTGACGGCAAGGCGGTCCGCCTTTTAAAGGGCGACTATCAGAAAATGACGGTTTACAGCGAAAACCCTCTTGAAATTGCAAAGGATTTTGAAAATTCGGGCGCGGAGTTTTTGCACATTGTAGACCTTGAGGGCGCGAAAACGGGCAATACGCCGAACATCGGCACGATAGAAAAAATTGTGAAAAACACTTCTCTTTTCACCGAGGTTGGCGGAGGAATACGCACGCTTGAAACGGTGGAAAAATACATAAATATCGGTGTTAAGCGCGTTATTCTCGGCACGGCGGCGGTGAATGATGAAAAGTTTTTGATAAGCGCGGTAAAAAAATACGGCGAAAAAATCGCGGTCGGAATTGATATAAAAGACGAGTTTGTTGCCATAAAAGGCTGGACGGATTTGAGCAAATTCACACCGTTTGAATTTTGTGAAAAAATGCAGAATATCAGCGTTAAAACCGTAATTTGCACCGATGTTTCAAAGGACGGCGCAATGCAGGGTACAAACGTCGGCTTATATAAGGAAATGTCGGAAAAATTCAACATAAATATCATAGCGTCGGGCGGTGTGAGCAGTATTGACGATATAAAAAGGCTCAAAAATCTTGAAATTTACGGCGCGATAATCGGCAAGGCATACTACACAAGGGCAATTTCGCTTGCCGAAGCAATCGAGGTGGCAAAATGATTACAAAACGAATTATCCCGTGCCTTGACGTGAGGGACGGCAGAGTGGTTAAAGGCGTTAATTTCGAGGGTTTGTCGGACGTTTCGTCACCCGTTGAGCTTGCGAAATTTTACAGCGACAACGGCGCGGACGAGCTTGTTTTTTACGACATAACCGCGTCGGTTGAGGGAAGGGCGCTTTTTACCGATATTTTAAAAAAGGTTGCGGAAACGATTTTCATTCCGCTCACCGTCGGCGGAGGAATAAACACCGTTGACGATTTCGACAGGGTGTTAAAATGCGGTGCGGACAAGGTGAGCGTAAACTCGGGCGCACTGAAAAATCCGAACTTAATTTACGAGGCGGCGAAAAAATACGGCAATCAGTGCGTTGTCATTTCGGCGGACGTAAAGCGCGAGGATGGAAAATTTACCGTGTATGCAAAGGGCGGACGTGAGAAAACCGACCTTGAGGCGGTTTCGTGGATTAAAAAATGCGTTGATATGGGTGCCGGCGAGGTTGTTTTAAACTCAATCGATACCGACGGCGTGAAAGGCGGTTTTGACCTTGAAATGCTGGACGCGGTGTGCAATGCGGTGAATGTTCCCGTTATAGCGTCGGGCGGTGCGGGCAAAAAAGAGGATTTTGTTGAACTTTTTACAAAAATCCCGAAAGCGGACGCAGGCCTTGCCGCGTCGATTTTCCACTTCAAAGAGGTGGAAATTCCCGATTTAAAGCGCACGCTTAAAGAAAACGGAATTTTGGTGAGAATTTAAAGGAGCGATAAAAATGAAGTGTGATTTTGACATAAACAAATTAAAATTCGACGAAAAAGGTCTTATTCCGGCGATAGTTACCGACAACATTACAAAAGAGGTGCTGACGCTTGCGTATATGAACAGAGAAAGTCTTGAAAAGTCGATAGAAAAGGGGCTTACCTGTTTTTGGAGCCGTTCGAGAAACGAGCTTTGGACAAAGGGCGAAACAAGCGGAAATTATCAGCACATTGTGTCGATTACCGCCGACTGCGATTACGACGCGTTAAACGTTATTGTCGAAAGGGACGGTCCTGCTTGCCATACGGGCAGTGAAAGCTGTTTCACAAACACGGTTTGCCACGATGAGAATATGACCGAATTTTCGCTCTCTGTGCTGATGAACCTTCTTCTCGACCGCAAAAAAGAGATGAAAGAGGGTTCGTACACAACTTATCTTTTTGAAAAAGGACTTGACAAAATCCTAAAAAAAGTGGGAGAGGAAAGTACCGAAGTTATAATTGCGGCTAAGGCGGAGGACAAAAAGGAAACGATTTACGAAATTGCCGACCTTTGCTACCACGTTTTGGTGCTTATGGCTCACACGGGAATAAGCCTTAAAGATATTCAGTACGAGCTTGCGTCGCGAAACGTTATCGACCACAAGGTTAAGCAGGAGAAAATGACAAAATGAATGATTTTCACGTTCATACATCATTTTGCGACGGCAAAAATCCGCCCGAAGAAATGGTGATTTCGGCGATAAAACTCAATATGAAAAAAATCGGCTTGGTCTATCATTCGTATGTTCCGTTTGACGAGGAATTTTGCATAAAAAAAGGCAATGAAAAAGCTTTTTCCGACGAAATTGACCGTCTGCGCGAAAAATACCGCGGAAAAATCGAAATTTTAAAAGGCGTTGAAAAAGACTATTTTTCCGATACGTCGGACGATTGTTGTGACTATGCAATCGGTTCGGTGCATTACATCAAAATCGGCTGTGAATATTTTTCGGTTGACGAGAGCGCGGAAAAGTTTGAGTCGCTTGCAAAAGATAAGTTCGGCGGTGATTATTATGCGTTTGCAGAGGAGTATTTTAACCTTGTGTCAGACGTTGTAAATAAGACAAATGCCGATATAATCGGGCATTTCGACCTTATATCAAAGTTTAACGAGGGCGGACGTTTTTTTGACGAAAACAACGAGCGGTATAAAAAATGCGCATACAATGCGATTGAAAAGCTTGTGAAATACGGTGTTCCGTTTGAGATAAACACAGGCGCAATATTGCGCGGATACCGAAAAACACCGTATCCCAATGCCGATTTTATAGAGAAAATCGAAAGTCTCGGAGGAAAGTTTATTTTGTCGAGCGACGCGCACAGTGCGGAAAATTTGTGTTTCGGTTTTAGCGGCATAAAAATAAATAATATAAATGAAAATTTCAAAGCGTTTTAACAAACGCTTTTTATTTTTGCAAAAAGTTGAGATAATTATATGATTTGTCGGTTTTGTTATAGTATTTTCCATTGACTTGGTTTGAAAATTATATTATTATATCAAAAGAAAATAAAAATAAGGGGTGCGGAAAAATGAAAGTTACCGACGTAAAAACCTTTGCGGTGGACTGTTTCAGAACCAACTGGGTTTTTGTTAAAGTTTACACCGACGAGGGCATAGACGGCGTGGGCGAGGCAACGCTGGAATACAAAGAAAAAGCGCTTATCGGGGCGGTTGAGCATATCAAAGAGTATTTGGTGGGCAAAAATCCGCTCAATATTGAAAAACACTGGCACGAAATTTACCGTGACGCATACTGGCGCGGAGGCGCGGTGCTTATGTCCGCTTTGTCGGCAGTTGAAACCGCGTTGTGGGATATTTTGGGCAAAAGCCTTAACGTTCCCGTATATCAGCTTATGGGCGGTAAGGTTAACGACAAGGTGCGCATTTATGTAAACGGCTGGTTTGCAGGTGCAAAAACACCGAAAGAATTCGGAGAAAAAGCGAAAATTGCCGTTCAGCGCGGTGTTACCGCTATGAAGTGGGACCCGTTCGGCAAAAGCTATCTCGATATTTCAAACAAAGACTTAAACACTGCGCTTGAGTGTGTTGACGAGGTGCGCAAAGCTGTCGGAAACGAGGTTGACCTGCTTATCGAGGGTCACGGCAGATTTAATATTCCCACGGGTATAAAAATTGCAAAAGAGCTTGAACAGTTTAAGCCTATGTTCTTTGAAGAACCCGTTCCGCCCGACAATCTCGACGCATTAAAGGCGGTAAGGGATAAATCTCCCGTTGCGATTTCGGCAGGCGAAAGATTATACACACGCTGGGATTACAAGCCTATGTTCGACAAAATGGCGGCAGATTACATACAGCCCGATATTTCGCACGCGGGCGGAATTATGGAGCTTAAGAAAATCGCGGCAGAAGCAGAATGCAGATACATTCCGTTTGCACCGCACAATCCGTCGGGTCCTGTTGCAAATGCGGCGACACTTCAGCTTGCGGCAAGCTGTCCCAACTTCTGCATACTTGAAATTATGTATTCCGATGTTGATTACAGAAAAGATGTCACAACCGAAGATTTGCATTATGAAAACGGTTACATTGATATTCCCGACAAGCCGGGTCTCGGCATCGAAATAAACGAAGAAGAGTGCGCAAAACACCCGTATCAGGTGCACACGCTTCGTCATTATACCGGTGCGCTTACAAATATCAGACCGGCTAAAACAGAATTTTATTTTTAGGAGTGAAAAAATATGGAGAGAGCAGTATTTGTAACAGGCGGAACCGTCGGAAGCGGTCTTGCGATTGCGGAGAGATTTGCAAAAGAGGGTTACAACGTTGTTATTACAAGCAGAAGCGGTGAGAGAGCAAGTGAGGCGGCAAAAAAAGTTGCCGAAAAGTATGGAGTTAAAGGTTACGGCTATGCGCTTGATATTCGCGACGAACAGAGAGTTAGAGACATTTTTTCGGACATTGACAAAAACGGACTTTTTGTTGAAACGGTTTGCTTAAACTCGGCTGATATGGGTTTCGGCAACGACCCGGCAAAGGGTATGCCGATGTTTGAGTGCTCTATCGAAGAATTTCAGCGCGTTTTTGAAACAAATCTGGTTTGGAATTTTATGATAATCCGTCAGGCGGCTTTGCGAATGAAAGAGCATCACAAAGGCGCGATAGTGTTTATCAGCTCAAACACCGCATACCGCGCTATACCGAACAGAGTTGCATACAGCACGTCGAAAGGCGGCATAAATGCAATGTCGAGAGCGCTTGCGGTTGATTTGGGTCAGTACGGCATACGAAGCAACGTTGTTTTGCCGGGCACAATAAAAACCGACCGCTGGGTTGGAATGGGCGACAAGAGAATTGTGGACGGAACGCTTACACCTATCGGCGATATTTCGGATTTTGAGGATATTGCAAACGCGGCGTGGTATCTCGGCAGTGACGAGGCTAAAAACGTTACGGGAACCGAAATCACGGTTGACGGCGGTATGACCTGCCAGCTTTATCCGCAGATTTTGAACGAACTTAAAAGGAAAAATATGGACTGATAACGAAAAAATGCTTTGGGTGAAAACTCAAAGCATTTTTTATGCGTTTATTGTTGACAAAAATATAAAAATTTTGTATAATATATTTACTATGATGTTTCGGAGGTTATACAGCTTATGATACTTAAGAGGGCAAATATCTTTAAAAACGGCGGTTTTGAAAAGTGTGATTTTGAAATCAGAAATTCTGTTTTTGATAATGTTGCCGGTCTTGACGGAATAGGTGTTTTTTTAAATGATTTGTCAAAAATGAATAATTTATATATTTTTCCCGGTTTCATTGATGTTCACGTGCATCTTCGAGAACCGGGTTTTTTTTATAAAGAAAGCATAAAAACGGGTACCTCCGCCTCGGCGAGGGGCGGATACACAACGGTTTGCGCTATGCCTAATCTAAATCCCGTGCCCGACACGCTCGAAAATCTTAACATTGAGCGCGGAATTATAAAAAAAGACGCTGTGATTAACGTCATTCCCTACGGCGCGGTGACAATGGGCGAAAACGGCGAAGTTTTGAGCGAAATGGAAAAAATGAAAGATTATGTAATCGGCTTTTCGGACGACGGCAAGGGCGTGCAGAACGCGGAAATTATGGAGCAGGCAATGCTTACCGCGAAAAAGTGCGGAAAGATTATATCCGCGCACTGCGAGGATAATTCTCTTTTGAACGGCGGATATATTCACAAGGGGAAATACGCAGAGCTTAACGGACACAGGGGCATTTCGTCCGCAAGTGAATATTTGCCGATAAAGCGCGATTTGGAACTTGTGAGAAAGACGGGGTGCAAATATCACGTTTGCCATATTTCGTGCAAAGAGAGCGTAGAGCTTTTGCGCGATGCGAAAAAAGAGGGGCTTGACGTTTCGTGCGAAACCGCACCGCATTATCTTCTTTTGGACGATATGTGCCTAAAGGACGAGGGACGGTTTAAAATGAACCCGCCTATCCGTGATATTTCGGACAAAGAGGCACTTATTGAGGGGCTTTCGGACGGCACGATAGATATGATTGCCACCGACCACGCACCGCACAGTTTTGAAGAGAAAAACCGCGGTCTTGAAAAATCGCTTATGGGGATTTCCGGCATTGAAACCGCTTTTCCGCTTATGTATACAAACTTTGTTAAAACGGGAATTTTTCCGCTTGATTTTTTGATAAAGCTTATGTATGAAAATCCGAAAAAGAGGTTTAACATCGCGCAGTCGGACGATTGTTTCACGGTGTTTGACCTTGATAAGGAATACAAAATAAATTCGGAAAAATTCTTGTCAAAAGGAAAGGCAACGCCGTTTGACGGTGACAATGTTTTCGGTGAGTGCGTTCTTACCGCTGCAAACGGAAAGACGGCTTGGTTAGCCGAAAGAAAGTAATCCGAACCCGCCTGAAAAGGCATAATTTCGGCATCTTTCGGCTAGGCACAAATTCATAAGGAGAAGATAAATGAAACGCGAAATTTTTATGATTGAAAGCAACAGAAAAATTGCAAAAAACGTTTACGAAATGACGCTTTTCGGCGACGCGTCGGAGATTTCAAAACCCGGGCAGTTTGTAAACATCAAGCTTGACGGATTGTATTTGCGCCGTCCGATTTCGGTTTGCGATACCGACGGAAAAAGCCTTACGCTGGTTTACAAGGTTGTGGGCGAGGGAACGGAAAAAATGGCGGAATTATCGCACGGAAATTCGCTCGATATTCTTCTTCCGCTCGGCAACGGCTACGATATATCAAAGGGCGAAAACAGCGTTATAATCGGCGGAGGTGTCGGCGTTCCGCCTATGTATATGCTGTGCAAAAAACTTTTGGAAATCGGCAGAAATCCCGTTGTAATTCTTGGATTTAACACAAAAGACGAGGTGTTTTATGCCGATAAATTTGAAAAACTGGGTGTAAAAACAATTGTCACCACAGCGGACGGAAGCTTCGGTAAAAAAGGCTTTGTCACCGACGCGCTGAAAGAGATTAAAACATATTCCTATTTTTTTTCGTGCGGACCCGAGCCTATGCTCAAGGCGGTCTGCAATGAGTCGAAAACGAGCGGTCAGCTGAGCTTTGAGGAAAGAATGGGCTGCGGTTTCGGCGCGTGTATGGGGTGCTCTTGCAAAACAAAATACGGCGCAAAACGAATTTGCAAGGACGGTCCCGTGCTTGAAAAGGAGGAAATAATATGGTAGACACACGTGTTTCTCTGTCGGGCTTGATGCTCGATAACCCGATTATACCGGCGAGCGGTACGTTCGGCTACGGATATGAATTTGCTAATCTTTACGATATAAACATTTTGGGTTCGTTCTCGTTTAAGGGTACAACGCGCGAAGAACGTTTCGGAAATCCGACACCGCGCATTGCGGAATGTACGGGAGGTATGATAAACTCCGTAGGACTTCAGAACCCCGGCATTGATAAGGTTATTTCGGAGGAAATGCCAAAAATCAAGAAGTGCTTTAAAAAGAAAGTCATAGCAAACATCAGCGGTTTTTCGCTCGACGAATACAAATATCTTGCCGAGCGCATAAACGGCGAAAAACAGGTCGGCATAATCGAGGTCAATATAAGCTGTCCAAACGTTCACAACGGCGGTATGAGTTTCGGCACAGACGAAAAAAGCGCGTACGAGGTGACAGAAGCGGTAAAGAGCGTCACGGACAAGCCTGTTTATATGAAGCTTTCGCCCAACGTCACCGATATAAAGAAAATCGCAAAAGCGTGCGAGGACGCAGGTGCGGACGGCATAAGCCTTATAAATACGCTTATGGGTATGAGAATTGACGTAAAAACGCGCAAATGCGTTGTTGAAAACAAAATGGGCGGATTTTCGGGAAGTGCAATTTTCCCCGTCGCGGTGAGAATGGTGTACGAGGTGTTTGACACAGTGAAAATCCCGATTATCGGAATGGGCGGAATATCAAGCGCGAAAGATGTTGCCGAAATGATGCTCGCAGGCGCAAGCGCGGTTCAAATCGGCGCGGCAAACCTTGTAAATCCGTATGCCTGCCGTGATATTATAAACGATTTGCCTAAAATAATGAAAAAATATAATATAGAAAAATTAAGCGATATTATCGGAGGTGCACACAATGGCTAAAGGTGTTATAATTGCGTGCGATTTTGGCACGAAAGACGAACTTTTTGAATTTTTGGACAAATTCAAGGACGAAAAGCCGTATTTAAAAGTGGGAATGGAGCTTTTTTATGCCGAGGGTCCCGAAATTGTGAGGGAAATAAAAGAGCGCGGACACAAAATTTTTCTCGATTTAAAGCTTTGCGATATTCCGAACACTGTGGAAAAGGCAATGCGTGTTTTGTCGCGTCTTGACGTCGATATGACAAATCTTCACGCGTTCGGCACGGTTGCTATGATGGAGGCGGCAATAAAGGGTCTTACGCGCCCCGACGGAACGCGTCCGTATCTTATCGCGGTAACACAGCTTACCTCCACAAGCGAGGAGCGAATGAAAAGTGACCTTCTTATAAACGAGCCTATTGACAAGGTTGTTATGCACTATGCAAAGTGCGCCGCCGACGCAAAACTGGACGGCGTTGTATGCTCGCCTCTTGAAGCAGGAAAGGTTAAGGATACTTGCGGTAAAGATTTTATCACCGTAACACCCGGAGTGCGTTTTGCGGACGGCGAAAAGGGCGACCAGGTGCGCGTCACCACACCGTCCGATGCGGCAAAACTCGGCTCGGATTTCATTGTTGTGGGACGTCCCGTAACACAGGCTGACGACCCTGTCAAAGCTTACAGAAGATGCAAAAAAGAATTTTTGGGAGAATAAATTTTTAAAAGAACAAGGAGAGTTACAATGGAAAAAATCATTGCAAAAAATCTGCTTAAAATCGGTGCGGTTTTCTTTCGTCCCGACGAGCCTTTCACTTGGGCGAGCGGTATAAAAAGCCCGATTTACTGCGACAACAGACTTATTTTGTCGTATCCCGACGTGAGAAAAACGGTTGAAAACGCAATCGCGGAAACGGTTAAGAAAAACTATCCCGACTGTGAGGTTCTTATGGGCACAAGCACGGCAGGCATAGCGCATGCCGCGATAAGCGCTGAAATTCTGGGTCTTCCTATGGGATATGTCCGCTCTGGCGCAAAAGACCACGGACGAAACAATCAGATTGAGGGAAAACTCGAAAAGGGCGCAAAGGTTGTTGTCATTGAAGATTTAATCTCTACGGGCGGAAGTGTTTTGGAGGTTGTAGACGTTTTGAGAAATGCCGGCGCGGACGTTCTCGGCATTGTGAGCATATTCACATACGGTATGGAAAAGGGAATAAAACGTCTTGCCGATGCGGATGTTAAAAATGTCAGCCTTACAAATCTCGACGCAATCGCGTCTGTTGCCGCCGACGAGGGATACATCAAGGAAAGCGACATAAAAAGAATTATAGATTTCCGAAACAATCCGAGTGACGAAAGCTGGATAAACCGATAAAGGGGGCAATGTAAAATGAACAATCTTATAGATATTCTGGATTTAACCGAAAGTGAAATTGACGCTCTTATCGACACGGCAAACGATATTATTAAAAACCCCGACAATTACGCGGAAAAATGCAAACGCAAAAAGCTTGCAACGCTGTTTTTCGAGCCGTCAACGCGTACGCGTTTGAGTTTTGAGGCGGCAATGCTGGAGCTCGGCGGTTCGGTTCTCGGTTTTTCCGAGTCGTCGTCTTCGTCGGCGTCAAAGGGCGAAAGTGTGGGGGACACTGTTAAAGTTGTAAGCTGTTATGCTGATATAATCGCAATGCGCCACCCGAAAGAGGGCGCGCCTATGGTTGCGTCGTTCAAAAGCGATGTTCCTATTATAAACGCAGGCGACGGCGGACACAACCACCCGACGCAGACGCTTACCGACCTTCTCACAATCAAGCGCGAAAAGGGCAGACTTGACAATCTCACGGTCGGTTTCTGCGGTGACTTAAAATTCGGCAGAACGGTTCATTCGCTGATAAATGCAATGTCGCGTTATAAAAACATCAAATTTGTGCTAATTTCTCCGCCCGAGCTGACACTTCCCGACTATATCAAACAGGGTGTGCTTGCGGAAAAGAACATTGAATACATTGAAACGGGCGACTTGGAGAGCGCAATGCCGAGTCTTGACATTCTCTATATGACGAGGGTTCAGCGCGAAAGGTTTTTCAATGAGGCAGATTATATACGTCTTAAAGACAGCTATATTCTCAATCTTGACAAGCTTAAAAACGCGAAAAACGACTTGTGCATACTTCACCCTTTGCCGAGGGTAAACGAGATTTCAACCGACGTTGACAGCGATGCGCGCGCGTGCTATTTTAAGCAGGCGCTCAACGGAAAATACATTCGTATGGCGCTTATTTTAAAGCTTTTGGGGGTGGAATAGATGAATATTGATTCGATAAAAAACGGCATTGTGCTCGACCACATCAAGGCGGGCAAAAGTATGGAAATTTACAAATTTTTAAATCTCGGCGAGCTTGACTGTTCGGTTGCGATTATAAAAAATGTAAACAGCCGTCTTATGGGAAAGAAAGATATTATAAAAATAGACGACGATATTGACGTTAATCTTGACGTTTTGGGATATATCGACCCGGGGATTACTGTTAATATCATCAAGGACGAAAAGCTTGTGAAAAAATGCCACCTCACACTGCCCGAAACGGTGAAAAATGTTATAAAGTGCAAAAACCCAAGGTGCATAACAACCACCGAGCAGGAAATTGAGCATATTTTCAAGCTTACCGACAGAGAAAACAAGGTTTACAGATGTATTTATTGTGAAAGTAAGGCGAAACGTTAATTTATGGAATACAGAACAAATCTTCATACTCATACCAATTTTTGCGGCGGTAATTTCAACGTGCGCGAGCTTGCCGCAAGCGCGCTTTTGAAAGGTTTTGACTCGCTCGGATTTTCCGAACAGTTATATATTGATTTCGACAAGGGAAATTCTCTTGCGCGCGAGGATGAGAAAAGCTATATCGAAAGTGTGCTGTCGCTTAAAAATGAAATGAAAGGGTATATGGATATTTACCTCGGCTGTGAGTATGATTATTTTTCGGCGGAAACCGACCTTTCGCCGTATGAATATATAATCGGTTCGGTCGGATATGTTGAAAAGGACGGCGCGCGTATTTGTGCCGACGAGGAGGAGTATTCGGTAGTACGCTTTGTCAAAGAGAATTTTGGCGGTAATTTTTATAAATACTGCAAGGCGTATTACGAGAATGTTATAAAAATGTGCGGCAAGTGCGATTTCGATATTATTGCAAATTTTGACTTGGCGGCAAAGTATAACGAGGGCGATAAGTATTTCGACGAGGACGACTCGAGGTATCTTATACCAGCCATTGAGGCAATGGAAACGCTTATTAAAAAAGGTGTGATTTTTGAAATCAGTCCGCATTTTGCGTATGAAAAAGTCCGAAGGGAAATTACACCGAATAAAAATCTTATTATGGCGGTAAAAAACTACGGCGGAAGTGTGATAATCGGCAGCGGCGGAGATGATATATCGTCGCTCGGATATAAATTTGCCGATTCGGTGAAAATTGCCGAGGATTGCGGATTTACAAGTGTAAAATATTTCTCGGACGGCGAATTTTTGGATTTTCCGATATGATTTTCGCATAAGATTTCATTGCGCGGTAAAAACCGAACCTTATTTGTAAGGTTCGGTTTTTTGTATAAAGAAAACCACGCGATAGTCGCGTGGTTCAAAAAAGGTTAACCGATGAACAAAAATCCTTCTATGTGTTATAATAAGATTGACCTGTCAGTCAATAATAAAAACACATAGGAGCATTCCTGTTAAGTAACAAAAATGAGGTCTGACAAAAAGGAGTTCACTCCCTTAGAATGTAACACAGGGTCAAAGCCTTAATAAAAAGAAATCTACTAAGGGAGAAACCCTAAGATGAGTATAACACAGAATGAGAAAATAAGTCAGGTAAAAAATACAACTTTGGTTATAGGAATTGATGTTTCGGGCGAAACGCATTATGCCCGTGCATTTGATTGGCGTGGTTTGGAGCTTTCAAAAGTATTCAAATTTGAAAGTACAAGTTATGGATTTGAAAACTTTTCAGAATGGCTGACTGAAATTTGTAAGACCAATCAAAAGGATAACATTATCATAGGCGCTGAGCCTGCGGGACATTATTGGTTCGCGCTTGCTGAATGCTTGAAAGAACACGATATCAAATTTGTGTTTGTCAATCCCATGCATGTCAAACGCACAAATGAGCTTGATGACAATCATCCGAGCAAGAACGACAGAAAAGATCCAAAAGTGATTGCCAAGCTGGTAATAGAGGGCAGATATTTAATACCGTACATTCCGGAAGATATGTATGCTGAACTTCGTATTATGAACGAAAACAGAATGCGTATAAACAGGGAAATGATTGCAATAGAAAACCGTATAAAAAGATGGTTTGCAATATATTTTCCTGAGTATGAATACACTTTTTTACATTTATAGGTTCGCATTTCGTCTGCCAATTTTTGAAAGAGTGTATTGATTTCGGTGTTTGATTTCACACTGAAATCCTTTTTCAATTCCCGTATTCGTTCCTTGGATTTCTCAACTAACTTCTCACGTATCTGAGTTTTTTCATCGTACAGATGATATAACTCGTCTCTGAATATTTCTCTTACCATACAGGATTTCATTTGCTCAATCCTATTTTTAGTTAAAAAACCACCACCCGAAGCAGAATACACTAGCATGTGTATGTGTGGGTGGTGGTCTTTATTATGGAATGCTGCATACCATCTTAAGTCATCAAGTGGTATCTTATATATTTTAGCTAGGGGCAGTGCAAACCACCAGTTTACTGGTGGTTTTGATTATTGTTCAGATTGCTAAATAAGATGTTCAAAAAAGAATTTATTTTTTGAAGTAACCCTTTGCATAAACGACTTCTTTAAGCACAAATTCTTCCGCTGTATGCCTAATTTGTTCCATGGCAGAAATCCAAGAAAATTGGTTTCTGGCTTTCAGAACTTCCGTGATACCTTGTTTAGCGACAAGCTCTCTGATAAGTCTGTCAAACATTTCTTTTGCGGAATTATCGATCTTTTCAAGATAATCAAGCCAAGTTCTGTCAATCATTCTTGCAGTATAGAAGCAAGGACGATTTTCTTTGATAAATTTTGCGTGTAATCTGCCGTATTTGCCGATGTTATATTCTTTGTTGTTTGGTACAGCCAAGTTCGGAAAGTAATAATCTCCGTGTTTTACATACTCAATTCCGTTTTCAATAAATTTTTCTTTCATAGTGTAAACATCTCCTTTGTTTTGATGTCTACATTTTATCAGAAAGCATTTACATTGACAAATGTACGGCGATAAACAAAAAAGAGATAAAACATTTTACAGTTCTATTTCTTGAAAAATCTATTGTTTATCACATTTGCTATTAAAATTAGGATATTCCAAATAAACTAAAAATCCGAACCCATTACCAATCGGTACAAGGTTCGGATTTCTACTGTTTGGTGCGGCTGAAGGGACTTGAACCCCCACGTCATTGACACCAGATCCTAAGTCTGGCGCGTCTGCCAATTCCGCCACAGCCGCATATTAAATTTTACCTCTTGATTTTTACACGGCAGAGGTATACCGAGGAGGAGCATATCGCTTAATCCTCATATATGAAAACGGGAAACCCGTAATCAACAATAAATTCACCGAGGTGGTGGAAACAAAGTCTGGCGCGTCTGCCAATTCCGCCGCGGGCGCAAAAAACATTTTGAGTACCGGCGTTTGTACGCCAACGCTCAACTATTGTATTTTACCACACAATAACTGTTGTTGTCAAGAATTTTTACCTAAAACTTTCCGCCTTAACAAACAAAAACAACCGCCGTTTGAGGACAGCGGCGGTTGCTTTTATATCTTTAAATTTTAACGTCCGATTACCTGATATAAACTAAAAATTACATCAGCCTTTCAGAAGTTTTTTAATATCCGCTTTCGGAAGTTTCGGCAATTTCGGGAGTTTGATTTTTTTGAAAATCATTTTAAATTTTCTGCGGTTTTTGATTATAAAAGCTATAATGAGCGCTATAATGACCGCAAGCAGTGATTTTAACACAATTCCCAAAATATAGTTTTTCTGTGTTTCGTAAATTGTGAAATCGCCCGATGAAATCTCAAATTCAAGGTAACTGCCGAATTTTTTCGCTTTAAGTTTTTTTATTTTGCCGTCATATTCGGCGTACAGCTTAACCTTTTTGATGTTTTCGGACGGCAGGTAGCGGACAGTATGCTTATCGTTGTAGTCGCCGTCGATTTTTACCATGTATGAGTCAAGAACCTTTTTCATTTTGGTGTGATTTTGACTGTTTTTTGCAATTCTTATCGACGCGGAGTCGTCAAACGCACCGCAAAGAAGCATAATTGCCTTGCCGTCTCGCGTGAGCGACGATTCTACAATGTCAATATCCCGATAGTATTCCGCTTCGATTTCCGTTTCATATTCCGGCGAGGTGAAGTCATAACTGCTCCATTTGCCGTAATAACCCTTTTTCTCGGGCACTGACGGAATTTTATCCGCGGTGATTTCTTCGCGGTATTTAAAAGGTACGGTTGCGATGAGCTTTCCGTCTGCCGTAAATTTCAAATTAAACTCGGTATCGGTATTAAAGCTCGATTTAACAAAGTTTACATAGTCGGAAATTTCGCCCTCCTGTGCCTTGCCGGTGTAGTTTATGTCGTCAAGACCGCCAAGCTCTCCGCCGACAAAAACATTGCCCGAAATCTTTGATTTATCGTCGGCATCACCTGCGATTGCGCCTGCATATTCTCCGTGTTCCTCGGCGGTTACAACAGTGTAGCAGTGCGAAACCGTATCTGCCTTTCCGGCAACACCGCCGACGTAATCATTGCCCGAAACAGTGCATTTTGCCGCAGAATTTCGTATAACCGTTTCGGACGCGCCTGCGATACCGCCGACATAGTCGCCGTCATCCGCTTTAACCGCGCCGTAGCCCTCACAGGAGAGGACACTGCCCAAATCCATTCTGCCTACAATACCGCCGGCGTAGTTTTTAGCCGAATTAACCTTGCCTTCGTTGACGCATCGGCGTAATACGCACTTGGTCTTGTATGTGAATTTAAGCGATTTTGTGCCTCTGTCCTTAACGTCGTCCTCGGGATCGAAATCGTATTCAACCGCCATTGAGCCGACAACACCGCCTACCGAAATATCGCCGTACACCTCGCCTCGGTTGCGCGAACCTTCAATTCGTCCCTGTGTTGTGCTTAAAATGTCAATATCGGAAACATCTTCAACAAATCCGTCGTCATCCGCCTTAATGTTATCGTCATACGATTTTGTAAGCACACTGCGGAGCTGGCGGATTTCGTCGTTCAAGGCGTCGATTTTATCCGAAAGAATGTCTTTTTTGCCCGACAAAACATTTTTTATATTTGTAAAATCATTTTGCATATTTTTCATTTCGTCCAGAAGATTGTCAAAATCATTGCCGAAAATCTCGGACGCAACGGGCATTTTAACCGCGCCTTTTTTTGTGAAATCGTCCGCTATATCGGCAAGCTTTTTGACGCTTGACGAAAGATAATCCGTCGAGTCCGCTATGTGCGAAAGTCCCTCTTTGAGTGTGTTCGCCGCGATTTTTGCACTGTCCGAAACGTCGTCCAGCTTGTCTATCGCGTCGTCAAAATCGTCCCGCGCAAGACGAAAATAGTGGATCGCCTCGGTGAGATTGTCGAACGCCTCGGCAAATGTTTTGAATGCAGACGCAACGGTATACATATCAAAATCCTCTGCCATCATCAAAACACCGTCGCGGACGTCGCCGAGAGCGATTGCAATATTTTTGTATGCCTTTGCGAGCGCCAGAAGATTTTTGTTAAGCTCGGTAATGTCCGCCTTGATGTATCCTTTGTCAACAAGGTCTTTTAAAATTTTTGCAATTTCGGTAATCGACGCACTGCCGTCTGAAATTCCCGTTTGAATATCGCCGATTGCGTCCCACATATCCTTTAAATTTTTAATTGCCTGGTCGCGCTGCTGAAATGCAAGGCGGAGCGATTTTGACGCCGTTTGCAGTTTCTTTGAACCGCGTTCGAGTTTTTTGAGCGCGTCGGATAAATCTTCAATCGCCATAGATGTGCGGATTGACGTGCGTTCAAGGTAATACATCGCGTCGTCAAGATGACCGTCCGACTTGTTTGCAAGATGGTATGCATCGCGCAAACCGTCCACAATATTTTTAAGCTGTTCGGCGCTTTCCTCCATAGATTTCATACCGAGCGAAAGAGCGTCACAGCCCTTTCCGGCATCGTCCAGCGCGCCTTTTGCGTCCTCAACCGCAGTGTTTAAGCGGTCGGAAATTTCGTTTGCGCTGTCCGAAATTTTGTCGGCATATGTTGACATATCGTCCGACAAAACACCGGCAGACGAATTTATGCGCGAAAGGGTATCGTTTAAAGAGTCAAAGCTGTCGCCGAGAGCAGTGCCGGACAAAAGCGAGTTGTCATCGGCAATATCCTGAATACGTCCGAAAACGTCATTGGCTTGTTCGAGCACGTCGCGCGCGTATTCAAGAATGATATACGGTTCAGCCTGACCGACAATTCCGCCGATGTCTTTTCTGCCGTTTATTGTGCCGTAGTTTGTGCAGTTGTTAAGATATCCTGCCTGACGTCCGCAGATACCGCCCGTGTTGTAGCCGACAGACTTGTATCCAACGTTTCCGCGGTTTGTGCAGTCGGAAATTTTTCCCTTTGAATAGCCGGCAATACCGCCTGTATCGGTTGCCGCCTCAAAATTTTCGGTGGAGCGCAGATTTGTAATGTCAATATCAACGTCCTGAATGGTTTTCGATTCCTCGGTGTTTTTGGTGTTTATGCTTCCTTTGTTTTCACAGTTTGATATTGTGCCGAAATTCTGACCTGTAATACCGCCTGTGTAGCTTGTTGCGATAACACTTCCGGAAAATGTGCATCCGTCAATAACACCCGAGTCGGTGACATATCCTGCAATACCGCCGACTTTTGTTTTTGCCTTTATGCTGCCTGTGAATGTGCAGTTTTTAAGCGTACCGCTCAAACTTCCGACGATACCGCCGATGTTTTTCTGCGTTCCGTCGGGGGTGATATCTCCCGAAACGTTTAAGTTTTCCACCGTTGCGCCCGATTGAATATACCTGAAAAGTCCTGTTGCAGAACCTTTTTTGTTTATTTTTATTCCCGATATTGTGTAGCCCTTGCCGTCAAAATGACCGCCGAAGATGGGAATGGGGGAGAAGTCTGTTTTCGACAGGTCTATGTCGTTTGCAAGCGTTACGGTTTTGCCTTTAGACCACGTGTCGGTTTTGCATTTTTTTACAAGGTTAAGATAGTCTTTTTCGTTTTTGATGACAATATCGGAGTTGTCTGCAAAAGATGACATAAGCGGTGCAAAAACAGAAAGGAGCATTATTACAGCGAGAACGAGCGAGATGTGTTTATTGATCGTCATTATTTTCGTCATATTTTTCATTGTTTTCATCTGCCGTATCCTCCTTTTCAATATTGTCGATGTTGACCATAGCCTCCATATCTCCGCGGACAAAACCGTGAATGTCGGCGTCAACAAAGGCGTTCACATAACCGCGTACACGGCCGTTAACCAAAAATCTGCCCGTTTCCTTGCGCACAATGTCGGGCTTTTTAATGTTAACGCCCGATTTTTCCAGAATTGTGTCGCCGAGAAGAAGAATTTCGGGAAGTACGCACATAACAAGGAACATTGATATAAGTGTTCCTCTGCAGAGCGTCTGACCGATTGAAACTATGGCAGGTTCGCTTGATAACATACTTATCAAAAATCCTGCCGCTGCAAGAATACTGCCTGAGGTGAGCACTGTCGGAAAAGCAAAGTTGAGCGACTTTTTCATAGCTTTTTTGATGTCCATATCTCCGCGAAGCTCCATATAACGGCTGGAAATTACAATCGCGTAGTCGATATTTGCGCCCATCTGAATTGAGCTTACAATTAGGTAGCTCAAGAAGAAGATGTTCGCCTTTGAAACTGTTGACCACGAGAAGTTGAGCCAAACACTGCCCTGAATTACCATAATCAAAAGCACGGGAAGTCCTGCATTTTTGAAGGTGAAGAACAGTATTATTATTACGAACAAAAGCGACAGCACCGAAACGACGATATTATCGGTAGCAAACGACGACGCAAGGTCGTAACAGCTTGTGGAGTCGCCCACAAAGTAATATTTGTCGTAATATTTTGCGGTGATATTATGAACCGTGTCGATAAACGCAAAGGTTTCTTCGCTTTCGACGGGCAGATCAAGATATACCAGCATACGTGTGTAATTATCGCCCAAAAGCTGTTTTTTCGCCGTTTCAAGCTGAATGTGCAAATCGTCCAAATCGTCGTTTAATTCGTCGTCAAAATGCACATATCCGTCTGTTTTAAGGTCGTAAACAAATGTGAACATATCAATTATCGGCACGCCGAAATCGTTCATATTTGATAAAAGCTTGCTGTATTCCTCCTTGTCGGCGGCATACATTGTGTATAAAAGCCTAACGGTGTCAATGTCCATATCCATAAGCTCGGCAAACTGCCTTGGTGTGAGCGAGTCGGTGAGAACATATCCGTCTTTTGCCTCAATGCTGGAAAGCGACTTTATCGAGTCAACCTCGGGGTGGGTTTCAAGTTCCGCGATAAGCTGTTTTTCTTTCGCATAGTCGCCTGCCGGAATGACAAGCGCCGCCAGATTTTTTGCACCGAAATAGTCTTCTATCGTTTCTTTTGCAATCTGCGTTTCGTTTTTGCGTATCGTTTTGGACGAATTTTCATTATATGTATACGAGCAGTTTGACGATACGAAATATCCGGCTATGATTATGCCGATAAAAATCGGCGGAATGATAATTCTTAATTTGTATACCACACTGCCAAGCCAGGAAATATCGGGCAAAAGGCTTTTGTGGTGCGTTTTGTCGATGTATTTGCCCAGAAGCATAAGCAGGCACGGCATAAGCGTGAACACGCAGACAAGGCTGTAAATAATGGATTTTATAAGGCACATACCCATATCAAAGCCGATTTTAAATTGCATAAACATAAGCGCCGCAAGTCCCGATACGGTGGTGAGCGAGCTTGACGCTATTTCGGGAATTGATTTTGCAAGCGAGCGCACAACCGCGTCGTGCTGATCGCATCTTTCGCGCTCCTCGCTGTAATGGTGAATAAGAATAATCGCGTAGTCGAGCGAAAGCGCAAGCTGAAGTACGGCGGTAACCGAATTTGATACAAACGAGATTTCGCCGAAAATAAAGTTTGTGCCTTTGTTTAGTATAATTCCCACAATGAAAGTAATCAAAAGCACGGGAATTTCCATATAAGTCTGCGACGTGAGAAGAAGTACAGCGACAACAATAACCGCGACAATCGCGATAACGACCGACATTTCGTCGTTGAGCGATTTTGAGTTGTCAAAGTCGCTTTCGGAAATAAACGTGTCGTAGCCGTCAAGAACTTTTCTTATTTCCGCATAACCTTTTTTTGTGTCCTCGCTTTCGTCCTCGCTGCCGAGCGTGATGTCAAAAAGCGCACAGCCGTCCTTGTAGTGGTCTTCGGTGTCGTCAAAATCCACCATATCCACATATTTTATGTCTTTAATTTTCTCACAGAGGGCGTCCGCTTTGTCATATGTAATGTTTGCAACCATAACACGCGAGGTTGAAAACGTTACGAATTCATCCTCCATAAGCGAGAGTCCCTGCCGTGTTTCGGTGTCGGACGGGAGGTATTCGGTAATGTCGTTGCACACCTTTACCCAGTTTTTGGAAAAAAGTGAGAAAACAACCGCGATTGCATATATAAGCATCACAATGTTGCGTTTGTCAACAATCAGCGACGCTGCCTTTTCCATAAAAGTTTTTTCGCCGGTTCCTTTTTTCATATCTTCAATGCCTTTCATAAAAATACTAAAAATGATATAATATTATATTACATTTTTTCAAAAAAATCAACAGACAAAAAAGGCTTTATGCACAAAAAAGCACATAAAGCCATAAAACTATTTTTCCGCAAGCGTTTTGAGCGCGTCGGCAATGCTGTTGTCAAACAAAATTCCCGTCTTTTCGATGATGGGTTCAAAATCGCCTTTCATATCGCTGTCAAGCCATTCCGACAAAAGGCCCATAAGCGCGCAGGTATAAAATCCCGCAATAAAATTTTTGTCGTTTTCCGAAATGTTCAAACCTTCTGCCTGCAAGTTCACAAATTCAATTACAACATTGTAAATAATTTTTTTAAAGTATTTTACAAGATAAAACGACTTTGACGATTTGTGCAGATTTAGTATCGCGCGCCTGTTTTCTTTTGCAAACTTTGACGCGTCCGAAAGTCCCTCGTTCCAGGTTCGGTGCGTTTTGTGCGCAGTCACGATTTTCTCTGTTTCCTCTTGCAGAATTTCCTCGGTGAGCGCATAAATATCCTCAAAATTATAATAAAACGTGTTGCGGTTTATTCCGCATTCGTCGGCAATGTCCTTAACCGTTATGTTGTCAAAAAGGGTAGTGCCGAGCAAATTTAAAAAAGCCTTTTTGATTTCCGTTTTTGTATCTCTCGGCATTTTGCGCCTCCGTTTAAGAATTTTATTTACGTCAGAATTTTATGCCAAAACTATTTTTTAATGCACGAAAATACGCCGTCAATGTAGCTTGCGTCGATTTTTTTCGTAAACACGCTCACAAGCGGTGTCACAACAAACGAAATCGCCATTGCAATAACGCCCAGGTCCTGGCTGATTGCCGCCGCGGCTGCAAATCCTTCTTTAATTCCGAGCGACGACATTTTGAAAATGCTCACGCCGGCAACCGTCAAAAGACCGGATAAAAGTCCTGCCCACGCACCGCATTTTGTGATTTTTTTGCTGTAAAGTCCCCAGATGTAAGGTCCGATAAAACAGCCTGCAACAAGTCCCCAAGAGAACGACATAAGCTGCATAATAAACGCGATTTTCATTGACGCGATTACGAACGAAACCGCTATAAACACAAAGCAGATGCTTCGCATTAAAATCATCTGATGTCTTTGGTTAACGTTTCGTTTTACCGCCGGCAAAAGGTCTACAACTATCGCCGAGCTTGACGTAAGCACCACCGACGAAAGTGTGGACATTGACGCCGAAAGCACCAAAAGAAGAATGAGTCCGAGAACTATGTTTGTGAAAATATTTCCCGAAAGCGCCGTGACAAGCATTGTCGGCACAACCGCGTCGTAATTTCCTCCGTCGGGGAGGGTGTTGTTTAAATAAAGACGTCCGAATGTTCCCGTAAGGTACGCGCCGATGCCGATTACAAGCGCGAAAACGGTAGAAACCACTGCCGCTTTGGGAATATCTTTTTCGTCGTTTATAGCGTAATATTTATGTATCATTTGAGGAAGTCCCCAGGTTCCCACACTTGTGAGAATTACGTTCATAGAAAGGAACGAAAGCATATTTCCGCCCGTGAGCGAAACAAGACTTTTGCCCTCGGGAACGATTTCCGAAAGCCTTCTCATACCTTCGCTAAATCCGCCGACAATCGGGTTTTTGATGACGATTGCCACCATAACAACCACGCCGACAAGCATTATAATTCCCTGAACAAAGTCGGTTACAACCGCCGCAACGTATCCTCCCAAAACAAGGTAAACCGCCGTCAAAACCGCGATTATAAGCATACATACGGTGTTTCCGTTTTCACCGAAAATCGGGAAAATCTGCGAAAACATATATCCCAAGCCTTTGTAAACCGACGCACTGTACGGCACGAGAAAAACAAATATAATTATCGCCGCGTAAATTTTCATAGCTTTTGAATTATAGCGTCCCGCAAAAAATTCGGGCATTGTGGACGCTTTCAAATGGTGCGACATAAGACGCGTTCTTTTTGCGAGCAAAAACCACGCCAAAAGGCAGCCCACAAGCGCGTTGAAAATGCCTATCCAAATTCCTGCAATGCCTACCGTCCAGCCTGTTTTGCCTGCGTAGCCGATAAAAATTACCGCCGAAAAATACGACGTTCCGTACGCAAATGCACTGATCCACGGACCGATATTTCTGCCTCCGAGCAAAAATCCCTCCATAGTGCGCGAGCGTTTGGACGTGTAAATGCCTATCGCCGCCATAAAAACCACGAAAATTGCCAATAAAACTGCCGCTACCGTTTGTGTCATAATAAACCTCCGTATCACCATACTGCCTTAAAATTTCTTTTGTGCAATGTCAAATTTTTGCACAAATCTACATTTTATATTCTACAATAAAGTTCACGATTTGTCAAACAAATTTCGAGCAATATATCAATATTTGCAATGTTTTCTGTCAATATTTTAAATGAATTTTAAAAATTATTGTGTTATATTTATAACATAGGCAACCGAAAGGAGAAGTTAACTATGAAAAAATTTATGGGAGAAGATTTTCTTCTTGAAAACGAAACCGCAAAACACCTGTACGAAGATTACGCAAAAAATATGCCGATTTACGACTATCACTGTCATCTTTCGCCCAAGGAAATTGCGGAGGATAAAAAATATGAAAACATAACCGAAATATGGCTTTACGGCGACCATTACAAATGGCGTTTTATGCGCAGTATGGGCGTTGATGAAAAATACTGCACCGGTGACGCGTCGGACTACGAGAAGTTTTTGGCATATGCAAAATGCGTGGCATATGCGGTAGGAAATCCGCTTTATCACTGGACACACCTTGAACTTCAGAGATTTTTCGGTATTTACGAACCGTTGAACGAAAAAACCGCGCCCGAAATCTGGAAAAAGGCGAATGAAATTATAAAAAGCGGTGATTTTTCCGCGCAGAAACTTATCGAAAAATCGAATGTTTATCTTATCGGCACGACCGACGACCCCGTTGACAGCCTTGAATATCACGAAAAACTCAAAGATTTTTCGGTAAAGGTTGTTCCGGCGTTCCGTCCCGACAAGGCGGCGAACGTTGAAAAAAGCGACTTTGCCGATTACATAAAGCTTTTGGAAAAGGCGAGCGGTGTTAAAATTGAAAAATTTGCCGATCTTGAAAAGGCAATTTCAAGCCGTATGGATCATTTTGCAAAAATGGGAAGCAAAATTTCCGACCACGCGGTAAGCTTTGTTCCGTTTAAAAAAGCGAGTGAAGGCGAGCTTGACGAAATTCTTGCAAAAGCGATTAACGGCGGTGAAATTTCATCGGACGACGAAGAAAAATACAAAACCGCATTTTTGACTTTCTGTGCGCGCGAATATGCAAAACGACGCTGGGTTCTTCAGCTCCACATTGCGGCGCTTAGAAACAACAATTCGAGAATGTTTGCAAAACTCGGTGCGGACACGGGCTTTGACTCGATAGACGACAACAAAATCGCGCAAAAACTGTCGCAGTTTATGAACGAACTTGACAAAGACGATTTGCTGCCGAAAACAGTTTTGTATTCGCTCAATCCCACCGACAACTACACAGTCGGAACAATGCTCGGAAACTTCCAGGGAGGCGGTGTGAAGGGCAAAATTCAGATGGGCTCTGCTTGGTGGTTTAACGACAACATCGACGGTATGGTATCGCAGATGAAAGCTCTCGGCAATCTCGGCGCGCTCTCGTCGTTCATCGGTATGCTCACCGACTCGCGAAGCTTTTTGTCGTATCCCAGACACGAATATTTCCGCAGAATTTTGTGCAATATCATAGGCACGTGGGTTGAAAACGGCGAATTTGCAAACGACGAAGATGTTTTGAAAGAAATAATCGAGGGCATTTCGTTTAACAACGCAAAAGAATATTTCGGAATTTAACAAAATAAACAAAATTACAAAAATTCACAAAAAAACGGTACATCTTTAGTCCCACCCCGATAAGGAAGCATTGGTTTTGAAATCCGTATTTTAAGTTTATACGTCGTCAAAAAGACACCGTATACGTCAGTATTACGTTGTCTTTTTTTCTTGTCTAAAGCTTAAACTACAATTTTCAAAACTGCTTTGCACCCTGAAAACAAAATTTTTTGACGAAGTTCAAGGCAAAAAAGCGAGTAATCCTGTCAGATTTCGAGCTTTTTTAACGCAGAAATTCGCAAAAAAGATGTTTAACAGGGCAATGCTTCCTTACCGGGTTGGGGCTTTTTTGCCGTTCCGTTTTAAATTTAATTAAGTTTTTTTCCGCATTTCTGGCAGAAATTCGAGTCGGGTGCATTTTCAAATCCGCATTCGCACACCTTTTTTGCCGTGTTCTGCTCGCCCTGCTCCTGTGCCCTTATTTCGTCAAGACGTCTTTTGTGCGCCTTAATTTCGTTAATTTTCTGCGTAATCCCGTCGCAGTCCGTCTTAACCGCGTCGGGAACTTCCTCGCCCGTCATATACATATTGTAAATTTTCACGCCGATTTCCTGCGCGATTTTAAGTTTTTGCTCTTTACATTCGTTTATCGCGCCGTCAAGCCGCGATTTCTCCAAAAGCTCCTTTGAGCTTTCGGTAACCGACGAAACGCCCTTGTTAACCTCGTATACAACCCTGTCAAAAAAATTTGCCATAATCTTTTCACTCCCAAATTAAAAATATAGTCTAAAATACAACCTCACAGCGGTATATCGGCTGACCTTTTTCCGAAAAAAGCTTTTCGTATTCGGTCATAACATTGCCCTCAAATCCGCTTTTATGAAGATTTAAAGTGATGTTTTTCATTTTAAGCCCGAAATCCGCAAACGAATTTAAGGAAAACTCAAAAAGGTCTGTGTTGTCGGTTTTAAAATGAAGCTCACCGCCGTCTTTTAAAATGTTTTTGTAAATTTCAAGAAAATTCTTATGCGTGAGCCGTCTTTTTGCCTGACGGTTTTTCTTCCACGGGTCGCAGAAATTTATATAAATCCTGTCAAAAACCTTTCCGCGCTCAAAATCGGCAAAATTGTTCGCGTCGCCGGCAAAAAACTTCACGTTTTTTATGTTCTCATTTTTGATTTTCTCTGCGGCGAGAAGCAAAACGTCAAGATTTTTTTCCGCGGCAAGAAAGTTTATGTTCGGGTTAAGTTTTGCCGTTTCGGTGATGAACCGGCCTTTTCCGCACCCTATTTCAAGGTGCACGGGGTTGTCGTTGTCAAACAGCTTTTCCTCTGTTTTAATTTTCTCAAAATCGTTTATAATAAAGTCCGCGCACGCGTTAAGGCGGTCGTCGCGGTGCTTTTTCTTTCTCATTCGCATAAATATTTTTTCCTTTTCGCTTGTTTTGTTAAGTATAACACCTGCGCAGAAAAATGTCAACATATTGACTTTAAAGCGCAAAAAGACTATAATTATTACAGAACTTTATAAGGACTGATAAAATGCAAGGCGCACCGCTTGAAAGCTACGTCGGCGAGATTGCCGAAATTATATATCAAAACGAGGACAACGGCTATACAATCGCGGAATTTGAAACAAAGGACATTATGTTTACCGCGGTCGGATATATGCCGTCGGTCAGTGCGGGCGAACGGCTTAAAATATCGGGAAAATGGGTTGAGCACCACACCTACGGCGAGCAGTTTAAAATTGAGGTTTACGAAAAGTGCGCGCCGAAGGGCGAGGGTGCGATTTTGAGGTATCTTTCGAGCGGAATTATTTCGGGCGTTCGCGAGGCGACGGCGAAAAAAATTGTGGAAAAATTCGGCGAAGATACGCTTGATGTTATAGAAAACCACCCGTTAAAACTTGCCGAAATAAAGGGCATAAGCGCGCAGAAAGCGGTGCTTATAAGCCAAAGCTATATAGAAAAAATGGGCGCGTCGACGTTGGTTATGTTTTTACAACAGTATTCCGTTTCGGTAAATCTTGCCGCGAAAATTTACAAAAAAATCGGCTCGGGCGCGGTGGATTTTATAAAGAAAAATCCGTATATTCTGTGCGACGAAATAGACGGCGTGGGTTTTAAAACCGCCGACAGTATCGCGCTTTCTATGGGATTTTCAAAAACAAACGCCGGAAGAATTAAATCGGGCACGCTGTATGCGTTAAAGCTCAACACAACTTTCGGACATACCTATCTTCCGCGGAATATCCTGGTTTCGGAGGCAACCCGTCTTTTGGAGGCGGACAGCGCCGAGGTGGAATTTGCCGTTGAGTCGCTCATTATTCAGGGACTTATCATCAGCGAAAAAACGGACGGCGAGGAGAGAATTTACACATATGCGCACCACTGCGCCGAAAAATATGTTGCCGAAAAAATGCGCGATGTTGCGGGCGTTTGCTTTGAAGAGGACGACGCGTCGCTTTTAAAACAGATTGAACGAATAGAAAAATATCAGAATATCAGCCTTGCGCAAAACCAGAAAAGCGCGGTTATGAACGCGGTAAAATGCGGTGCAAGCATAATAACGGGCGGACCGGGAACGGGAAAAACCACTATTATAAACACGGTTTTGGAACTTTTTAAAATGCGCGGACTAAAATGTGCGCTTACCGCGCCGACGGGCAGAGCCGCAAAGCGTATGGCGCAAATCTGCGGTATGGAGGCAAAAACGATACACCGTCTTTTGGGTGCAGGCTATTCCGACGGCGACGATAATCTTACATTCTGCGCGGACGAGGAAAATCCGCTCGCGTACGACGTTGTGATTGTGGACGAGATGTCTATGGTGGATATTCTGCTTATGCAAAGCCTTTTAAAAGCGGTAAAGCACGGCAAACGCCTTATTATGGCAGGCGACGTAAATCAGCTTCCGTCTGTGGGGCCGGGCAACGTTTTAAAGGATATTATAAAAAGCGGAGTTGTTAAAACTACCTATCTTACCGAAATTTTCAGACAGGCTGAAAAAAGTATGATTGTTGTGAACGCGCACAAAATCATACACGGCGAAATGCCCGTATACAACGGCAAAAACACCGATTTTTTCTTTGCAAATCTTCCCGACGCAAACCGCGGTTCGGACTATATAATTTCGCTTGTCACCGACAAGCTTGTGAAAAAATACGATGTTTCGCCGTTTGACATTCAGGTGCTCTCGCCGTATAAAAAAGGCATTGCAGGCATTATAAACTTAAACGCAAAATTACAGGAAAAAATCAATCCGTTTGACATAAAGAAAAATCAAAAGGATTTCGGCGACATAACCTTCCGCGAGGGCGACAAGGTTATGCAGAACCGGAACAACTATGACATCAAGTGGACGGACACCGAAACGGGCGAGGAGGGAAGCGGTGTTTTCAACGGCGATGTCGGATATATTCAGTTTATAAATCATTCGCTTAAAAATATGACGGTGATTATGGACGAAAAAAGCGTTGTTTACGATTTTAAAAATCTGGACGAGCTTGACCTTGCGTATGCTATAACGGTGCATAAATCGCAGGGCAGTGAGTTTAAAATTGTTGTTATCCCAGTGTATGACGGGCCGTATATGCTTCTTAACAGAAATCTTTTATACACCGCGGTGACGAGGGCAAAAAACGTTGCGGTGCTGGTGGGGAGCGAAAATATCATACGAAAAATGATTGACAACAACAAGGAAACAAGGCGCTATTCGGGGCTTTGCGATTTTCTTATAAGAGGTGACACTAAAGTTGACATCGGAGCAAACGGCGAAAATTTTAAAGACGGTAAAGGAAGCCTTTCTTAACATATTCTTTCCCAAAAAGTGCGTTTACTGCGGTAAAATTCTCGGCTACAAGTCAAATTTGAGCCTATGTCTACAGTGCGCCGAAAAATGTATGACGCGCGAGAAACCTCTGCGCGATTTTGAAACAAAATATTTCGACTCTGTGCTGTGTACGTCGTATTACGAAAAGTATATGAGAAACGCAATTCTCAATTTTAAATTTCACGCAGTGACGTATCTTGCGCCTACTTTTGCGCATATTCTGCTTTTAAAGCTGAAAGAGGATTTCCGCTTTGCGTATGCGGACATCATCACGTGCGTTCCGCTCGGCAGGGCACGTCTTGCAAAAAGAGGCTACAATCAGTCGGAGCTTGTCGCACGCGAAGCGTCAAAGTCGCTTTCGGGCGAGTTTATAAGCAATCTGCTCTTTAAGGTTAAAGATGTTCCTCCGCTTTCCAAAATGACGGCGGCAAAAAGGCGCAGAGCGGTTAAGAACGCGTATAAATTCAACAACAATTTTGACATAAGAGGCAAAACCGTGTTGCTTATAGACGATATTTTCACCACGGGCGCGACGGTTAACGAGTGCGCGCGTATTTTAAAGCTTAACGGCGCAAAGAGTGTTTTTGCAATGTGCGTATGCGAAACACGGCAAAAAGGTTTGTTTGAAAACGATTTACATAAGGAGAATTTTGATGAAAGAAAAGATTTATACAATTCCGATAAACGACGCGTTTGACAAAAACTGCGAATGTGCGGTGTGCGCCTTTATGCGTGAGGAGGAAAAAAAGCTTATCGACTACACAGTCGGCGCGAGTATGATGGAGCCGGACGTGCGCGAGGTGACAAACAAAAAAGGCTTTTGCAAAAAGCATTTTAACGATATTTTCAACACGCCGAACAAATTGAGCTGTGCGCTTGTAACCCAGACGCATATGGAGGAAATCATAAAAAATTTAAAACTCGGCAATGAGAAAATCGAAAAGTCGGAAAAGGGATTTTTCAAGAAAAAGGACGGCTTTGACACGGCGCTTTTGTCGGAAACTGCGGATATAGAGAAGCTTAATTCGTCCTGTGCGGTGTGTGACAGGCTTGATGATATTCTTGATAAATTTTTGCAAAATCTCATTTATCTTTACGAAACCGAGCCGGAATTTAAGGCGAAATTTTTAAATTCAAAGGGATTTTGCCTGCCCCATTTTGAAAAGCTTTTAAAGTCGGCGTCAAAACATTTGAAAGGCGCAAAAAAAGAGAAATTTGCGCACGAAATTTATAAAATCGAAATCGAGCATCTTGAGCGCAACCTCGGTGACCTTAAGAATTTTATAAAAAAATTCGACCACCGGTACATAAACACCGAATTTGAAAATTCGCGCGACGCACTTTCACGTTCGGCGCAGAAAATTTCGGGTTATTTTGATGAATAAATTTTTAAAAATCTCCGAGCGTTTTTGCAATGCTTTCGGAGATTTTTTTATTTACAAATTTTTTCAGCTCCGCGTTTTCCTTATATTCGCGCGGTGTGTAAATTTTTTCGTCGGACAGATCTTTAATCTGCACGGTTTTGCAGAGAATTTTTGATTTTTTCATTATCTCACCCCGTTTATGCTATGTTTTTCCGCCATTTTGTGTTACACATTTTCGGTTTGAAAATATAATACATTAAGGGGAGGTTGCATATGAAAGAGAAAAAATATGCGGCGGCATACATAAGGGTGTCGACCGACGACCAGATTGAATACAGTCCCGACAGCCAGATGAAGTGCATTGCCGAATTTGCGCAAAAAAACGGATATATTCTGCCGGAGGAATTTGTTTTTCAGGATGACGGAATAAGCGGACGGAGCGCGAAAAAGCGTCCTGCGTTCAACAGAATGATTGCCGAAAGCAAGCGCAAACCGACGCCGTTTGACGCCGTGTTGGTGTGGAAATTTTCGCGTTTTGCACGCAATCAGGAGGAGAGCATTTTTTATAAATCTATGCTTAAGAAAAATAAAATAGAGGTGATAAGCATTTCCGAACCCGTCACCGACGGCCCGTTCGGCGGCCTTATCGAGCGTATTATCGAGTGGTCGGACGAATATTACAGCATACGTCTTTCTGGCGAGGTCAAACGCGGTATGAACGAAAAAGCGTCGCGCGGCGAGGCGGTGACGATAGCGCCGTACGGCTATAAAATGGCGGATAAAAAGTATGTTGCGGACGAAAAAGAAGCTGAAATTGTGCGGTATATTTTCAGCGAATTTGCAAACGGCGCGTCCTACCGTGACATTGCAATGTGCCTTAACGCGATGGGCGCGAAAACGCATCGTTTGAACCCGTTTGAGGGGCGCACGGTGGAGTATATTATAAATAATCCCGTTTATATCGGCAAAATTCGGTGGAGCTTAAACGGCGGTGACGTGTGCGGAATACATACGCCGATTGTGACAAATGTGCAGTGGGAAAGGGCGCAGAGCGAGGCGGCGCGCATAAAAAATATGTATAAACCGCGTGCAAAAAAAGAGGTTAACGGCAATGTTCTGCAAGGGATAATGCGGTGCTCGTCGTGCGGAGGAACGCTTATAAAAACGGGCGAATATCTGCAATGCGGAAAATATACAAAGGGTGTGTGCAAGGTGTCGCACAGTGTTCCGTATAAAACCGCGGTGCAGGCGGTGATTGAGCATATCGGCGCGGAGTTTGAAACGGGCGGATTTGAGATTAAAAAGCGTCGGACTGACGAAAATGAGGAAAAATATTTTGCTGATTTAATTAAAAAGGAGCAGAAAAAGCTTGATTTGGTGAAGAAAGCGTACGAAAACGAGATTGACACGCTGGAGGAGTATAAGCAGAATAAAGCGCGGATTTTAAAAACGGTTGAGAGCCTTAAAATTAAACTTGACGGCGCGGAAAAACGCGGTAAAAACACGGAAAACGCGAATAAAAAGTACGAAAATTTAACTGCCGTGATGTGCGATGAAAAAATTCCCGATGATGTGAAAAATAAAATTCTGCGCTCATTTGTAGATAAAATTGTGTATGATAAGCACGAAAAAAGTTTTGATTTCTATTATTATTTTTAATTTTTATACCTTTGCGCAGTCGGGCGGTCCCGACGGTGAACTCAGCGCGTCACTGCGCTACCTTTCGCAGAGATACACTATGCCCACCGCGCAGACTAAAGGTATTTTGAATGATATAGGCACAGAGGAGCTTGCGCATCTTGAAATGGTAGGCGCGATTGTGTATCAGCTGACGCGCGATTTGGACTCCAAAATTGTAAAAGAGTCGGGCTTCGGCGATTATTTTATAAATCATTCGACGGGTGTTTACCCTGCGAACAGCAACGGTTCGCCGTTTAACGCTTTTTGTCTTGCGGTTTCGGGCGACCCTATTGCCGACCTCAATGAGGATTTGGCGGCAGAACAAAAGGCACGCGCAACATACGACAATATTTTGCGTTTGTCCGACGACCCCGACGTAAACGACGTTATAAAATTCCTCCGTGCGCGCGAAGTTGTGCATTACCAGCGCTTCGGTGAAGCAAAATGTCTCATTCAAACAGATTTTTTGTAAATAGAAAAGGTGCTGAAGTCACAGTTCCAACACCTTTTTTAGTTTGAAAATGGAGATTACACATTCCAAATAATCCTGCAATTTCCGTCATCATTTATTATTATTTTATGTATCAGCACATTGCACACGGCTTTGCGCTGTTCAAAGTTTGCTGTCCTCCATTTTTCCTGAAAATTTATGACGCTTATTATTTCGCTTTCCTCATTTGCAAGTTCGCCGATTTTATATAAAATATCATTTTTTTCATCTGCAAATTTTTTGGCTCTTTCATTCAAAAGGTTAATCATATCCGCCCCAATATCACCGCCAAGCAAGAGGTTTACAAGCTTTTCCTGCTCTTTGTTTATTTCGCTGATTTGGTTTTTTAAAATGTTTATCCGATTGGTATTGTTTGTTGAAACTTTTTTGCGGTGTCCTCTCAAAGTTTTGATTTTTTCGGAAATAAGCTTATAAACCATATCCTCCAGACCGTCCGCGTAAACGGGCTTGCTTATACCCTTGCAAATGCGGTTATTCGACTTTCCCGTACAGGAAAAATATCTTGTCTGCGTGCCGTCCTTTCGTTTTCCGCCCTTTGTGACCGTCATTGTCCGACCGCATAATCCGCACGCGATTTTGCCCCCGAGCCAGCTGGTTGTGTTGCTCGCCGAATTGCCTATCTGCCTGTTTTTCTCAAGTTTTTTCCGGCATTTTAGCCAAATATCCGAGCATATAATTCCCTCGTGAGGCATAATTACAGCTTTCATATCCGACCAATCGTCGGCAGTGTGCTTTGTTTTGCCGTAAATCTGCAAGCCGTGAACGCCGTCAAACTCGGCAATACCGCTTATGATATTCGTATTATGCCGTGCGAAATATTCGTAAATATCGTTGTCCGCTTTAACGTAAATCGGATTTTTCAGGATTGTTGACAATTTCCCCGTTGACCAGCTTCCGCTTTCGGGCAGAATGTTGTTTTTCACAAGATTGTCCATAAGACTGCGGAGCGTCACGGGCGGTGCGGAATAGGTTTCAAATATGTATTTTAAATTTTCCGTTTCCTCTTTGACGTGTGCGAGCATTTTTGTTTTAACGTTTCGGATTTCGGTATCTTTCAAAGTAAAACCGTACGGACGCCGTCCGCCCATATAAAAACCCATCTCGCTCCTGTGCGCGTAGCTTTGTGCCACGCGCTCGATAATGCTTTGACGTTCAAATTCCGCAAAAACCATAAGTATTTTAACTATCATTTCACCGTAAGGACTTGACGTGTCAAACAATTCCCGTGAACTTACAAATTTGACTCCGTGTTTTTTCAGCGTACTCAAAATGTTCACGAAATCGGATAAACTTCGGCTTATTCTGTCGAGCCGATACACGACTATTTTTGTTATTTTTCCGCGTTCCACAAGTTTCATCATCTGCTGAAATCCGTCGCGGTCAACGTTTCCGCCCGAAAATCCGTTGTCGATAAATGTGAGAATTTCCTCCGACTGTTCGTCGGGTTTTATCACGGATTTGCAGTATTCCAGCTGTGTTTCGCAGGAAATACTGTTTTCGCGCTCGACGGATTTTCTTGCATATAAGGCAATGGCCGTGCCTTTCGCCTCCTTTTCTTTATAATTTTTATTGCTTATTTATTTGTAAAAATGCGGTATAATTCCTCTGCGGTTTCTTCCTCGGCTTTTCGTCTTTCTTCCTCGCTTAAAACGCATTTTTCTTCTATTTTGTATGTGTTTCCCCGCGCGTCCGTGTATTCGGTCATAAGTTCACCTCCGATATATTTTATGCAGTGCCCGCTTGTCTTAATAAATATACAGCCGAATTTAATTTTTTATCACAATGAACGGATTTTCGCTTATTTAGGCGGACGCATTTAACGGCAAAACATCTTACTATTTTCTCATTATTATCAATATTGAATTTATTACACCACAATATAGCAACATTTGCAATGTTTAGAGCAATATTATTATAGAAAGTTGATAAAATTTGTATTAAAATGTGCTTATAAGGTGTGCAACACGACGAAAGTTAGGTTTGCAAAATAAAAATTTTATTTTGTATTTTCTTTTATATGTGTAGGATATTGATATAAAAGTTTAAATTACAAATATTTCAAGTTGAAACGTATAGTATTTGGGTGTTATGATAAAAACAGGAAA
>ERZ773194.684-NODE-684-length-42856-cov-5.298661_pt1 | contig 42856 bp, 34 predicted proteins | sample MGYA00511240_ERZ773194 | MGnify/ENA primary metagenome ERZ773194 (study PRJEB29015, sample SAMEA2737774) | human gut metagenome | biome: human gut; feature: human-associated habitat; material: faeces | place: China | collected 2012 ... | reverse complement strand
GCTTCCGTTCTTTTGGCATACCGCATCAAATGTGCTGCACAGCTTCTCATCCATGATCGTCGGCTCCTGCCAGAGGAAGTTCTTCACGGTTGTGCCGCTTTGCTTTACTTCCGCTTCAAACTGTGCGATTGCCGTCCGGATGCTTTCCATGCGCAGGCAGCGAAGCTCAATCGGGAATCTGACACAGCCCGGTACCACATTGACCGCTCCCGGCTCAATTTCCATATACCCGATCGTGCAGGTCATTGCAGGATCTACCGCCTTGCTGATTTCCACAATGCGTTCGACCATACCGCACGCCTTCACCAGCGCGTCATCGCGGAGATTCATGGGGGTGCTTCCGGCGTGGTTTGCCTCGCCCGGAACCGTCACCATAAAGCGTGTGATGCCCACGATTCCTTCTACTACGCCAAGCTCAAGGCCCTTGCTCTCAAGGATTCCGCCCTGCTCGATGTGCAGCTCCAAATAGCACCGGTAATCATCCGGGTTCCGCTTACTCCGGGCAATGTCATCCTCGCACATCCCGTGCTCAGCCAGCTTCTGCAGCGCGAGGCTCATCTTGTCCTGCTCAGCCTTGGTCTTCGGCTCGATAGCCAGCTCGATAACCGGCTCCGGGAACTCCATGGACTCCAGGATTACCGGATGCTGCTCATCACAGATAGTATCACCTGTTGTGGTGACCTTAAATCCTACTGCTGCTGCGATATCTCCAGAGTAAACTTTGTCGATCTCGCTACGGCTGTTAGCATGCATCTGTACGATACGACCAACACGCTCTTTCTTCTGCTTTGTAGCATTCAATACATAAGAACCGGAGTTCAATGTACCGGAATATACACGGAAGAATGCAAGCTTACCAACGAATGGGTCAGTCATGATCTTGAATGCAAGTGCTGCAAATGGTTCATCATCAGAAGACTTACGAACAACTTCGTTACCCTCTTCATCTGTACCAGTGATATCAGGGATATCTGTTGGTGCCGGCATATACTCAACAACACCATCGAGCAGCTTCTGAACACCCTTATTCTTGTATGCAGAACCGCAATATACAGGAACTGCCTCACAAGCGATCGTGCCCTTACGAAGTGCTTTTTTCATTTCATCGATAGATGGCTCTTCACCCTCAAGATATTTCTCTAATAAGTCGTCATCCAACTCACAGATCTTCTCTACGAGGTTGCTATGCCATTCATCAGCAAGGTCTTTCAAATCATCCGGGATCTCTGTGATCTCGATATCCTCGCCCTTGTCATCCTTATAGTAATATGCATCCATCTCGAACAAGTCAATCAATCCGATGAAGTCATCTTCCTTACCGATCGGAATCTGAACAGGGATTGCATTCTTGCCCAAACGATCAATGATTGTCTGCACAGACATGAAGAAGTCTGCACCCATCTTGTCCATTTTGTTGATAAATGCCATACGTGGTACATTGTATGTGTCAGCCTGACGCCATACGTTCTCAGACTGAGGCTCAACGCCTGCTTTCGCATCAAATACACCAACTGCACCATCAAGTACACGTAAGGAACGCTCTACCTCTACAGTAAAGTCCACGTGACCCGGTGTATCAATGATGTTGATACGATGCTCTAATGCACCAGGTTTCTTCTTATGATGATCCTCAAGTGTCCAGTGACATGTTGTAGCAGCAGAGGTGATTGTGATACCTCTTTCTTTCTCCTGCTCCATCCAGTCCATTGTGGACGCACCGTCATGAGTTTCACCAATCTTGTAGTTTACACCGGTATAGAATAAGATACGCTCTGTAAGCGTTGTCTTACCAGCATCGATATGAGCCATGATACCAATGTTTCTTGTTCTATCAAGTGGATATTCTCTTCCAGCCAAGACTATTACCTCCTATATTAGTACACAAAAATGATACCAGATCCGCTAAGCAGCGATCTTATTACCATCTGTAATGAGCAAATGCCTTGTTTGCTTCTGCCATCTTGTGCATATCTTCTTTTCTCTTTACTGCTGCACCAGTATTGTTTGCAGCATCAAGAATTTCGTTTGCAAGTCTCTCCTTCATGGTCTTCTCGCCTCTCTTACGTGAGAAGAATGTCAACCAACGAAGAGCTAACGCCTGTCTTCTGTCAGGGCGAACCTCGATAGGTACCTGATAGGTAGCTCCACCGATACGTCTAGCCTTAACCTCCAACTGTGGCATAATGTTGTTCATTGCCTCTTCGAACACTTCGATAGCGTCTTTGCCAGACTTCTCTGCTACCTGCTCGAATGCGCCATAAACGATTTTCTGAGCAACACCCTTCTTACCATCCAACATAATGTTGTTGATAAGCTTTGTCACAACCTTGTTGTTGTAAACAGGATCTGCTAATACATCTCTTTTCTGTATATGTCCTTTACGTGGCACGTTACTTCCCTCCTTAACATGATTTAGCGAATACTAACAGCCGACACTGCTTCAAACGTATTCTCTAATATTAATTCATCGGTACTCACAATTGTTTAGTGTCCGCACCAGGTTAATCAGTGAAAATTAATCCGGCACTTCCCCAAATTAGTGAATTATTTCTTAGGCTTCTTAGCACCGTATTTAGAACGGGCCTGCTTTCTGTTGGCAACACCTGCTGTATCCAATGTACCACGAACGATATGATATCTGGTACCTGGCAAATCCTTTACTCTACCACCACGGATAAGCACAACGCTATGCTCCTGAAGGTTATGTCCCTCACCTGGAATGTAGCTTGTTACCTCAATACCGTTTGAAAGACGAACTCTGGCTGTTTTACGAAGAGCTGAGTTAGGCTTCTTAGGTGTAGCAGTACGAACAGCGGTACAAACACCTCTCTTCTGAGGGGAGCTCTGTGCTACCGTCTTCTTGTTCAGAGAGTTGTAAGTGTACTGAAGTGCTGGGGAGTTAGACTTCTTGGTAGAAACCTTTCTTCCTTTTCTTACTAACTGGTTAAATGTTGGCATTAATTTCACCTCCTGCGTGTTTTATTCAATATTTCCAAATTGTGGTACTTTTATTCATCGCCTCTTCCGTATCACTATTAGAATAGACAACGGGCTATCGCCTGCACGCCAAAAAAGGGCGCAAAAAAGCACACTCAATTAGTATAACGACGTCACCAAAACTTGTCAATACCCTTTGCATTATTTTTTCTTGTTATTTTGCGATGATCTGTTTTTTAGATGGATCCATTGAAGCTTGCCCTCTTGCAGTAGAAAATAGTTGCGCATTCCCTTAGCCGGAAACAAGCCATCTGCCTGTTTCGACAGCTTGCAGTCCCATTTCTCCACACCGTTCTTTCGGTAGATCTTACATCCTTCTGTTGTAACCATATATATTTCTTTGTCTGCCATCGTGACATTTGTAAAGTCTGTGGTAACCTGACGTTCAAACACTTTACCGCCCGACGTGTTAAACAGATACATCCGTCCACTGCCTTTCTTGCTGCCGGCGGCAATCACTCCGATATAACGGTCATCACAAAAAGCACTCAGTATCTCTCGGTTCCAATCTTTTTTGAATACTTGTTTTGGCTTCTTCATATTCTTCCAAAGGCTGAAACCTTTTTCGCTGAAAAGCGCAGCATGATCTTCATCCAAATATTTCACCTCTGCGACAATGCGGTCCTTATACTCCTGCGCACCAACCAGGCAGTTCGTATTTTTGCCCACGTCTGTAAAATCGTAAAATGCCACCTGACTCTTAACTGCGCCACTGGTCACACAGATGCTTGCACAGATCACGCCCGTACCGTCCGGTGACAGATCGATCGAAACCGGGTAGCCTTCTTCTACGTTGGTCGGGATTTCCACGAGAAGCTTTTTATTGTCATCATACGGATTGTATACCTGGATCACATTAGATGACTGATCTTCTAACAATACAGCTACTACGCCCTGTTTGGAGACGCACGCCTGCAAGATCGGATAGTCTGTCGTCAGCTTCGTCCCGCTGTCACTTCCATTGTACACATATAATGACTTCCCCTGTATATCTGCTACAACTGCATATTTCTCGCAGATATCTAATGCAGGATTCTCCATATCATAACTTCCATTCCACATTTCATTTCCATCACGATCTACTGCTGCCGCTCCGTCTCTGCTGTAGCGAAGCACCCCATTTTGATAGGCACTACATTTCATACCACTGCTTTTTTTTAGTGCGATCGTATTTTTCACTTCGTAACTGCTATATTGATGATTGACGTAAAAATAAATAACCGCTGCTAATATCACTGCCACCAATAGAATACAGGCGATACTCAAAAAAATCGTCCTTTTGATCTCTTGACGACGTTTCGTTACCACCTGAACATCTCTGGCTCTTCCTGCTAAAGTTTCCATTATAATTCCCCATATCTTCTATATATTATTGCTTTCAGATATAGTATAACTGATTTTTACGGTTCGGGCAATAAAATACACTGTCCAATATAGATCTCATCACTATTTTTAATCCGGTTGGTATTCTTGACCCGATCTAACAGGTCAAACGAATGATACTGCCGCCATACGATCTGACTAAGCGTATCACCCTTGCGGACTATATAGCTTTCCATCTGCGAACCACCTGTAACTGATGCTGCCACCGACCGCTCCGGCGCTGTTGTCACTTTGGAGCCTGACTGAGCTGTCGCCTTCTGTCTTGCGGCGGTCTGTGTTTTTACTTCCTGTGCAGGAGTAGCAGTAGGTTTCACTGCGACAGTATGCTTCGATGTCTCTAAGGACTGCTGTGATGTTTCTCTGCTCTGCGGCTCTGCAGACTGCTTTGGCGTCTCGGAACTCTGTGTGCTCTGCAGCTCAGCCGTTTCCTTATCACGCAGTGCATCCGATACAACGAACTCGCGGTTATTCTGTTCCTGCGCCGTTACATATCCGGATAACGTCTGAATAGATTCTTCCATGGCCTGTATCTTGGAAAGACTTTTCACAAGAAGATTCGCTCCCATCAATACCATAAAAAACAAAATGACACCTGCACTCCACGCAACCATCTGCATGCGTTCCTGTCTGGTCTTCTTTTGCCGGATCGTACTGCGGATCGCATCCGTGACCTCATCCTCATAGTCTGCTTCCCCACTGATCTCTTTCTGCTCCCGCAGCATATATTCCTGCATTTGTGGATTTTTGGCAAAATAAATATAATAACCGCTCAACTCTTCAAATGCTCCATCTTCATAAAAAAAGACTTTTTCTTCTTTTTCGGATAAGTCTGCCAAGAACAAGATCCTGCTCATTTCTCCAAATTGTTCTTCCTGAATATGACGAACCTGCTTGTCCACTTTACTGTTCCACATACCAACGCCAAGACCCCAGCCAAGCACTTTTGCACCGGCGAAATATTTATGTATGTCCTCGTATAACTTGTCCCACTGTGCATCCCCAAGGGCCCCTGTCTCGGGATCAAGTTCCACCTCTATGCAGCCATATAAAAACAAGCCGTCTTTTGCCTCTTTGATACCCTCTCTTCCCAAAAATACAATAATGGACTCTTCCTGTTTTTCTAAAAAGATCTTGCGGATATCTGTCAGCACATAATCTTCAATATAAATTCTTCTTGCCCCGCCGGTCTCCCCAATCTGCTTTATATTTTCCGGATAGGTTTCATATTCATACACGTTTTTTTCTCTGTTTTTGCTGCCCTGCTCCATATCACACCACAACCTTTCATTCACCTGTTCTCTATTACCGAAAAGCATTGTAACACGCTCTCCCGTGCACACTTTGTCGAAACAGAGGTGCAAACGCCCCTTTCTGACAACATCTTTCGACGAACAGGTATGAACTGACAGCCTCTTTCTGACAACATCCTTCGGCGAACAGGTATGAACCGACAGCCTCTTTCTGACAACATCCTTCGACAAACAGGTATGAACCGACAGCCTCTTGGAGATACTGACAGCAGTTATGTGACGTTATGTGACGCCATGAAGCACCACATCGCGACAACCGCGCAGATCGTGCAGCACATTCACAGCATCACGTTTCCGCCTCACATGCTAATTCTACAGAAAGGTTACTATGATTATGATGACATCTTCGAAGCAGCAGCTTCAATATTTCAATCCGATAACTCCTCTCTCTATGTCCAATTTTACGGACAGCTTGGTGGGGCGACTGCAGCAGATCCACACCGCCTCACGTCCTATCATCTTAGTCTGCATTGGTTCCGATCGCGCCACCGGCGATTCCCTTGGCCCATTTGTGGGACACGAGTTGCTGCATCCGTTCCCCACTGACAGGAGACAATCTTTTGCAGACAAGCGCAATAGCAAAACCCGTTTTTCATGCAAAAAAGGACAGTACCCTCGTACTGTCCCGAAATCTTCACGCTCTCTTTGGAACTTGCTGACGACATACTCTGCATTTCCAAAAAAGTATTATGTCTATGGTTCTCTGCATTCCCCGGTCCATGCTGTCAACTTAAAAGCAACCTTACAAGACATTTATCGTTCGTTCGATGATCCATATATCATCGCTATTGATGCTGCCCTTGGAGCTAAAGAACACATAGGCACGGTCACTCTAGGCGATGGTGCTCTCTTTCCCGGTATCGGTGTCAGCAAACAGCTCCCCGCTGTCGGCGACATCCATATCACAGGGATCGTAAATACCATCAACTGCCAAAACCGTAACTTAATCTTACAGACAACACATTTGTCAACAGTTGTCTCGCTTGCCACCTTCATCAGCAAAGGGATTCGGCAAGCCTTGCTGCAACAGGATCTCACATGTCCGTGCGACCCTCTAGTGCGCGATACAAAGTAACCTCATCAATATATTCCAAATCTCCACCTGCAGGCACACCACTGGCAATGCGGCTGACTTTGATGCCAAGCGGCTTGACCAATTTGCTGATATACGTTGCCGTGGTATCACCCTCGAGATTCTTATTGGTAGCAACAATAACTTCATCAACATCTTTTTGCAAACGCACCATCAACTCGGATAAACGAATATCATCCGGACCAACTCCTGCCATCGGAGAAATCGCTCCATGAAGTACATGGTACACGCCGTCAAATTTGCCGGTCTTTTCGTATGCTGCCAGGTCTCTCGTATTTTCCACAACCATGATCTGCCGATGATTTCTTTTCGGATTTGCACAGATTGGACAGATTTCGCCATCTGTATATGTACAGCATTCTTTGCAGTAATGCACATTTTTCTTTGCCGACATCATAGCCCCTGACAGCCCTGCCACCTGTTCTTCCGTCATGTTCAATATGTGAAACGCTAGTCTTTGTGCAGATTTTGCGCCGATTCCCGGCAAGTGAGATAATTGTTCCACCAGATTCGTGATCTGAGAACTATACACATCCATAGGAAACCTCCATTCCCCACAGTCCGTAGGCATAGGACTGTCCAATACAAAATCTGTCCTTAGAACAACCCACCAAGACCACCGGTCAACTGCTGCATCATCGCTGCATTTTCATCTTCTACTTTGCGCAATGCCTCATTGGTAGCTGCCACGATCAAATCTTCTAACATTTCAATGTCATCCGGATCCACTACTTCTTCATCCAATTTTACAGACAAAATTTCCTTTTTGCCGGAAACTTTTACAGTAACAGCTCCACCGCCTGCCGTTGCTTCCCACTCTTTTTCGCCCATCTCTTTGGACTTTTCTTCCATTTGGCGCTGCATACGCTGTGCCTGTTTCATCAAATTGTTCATATTGCCAGGCATTCCACCCGGAAATCCACCTCTTTTTGCCATAATAATTCTCCATTCCTTTCTACTTGCAAGCGCATCGCCGCAAATACTATATTTTCACTGCGAAGTTTATCGCAATCATCCATTTCGTTAGATCCTACTACTGAATCTCGATTCCGTCAAACTGAATCAGCTCCATCACGTCCGGATACATAGCGTCCGTCTGCGCATCCACCGTGCGGGTCAAGATCACAACTTCTTTTTGGATCAAAGAGCCAATGATCCGTTTTAACTGCTCCAGAGCATCTCCCTCTTTCTGCGTAAAATACTCCTCATTCAACGGATCTGTGAACTGAAGTACCAGTCGATCATCATCCGGCACCGGTCTGCACTGGTCAAGCATATTGCGCATGACCGGGTCACACATAGCACTGACGTCTCTCCATCTGCCAAGCACCGCTTTAACATCTTCTCCAATTGCCTTTGGCATGATCTTTGGTGTCGAAGCAGTCTTCTCATCCGCCGCCTGTACCGTTTCCGGGACACTTTGCGTCTGCTGCGGTGCTACAACAATACCTTTTTCCAGCTGTGCCTCAATATTTGCAATACGATCTTTTAACGTCGTAATATCCTGCTCGGTATCCATCTGCGGCTTACACAATTTGATCATCGCAACCTCTGTCAGAACACGTTTTTGCGATGCGAAACGCAAATTGCCGGACAGATCCGATAATATACGTATATAACGGATCAATGTTTCCGTATCCGCAAGCGTCGCCTCTTCTTTCATCTGCGCTAAACGCTCTGTCGAAACATCCAGCATGTCCTCTCCTTGATCGGATGCAGAAAGCATCATCAACCCACGAAGATACCACACATATTCGTTGACAAACTGTGTAAGATCGCGCCCATCGATCAAAATTTCACTAACGATCTCCACGCATCCAACGGCGTCCCCTGCTACCATCTGCCGAAACAAACGGCTGTACACCTCTGTATCTACCGCCCCAAGCACTTCCAGTGCTTTATCGTAAGTCAACGTCTCACCTAAGTTAAAGGCGATGCATTGATCCAATAAGCTAAGCGCATCACGCATAGAACCATCCGCAGCTTTAGCAATATAACGCAATGTCTTATCTTCTACCGGGATCTGTTCACGCTGCATAAGATCTTGCAATCTTGCTGCTATCGTATCGATCGAAATTCGCTTAAACTTGTATTGCTGACAGCGCGATGTGATCGTAATCGGTATTTTGTGTGCCTCTGTCGTTGCCAAAATAAACACAACGTATTCCGGAGGCTCCTCTAATGTTTTTAGCAGCGCATTAAATGCTCCCGCTGACAACATATGCACCTCGTCGATGATATAGACCTTAAATCTGCCTTCAGACGGAGAATATTGCACTTCATCGATAATGTCTCGAATATTGCCCACACCGTTATTGGAGGCAGCATCAATCTCGATGACATTCATGGAAGTCTGCGCCGTTATTTTACGACACATCTCGCACTCTCCGCAAGGACTGCCATCTATCGGATGCTCACAATTGACTGCCTTTGCCAAAATCTTTGCCACTGTTGTCTTACCGGTACCTCTGGTGCCACAAAACAGATAAGCATGCCCGATGCGATCCGCCCGAACCTGATTTCTGAGGGCTGTCACAATATGATCCTGCCCCTTTACCTCGTCAAACTCCCCTGGACGAAACTTTCGATATAACGCTGTATACGACATTTCCTCAACCATGCCTTTCTATCTGTAATCAATACCCCTTATGTTAAGGACAACGCATTAGCACAGGCCTTTGCGTCACAATCTCTGTCCATTTTTTACAGGCTGTCTCCAAAACAGATACCCATGTCTTTAATTTCTTGGATCAGCGGATCCTTTGGATCTACCATTTTAAGCTTACCGGCTACTTCCTCCAGCGGAACAGGAACTGTTTTGCCATCGCGCATACCGACCATATATCCATACTTCTCATCAAGGATTAATCTGGCTGCCGCAGCGCCCAGTCTCGTTGACAGCACGCGGTCATAAGGGCACGGTTCACCACCGCGCTGCATATGTCCCGGTACCGTAATACGTACTTCCTGTCCGGTTCTCTCCTCGATCTCATGTCCGATCTGATAAGATACCGAAGGATACGTAGAATTCTTCCGTTTCGCCTTAAACTCTTTCTTGGACAATTCGGCCTCTTCTTTTGAAATACATCCTTCCGCTACCGCCAAGATTGAAAATCGCTTGCCCTCTTTGGTTCTCTTCTCTAAGGCCTTTACGATGGAATCTATATCATATGGGATCTCAGGAAGCAAAATAATATCAGCGCCACCTGCAATACCTGCATGCAATGTAAGCCATCCAACTTTGTGACCCATAACTTCGACGATAAACACTCTTCCATGAGATGCTGCTGTCGTATGAATACAATCGATCGCATTTGTCGCAATATTCACTGCGCTTTGGAATCCAAAAGTGATATCCGTTCCCCAGATATCGTTGTCAATCGTCTTTGGCAGAGTAACTACATTGCACCCCTCTTCATGCAAAAGGTTTGCTGTTTTGTGTGTGCCATTACCACCCAAGATAACAAGACAATCCAGTTTCCACTTCTTATAATTGGACTTCATCGCCTCCACTTTGTCTAGGCCATTTTCATCCGGAGTGCGCATTTTCTTAAATGGCTGACGCGATGTGCCAATGATCGTGCCACCCTCCGTCAAAATACCAGAGAAATCTTTTGGTTCCATCTTGCGATAGTTGCCATAGATCAGACCCTTGTAGCCTTCCAAAATACCATAGATCTCTACATCCGGGCAGTTTTCATATAATGTCTTGGCAACACCCCTCATTGTTGCATTCAAGCTCTGGCAATCTCCACCACTTGTCAAAAATCCAATTCTTTTCATGGTTTTGCTCCTTTCCTGTTTCATGTACGCCCGTAATCTTCAAACGAGGAATTTCGAGCGTACATTTTATTTTAATTTCCAAATATCTTCATTGTACTGCGCAATCGTGCGGTCAGAAGAGAAAAATCCCGCTTTTGAAATATTCACGATCATTTTCTGTGCCCAAGCATCACGATCCTCGTAATCCTTAAGCGCCTGCTCTTTGACCTTAATATAATCTTTGAGATCAAGCAATGTCATAAACCAATCTTTGGTCACGATCTCCATATACAAACGGATCAAACTCTTCTTATTACCAATCGCAAACATCTCCTTGCTAATAATAAAGTCAACAAGTTTTGCAATTTCAGGATCTGCGTCATAGATCTTTTCTGCACTGTAAGCTGCCTTGTCATACAACGCAATGACATCTTCACTGGATTCACCAAAAATATAAATATTGTCATCGCCAACAAACTGATGGATCTCTACATTGGCGCCATCTTCCGTACCAAGCGTGATCGCACCATTCAGCATGAATTTCATATTACCGGTTCCCGATGCTTCCTTAGAAGCGAGTGAGATCTGCTCTGAAATATCTGCTGCCGGAATAACCTTCTCCGCATAAGTGACGTTATAATTCTCTAACATGACAACTTTCAGATACGGACTCACTTCCGGATCCTTACTGATCAACTCTGACAGGCAGAGGATCAAGTGAATAATATCCTTTGCGATCGTATAGGCAGGAGCCGCTTTGGCACCGAAGATCATAGTGATCGGCGTCTTTGGCTTATTCCCCGCCTTAATGTCCATATATTTGTAAATAATATACAATGCATTCATCTGCTGTCTCTTATATTCATGCAGACGTTTGACCTGAACATCAAAGATGGAATGATCGTCGATCGTGATTCCCTCTTTATCCTGCAAATATTGCTTAAATTCTGTCTTCTTGGTCTGTTTCACATTCAAAAGAGTCTTGACAAATGCCGGATCATCTGCAAATTTCTGCAGGTTTTCCAATTCAGAAGCATCCTTTTTATAACCCTCACCGATCATATCCGTGATCAAAGATGTCAGTTCATGGTTACAATGCAGCAGCCAGCGGCGGAATGTGATACCGTTTGTCTTGTTATTGAACTTATTTGGATAAATATCCTTAAACGGCTTCAACTCACTCTTCTCTAAGATTTCCGTATGCAGTGCTGCAACACCATTTACACTAAATCCATAGTGAATATCGATATGTGCCATGTGCACGCGCTGATCCTTGTCAATGATCGCAACGCGTTCATCCCCATATTTTTCTTTGGCCTTAACATCCAGCATCTTGATAACCGGGATCAACTGCGGCACTACTTTCTCCAAATACCAAATCGGCCAAGTTTCCAGTGCCTCTGCCAATATCGTGTGGTTTGTGTATGCACACATCTTAGATACAATGTCGATTGCTTCGTCAATATTAATATCACGAAGTAACAGCAGACGGATCAACTCCGGAATAACCATCGTTGGGTGCGTGTCGTTAATCTGGACGACTGCATAATCAGCCAGATCATGAATGTTACTGCCCTTAGCCACCGCCTCATCAATGATCAGCTGCGCTGCATTGCTGACCATAAAGTATTGCTGATAGATACGAAGCAGTTGTCCCTGATAGTCACTGTCATCCGGATACAAAAACAATGTAAGATTACGGCGGATATCCTCTTTATCGAAGTTAATTCCATCTCCTTCAACAATACTTTCATCTACAGTATCAAGATCAAATAATTTGAGTGTATTACACTGGTTATCATATCCTGTTACATCAATTTCATACATGACCGACTGCACTGTCTGCCCACCGAAAATAACCGGATAACTCACATTAGTACGTCGCAAGACACTCGGATCCGTAATCCACGGATTTGGCGTCTCTTTCTGCAAATTGTTTTCGAATTTCTGCTGAAAAAGTCCCAAATGATAATTCAAGCCGACACCGTCTCCCGGAAGACCAAGTGTTGCGATCGAATCCAAAAAACATGCCGCCAAACGGCCTAATCCACCATTACCAAGAGATGGCTCATTCTCTATTTCCTCAATCTGTGCCAAACTCTTACCATGCTCTTTCAACGCATTGGCTACCTGATCATAAATTCCTAAATTGATCAAATTGTTTGAGAGCAGCTTACCGATCAAAAACTCCGCTGAAATGTAATAAAGTTTCTTCTTGCCCTGAATCTGACCCTTCTGCTTTGCGATATCTTTCGTTAACTGCAATAACCCTGCATAAATTTCTGCATCACTTTCTCTGGCTGCGATGCTTTGGATCTCATTCTCGTACATAATGTCCTCCATCCGTATTAAATTAACCATTTTCGCAATGTCCCACCCATCGGCAAAACACTCCGATGATATTTTACCACATTTTTTTTGAAAAGAATAGAAAAAAAGAGCAAAACATTTTGCTCTTTTTCATCAAATAATATACCAGTGTTAACGTGGGAACATCAAGAAAAACAGGACTTTACGCAATTTACCGACACTGTTTCGAATAGCCCGTACGTATTCTCTCGTCTGTTTCCAGAACTTCTGCTGTTCCTCCGGCGATATATCATCGGGACTATAACCGCTGCGCCAGATCGTCTCGATATACCATTGCCGCTGCTCTTGCGAAACTGCTCCCTGTAAATTGGTTTCTAAAAGCTTCTGCAGCCCCTGTTCACCAGAACCTTTTGGTACGGCATTTCCAGCAAGCCACAATGCATCCATCAGATAAGAGATACTGCGTCCAACCGCAATTTTTCCCTTCTTCCTGCTCGCTGTCACGATCCTATGTTTTCGATTTTCCTGCCGCAGTCTAAAACACAACACGACAAAAATCACAAGCAAAACAAGCAAAATCAATACTATCTGCGGTACTGTCAAATGAACGGACCGCTTCTGTCCATTGTGATGATCCTTGGCGTTCTTTTCGCCCGACACATCCGCCTTTTGCTTTGGTGTTGGAACAGGTGTCGGTTCCAGCGTCTCAAGCGGCTCTTCATCCGGTTCCTGTGTGATAGCTGCCGCTGTCTCCGTTGGCTCCGGTGTGGCACTCTGCGCTTCTGCCGGTGCCGCCGTTGCTGTCGCCTCTGCCGATTGGTCATCTCCTCCATTCCCTGCCGTAGACGGCGTCATATCCCACGGCATCCATCCAAAGTGTTCGCCATATGTCTCCGTCCAGGCATGTGCATCAGAATCAATCACCGTCGCTGTGTACTTTCCGTCTTTCCCTTTATGAAAACTCTTCTTAGAAAGCCGATAACCGGATACATATCTCGCAGGCACACCCAGATCACGAAGTAATATCGTTGCCGCTGTCGCATAATGCTCGCAGTAACCTTTCTTTTGTCCAAACAAAAAATATTCCGCATAGTCCTGTCCTGCCGGTACGCTGTCAAGCTTCAGGCTATAGGAAGTGTTTTCTGCCAAAACCTCTGCAACACCATTTACCGCCCACAAAAGATCTCCTTCTTGGTCCGCTGAATAATAACCCTTAAAATATTTTTGGACAAGCTTTTTATATTTTTCTAACTCCGGTGCATTGTAGGATCCATAATGTCTCGAAGCATACTCCGTATATTTCTTTTCTATAGACTGTTCGATACTGCTGTACTCTAACGTATCATCCGAATCGTAATCGTCTTCGTACAAACTCGGATCATCAATTGAGGAAATATATGATTTCTGCTCCGTTTGTGACATTAGATAATAATCTGTCGTATAGGATTTCTTAGCCCGCTTGATCTCTCCATCTCCGATCAGTTTCACGACCGTGTCCGACGAGTTGCTGTCCCCCGTCCTCAAATTTGCAAAATACGGCAAAAACGCCTTGCCACCAATGGGTGACATTCCATGATATTCCACTGTGATCTCGCCATTCTGTATCGCACTTTGCAGACTTTTTGAATAGGAAGCCTCCACTGCCAGAACTCCATAGTTCTGCCCCCAAAGGTATGTTTGCACATCTTCAAACTGTTCCTTAAACTCTTTGTCGTCTCCCGCAGACCATACACCATTATGATACGTTTCACCGGTAAAACCGCGAAAATACAGATCACTATCCGGTTCAAAGTCCAAGGTGACCGTCATAATCTTTTTGCCGGTGTAATGCGGTGCAGTATTGCTCATGATGCCCTCGCCGCCAATGCCACCTTTGCTACGCACAAACTGTGCCGCCTGCTGGATCTTTTCGATCAACTGCTTCTCCAACTTCATCTCTTTACGCTGAAAAACAGCCGAATGCTTCAAAACCGGTTTCTCAATCTTATGTGTTACGACACCACCGACACACATACTTATCGCCAGCAAAATACAGGCAGCAACTAACGCAGGCACGATGTTGTGCGGCATCATTTTGCGCCAATGTATTCGAACCATTTTGGTACGCGTTTTCGTACGCTTGCTCTGTTTCCGTATATACTCATATTGTCTGCGCAGCATATTCCGGACACGATCCCGCAAATTTTCTTGAATACTGGTAATATATCCTGACTTTCTGCGAAACATTTTACACAACAACAAAATTACCATGCCGGCAATTAACTGGATGATTGTATTTTTGCCCGGTGCCCTGCCACAGCACAAGCAACCGGAGATTGCCAGATAAACCGGCGTATACGCTAATATCTCCCAAGAAAGCTGCAGCATCATAAATGCCGCCAGATAACCGATCAAGATGCATCCAAAAATAAGCGCCATGTCTGCATGTCCATTCACTTTACGCAAGCTTTCTGCGATCAGCCCACTGCCTGTATAAGCAGAATATCTTTGATTGACCCTGTCTGCAAAATACATCGCACTGTTCATAAGCGCACGGTATTTTACCCAGACAAACAAAGCCAATACGCATAATATTGCAATATGACCGATCACCGCTGCTTTACGGCGATCTATCATAGAAACCACAGTAATTAACACGGCTGCGATTCCAAAAAACAGCACAGCTCTCTCTCTGTGAATCGACGCATCAAACGTCTGACTCAACATGCAAACCGTTCCGTTCATGATCAAAAACAACCCTGTAACAGCAAGCAGTCTAAGCAGCAACTGCGAGAGAAAACTTCTTTTACTCATCTCGTTTCCTCCCCTCTTGTTCCAAGGCAAATTCTGCAATCTCTTCGCCATCCAATGTCTGACACACTTTATCCGACAAGATCCACTCTGCCGATTGTGATTGTCCATATCTATCCTGATAGGCAATTCGCATTTGATCAATATCTCTGCTGCCAACCAGCATATCTACACGCAGCAGCGCAATACAATCATTCAGATCACCTTCATCTTTTATTTTGCATCTTCCTACCGCATCCTCTAGGCAATACACCAAAATGTGTGCACAGCCTTTTTGCAGCAGCTTAATGGATAGTGAAAACAAAAATGTGATATAAGCAAGAAGCTGTTCTGTATCTTTTACCGGTGCCAAATAAATAACCGGCATAATATTCTGCTCAGAAATAAATTCGTACACCATAATCTCATCCCGCTTCGCCGATAGTTTCCAATGTATATTGTGCATACGATCTCCCGGACGGTATTCTCGAATCTCTGATACTTCCGGTGGATTCTTTTCCATTGATGTACTGTCGTCTCCCTCTTGCTCCAAATGCTGTGTATGATATTTAACTCCCGCCGATATTCCTATTTCATGATAAACCGGCAAGACTGCCAGCACTTCACTTTGATCCAGATTGCGACGCGACACACCGATACTCGTAAATCCAAAGTAATCATAATGTCTCACAGATACCAACCGAAAATAAACACCTCCCGGATATGAAGGCGTCCACTCTCCGCGAATTCGTATCGGCTGTGCCGATCTGCGCTGCAGACCTCCCGGAAGCATGCAGTCTATAATGATCTCCCCTGTCGTATCGTTCAGCACGTGATATGCCTCTACGACAATACGAATACGACCAGATGGCAAAAAGCAGCGATTCTGTGCCAAAACTGCTAATGTCATTTGCTCGCCGGAGGCAACTGTTTCTGTGATTTTGTCAAAAGAAAACCGAAGTTTGCGAAAAAAAAGTAAATGAAAACCTATCAAAAGCAGCAAAAAGCATACGATCCATACTGCACAATAGAGCATCCCCGTACTATGATAGATCAATGCCACATACACTACGACCCCTGCCGTAATGAGTCCCGTAATAAAATTTTTCATCCGTACCCCCCTGCATTTCTTAACGTCTTGCAGCAGTCGGCTTTTTCACGTTCTGCATTACTTCGATCAAAATAGATTCTGCTGATCTCTTTGCCGCCTTTGCTTTTGCGCTTCGCACGAGCCTATGTGCCGCAACATCCAAAAAAATTTCATCGATATCCCCCGGGATCACGTAATCTCTGCCATGTAAAAATGCGATTGCTTTGGAAATACGCATCAGTGCAACGCTGCCACGTGGGCTGACTCCCAGCTCGATCAATGGATTGGTTCGTGTTGTCTGGCAAAGTTCACACAAATAACGATAAATATCGTCTGCCATATAAATCTGTTCCACTAATTTTTTGCAATACAACAACTGCTCTGCATTGATTACCGGCTGTAACACTGCCTTGTCATCTTGAATCTGACGTCCTTTGACAATTGCAATTTCATTTTCTAACGATGGATATCCAAGACTTGTACAAATCATAAAACGATCCAACTGGCTCTCCGGCAAAAGCTGTGTTCCAACACTTCCCGCCGGATTTTCTGTAGCAATGACCACAAACGGTTCCGGTACTTTTCGTGTTACACCATCTACTGTCACATTTCCTTCTTCCATAACTTCCAATAATGCTGACTGTGTCTTCGGTGAAGTTCGATTGATCTCATCCCCCAAAAACAAATTGCACATCACTGCTCCGGTCTGATATTCAAATGTTCCCGTCTGTTTCTGATACATCGAAAAACCTAATAGATCGGATGGCATGACATCCGGCGTGAACTGCAGTCGATTATTCTGCAGTGCCATTGTCTCTGAAAATGCCATCGCAAGCGTTGTCTTACCGACACCCGGTATATCTTCCAATAAAATATGTCCTCCAGCCAAGATCGCTGCCATTACTTTACGAACACACTCTTCTTTACCAATTACAATTTGATTTACCTGTGCCAAAACCTCTGCTACTTTCTGCTGACACAAGATCATGTCATCTCTCATTTTTTTCTCCCCTCTTTCATTACGTTATATGCCTCAAACTTTGCACATCAAAAGAAACGGAGAGGCGTAGTCCTACGACTACGCTTCTCCTACATATTCTCACCTGACACAGGCGCAACCCTTTCTGCTCTTCTGAAAAGTTACTACAAAACTCTTCCTCACATCAAATGCAGCCACCCCTATGTCCAATCTTTTATAATTTGTAAAGCGGGCCATAAGCTGCGCATGCTCTATAATCCTGACCCTCTTTATCCATACCAAATGCATTCCATGCAGCTGGTCGGAAAATATCTTCCTCCGGCACATTGTGCATACATACCGGAATACGAAGAATAGAAGCCAATGTGATCAGATCCGCACCAATGTGTCCATAACTGATCGCACCGTGGTTTGCTCCCCAATTGTTCATAACATCATAAGCTGTCTTAAATGCACCCTGACCCGTTGTGCGTGGTGTAAACCATGTACAAGGCCATGTATAATCTGTTCTCTTCCACAACTTGTCAGATACTTCATCCGGAAGATTTACGGTATAACCCTCACAGATCTGTAATACCGGACCCAAGCCTTTGACAATATTGAGACGGATCATAGTAGCAGGCATCTCCGCTCTCGTTAAATAACGGGAGGAGAAACCGCCTCCACGGAAATATCCGGAATCAGCACAGCACCATTCTGTTGCGTCCAGACATGCCTTCTGATCTTCTTCTGTCATCTCCCAGAAAGGTTTCATGACACCATTGCCATTCTCATCTTTCACTTCACCACAAGCATCCAGACACGCTGCACCGGAATTGATCAAATGCAGGAAACCACCTGCCTCTTTCGCAATACCCTCTAACTCATAGCCGGTTGTTCTCTTTACAGCTTCCGGACTCCAATAAGTACGAACATCTGCGAAAATTTGTGCTCTTCCGGTAAGCAGTTTCATGAAAAGCATACCAATACCGTTGAGTGTATCGTTCTCTGTTGCTAAAATATACGGCTCACGCGCTCCATTCCAGTCAAAGGAGGAATTGAGCAGTGCCTCTGCATAATCACCATTCGGATAAAAGTCGGTCCACTGTCTCTGACCCTGAAAACCTGCTGCGATCGCATTATGTCCTACCATCTCTTCCTCTCTGCCTTTCGGAAGATTTGGATTACCGTTCATTAAATCTTTGATAATGCACATCATCTTAACAACAAATTCCCAATCGCGTTCCTTCTGCTCATCGCTTCGTTTCACGATCTCAGGATTCTTATCCCATCCCTCACGGCAATGAGACTTTGTCCAAGACATTGCTTTCTCAAACTCTGCTTCATCGTATATACCTTCTGTCATTCGACGAATGATCTCCACCTCATCAACAGACTCAACACGCATTCCTAAATATTCTTCCATAAAGGAGGAGTCTACGATAGATCCTGCAATACCCATACAGATCGATCCGATCTGCAGCCAAGATTTGCCTCGCATCGTTGCTGCCGCTACGGCTGCACGACCAAAACGAAGTAATTTTTCCTTAACGTCTTCCGGAATCTCCGTTGCATCCGCTTCCTGCACATCTTTGCCATAAATACCAAATGCCGGCAAACCTTTCTGTGCATGTGCTGCCAATACTGCTGCCAAATATACTGCTCCCGGACGCTCTGTACCATTAAAGCCCCATACACCCTTAATCGTATCTTTGTCCATGTCCATAGTCTCGGATCCATAGCACCAGCATGGTGTCACGGTCAATGTAATATCCACACCTGCTTTACGGAACTTATCTGCACAAGCCGCTGCTTCTGCTACACGTCCGATTGTCGTATCCGCAATAATAACTTTGACCGGTTCTCCATTGGAATAACGGATATTCTGACGGAACAGCTCTGCCGCACTCTTAGCCATATTCATCGTCTGTTCTTCCAAAGATTCACGAACCTTAAGCGGTCCTCTTCGTCCATCAATCGTCGGACGAATTCCAATCACCGGATAATCCCCAATTAGTCTGCTTTTTGCCATTTGCTACTACCTGCCTTCCTTGAATATATTCTCACACCCTGATACCTTTTTATTTTACTGCATTTTGGCAGAGAATACAATCATCAGAGACTACAAAATTTCACGGTTTTAACTTATCTATTTTATATAGTTGTTTTTCTTCATATAATGCTTTAGTTTCCAATAATCCGAGACTTTCGCATAATTATCTTCCTCAGGAAGCAACATAATCCTTGACTCTGATTTTTTTACACAACCAACTGTATGTATCGTTTCTTTCTCTCCTGAGATAGTGATTTCTGATGCCATTTTATCTGGAATAAATACTCCATCTTTTCCTATATCTTCCGCATATAGTGCCATCTCCGAATCTATCACATATACGCTCTCACCTTTCTGAAAACCACCAGCAATATTTTTTACCACTTTCAGCTCTACGAGATTACATGCTTGATACGTATTCTCCTGGCTATCTTTTTTGTATAATGTTTCTACTTTTTTAACAGTTGCGACGCACGCCTTCGTCTTCAAAAACGGTAATACACTTTTTGATTTCAATGGAGCAAAATCAATCACTCCTGGTTTTTGTATAGCTGCCTTCTGCGCTGATACTGTTGCTTCTCGATAAAACGTTTCCTTTGTTTGTGTTACAGAATCCACTTGCACCATTATAGGTGCTACCCACAATGCCAACAGAGCTACCAAAGCTACCAAACATACTACACACACAGTTCCTGCAATTTTTTTTCTCATAAGAATCCTCCTCATTTTCATATGGTAGTGTCAAAAAACTACCTAGATTTATTGTTCTAATCCTTGATTTTATGGGGTTTTTCAATAAAAAGATCAACACCCCACTTTTTGGTGTATAATGAAGTCTCCAAAATAAACAAAACACGAAAGAATTTCATTACTCATAGATATTATACTTTATTGACTTCAACACGTCAATTACAAACGTAAAATGATTAGCCAATTGTTAAACCTTATCTGCAGATACATCCCTCTCAAACAGTGAACTTTTGATGATTCCCATTCACCTGAATATCAAAAGTTCAAAGTTGATAACTTCCTCGGATCATGTCCCACCAGAAAGATTGAACTAAAAATCTCAGTCCTTAATACAAAGAGCACTACGTGAAAGTACTCAAGCCTGTATTTCGTCGTGTAAAATGCGACATTGCAGACGATTGCACATGTCCTATGCGCAAAACACCTGTCAACTACCTTACCTGGAATAACGAAAGACCCAAAACTCAAATCTCATGCAAAGTTTGCCAGACCAGATTTTCTTCCGGTTTGGATATCTATTTGAATCCTTTTACTGACAATTATGAATACAAGGTCGGTAATGTACGAACCTCCGATGAAATCTACATAAAAATACGTGGTGTAAAAGGATACATCTGGTTTATCATAGACGCTCCATTATCGGCTATCAAATATCCAGCAACCGCGGTGTCGATTCCTGCATCCTCTCCATGCATATAGCATTCAAGCACTTCACAGAAAGACTGCCCGAACACCCTAAACTCATTGCTGACGGCTACAGTGCCTATCCATTAGCAACTCAGCAATTCTTCCGTCAGTTTGGCAAATAATTAAAGTTCGATATCACACAGGTCATTGTTCTTACCAACGACAATGAGGTATCCACCAAACATTGTCCATACAAGCAGATGATTGAAAGGTTTAACCGAACCTATAAGGAATTCTTTCGCCCTACCAATGGCTTCGATAACATCGAGGGTGCCAACTACAATCTGACGCTTTAGGTGACGTACTACAACTTCTTGCAGCCATACAAACATAAAGGCTATCGCGTCCCAAAAAACGCACAGGAATTTGAGCAAACTAACAACATGCCGGGTAAATGGCAACTGCTAATCTACTTAGGTCGATGCAGAATCAAAGAAATGCAGAAATAAGGCAAAGCACATACCTGTTCCTAGATTCCAAGCGCAAGGTAAATAGCAGCCACCCCAAGCAACACTTACAGCTATGCCCTCAAGGATGGCGTCTGTTGTCAAAATCATAAATATCTGCAATTTTCAGGGTCATTTGAGCTTTTTTCTATGGATTGTTTTTTCACATTTCAATTGACACCATTGTTCATATATAACTTCAACTATAGCATTATTTATATACTTTCTCATCCTCATTAGTATATACAAAACATTCCCCGTTATTAATTATATACACGGACTCGTTTCCATATATTCCTTCAAAAGCTTTATTTTCAAAAGGACTTTCATTTATTGTTTGTGTTAAAAACGCAACAATTTCTTGTCCCTTTTCATAGTATAAATTATTTTGAGTATCAATCAATCTTACATATTCTGATTTAATATCAGTTTCATAATATCCATTATACTCACTTGCGGAAACATTACCGCCCAAAAGATAAATCACCACTTGGTCACTATGTCCTTTTATTTCTTGTTTTTTATTAATCGTCAATCTTGTCCACACTATTCCGTCAATAAATGCATAATTAACATTCTCTATTATTCCGTCAACAACATAGTCCGCCTCCTTTTTTTGATCCTCGTAGCCAATTTTAGTCTTCTCCTTAGACAATGTGTCATACCTAATAACTTGAACACTTTGCGTCGTTGCTTTTTGATTGTTCTGTTTCTCTCCCTGTAGAACACATATATCATTTAATTTATATATAACCGCAATTGCTGTCATCAAAAAAACTATAAATACTGGTATAAACTTTTTACTCATATCAATCCCTCCTAGTATAAAAACTATAGCTGTCTAAATGCAAACATCCATAATTTAACATCATCAAAACTAAATATAACTTATCATATTGAATTAATTGATAATCCACTTATCCATTGTAAAGTTATTTACATTAAAATAATTCTACAACCATATATTTATGCAATAAGTTAATTATTTCATTTGTTATATTAGTTATATATGTGCATTGCTGTATCTACATCTTTTTTTGAAGGCACTCCTACTTGCACCCTTGTATAATAGTTATACATTATACATTTTTTGTTATTTATTTGATGACTTAGACCTAATGCATGTCCAATCTCGTGTGTTGTAACCCTCAAAAATTCCGAGTTATTTAAGATGCTAGAATTCACTTGCACAATAACCTTGTCATAATTACCCGGTAAATCCCCTTTCTTATTAAGGGATAATTCTTTTTCATTTGAAAAGAAATGTGTAAGTCCACCTACATTTTTCCCCAAATAAGCATCTTTTATAATGATTTTAGCTGTTGCTTTATCACTAATGTTGCTTAAATTCACTTTGCTTTTAGTCCCATACTGTTTTATTCTGTTATTCCATGCATTTATGGCACCTTCGACATTCTTTTTTTTCTTGCTGAGGCTCGTGTCTATATAACAAGACTTAGATCCTTTCTTCTTATTATTGACTCGTAAATATTTATCTCCAAAGTCATGGTATCCCTTCTTACATACATAGCCATCCTCATCCGCCTTCACATACGCAATGCTATTGCAACAAACTATAATTGCAAAAGATAATATATAAAAAAGAAATCTATAATTTTTTTTCATAATAATCTCCATTCTACAGGCATCTTATTGTTAAGGGAAACACAGAGCAAACATCCCATTTAACTCCATGATAACAGCTATTTGTAACGCCTGTAACACAGACAGCCATTTTAAGATAATCTACCCAAGTTATTCTTAGTACTATCTTCCCCTATATCATCAACTATACTTTTTCAATTTCCTCGCACATCCTGCCTAGCAACATCAAAAAAGCAGAATGCTCCTATTAAAGAATTCTCTATGTCTAGTGTATCTTTTTACACATCTTATCACCTCCATATTTTTTGTATACCATTTTTTCCTTTTTATAACACAGCATGGTGTTTTTTAAGTTCGTATTCTTCTTGTGGGCTTGCCCTCTGCCGAGTAGGAACTTTTTGTTTTTCCATCGTTTCCCTCCTTCCTGCATACATAGATTCTTGGATTCTCAAGCCCCCATTTCATGCAGCTTTCAAATCCATATTTCCTTAAAACCCCCACTTTTTTTGTCTAAAACTGCATTTGGCAATAATTCTGCCTAATGCAAAGCAGTAGCCTCTTTTACCACGTTTCTTCATTCACAGTTTCCTCTTTATCTCATTACAGCATTATCCCTCTCCTCTATTAACTATAACGAACAAACCACAATAAACCTGACAAACTTTTTTAAAATTTTTAGTATACCTTTTTTTCACTGCTTGCCCCAACTTTTTCTGACTTGCCATCCTTCCATACAACAGCCGTTATATGACTTCGATAAGTTCCCTTACTGGTTAATTGATATGTAGGATTATTTGATCCCCTCGTTGCCTGTACAGTTTTCGCCCAGCTTTTTATTGTTGTCCAGCTCCTTTTTAAACATAGAAACTCCCTGTTAATCGTTCTAATATATATAACGAATCAACAGGGAGAATCCTGACAAAATATTTTATTTTTTTCACACTCATACAATACGTTTGAGCGTTTAATTATTCAAATACAGACTCTGCGCCATTTTTTGCAATTTCTCTTTTCCTTTCGCAAGGTGCGTTGCATTAATCTTATGATAATACTGACTGTCATTCCAAATTACCCATTCCTCATCTTTCTTTGTATAATAGGTTCCCTTGTAGCCACATACTACAAACTTCTCTTTATGATCATAGGCCCCATCGGACGCTATTGTCAGCCCATCTTCTAATGTAACTCTTGTATACTGCAAATATTCTTTTTGTTTCCTATTCCATTCCATGTATACACCAGCCTCGTCCTTGTCATCAGCGGTTTGCACAAATCCTGTCGGAATATAATTAGGACAATCCGAAATAACCGTCTTTTCTGGCTCTTGTGATTTCTGCGGCTTTTTCTGGTATGTGTTGTGTTCCATCTTACTTCTCTTTGAAAATGACACAATATATCTCCACGGATTTACATTCAAGATACGCGCACTTGCCTCATTGGCAGCAAACATGCTAAGTACAACCAAAGCAAATACAGCCGCATACCGTAAAGCATATCCTAGTTTCAAATGTTTACCAAAATATTGTTCCGTCCATAACATTCTCTTTATCTTCTTCTCATATTTTGGAGAATATACATGATCTGCACCTGCCATTTTCTCTTCGTTGAGCTGCCGCATTCCTTCCTCAACATAAGCGGATAAAATTTCTCTAATCTTCTGATCATTCATCGCCTGTCAGCTCCTTCCTTAAAAATTTTCTAGCTCGGGATAAGCGTTGTGTTACGTTGCTTTCCGTAATGTTCAAAAAGCTTGCAATTTCCCGACTTTTATAGCCATTGACATAGTACAAGATCAAAACTTCTGCATATTTTTTTGGAATATTCTGTAGCACCTGATGCATCTCTACTTCATCCAGCTTTGCATCTTTCATTCCATAAATAGGATACATCTCGCAATCATCTTTATAGATGATTTTTGAAAGAGTTCTCTTATTCCGGCGATAAAAGTCTATTGCTATCCTCTCAACTATTATAACGATCAAAGCTTTCGTTTCCTGACAATCAATTTTAGAAATTTTATCAAGATTTTTTATAATTCTCTCCCATGCAGCCAATACGACGTCTTCTGCATCCTCATGGTGTTGCACGATATTATAGGCGATCACATACATGAGACGATTATATTTTTCATACAATTTTACGATCTTTCGCTGATCTTTCGGCGAATCAGCCATGTCCATAACCATTAAAAACATGATGTTAAAATTCCTTTCCTAATACAACAACTAATAACTCTGCGTTCTGTGACAATTATTTTAGTTCTCTGACGTCAGAACAGGTTAGCTTGTCGACTGCATAAGAGCCTGCTGTACTCATACAGTAGGCTCTATATCTGTCATTCCATATAAAAAATCAATAATCTGACATATTGCGTAAGAAGTTTCACGCTGGTACGCTGTTTCATTTTCTAATTGATGGGAAAGATTGTTCAACAAGAATGAAATATTCAAAAGCCTGTCCAGCATAACGCCCATCTGTTTGCTGGCTTCCGCTCTCTCTGCTTCTGTTCCGTCACGCATCTGCATATTGTAATCTCGCGCCTTACCCAACAATGTAACAAGTTGATCTGTTGTGTTGATCGTATCATAAGACATCTGCTCCAGATTGCCAAGTGTCGCTTCCATGCGCTCCATAATCTTTGCAGATGATACCGCCGTTTCTTCAAGCATCAGAACACCTCCAACAATTCATGAATGCTCTCAATCCCAACCAGTTCCAATCCTCTCGTCTGCTCTTTCGTAAGTGCTAATTGCCTGCAATTTACTTTAGGCAGAATGCAACGCTTAAACCCCAGCTTCGCCGCCTCTAACACACGCTGCTCTGCCATGTTGACCGCACGCACTTCGCCCGCCAGTCCCACTTCACCAAAGCAGATCGTCTCATCGTCCAACGATTGATTCCGATAACTTGTAAGCAGCGCCAATATGATACCGAGATCCAATGCCGGCTCATGGATCCGCATGCCGCCTGCCACATTGATATAGGCATCACAATCGCCCATGCGAACACCCATCCGTTTCTCAATGACTGCCATCAGCAGATTCACACGATTATAATCCGTACCGGTAGAAGTTCGTCTCGGCATATTAAAGTTCGTCTGACATACAAGTGCCTGCACCTCGATCAAGATCGGTCTGGTACCCTCGATAGAGCATACCACGATCGAACCCGGCGCCTGTTTTGGCTTACCCGCCAACATATACTCGGACGGATTTGGCACTTCTACCAATCCGTTGCCACGCATTTCAAAAACGCCGATCTCATCCGTAGAACCGAAACGGTTTTTGACACCACGCAGGAAACGGTAAGAAGCACCTCCATCTCCTTCAAAATACAAAACCGTATCGACCATATGCTCTAATACTCGGGGTCCTGCTACAACTCCCTCTTTGGTTACGTGTCCTACAATGAAGATAGAAACCGGAAGACTTTTAGCAAGCCGCATCAGCGTACTCGTCGTCTCTCGAACCTGACTGACACTTCCCGGTGCAGATCCGATCTCTTCACGATACATAGTCTGAATCGAGTCAATGATCACGATCTCCGGCTTTTTCCTACCGATCACTTCCGTCACAATATCCAGATCGGTCTCACTCAGCAAAAATAGTTCTTTTTGAAAAGTTCCAAGACGATCTGCACGCATCTTGATCTGTTTGACCGATTCCTCACCGGATACATACAATACATCTTTGCCTGCCTCTGCAAGCTGTTTACACATCTGTAAAAGCAAAGTGGATTTGCCTATCCCCGGATCACCGCCTACCAACACAAGCGAACCGGTCACTATGCCACCGCCCAATACACGGTCCAGCTCTCCGATCCCGGTTAAGGTACGTACCTCATCGTTGGTAACGATCTCGGACAATTTCGACGGTTCCCGGTGTTCCGTCACCGTGACGGAACGACCGGCAGCCGTTTTTACGACCGGCTCTTCCACAAAGGAATCCCATTCCTTGCATCCCGGACATTGTCCTAGCCATTTTGGAGATTCAAATCCACATTCTTTACAGAAAAACGTTGTTTTTTGTTTTCCTTTTGCCATATTAAACCACCCATGCTTTCTGCATGCTGTCTCCTGCTGCAGAAAAACATATCTGCACTATGCGCCCTTAGAATAAAGACTACATTTTAACCACTTTCACATCATAACTCTGATCCGGATCCATCTCAATGCTGAGTACTAACTTGCCACCGAGATTGGTCTTCATCTTGCCAATGTCTGTTCCAGAGATCGTAACTGCATATTCCATCTCCGGCTCAAGTTCCAATGTGATCGATGAATCTTCCCATCCCTCTACCTTGAAAGTAACTTCCTGCTCTGTTGCAGACATATCTGTTACAACTGTTCCAGGTACAGATTCATAAACAAACATACCGTTACGCTCTAATTTGGTAATCTCTTTGAAAGTCTTTACCTTGTACAGATCCCCCTCAAAAGGAAAATCTGAACGCTTCTGCTTGCTGTCCAAATCAAAATTACCAAAGCTCAACTTACCATCTGCTGTCTTGCAGATCAAATCTGTAATCCCCGCCATAATATAATCCTCCTAAGTGTGTAATCAATCTGGTATCTATCGCACATTTGGAAGTGCGATTTATCTGAATATCTGTTGTAGACAATTATATCACATTTGCCCTCATTTTTCCACCGCTACCGTTTGGAAAAGGTGAGTTTTTTTTGTGAACAATCCACATAAATTTTATCGCCCGCAGCGAATTCTCCGTCCAACATTCGATCGGCCAGTTCATCCTCAACTTCTGTCTGGATACTGCGTCTTACCGGTCTTGCACCGTACGTTTTGTCGAAGCCGCTCTCCGCCAAATGTGCGACAGCCGCATCGGAAACGATCAGTTCCATGCTCATCTGTTCCTGTAAACGTTTGTTTAAGCCACGCAGCAAAATACGAACGATCTGCTCAATGTTTTCTTTGGTCAAAGTATGGAATACCAAAATTTCATCAATTCGGTTGATAAATTCCGGTTTGAAGATCCTCTTGACCTCTTCCATAACACTTTCTTTCATCTTCTGATAATCGGCATTCTCGTCCTCGCCTGTACCAAATCCTAAATGTTTTGGTGATACAATACGTCCTGCTCCTGCGTTAGACGTCATGATGATGATCGTATTTTTGAAGCTGACTTTGCGTCCCTGTGCATCCGTCACATGACCATCTTCCAATATCTGCAGCAAAATGTTAAACACATCGCCATGTGCCTTTTCGATCTCATCAAACAATACGACCGAGTATGGACGCTTGCGTACTTTTTCACTGAGCTGTCCGCCATCCTCATATCCGACATATCCCGGAGGTGAACCGATCATCTTAGAAACACTGTGTTTCTCCATATATTCTGACATGTCAACGCGAATGATCTCATTGTCCTGTCCAAATACTGCTTCTGCAAGTGCCTTAGAAAGCTCTGTCTTACCGACACCGGTTGGCCCCAAAAACAGGAAAGAACCGATCGGACGATTCGGATCTTTCATTCCTACGCGTCCACGGCGCACTGCCTTGGCAACCGCTTTTACTGCTTCCTCCTGGCCAACGACTCTCTCATGCAGTATTTCTTCCAAATGTTTCAATCGCTCTGTCTCTGCTTCCTGCAATTTCTGTACCGGAATCTTTGTCCAGTCAGCGATCACTTCTGCCACTTCATTTTCCGTAACGACCAGTTTATTTTTCTGGCGTTTGGCATCTGCCTGCGCGTGCATCTGATCGATCGTTAGCTGCAACTCTTTCTGCTGTCTTTTGATCTCTCCGGCAAGCGCAAAGTCCTCCGCAATGATCGCATCTTCTTTCTTTTGTTCCAATTCACGTTTTGATGCCTCTAACTTGCTTAACTCCGGTGTTGGCAAATATACACTTAATCCGGCTCTGGCAGATGCTTCATCGATCACATCGATCGCCTTATCCGGCAAAAAGCGGTCATTGACATAACGCTCCGTCATTTTAACGGCTGCCACCAGTGCTCCGTCCGTGATCTGTACCTGATGATGCTCTTCATAACAAGGTCTGAGTCCTTTCAAAATATCCAAAGCCCCTGCTTCATCCGGCTCATTGACCTCTACCGGCTGGAACCTGCGCTCTAACGCCGCATCCTTTTCAATATATTTGCGGTATTCTTCTCTGGTAGTAGCCCCGATCAATTGGATCTCACCACGCGCCAAGGATGGTTTCAATATATTGGCGGCATCAATGGCACCCTCTGCACCACCGGCACCAATGATCGTATGGATCTCATCAATAAATAATAATATATTACCGGAACCGGTCACCTCTTTGAGTGCACGTTTAATTCTCTCTTCGAACTCTCCACGATACTTCGAACCTGCAACCATGCCGGACAGATCAAGCGTTAAAACACGTTTTCCCTGAATGATCTCCGGGATCTCGCCCTCTGCGATCTTTAACGCCAAACCTTCCACGATGGCGGTCTTACCAACACCCGGATCGCCGATCAGACATGGATTATTCTTCGTTCGGCGGCTTAATATCTGTACCAAACGATCAATTTCGCGGTCCCTTCCAATGACCGGATCCAGCTTTCCATTGCGGGCATATTCTGTCAGATCTCTGCTATACTGATCCAATACCGGCGTTGTTGATTTACTTTTATTCATTTTATGCATAAGAAACTCATTTTTCGCAGTATTCATATCCTGTCCTGCTGCGATCAACGAATCCATATACAATTTCTGCAGGTTGATCCCAACCGTTCCCAGCAAACGGACTGCAATACACTCCGTTTCTTTTAACAGTGCGATCAGCAAATGCTCGGTTCCTGCAAGTTCCGTTCCTAAGTGCTCTGCCTCCTGCACGCTCTGCTCGATCACTTTGCGCACACGCGGTGTAAAATCGCCCTTTTCCTTGGTCAGTACACCTGCCGCCGACTTATCCATTTCCTGTATCATTTCTTCTAGGCTTTCCGCATTAACTGCATTTTCCCGCAGCACCTCAGCCGCAACACCTTTTGTTTTGATCAGTGCTAATAGTAAATGTTCAGTTCCTACATAGCTCATTCCTCTGGAAACTGCTTCTTTCCCCGCATTTTCTAATACTTTCTCAGCACTAGCCGTATAACGTTTCCGCATACTCTCTAAACCTCCTGCTCTTATTTCAAATTTTGAGATCGATACCGCCTGATCAGCGAAATGATCCCCAAGATCAATAGCCCACAAAACGCTGCCATAATTCCTACAATATATTGCATGCGCTGTTTTTCAATGCGCATTTCCTCCTCAGATGCATCCACCTGTGGTTTTGCTGTTGCGTTGCCGGCGAGTTGATCCCCCGGTGGCACATTCTGCCCACTCTCCGGAGCCATCGTCTCCTGTTCCGGCTGCACCGTCACTTCCACTTGATAAACGCTCTGTGCACCATCTGCATTTTTAACAATCAGTTTAATCATATTCTTGCCTTTTTGCAAGTTCTTATTTCCGGTAATCTCCACCTGAAGACCCTTTTGTTCCGTCTCATATATGACATTCAGCCATTCTTTCTCCTCTTGGATCACTGCCGTATAATCGGAAGTCTGTTCCGCAAATGCCGGAGATAAAGTGACGCCTTCGATCTCCAACGACTTGAGCAATGCCCTGTCGTTTATCGTCGATGTTTTTTTATTTCCTTTGGCAGCGTTTGTTTTATTATTTTCTTTCGATCGCGCAGAACGTGACGGTGTTTTTGAACCACGTGGTTTCTTCGGTCGTGCAGACTGCACTGGTTTCTTTGCGACAGGTGGTTCCTTCGCAGTCGCCTTCTCGCGATCCTTAACGACCAACACCAGCGAATTATAAGATGCCGACAACTTCGTGGACGTACTTTCTCCAAAAACGTGATACGGTCCTGTCAATGCAATTTCTGTATCCCCAGCCTTTCTCGCCTTAAATTTAATGGAATATTTAAGTTTTGTAGCAGCGGATGACCGGTCAATATCGGATATCTGAAACGCATCATCGTTGCCATACACAACACTTCCCCCGGTCTGAAATTGCAATACCGTATTATCGTATGTAAAAAATCCTTCAAATCCCGACATTGCCGTTGTTGATGTGACAGTGACCATAACATACACGGTATCTCCCTTCGATACAACCTGCTGTTTCGTTGTGATCTTTATATCTGCACAATCCGCAGACGCATGACTTTCCCAGCCACAAACGCAAATAAGGAGCAACAGGATGATACACCCTGCTGCTCTTATCCCATGATCCACTATTTGCTTGTACTGTATGGGGTTTTTCATATGAATACTGCATTCCTTTCTCAGTCTGCAAACTTTTCATAAGTATCCTGCTGCTGATGCAGCAGGATACACATTATTCTATATTCTATTCTCCCGAATCTGCATCCGACAGATCTTCATCATAGGCTTGCGGCTCTTTGGTTACCTGCGGTCTTTTGGTTGCATGCGGTTTCTTGGACGTCTTCTTCGTTTTGCCGGATTTCGTCTGTTTCTTTGAAACTGCTTCTGTATTAACTGCGCCCTTTGCCGCTGATTTTCTCGTCACAACAATTTTGTAAGAACGTGTCGAGCCACTGGCTGACTTAACCTTAACGATGATCGTATTCTTGCCCACCGATAGTCTCTTGCTGCCTGTTCCCGTTACCGTCGCTGCTGTGCTCACTGCACTTGCCACTACTTTGACGGATTTTACTTTGTTGGCTACCGTTGTCTTATACGTCTTAGATCCGGTATCTCCGAGTGCAAACGGTGCCGAAAAAGCATGACCCTGAACATACAGATTCTTAAGATAATTATTTGGATTCTTACCACCGGATGGTATGTCACAGGCACTCACCGGCATGTTATTGTATACCGGTATTGAAAATACAATTGGCGTATTGTCTTTATCGCTTCCATATGCATTCGCTGTCTTTGTCGCTTCATTATTAGGCGCCTCAATGTTTGCCATATATTGATGATCGTACCTCTTCGTCGCTGTTACATTAAACTTCTGCAGATACAACGTATTCTGGCCGACATTGATATACTGCTTTCCGATGTAGCAGGCTCCGCCGTAAATAGAACGATATCGATTATTCCACGGTCTGGAGTAATCCGTACCTGTACTGGCCCATTTCAAACCGTTCTTGACAGCATTGGCACCGCTGTTGGCTCCAATGTTGTAGAAGTTATAAATGCCTTTATAACCAGCCACATTACCGGATACAGAACTGGACATCATCGTAGAGCTGATGACAACCTCCTGCTTCACACGGGATGCCAAATGATATGGACTCACCTTAGATGCCGCTGCTGCTTCCATAAATGCTTTGGAATATTTAATGGAAACGTTCTTTCCAGCGTTGTTTGTGTACGTAAAGTTTGTATTATACATCGGCGTATTCCGCAAAACATTTTCTACTCCGGTTTGCGTCTGTACATCACTTCTGTACTTCAACGATTCAAACTGGAAGATGCCACGCTCATCTAGGAAATTGCGCGGATCCATATAATATCTCACAGCTTTAACGGATGCCGTCACCCACGTTGACCCGTCAAATACGACAAATTTATCGGTTTTCCAGTTATATGCTCCGTCTGCTGTCGATTTCCAGTCGTATGATTTGCTATTGCTTAACAGGTTTAAACCTACTTTGGATTCTGCTGCCACGGCTGCATTCCAGTCAAGACCGGTCTTGAAGGCCTCGAATTCCCACTTAGGATATTGCTTGTGCAATTTCATAAGCGGTGTAATATATGTACTTGGAAATCCCTGCTGCTGCAGTTGTTTCTTGAACTGAGCATCTGACACGGACAAATGCTCTGTCTGTGTTGTTTCTGTAGGTTTCCGTGTTGCCTTTGGCTTCTTCGTCGGTTTTGGTGTCGGTTTGGCAGTTACTTTCGGTACAACACCCGGAACTTCCGTCTTCACGATCTGGAAAAGTAAATGCTTCTCCGGTACATAACCTTTCACCGTCCTAGAACCACTGCGCACAGAAATCTTATAATAACGAAATCCTCCTATTGCTTTCTCCCCGATAGCAGTCACCTGCATATTATTGGTTAGACGGATCTTTTTTCCTTTTACTTTCTTAGGGGCAACACGTCCTGCTTTCGCCATCAGATTAAGCACGGCATTCGTTGTGATCTTGGCAGGCATTCCTTTTTTATAATCTACTTTTACATGGATCGACTGTACATAACCCTTACACTTGGCATTTCCCTGCTTAAAGGAGATATAATACCATTTCTGGTTATTATATATTTTTTCCGATAAGATCTTTACGGATGTCCCTTTTACCATCTTGACAACATTGCCGTCCACTTTTGTCATGCTGGAGTTCTCATTCGCTTTCGTGTGCAACTGCTGACCGGATACTAAAACCTTACCACATATCGAAGTGCGCACCTTACCCGTCTGTACCTTTACATAACTGGAATGCAAATATCCCTTAAACGTTTTTCTGGCAAGCTTAAATTTAACATGATACCATTTACCATTCTTGGCAATGATCGTCACACGTTTGCCATCTGCAAGCGTCACTTTCGCACCACCGGACTTCACAAAACCGTACTTTTTGCTTGGCCCCTTGCGCACGTTCAGATAACCATTTACGCGCACTTCGCCTATCGCTGTTGCACTCGATATTTTGTTATCTGTCATGATAAATGCGAATACTATGGTACACAAAAGCGTGACCGCTATGCATACGCCCAATTTTTTCTTCGACATGCTGAAACACTCCTCATCACTGTTGTAATAATTTCTGCAAATCTTCGGTATCAAACTTGTAATGAGAGCCGCAAAAACTGCAATTTACCTCTATTGGCTCTCCATCTGCGATCATTTCCTCCAGATCCTTACGTCCAATGCTGGCAATCGCCTTGGAAACACGGTCTTTGGAACAATTACAGTGGTACTGTGTCGGCACACGGTCTGTGATCTCTACGCCAAGATCTCCCATCAGATACTCTAACATATCTTCCGGACTCATTCCCTGCTCCTGCAGCTGCGTAACGGAATGCATTTCTTTCAGAGTTGCCTCTAAACGATCGATCACCGTATCCTCTGCAAAAGGCATCACTTGAATGATGAATCCTCCCGCCTGCTTGACATGATTGTCTTTGTCCATAAGTACACCCAAACCTACCGAAGATGGTATCTGTTCAGATGTAGCATAATAATATGTCAAATCTTCGGCAATCTCCCCGGAAACCAAATGTGTTTGTCCATTATATGGCTCTTTCATGCCAATATCACGGATCACATTCAAAAATCCCGGTCCCACTGCACCGGCGACATCCAACTTTCCTTTGGCGTTAGGCGGCAGTATTACGTTTGGCTCCTTGACATAGCCTTTGACATTAGCCTGTGCATCTGCCGTCACGGTTAGTCCCCCGATCTGACCACCGCACTGTATCTGCAGTGTCAATACATCTTTATCGCCTTTCATCATACTGCCCATCATACTGCCCGCCGTAAGCAGACGACCCAATGCAGCCGTTGCCACCGGACTGGTATTGTGAATCTCTCTGGCACGTTCTACCAGATTACGGCTCGTCACTGCGAATAAGCGGAGCTGTCTGTCTGCTCCCATTGCTCTAACAATATAATCTTCCTGATTCATAATAATTCTACATTCCTTTCTAGGTCCGCATACATTCTATGCTTTTATGCTGTGCAAAAGGCACTGTTCTGCCCTGCCTTATGCCGGCCTTTTATGCGCGACAAAATATACTCTCTCGGTCTCTGCTGACGGTGCTTTCTTCGTACACGCCTCGTATACGTCTGCCTGAAAGCCGCATTGCTGCAATAGTTCCATTATGTCTTGCAACGGATATGCCCGCTGTACATGATACTCCTCCGTACGCTCAAATAATTGCCGCTCCTCATCCACCATTGCAAAGATCGTCAGCAAATATTCATTGAGCCCGGTTTCTTTGTCATAGGCATTTTCCCAGATCAGCGATACATCCTCACGATTATCCGTGATCGTCTGATCTCCCAGACAATGCTCATAAAAATATGCCGTCTTCATGTCAAAGAGAAACACGCCATCCTGATCCAAAAACAGAAACACTTTCTCAAACGTCTGACGCAGCATTTCTAACTCCGTCAAATAATTCATACCGTCACAGACACACACAAATGCTCTTGCTGTGCCATACAAGTCTAACTCGCACATATCCTGCTGCAACAGCAGTACACTGTCCGGACATTTATCTCTGGCCGCTTCTAACATTTCTGCGGAAAGATCAATGCCGATCACGTCATAACCATCTGCCGCCAGCCGGCTTGTCATGGCTCCGGTGCCACATGCCAGATCGACTACGATACCATCCTCTATCTGATTTTCCCGAAGCAGTTCCAAAATATAGGCATGCCACGCATCATATGGAATTTCATCCATTAATCGGTCATACGTATCCGCAAATCCCTGATACATTGTCACATCCTGTTCCATGGAACAACCCCCCCGTTTTTATCAAAATTGACAGATTCAGCCATTCTTTTATAGAGTACCACAAAGTCCATCTACAGGCAAGCTATTCGCGCCCGCAGTGTCATCTGCGATATTGGTACTTTTTGGTATATCCGGAGTAAATCCATCTCTTACCGTTTTTCCTTGCACTGCGCAAGCGAAACTGTACTTTTTTCTTGGTTTTGCTCCGATAACGATACGATTTTCCAGTCGTGCTCGCACATTTTTTCCATTTTCCCTTGCCTGCCTTTACATACACGATAGTTCTTGTGGCAAGTTTTCCCTTTTTCCAGCTTATTTTACAGCCATTTTTTTTCTTGATGAGACGCACTTTTGTCGGTGTTTTCGGCCGTTTTGTTTTTGATGCCATCGGTTTTACCGAAGCTGATGGTTTCGACATGCCAGCCGGACTTTTGGTCACGGCCGGACTTGCCGATGGTACAATATCTGAGCTGTGTTCTACCTCCGATACCGCAAAAAGCGTCCCGGTATCATTGCTGTAATACAATACACCATTTGACCCTGCCACAATGCTCGACATGCAATACTGTCTGGCTGCAGCCGGTTCATACAGTGTCTTCTGCACCGCAGGCGTCCCCTGTTTGGTGTCTTTGATAAAGTACACACCACCCGGTGGATTATTACAGGTATAATATACATAATTTCCATCCTCATATGCTGTACTGACAAGAGGTGTTGCCTTTACTTCGCAGGCTTTTCCGGTCTTCACGGTATAGCGCATGCTATGTGTCTGCATATCCCATACGCACAAATATCCCATGCCATCAGCCATTGCGCCCACATATGCCGTGTCATCGACGATCGACATCGTACTGGTGCAATTGACTGCTTTTGCCCGCGGAAACATAGTATATGTTGTCACTTCACTGCCATCGAACCGGCAGATCTCCCCGGCATTGGATGTCGCATAGATTGCATGCTCTGCTGCCACATATTGAAGATCACTTCGTATCCTTCCTTTTTGTGTAATGGATATTTCCCGATAAACAGTGTCTTCCACAAGATCGTGTTCCACCAGGATCCCATTGTCCCCGGCAAAGTACAGCTTGTCATCCATAACAACCGATCCACCCCAGTAATAGCCGCCCGGCTGTTCCTCATTGCGGTATTTCCACTGCAATTTGCCGGTACGTGCATCCAGACAATAAAAGGTTCCCTGTGTGCTGTTTATGGATACTTCCGCTGTGCCGGCATACACATATCCGTTATATACAGTAACATACGAAAGCGACTGTCCGCCAAAGGCTTCGCTGACCCACAAGGACTGCATTGTGTTTATATCTACACACTGCATCGTTCCACCAGACAGTGGGATCCACAAAGTATTTTCCTGTCTGCTCATATAGCACACCGAGTTCATTGTTGCCGCAAGTGCCATCTGACGTTTTATATTTCCGTCAAGATCAAGTTCATATAATGTGTTTCCACTCACCAAATAAATAGCATCATCCGTAATGACCGGCGTAGAATTATATGTTAATGTCCCATCAACAGAAAAAGAACGGGTCCAAACGGTCCCGCCCTTTTTGTCATTGATCGGAGTACGCACCGACGTGATGTTCTGTGACTCAGAACGATCCGATGCAGTCACGGACGGTGCGCTCCATATAAGAGACATTATCATTACGGCGCCCATTATCTTACAAATCGTTCGTCTCATGATAACCTCATTTACTTTCTTGTACCAAGGAAAATACCTGTGCGGTATTGCAAAACAGCACAGACACTCCTCCTACAATTGTTATTTTTATTTTACTTTTACTTTAACAATCTTGCTAAATTTACCGGTCTTAACCTTTTTACCAGTCTTGTTGTAAGCACGTACCTTTACATAATAGGTACCTTTCTTTAACTTCAAGGTCTTCTTGGTCTTCTTAACGGTAGCGCTCTTCTTGAAGTGCTTCTTATTTTTCTTGGAAACGTATACCTGATAGCCCTTTGCACGGGATGCCTTTTTCCAAGTTAATTTTACGCTCTTCTTAGCCTTTTTGCCCTTAACAACCTTTGCTTTCAAAGACTTCACCTGAGCCGGTTTCGTCACCTTAACAACGGCAGGGCCGCCTGTTATCTGATGTACGGCAATCGTAGTAAATGGACGTACTAACAGGTTATGCTTACCATCCTCTGTCCATTTTGCCGCAGATACATAATACTCACCGAATTCCTTATTGTTAAATGTAACTGTCACTTTACCATTCGCATCTGTCTTAAGAGTCTTCACTGCATTCTGTTTTGTTGCACCTGTCACTTCTGTATTACTGCTTGTTGTTTTCGTGATAAGTGGAGCTTTAGCAACATACACTTCAGCATTTGCTACCGGCTTGGTATATGGGATCGGATTATAATTTGCATCGTATGTTGCACCATATTCGGTCAAAGTCAATGTGACCGATCCCTTTGAATCTTTATCAAAAGATGTTGTATACTGATCTGAAGAAAATGCCGTATATGCACTCTGAATGCCTGCATAAGTAACCGGATCTGTCATATGATAATAACTTGCATAAATGTCAACCTTATCTCCAGCCTTGCAGTTGTACTGATCCATAGATACCGCACCTGCTGTCTTATTGACGGAATACATCCAAGATACTTCACTGTCTGTTCCTGCTGTGCTTGCTGCACCAATTCCATCACCATTCAGAGAAAGACCACTTACCCACAGTCCGCCGTAGCTGGATGGGCTGGCAATGATATATTTGCTCATCTGATCATTGGTAACCTTTTTCTTCGTTGCCAAATATTTTGCAAAAGCACGAAGTGGAGAATACGTTGCAGCCTGACCTGTTGCCAGACCAATACCAAAATCATTATTCTTATCGTCTTCTGTCATTGTTACAGTTACCGGAGCCAATACAGTATCTGCATCTCTCTCCATATGAAGTGTAACTGCTACTGTCTGCTGTTTCTGCTCGTCTGCCGCCTTACTTGTCTGTACATTAACGCCGGAAAGCAATAATGCTGTCGACAATAAAAGGGCGATTAATTTCTTCTGTTTCATTTGTCCCCTTCTTTCTCGCATATCGCGTACTAAATTTCTGTCAGATCCAAGGCATACCTCAGTCTCATTTTGACAGATTGTTTGCGATAGGATAACAAAGAAAATTCCTGCGAACTCATTTTCAAAGGAACAGATCTCCCTATGGATTACACTGCTCCTGTGCAAAAAACGCAGGAATTGTGATGACAAAATCGCAACTTGCAAATTATTTCGTCAAAACACTCCCTCTCCCTCCGAAAGGTCATATCTCACCCTACCGGGCAGGTCTTCCGACTTAAGGATCTCCTGTCTGCAACCCCTTCCCAGCATCATGCCAGTGGTATATTGTTGCAGCCATCCCCTAATACGGCAGCGGGGGCTGTGGCGGACTCACACCGCCTTCCCTATTAATTTTTCGCAAAAACCCGAGTAGTTACTAATATTATCTTATCTTTTCATTGATCCATGCAGTGCGACTGCATCTGCGCACCACCGATCTTTCCTAGGATAACACCCCATTCTATAGTTTGTCAACGCCATGGTGTTCTTTTGTATATCCCGTATTTTATCTGTATGCGCTGCAGTTTTTCGATCACGGTATGACCAAACAGCAAAATGCAAAGAGCCGTTGTTCCGGCGTGGGTAAGATCATACGGAACGCCCGCTGCATAGACCATTAGCAATTCTTCCTTCGTGAGTGCACTGTTTTGCGGACTCATTGCATGATCCATTAACCACGCTGCAAAATTCATAATGCCACCATACACAACAAACACTGTGATAAATGCCATAACTGCCAATCCTATCACAAAGCGCACCGAGTTATGAAAGCGTTTTCCCCGCGAATAAATAACGCCAAAACAGATCCCGAGCAATCCCCACGTCAACATCTGCCACGGGGTCCAAGGTCCCTGTCCGTCAAAAAAGTTGCACAGCAGTCTGCTTAAAGCACCAACCATAAAGCCAGCCTCCGGGCCTAAACACGTTCCCGTCAAAATGACAAATGCCGTTCCGGCATGGAGTGGGATCGTATGACTGCACAGCTCGTTGACACCGACGCAGAGTGCCGTCATAATGGCAAGCGTCACGATCTCTCTTGCCTGCGGTCTTCTGTATTCAAAGACAAAAAACATTGGCAGCAGACCGCCGACCAAGACGACAGCACTAAGCAGCATATAATGCTTTGTTACTACAGCAGTAGTCCCTGCAACAGCCAGACACGCCAGCAAGCTGAGCACTACACCGAGCAAAATCCATTGCCGCTTATTCTGCGCTTTTTCCACCTGCTTGAGGTCAAATTTTCTCCGATACGAAACATCCCGTGCCTTTCGCATCACGCATCCTCCTTTTCGTTGGCAAACAACCGTTGTACGGCAGGCGTATAAAAATAATTGTCCGCAAAAAAACTGTTGGCAGCATCCGCTCCGATCAAGTTCCCATCAAATAATAAAGCACAGTCTGTAGCATAATCTGCACAAAATTCTACATCATGCGACACGATCACGACTGTCACTCCGGTTGCCACAATTTTTTGAATATACTGCCCCAATTTCTCCTTTAAGGCAGCATCCAATCCCTTCGTCGGCTCATCCAGTAATAAGATCTCCGGTTTGGTAAGCAGTGCCTTCGCAACCGCAAGCCTCTGCATTTGACCACCACTCAAGTCATAAGGATGTCTCTGCCGCACCTCACAAAGTTCCACAAAACGTAACATTTTCTCTACAGTCTCGATAACTTCTGCTTCTCTGCTACCTCTGCGGTACAAAAACTCTGTCAGTTCCTCTTCTACCGTTGTCTCCGAAAAGACTGCTTTTGGATTTTGCGGCAGATACGTACATTTCGCCTTTGTGATCACCCTGCCCCGCTGTGGCTTATATATGCCGGCCATCACTTTGAGTGCTGTGCTCTTGCCGGAGCCGTTGCTGCCCATAATGCAATAGATACTGCCCCTTGGCAGCTTCCAGTCAAAGTCACGGAGAACCGGCTTTCCCTTTTCATATCCATACGACACCTGACTTGCATGAAGGATCGTCGTTCTGTCTTCCCGTTGTATATCCGGCTTCTCGATGTCCGCGTTACCGAAATACTCCGAAACAGATATTTCCGATGCCATTTTTGTTATTCTTTCTACAGTTGTCTCCAAGCTTACTTCGGAATGCGCTTTCAAATAGTCTCGCAGCCATACTTTTCCCTCCCGCACAGTAAGCGGCAAGTCCCCAGACTCCCCACAACATAGTGCTGTTTTAGCCGCTGTTGGCAACGCCGCATAAACCGGATCATGACGTTCTTTCAGAAAATGCCCTACTCTACGTGGTGTGGTATCTGTCACTGTACCGTCCTCCATCACGAAAATGCGGTCCGCTATCGGCAAAACACCGTCTAACCGCTGTTCCGATAAAAATATGGTCACCCCAAATTCTTCGTGCAGCTTGGCTAATGTATCCAAAAAACGTCCTGCTTCCATGGGATCAAGCTGTGAGGTCGGCTCATCTAACACTAACAGCTTCGGCTGTACGACCATTGCTGCCGCTAACTGCACCAACTGCTTCTGTCCACCTGACAAGGCTGCCGTACGCTTCCGAAATAGCGATTCTAACCCGAAATATTCCGCCATCTCCGCAGTCCGTCTCCGCATCTGTGGAACACTCATCCCCAGACTCTCCAATCCGAAAGCAAGTTCCTGCCATATATAATCTGTCACCATATTGTGTTCCGGATCCTGGCCGACATAGGCGATCTGCGATGCCGCGACCCGGTCATCCATCGTTTCAATATCAGCCCCCGCAAAATACATCGATCCGCTCCCAATCCCTATCGGTATTTGGCTTTTGATCATATGTTTTAACAAGGTCGTCTTACCGCTGCCGGATGCCCCGCAAAGAACAATAAATTCGCCCTTTTGCACCTGAAAAGATACCTCCTTAAGTACCTGTTCTTTACTTGTCGGATATCGAAACGACACATTTGCAAACTCCATAACTGCCATCACATCTCACCTTCTCTCGTTTCCCTTGCTTTTCGTTCATGATAAGGAACACCATAGGTCTGCTCTAAATACTGCGCCATCGCTATGTGAGCATCCGTATTCCCCTGCTTTCGCTCCTCCAAAGAACGAACCATCCACTGCCACACATCATATACAAGTGGCAGCATTGCCAGCAATCCAAAACCAGCCGGCAGCAAATACATCTGACCAAGCGGTGCATATCGGATCACCGGATAATACTGGCAGGATGCTTTCTGACGAAGAAACTGGCCGATAATAACAGCCGTAAGACCTGTAAAAACCACGAGCATGACTGCATCCCGCTTCCGAAAGTGAAACAAATGAAACGAAGATCTCCTGCCGATCCCATAGCCTCTCGTTTCCATCGCTGTCGATGTCTCTATCGAATCCTCTAACGACCACGACAAAAGCACCGAGAGCCGCCGAAGCACACTGCTCCCGGATCCCATCCCGCGTTCCCCGGCACGAATCTGATCCATTCTGCGCTCCAATAACGGCAGATATCGAAGTGTCATCGTGATCACCAGTGAAACAGCTGGGAAAAAACGCCCGATCAGATACATGATCTTCTCTGCCCCAAAGAGTTCATTCCATACATAAAACCATTGTAGTACCGCCAGCAACAGCAATGTCATCATTCCGCCAAACAAAATGTTTTCCCGAGTCACTGCCATGTCGTTGATGTAAAACAATGGCGTTGCACCGTTATGTCGAAATAGCGGCAGGATTCCCATAGTAAACACTGCCACACCCAGTCCGGTCATTACACTTCTCTTCCACACGACGCGCCCGCACAAAAAAAGAGAATATACTAAGGAGATCACAAAGGACGTCACGATCATTACAGGATGCATTGTAGACATTGTCACAGCAAGTACTGCTGCCAAATATCCAAATATCACCCACGGATGAAATGATTCAAACGCTGACCTTTGCATTCTTCCTCCTTACTACATTCTCTTTCCTATTTCCTACTCGACCTTTCCGGTACAAGTATACAGCCATTCGATATGATCTCCAGCTTTGACTGAATAATTGGAAGCCCCATAATTAGGCAGCTTGCCATTTACCCGGTACAGCCAGCCACTCATATCGCCGGCTTCCTTTTCATATAAATATCCGATGCCCCGAATATACTCTGTCGAAAACATCGTACTATACTCTGCATCAAGCGCAATATTTTTCGCCTTGCACACCTTCTGTAAGA